>ERZ1292644.23-Hain-H14-01um-R2-23-length-87905-cov-24_pt1 | contig 87905 bp, 126 predicted proteins | sample MGYA00564402_ERZ1292644 | MGnify/ENA primary metagenome ERZ1292644 (study PRJEB36523, sample SAMEA6512644) | groundwater metagenome | collected 2019-01-09 | study: AquaDiva: Metagenomics assemblies of 32 groundwater samples
CGGGCATTTCCATAGACCCGGGCATTTCCATAGACCCGGGCATCTCCAGAGACCCGGGCATCTCCAGAGACCCAGGCATTTCCATAGACCCGGGCATCTCCAGAGACCCAGGCATTTCCATAGACCCGGGCATTTCCATAGACCCGGGCATTTCCATAGACCCGGGCATTTCCATAGACCCGGGCATCTCCAGAGACCCAGGCATTTCCTTGGAGGTTGGTTTCTTTCTCAATCCAACCACCTAGGATGTGATCAACGATCCTTCGAATGCGAAGAAGTGTAACTCCGAACTCAACTTTAATTTCTCCAGTAAATTCGAAATGCAATTGTGTGCTAGCTTGCGACTGACTCATTTTTGTCTCCTTTGTAAACGATCTGATAAAGTTCTTCGGGGAGCTGCTTGTGATACTTCTTTAACAACTTCTTTGCAATCCGGGCCATCTTCCGGGACCAGAATTGAGCGTCAGCGAGAACATGACCAAAAGCCGTATCGGTCCCATTGAACCCAACATCATTCTTTTCCCGGGCGTGATCCCAATCCCTTCCCGCAAGAAATTGAGCCATCTTCTTAAGAGCATCGATCTCATAATCCGGAATGTCATCAGGGTTCGAGGCCTTAGGGTTCGAGGCTGGGTTCGAGGCCTTAGGGTTCGAGGCCTTCTCATCGGGGATCTGGACGATAAAGGGCTTTGTCAGATTATCGACGGCTTGAGAGATGACATCCTGCTTTACGATAATCTCTTTTGCAAGAAGGGCATCAAGTGAGCCATCGACGACCACGTGATAAACCAGAACATTATCCAGCTGTCCGATCCGGTGAGCCCGATCTTCGGCCTGAGTGATATCCCCAGGAACCCAAGAAAGTTCCGCAAAGACAACAACTCGAGCCTGGGTCAGTGTTAAACCAACCCCCGCCGCCTGAATGTTGCCGAGGAAGATCCGGGCTGATCCTTCTTGGAATTCTTTTACGGCATGATCCTTCTCTTCCGGGGACATCCCCCCCACAACAGAGACCGGATGGAATTCCTGGAGCTCTCTTCGAAGGATATCGATCACATCATGGTGCCAAGCGAAGACGATAACTTTCCCCTCAGATTCGAGAAGGTCTTTAACAAACTCTGCAACCGCGGGAGCCTTTGAAACGGCCATCTCATGCCGGAGAATCGACATTTCGTCAAACGCCGGGGTATCGATAGCGCCTAGGTTCAGGACGACATCCCGATACTTCTCCTCATTCTTAATACTATAGCCCTTGGAATCGAGGAGAACGATCTGTCGGGTCTTGGGAGGAAGGTCAAAAAGTACATCTTCCTTAAGTCGACGGACCATGTAAGACTTCCGGAGTTTCTCTTGGAGCTCTTCAAGATTCGAAGATCCAGAGAAATCCCATACCATCTTCCGACCGGCCCAGATCTGATGCGCGTCACAGTACCTCTTCGCATATCGGAAGAATGAACTGTCATGATAAGTCTGGGGATCAAGCATTCGAAGAAGAGAGAACAGTTCAATAGGACGATTCACAATCGGGGTCCCAGTCATAGGAATAAATCGGGCTTCCGGATTTGATTCGACGACCTTTGCTACAAGCCGTGTTCTCTGAGCCTTTGGGTTCTTCATATAATGTGCTTCATCGGCAACGATAAGATCCCACTTTCGAGAAAGAATCTGATCGATGTGCTTCTTCAGGATGTCGTAGTTAATCACAACAATCCCGGTTTCGGGGAAGTCGCCATTCGAGATCCCAATGGAGAACTTCCGGGTCAACCAGCGCTTCAGATGCTCTCGCCAGACAAGCTTCAAGGAGGCCGGACAAATAACAAGAATCGACCGAAGCTCAGGAAGAAGATTGACCAACCCGATTGCTTGAACTGTCTTACCTAAACCCATAGTATCAGCATTGAGAACTCTTCGTCTCTCAGCCATGTAGACAATACCAGCTTTTTGAAAAGGGAGGTACTGAAGACCTTCTGGGCAAGGGATCATCATATCGGAGTCTTGAGCCTTCGACATCTCGATAGCCTTCTCTGATTGAAGAGCAAGGGCTTCAAGTTTAGATCGGAGAGGTTCGTCTGCTGCTTGATAGAGTCGGGATGCATTCTCTTCGATCTTGGTCCACCAGGTCTTTGCGTCTTTATCCCAAAGAAAGTTGGCGGCTTTGATCAGATCCTTCTCTTCATACCGGGAGAGGACCTCGTAACGATTTCTTGTTGGGTTGTGAATAAGTTTCATTTTTTGTCTCTTTGTTTATTGTACAACATCCGGGCTTGGGACCGGATCTGCGCATTAGATCCCGGATTTCTCTGGGATTCCCTCTGCAATCTAAGAAGATCCACCAGCACCAGCCTTAGCTCTCTTTGTCTTAAGCTTTAGAAGGCTACAAACAGCGTCTTCTTCTTTGATGAACATTTCGGGTTTGTGCTGCCGAAGATGCACAAGTGCTGAATCTACCGAGCAGCAAATCTCCCGGCAGAAAGGATTGTTACACCCCCAATGAGAATCTTCTTGGAGTATTGGAATTTCGGTGAAGTCTTGTCGTAGTAACCAAAGGCGGAGCATCGCATGTTTGTACTTCTGGTACGCTATTTCGTCCATCTTCGCGCCTCCGTGATCGAGGTAGCTTCGAATGATGCTGTAGGTCCCAGTTAATCGATCAGCCATTGGAATTCACCCCTTAAAGATCTTTCGAATAATGGGTTGTCCTTGAGAGTTCAGGACCGTGAACTTTCGCTTCTCTTTTGCGACGAATTCATTGACGGTCTTGGCATCCGGGAATGTGATTGTTTCCATCTTGCCGTCATCGAATGCGACGGCGTAGGGTGGGGCTTCTTTCTTCACTGTTTCTTTCTTCTTCATTTTTTATCTCCTTTTTGACTACATATTCTTTTCTACATAACGGAATGGTACGCTTGTTGATTGGTGGAGCTTCGCATCCATCGCAGTAATATCTCTCTTTTGACCGCAACAAATACAAGAGCCCTCCTCTGCCTGCTCTATTTGAACTTCAATAAAGAAGACTTTCATAACAACACTCGAATGCTCTAGGAGGGTGTTAACGATCGAGTTCTCGATATCGTCAATACGAGAGGAATTGGTCTCAATAGAGAGGATCACATTGTAGCTCATTGGGGCTGCTCCTCTCTTCTTCGCGCGCGCATAACGACCTCCCGGAGGAGATCAAGGATTTGTTTCTTGTAGTGAAGAGTCTCAATGTTGGGAACTCGATCTTTCTCGATCTTCTTCACAATTGTTGAGAGATGTTCCTCAAGAGCATTCCGAACGAGCAACATGTCAGATGCATCCTTGATGATAATTCTCATTTGTTATTCTCCTTCTTCTGAAAAACATCGATGGCCTTTTTACCCACATCCGTAAGGGTAAGACAAATCTTACCAGCCTTCGTTTTGTTCATAGAGTACCACCCGGATTCCTCCCCCCATTTCCTCAAACTAAGATACTTCCCTACAGCTATGTTTTGTGGTTTCTTTGATTTGGTGACCTTATTAATTTCGTCAATAGATCTGGCAACGCCGTCTACGAGCAGGGTAACCATCAATGCTAGTTCCGATCCCGATCTGAACCGACCTAAAACCAATTCTGCGTTTGAGATTCTTTCTTGTCCAGAGGTAGCTGGTCGTGAGGAGATCCGTTTTGCTACAGAGTAGCTCGATTGGATTAAGTAGTACCTTGAGAGAGGTGATTTTGCGCACTTCCCATCTTGGAAAGGATATTCTTGCTTGACCAACTCCCCTCCGGGTTCATAGACATGCACGACTTCTCGTTGCTCATTTCCGCAAACCCGAATCCATCGGTATTCGATATGGTTCTGGCAATACTTACATAGTGTTCCAGGAGGAAGCTTCCGAGGATTACCGGGGGTAATAATCCCATCATACAGAACTTCGAGTTCTTTCTGTGTGAAGTCGTCCTCGGAAATATGGGGTATAGGTTCTTTCTTTCTCTTCATTTTTTATCTCCTAAATTTGATCTTACAGAATTGAGAAATGAGGAAGGGTTGGACCACTATCGATCCAACCCTTTATGGATGGAAGGGACTACCGTGGGATGGGTTAGGCGGCCTTCCGGGACTTACCGATCTTTACGAGCTGGATCTTGCCATCTGTCTTCTGCATTCGGAATTGCTTGGTCTCTTTACCGGCCACCTGGAGTACCCGGTAGCGCCCAAGGCCGATGTTCTTCACACTCTTCGGTTTGATAATCTTGGCAATTTCCTTCACCGTCCGAGGCTTCCCGTCAGCCAGAAGTTTCGCCATCTTCGCCACGATCGTTCCAGGGCGGAATACGCCGAATACTAAATTCGCTTCTATTGCTTTCTTCGTTTTCATATCAATCTCCTTTTTTAGCTGAAAATCCCCAATGATGCTGGGGTATAGATGAATCGGGGAATCGAACCCCGCCTCCCTTCCCTACTTTGGAAAGAAGGGCACCTACATTCATCTTACGTTCATCCCTCCATTTCTTCAAGGGCTTCTTTTTGTTCCTGGACTAGTTGATCTCCGTTGTCGGCGATATTCTTACAGAGCTCGATCAATTGGTCCCGGAAACTCTCCTCGGTCTTAGAGAGCTTCTCTCCTGATTCAGCTTCTTCCTGAAGAGCATTCCAGACATCGGAAAGATCCCGGTATGTGTTCTCGTATCTGCAATAACTCATGTTAGCCATTTTTTATCTCCTTTTGATTTGCTGTCCGGGCTTGGGACCGGATCTGCGCATTAGATCAGGATCAATTGATCCTGATCCCCTCTGCTCTTTATACGTCCGCTGCTTGGGAATGTGAAGGATGCCAGTTCTCTGTATTTGTCATCCACTGCACCAGCTTGAGGTGCAGAGCCTGGATCTCCGCTGTCTCTGTGGGCTCGCTATTCGCGAGCCGAAGAGCCTTCACGTAGAGAGCTCGCTCAACGTTTTGAATCCGCTCAGGTGCTCGATTCTTGGGTCCTGCTGCTTTTTCTCGTGCCATTTTTTATCTCCTTTTGATTTGCTGTCCGGGCTTGGGACCGGATCTGCGCATTAGATCCCGGATCTCTCCGGGATTCCCCTCTGCTAGATCAACTCTCCGTTTGGCATCGTCGGCATAGCCTCATCTGCGAATGTTATTTCTCTTCCGAAGACGTAAGCGGCTTTGTCTGTCTTGATTGCATTCTGTTTTGTGTACCAGGCCGGCGGATTCTCTAAGATGACCCTCACGCCCAGATATCCAGCCGCTGTAAAGTATCCGATGACTTTTCCATGACCAAGATCGTTCATGGTAACTTTGATCCGCTGCCCGATCGTCGGAGGCTGAACAACACCCGACCACTTAATAATGTTCTGATCTCCGCGATTCTCTTCGGTCGCTCTTTCAAATACTGGAAGGGTCTCGATTGCTTGAGTGATCATTTTTTTTCTCCTTTGAATTTGTGATCCGGGGCTTAGGACCCGGAATGCGCATTAAACCCGGGAATGAATCCGCCGGGTCCCTTCTGCTAGCGTTTGAATGATAATCCTCGACGCTGCATCTCCTTCTTAAGGAATGATTGGAACTCCGCACTCTTCAGATCAAGAAAGTGTAAGTCGGGGAATTGTCGTGTCAGATCATCATTGGCAACTCGATACTCGGGGAGGAGTCTATCGACCGGTATTGGAGGCTTGCTGTACTTCTCAAAGGTATCACACCAGAACTCCGCAACTTTCTTGAGATCCATTTTTTATCTCCTTCCTACTCTTCCTCAGGATGTTTTTGTTCGGGGCCATGGTAATAAGGATTCCGATACCAGACGTCTCGATCCGATAAGATCCACTGTTGATCTTGTCGATGGTACCCTCGGTCTCGGGCATCTTCCTGATCCCACTCCGCTATTGAGGAGATCGTGAACTCTCGCTCTTCCATTTCTTGTTCGTTCATTTTTGATCTCCTTTAGATGTGAAAGATCTCTTCGTCTCGGACGATGGTGTTTGTGAGGATCTCATCCTTCTCTATAGGAAGAAGAGTTACAAGGTATCGACCTCGATCGTACTTACGCTCGACCACCAAGCACTCGACGCCTTCGAAGTAAACTGATTCACCAATTGAAAGTTCCATTTTTTCTCCTTTGATTTGAACTCAACTAAAGCCCCTCGATCCCTTTGACAGAATCGAGAGGTACAAATTTTTGAAAAAGATTTCGCTCATCTCTCTTGGGGACTTGAACCCCTTCCGACCTCAGAACCTCTCAGATCAATCCCGGATTGCTCCTAAGATCTGATACTCTCTTGCGCCGGGCCTACCCTCCTTACTTCCCTGCCGGGTTTCAGAAGATCGCCTTTTTGAGATGACTTTCGCATCCCGATCTTTCTTACTTCGCTGGCCATCTCAACTCTGAATTACTGAGATTGCTTCGCCCGAAGGAACCAGCTCAAAAGAACTTTTGTCAATTCTGATCGGCTTCCCGATCAGAGCGTTCGGCTTCATCAAAGGATTGCAGAATCGAATATGATCCTCTCTTCGAGAAAGCCTTCTCCAAGACGTCTTTGGAGAAAATCAGATCTTGGGGTCTCTGGAAAGCGCTTATCCTTGCCTGGGAGGAGATAGAAAGGAACATCGTGCCCGATTCCCGGCTTTCTTTGGCCTTGAGGCTGCCAGTCATCTCTCGCCCTCTTCCCTGACCGCTCGACTTTGATCCCTTAATCATGTCTCTATTTTCTTCGAGATTCGAAAAGAATACAAGAGAAAAAGAACAAAATAATGGGAATATTTTTCACCCTGAAAAGTATTGAATTAAAAAGGTTTATAAGGACTCATCTTTGAAGTCCTCATTTATTTGGAAGAGAGGCTATCGAACTCCGAGGAATTTGTGGAGCTGAACTGAGAGGCGCCAGGAGGGATGCCGGGAGAGGATATCGAGACACCGATCAAGGTTTTCTCTAGAGATTTCCTTTTCTTTATTGATCGGCTGAATAAATATGTAGGTAGTAGACGGAATATCTTGGACCAGATCCTCAATTTGCTTTTCAGTAATCCGATCATCAACAAGAATCTTGATTTCATCCGCGTACTGAAGATTGTCCTGGAGGTAATTGATCTTCGGGGCAACAGTAGTCCAGCAATGATTCGTGATAGCAGTGGGTATCAAAATAGTTCCCGATGTTTCAAGTGAGATTGAATTCCCCATACATCTTCCTAAAAGTGCTTTAACAAAAGGAACAAGATTGTGAATCAGAGGTTCACCCCCAGTCAAACAGACTCGAATCTTCGGAGGAACAAGATTTACGAGATCATCGAGATCGTACCATCGGGAGAGCTGGAAATTTGTATCGCAGAGGAAAGCATTTCCAAATACTGTATGACACTGTTCGATATATTTTGGAGTCTGACCTCCTCGTTCTTCCTCTTTCAGTGGACGCCCAACAGAACATCCCGCAAACCGGATAAAGAACATTGGAAGCCCCTGAAAGAAACCTTCACCTTGAATGGATTGAAACGCCTCCGCAATCGGATACCGAATTGCGCCTGGGTATTGAAAAGAAGTCATTTTTAAATCCTATCGGAGATTTGGTTCTCTACTTGTCATTCTTCCTATCTCTCCCGGGTCCCAGCCTTCAAGTCCGGCATCGATGCAATCCTGAATCGATGCGTACATCCCATCGCTTGGAGAACAAGGAACAAAGGTCAACTCTTGGAGCTTTATGAATCCTTGTCGGACCGACGTCCATTTGGAAAGGTAATCAACACAATTCTCAATGGACTCGAATGTCACAGCTTGGGTCTGTCCGGCAGGATCGAGCTTTGAGCAGAAGCCCAGTCCCAGACATTCCCCGAGGAAGATACCATCTGTTCTATGAACGATCAGATACCGTTGCTTATTCATATTCGGAAACTCCATTTTCCCGGAGAAAGTCCAACGCGTCTGCTAATTCATTATCGAGTGCTGTTGAATGCCTGGCGTTCTGACAAGCGATGATCCCAGCCTCAGAAGAGTAGATCTGGCCATAATCGCAGATGTATTTATTTGGTAGACTCATCATCGTTCCCACTACTGGCTATCCCCCGCTTTGGTCTATCAATAACAAACTTAATTCCCCCGTTCACCTCGATCTTACACGCCGTCGCTCCATTGCAGGCATTCTGAATATGTTTATCCACCGCATCGACTGCTTCCAATATAATCGTGATTGTCTCATCATTGATCTCGGTCTTTACTTTCATACGTAGACCTCTGCTTCTGCTGTGCAATTCTCAGTCTCTTGAACGATGACCTTCACCAATCGGACTCCTGTTCCCTCCAGAAGATCAGGTCCAACCACTTCGAGGAGGTAAAGAGCAATATTCTCAGCGGACGGATTGTAAGGAAGGAGGAAGACCTTCTGTCCTTTGATCTGGACCATAGCCCTTTGACCTTCCTCATCAGCTTCATTCAGGATGAAGCCATGATCCCACATGGTGTTAATCCATGTTTGAAAGAGAGATTTCAAAAGTCCGAAGTCGATAACGCGACCAATAGAGTCAAGCTCCCCTTGCGCGACAAGATGAACCCGGTAGGTGTGTCCATGAAGGAACGCGCATTTTCCTTCATGATCTTTCAATCGATGCCCAGAATCAAAAGTCAGTTTTCGAATTGCCCTCTTTATAGCGGAAGGCCTCTTCTTTGGAATCATTGTTTCCCTCCATTTAGTTCCTGTTGAATTTTATAAGAAACATGATCTACCAAAAAGACTTCCCATCGGATAACGTACCACCATTCCTTCTGGTAGTAAAAAGTAATGTAACCAAAGATTCCATTCAAAAAGGAGAACTCCTTCATAGGAAGTACAACGTAGATGCCCCGATTGTTTCCCTTCATAACCAAGATCGGAGTTCGACCTGTTCCCTCGGCTGCTCGGATGACCTGGTCTAACCATTTGAATTCCGGTCCTCTTGGAGATCCTAGAAACCTTTCTAGGTGAACCTCCCGGTAGCACTTGCACTCCACAAGGATTGGAAGATGATCAAGAATTATTTGGGAAAGCTGGAGATCTCCAGGATCTTTCTTTGACGCGAAGACGTGGCCTCCCGATAGCGGCGTCCTGAAGCAATCCACCGGAGAGACATTCAGTCCACCCTTTCGACACGCCTGAAGAAGATCTCTTGCTATATTCCGCTCGAAAACTTTTCCTTTAATCCGCCCGTTCGCCATAATCAGAGATTATACCGATTAGATCTCATACTCGAGAAGATCAACGGTCTGTCCTTTGAGGGAATGATGCCAAGAATCTTTCAGGAATCGAATCCGTCCGAAAGTCACAAATGAATGGCATCGAGATTCCGGATTATCTTTATTACGAAGTAGAGATGGGGAAAATGTCGGCTTCTCAAAATCATCATTGAACTTCCATCGATTGTCAAAGGCATGATCGTAATCACATCCGGGACGTGTGAAGACGTAGAGAATCTTTCCCGGAGGGCTTCCGATCTTACGAATCTTAGCCGTAAATTCCTTTCGAGGATTGGTTATACGATGAACTCAGATCGAAAGAAGGGGAAACCTATCCCTTCCTATCGAGTAGCGGCTATAAGCAGGAATTCGATGAAAAAGAGAAGATCTTAAGAAGCCTTCAGATTTAAAAGCCGACATACCGCATCCCCTCCGAAATCGGTATGTTGGGCACAGAGATCCTCCCCTTCAAGAGCATTCTTCTTACATCCCTGGGGATACGAACATTTGTTCGAAGAACGCTGGCGTCGGGGATGGGCTTTCTTCTCATACCAATTGGCAACCTTAGCCATATAAATTACCTCCATCAGAATTATACGGGTTTTAATTGCATCGAATCAAACCAAGAGAAATCCTTTTCCCAATTTTACACCAGATCGAGGGCTTTCGATTCCGGACATTGAGAGCAAGTTCAAACTGATCTCCTCTCTGTTTCTCAATATCTCTTTCTTTCTCGGCAATCCGGGTCTTCTCCCGCTCAAGGGTGATTGCCTGATTGAAAAGATCTTGTCGTTGCTTATTGATTTCTTCAAGCCGATGGACAAGCTCGGTAAGAATATCTACCCGATCTGCATTTGCGAGTCCTTCGAGGAGATTCGATGCAGTTATGCGCCCTTCTTCTGTTGTTAGAGGCTTAGATTCTTGAGCCGTAAGATTTGTGGCTAGCATCAGTATAAACAACAGTAGTAGTGCTATTTGCTTTCGTAGCTTGATTGCTTGCTTAATACCTTCAGATATCCGCCGTCTGACATCGGGGCTTGAAAGCGCTTTCTTTATACGAAGCCTCGTTTCTCTTGAGTGCTTCTTACCAAATGAAGGATGAGCAGATCCTGTCACCCGTTGAGCTAGCTGAGAGGTACGCAGGTGTTCTTTATGGGTATCTGATTTCTTTTTCCCACGAAGAGCTTTACTTATGTTTTTTCTAGTTTTAATGGAATGCTTTCTACCAAGATGGTACGCTGCTATAAGCTTCTTAGTTTCAAGTGAACGCTTCCTACCAACCCAGATCTTTCCAAAGTTATGCTCCCTACTGTGTTCAGAGTGCATCATTGGCTTGAGATTGCTAGGAAGGAAATTCAGCCGGTTTTCGTCTCTGTGATGAACATGGATTTTTCGAGACAACTTTACACCTAGAATTTCCTGAGCAATGAGACGATGGCCTAACCAAGCACGACCATCCTTACGGCAGCATGGGTACCCTTCCTGATTTATGTAGACTCGTTTTATACAAAGGTGATCCAGAATGGCTTGCTGGGAGGTAGTAAATTTGCTCATGCAAAAATTGTACTAGAATCCATCCGGCCTTCCGGAATTGTTAGGGCTTTGGTTTCCTGAGCGACGACGTTCGTACTCAAGACTAAGCTGCCGAATGTAATTCCAAACACTATCATCCGTAGGGACATTCCGATTCTCCTGGAGAAGTCGCTGATCAATGATAGACATTCGATCCCTGAATTGCGTATTGATCCGAGTTTGGTCTCGATTGAATTGCTCTGCTCGGACATCCAGCATCTCTTCACGATGCTTTAACTCCAGACGAAGCATATCGAGTTCACGCAATGCTGCATCACGAGCTTTGTTAGCTTCCTCTTTTATCGTTTCGGATGCGGATACTTTCTCGTCTTCTCTTCCTTCGTTGTATCTGTGATTGCCATACCATCGAAGCAAGAAGACGATTGCTAGAAGAATGGAAATGCCGATACCAACCCTACGACCTACGGGAGTAAGAAACCATAAGAACATAACACATCTCCTTTCTTACTTGAACCCAGCAGAAGCGTACATCGGACTCCAGCGTTTAAGGATATTATAGACATAACCCCGGTTTTCCCGGATGGATGCTTGACTCCGACCCGCATTGAACTTCTCAATGCCATCAAACCAAGCGTCTGTATTTGCTAATCGTCGATCTCGTCTATACCACAACTCACCACCATTGTAGCTAGATAAGACCCCAGCCCATCGATCCTCTTCGCTTCGAGCCCGGACTCGAACCCATAACCATTGGTGATACCGAGCCATTGCTCGAATAGATACATAAGGGTTCCAGACATCACCCATCGTTGAGATCGATCTATCTATCTCCTGAATCCAAGTCCATGTTGAAGGTACAAATTGTGCTAGTCCCATTGCATGAGAGGACTGGGCTCTCGGATTCCATCGAGATTCTTGATGAATAGTAGACGCTCCGATTGTTACCGCATCCTGAGGACCGTTCAATCCAAAGACCCGGCGATACTCATTTCGTAGGGTAGTCTTGTATTCTTTCGCTTTCATCGGGATTCGTTCCTGTCCAAACAAGGAGACGCCTGATAGAAGTATGATAAAGAGAAAGAATCTCATACTTCCTCAATTCTAAAGTTCGTGAACCAAAGAGCAGCGATTGCCGCGAAAGAAGGTGTCCAGTTATGAACCTCGTGGCCGATTCCGATTGCCTGCGTCGACCACCCAAGCTCATCTGGCGCAGGTAAGTACTCCTGATCCACAAGTGTATTTAGAACAATATCCCAGGGCACGGTCAATGACGTATCCCGCATCTTCGGTACTTGAATACCGAAGTACTCCCCATGAACCGCTAGGTACTGAAACGATTCATTCTCAATTCTCGTAACAATAATCGGGTTAGCTGGCTCGGTGTCACCCCAATTCGTACTTTGGAAGTGCAGCTCGACCATCCGCTGTTTACCATTCCAGTAGCCTTGGAACATAGCCAATACACGAGCGGCTCCATTGGGGCAGAAGTCGTTGTAGTTCACGATAGCTCTGAACTGTGCTTTATCCGGCACCGGGAGTGGGCCACCCTCCTCCGAAATGTGATCCATGAACATGTACCAATTGAAACAGTTCTCACCACATGGATGGGTGTAATTATAGAGATCCGTCTTCATACCGACAGACCAATTAGGATTACCAAACTCATCGGCATGCTGCAGCCAATCTAGAGTTATCGGGCCGCCGGTGTTAATCGGAAAGCATTGGTTCTCAGGTCCAGGACAAGCAACGCTTAGAACATGTTCAGACTGTATTGCGAGGGTCCAATGCTTCGACGGAATACCTAGGATCGGTGGAGGATCACATTGCTGGAGGTCCTCGTAATAGTTCGCCTCACCAGGCCGCGTTGTCTTGATGCAGCGCTTCGTCAGATTGTAATTCCAGCCCGAGGGTGTCATGCTGCCACCATAATCGAATAGATGATAACCGGGTACATGAACAGGACCCCGGCAATGACGGCGACCCGAATTGGAACAGGGACCTTTTTGAATGCATTCTCCCCTTGGATGCAATCTTCGAGGCAAATATAGTTGAATACCAACTGGCGCCCGAGATGAACGACAATCGTCGCTACAGACAGCAAAGCGAATTTGTATACCATGACTTCCAGGTTGCCTCGACTAATCCCAACGATCCAGAAGATAAGCATAGTGACGATGAATAGCATCAATTCACCCCGGAGCCTGAGCACTTCATGTTTGATTTGTTCTAACACCAAAAACCTTCCTTTTTAATTACGTTCTCGAAGAATGATTGCAATCTCACGAATACCCAGATTTATTTGTTCTAATTTGTCTAACTCTTTTTCCATTCTATCCATCTGGGCCTCATGGTACTCCTTCATCTTTAGGGTGATCGGTTGAAGCATATCTCTGACCTCATGGCGAAGTATTGTTTGGAAAGAATCAAGACTGAGGCGCCCAATAGTCTTAGCAGAAATAGGCCCACGCCCATTCTTTTCTGAAAGAAAACCATACACCCTAAGAATATCAATGACCTGCTTTAGTGAAAGACCCACTACGATTGTCCACATGAAAATATCCGATACGATATGCCCCGTCCCAGTCGACGTGGGAGAAACAACAGAAGTAGCCTGAATCAGCATTAGGAAGACCTTCTTTTTTATTACGTTAGTCCAGGGGTCCGGATCATTCGCAGCCGAACCCGTGTTTTACTTGGTGTGGGTTCTATTTCCATGGCGACAATACGCATATCCACATTTACAAAACCCGCATCATCGGCTCCGGCACTCAAGTCGTAGACTGGAATACCTAAGAAATGTGTAACGTCAGCCCATCTGTTTAATTCAGCGGCACGAAAGAGGTCTGGGGTCACTTCAACAGTCGTATAGTCCGTGTTCTCCCGGAAGAGGTCCCCGTATTGTGCGACGACCTCTTCTGCGGTATCGATGTCCCGAACGTACCACAAGTTAATGTTCTCCCTGTCAACGACAGTGTGCTTCGCGGCTTCCCCGGGAATGGCGTAGTCGGGTTGCCTCTCGAAGTAATCCTTCACCCAGTTGTACATGTAGTTGTACTGGAGCGTCGCCGCGAGAGTCGGGTGAGAATTCAGCTCCAGATCGAACGACCCACGGATGACTTCAATCTTGTCAGTGAGGGTAAGAGAGGTAGTGATGGTCTGCCCCGCGGCCCGGATGTAGACCCCAAATGTCGACTGCTTTGTTACGAAGAAGCTGATCAGGCAGCTTTCGCAAAGCTTCTGAATAATATCCGTATATCGGAGTCTTCGATCCACCAAGGCGAAAGCGACCTTGTATCCTTCGCCGAAACTCTGGGTATTTCTTCTCGCGTCAGATATCGCGGAGTCCCAGAGCGGCGTGTCCAGATCGGAATTTGGCGTGCTGAAGTAGGTGTTCATGAGGTCTTTCAGGACCTCAACCGGGTTCTCCAGCATGCCAACAGACGCATCTTGAATCCCTCTTACCGCAGCTGTGACTTCGAGTTCTGCCTCTCTTCCACTAACGATCGGGTCAGAGTTGAAGTCAATGACTGTCATTATGACGCCATCATATGTGGCAGTCGTAATGGCGTAGTTCGTTGTGGAGGTCTCGATCCCATAGATGAACACACGATCCACCGATAGACAGACGTGTTGGGCAACAACGTACCTATATTTCGACTGCCCCATTGCCGGGTCTATCCGGTAACAGGGGACCGGCCCTCCTCCTTCATGAGTGGTTGACAGCGCCAAGTTGGCGGGGTCCAGCCCACAATCCCCATACACAATCGGGACCATATGAGATTCTGTTCCCGCCGGCAGGAATGGAAACACATTCGTCGTGAGGTTCTTGACCGTGTCGCCTAGACGAAACCGAAAGCGCTCGAACGCTATGTCCTTGCAAGTTATGGTCAAGAACCTGGCGTTGAATTTCGGTTTATCTATTTTCCCCACGTACAAGCGATTCAGTCTAGATAAGCCATAAGACGGGTCTCCTGCAAGGATACGAACTTCCCTTTCATGGAAGGGCTCCCCCGCCTTCTTCCGGGTGAATCTCCGGCTTTCGTCCTTCAAGACGATCCGGACATCCGCGATCCGCGGCTCACCACCGATGGGAGGTGATTCTCGACTGATCCTGCTTATTGATTGGACTAGCGGTAGATACGTTCGTGTTGGTGTACGTTCCTCCTGAAAGGAGTAGTACTCAGTCCCGCTCTGCCAATCGATCTCCACGAGAATAACGAACTGCGGGTTGCGCAGGACCGCAGTCAGGTCATATGGGAGAGGCCTCTTTCGATATGAAGATGGGAGAGGCCTCTTTCGATATGAAGATAGGAGAGGCCTCTGTCTACGATTCCCTGCCATAACTAAGCGTTAGCCTTTTTGGTCTCTTCTGGTTTCGGCTTGTCCCGTTCTTCGAGGAATTTCCGCCAGTGCTCGGGGGACTTGCTCTCCATCTTGGCAAATCTCTTTTTGAGATCGAGGAAGTACTCCTGGAGCTCGGCAGTGATCACTTGCCATTTCGATGGACAGGCTTTCAGGAAGTTGAACACATCCTCTTCCAAGATCCAGTCTTGACGCTGCTCCAGCGTGCGGATGCTCTTGTCATGTACCATCCATCGCTGACCACAGCACGGGCATGTTGCCAGCTTGATGGAACCCCCCTCGACTGATTTGGAGCGTACCTCAGACTTCAGTGTCATCACGGCTTCCAGTTCCTGCCCTGACGGTGGGATTGCCTTAATGCAGATCCATAAAGCCTCGAACAAGTTCCTCTCTGTCGGCTTCTCATCTTCAGTTTTCGGCTTGAATGCCTCTGGTACATAGTCCAATTCCTTGTTGGGATCTAAACTCAAAAGGTATGCCATTGGTCTGACTCGCTTTCTTGCTTGTTCACGCTGATGCTTGGCCACAGCCATCGAGGTGAACAGACGTTTGTTTTTGTACAATGGGTTTGGAATCGCGGTCCGCCTGAAGAGTATTTCAGTAGGCTCCGCCCGCACCCCAAGCGTTCTTCATGAATGTCCTGAAATCTTTGGCGACCGCGAGATTGGCGGCTCCAGTATAAATATCATTCAGTTGATTCCCATCAGCCCACATGGATTTGATCCTGTCACCGTCACCAGAAGGATAACTCCACATGCTCTCAATTTGCGCCGAGGTGTATGCATCGAAAAATGTTTTGAAGTCGGCAGCGCGTCGCAGGAGGGTCTGAATATCCTTTGTCAATTGACCCATTTCGCGGTCCAGATCGGCCTTTGTCACGATAATTCCTATTGCCATTTTTATCTTTCTCCTTTGCGGTTTCAAAGGCGTCAGTCCTGCCTTCTGGGACCGCAACAATTTGTATTCATCCTGAAAATATTACTGAGAGTTTCAAATGCTCTCAGTGTCCACTTCTTTCTACAGACTTGACAAAACCAATGTTTACAAACCGAGCAGTACACAATCTCTGCGACCTTCCAACAGATGTGGCACTTACCGTTAACTGGTGAGTCGTTCATTCAACGAATCCAGTCTAGCCGACAAGACTTCGATCATCATCTGTTGCCCTTGGATCACGCGGGTCAAGACCGATGTATAGCGTTCGTAATCCACCGACCTTGGTTCGCCTTTCACACCGTAGAACGTAAGTTCTCGACTGACATCATTTGTCCATTCAGCCGCGAATCCAAAACGTACATCGGTTCGACCTTTGTCCAGAAACCTCCCAGGCCGCATAGCGTTTACGATGAAAAGTGCTTCCTCCCAAGTAATATCGGATACATAGTCCTTAAAATCTAGTGATGATACCAAACACGTTGACACCCCGGTGTTGACCTCCACCTCTTTTGTCGTAGTGTCCTGACACAGCGCCGCCTGGGTGGCAGATTCAGCAGTCAGGTTGTTTGCATAGATCCGCCCGTCGCTGTTAATAGCCCAATTGGTAGATGCCCCAGTTGGTGCTATCACACGAATACCAAATGCTGTGGTGGTGCCAACCGGTGCTGTTAAACTGCCAATATCCACAACCACAGCGTTTGTTAAGGCCGCCGCACCGGCTGTGATAACAAGTCCGAAGCTGGCACCTGCTATCACAGTTGCTGTCCCAGAACCTGCCTCAACAATCGTCGGATTGTTGAACAACCCATAGGTACTCTCATTTGCGACCGCGTTAATGGTCTGCGCGAACGAAACACCCCGATGAGAGAACGACGCGCCCGATGGAGTGAACGTCCCGCCGATTCGAAACCCTATTTCTGCAGTAGTAGCTACACCAACGGCGTTAGGCCCTGCGACAGTGATCGTCGTACTGCCGGAACTATCAATGGAAAATCTGACAGCGGCTGCTGTCGCATCTCTGATCTCAAACTTGTCGACGTCGCCACCATCATTCCGGATTTGCCATTCACGAGCATCATTGATTAAAGATAGTACTGAAATACTGTCCACACCATCGGACTCTGCCTGGACCACGATATTACCGGTAGCTTTATACAAGTCCAGAATGGTACTACCACTCGCAGGCGCTCGCCCGACACCTAAGTTACCGTCTCCAAGCATCGTTAGCAGATCCGTAGTGTAGTTCACAACCTTCAGAACGGTTTCAGCATTACCCAGAACAGCACGACCTGTCCCACTACGCTTGCTGCCAACAAGGGCGATTGCTGGTATCGTATCCGTCGGATCGGTATTTCCAAATACGCCATGCAGCGCCATCGGTCGCTGACCTATAGTATCGCTAAAGCCCCAGACGCGAGCACCACCATCGGTACCGGAATCGATATCAACAAAGAAGAAGACCGTAGTGGCTACTACGTCTGTCACTCCATGGCCAACATCGGCATCATTCAGCGACAGACTAGTACGAAAAGTCACTGCCCCCGAGGCAGCGAACTTCGGAACCTCGATATAGGTGATCGTTACCGTGTAGATATGGCCGACCGAGTCGTTGTTCGTGATCTTGTCGTGTAACTCCCCTGTGGCATCTTCGTCTTCGTACGATATCCGCTCACCTTCCTCGGCCTCTATCGCTGGACTCACACTCTCGTCTTGTGGATCGAACAAGGTGCCATCTACATTGTCCCAAAAGGCTAAGAGATCGTTGGTGTCTGAGAGGGAGTCTTTCTTATAGATCCGGTAGTCGTAGGTCCCACCTGGAACGTCCTGAGTGATCTTGAACTTCACAAGGTCCGAGTAATCCGGAAGCCCAGTATGGTTCGAATCCGTGACCGAACTACTTCCACCAGCAGCTATGAGAGCGGTTGTGTATGAAAGAGTTTGCTTAGACATAAGTTGTTACGCCGTAATGGACCTTCCCCTTGAATCTTCCAAGAAAACTACCGTGGCACTCTGACGACGTCTGATGATCCGTGTCAGGACATTAATGACCCGGCCGTAGTAAATATCCGTTCCAGAGGCGTCTGGCATTAAAAACAGGTTCTTCACGTTACGCCGCAAATCCGCGTAGAGCGTACGCAAAGTAGAGGCCTCGGTGTCTGTGAGCTCTGAAAAATCGAAGGACAAACGCACGCGGTTGAACAGCTCCTCCACAAATGAAACCCCGAATTCGCTCTCATGCTCCAGGTTTTCATAATCGTCTGCCCAGCCCCATCCGTAATTAAAATTGAAACTGAGTGTCGTAGAGAGACCGAGAATGTTCAGTCCCCATTCTAGATACCCATCAGTATTGTTGGGATCATCCACGTTGAATCGCCAGTAGCGATACTCCTGCACGTTCGTCAGTAACTTGAATGCATAACGGCTCCTCCAAGTGATCGTTTCCAGAACATCACTAGAGTCACCCCCTGGATTAGGAACCGTACCTCCTTGTAGGGTTAGAACAGCAGTAGAAGAGAAGTTATGATTTGCAAAACCAATCAGTTTGACGTTGATTGGGCTCCCCGCATCGATCTCGACCCATTGATTGGAAATACCTGTGGTACGGAAGGTCCGGCTGAGCTTATCGTCTTGAAGGTTACTCAGAGGATAGGAACTATTCGCAGTACTGGATGTCAGGGAACTTCCTGCTACGGAAGCCTTGTTACTTGCTTGCTGTAGATATGTGAAGTTACCCATTTATTTTTTTTACTTATTAATGACCCGCCGGGGTGGCAGTATCGCTGTTAACTCAGACAGACGCGTACGGAACTTATCCGCATCGATGTCCAGAGCCTCGATGAGTTCAGGAATGACATAGTCCCTTACGGTACGAAGCATAATACCTTCATCAAAACTTCCCTCACTCTTGACGCTCACGGTAATGTTAGGACTGTAGGTGATCTCAGTCGGGGTACTTGAAGTCATGCCGCTCGATCTATTTTCCTTGGCGGGAACCACGCGTTCCCCAGCGTGTAGCTGAGCGACCATGTCACGGGGAACGTGGTCAATGCCATGCTCGAACGCTGCCTCGACCTGATAACCGGCAGGCCATTGGGAGAGGTACGCCGGTATAGTGAACGCTTCACCCAAATTGCGGATAAGATATAAGATCCCCGATGTCGATCTCAAATCGAAATTCTTATATCTGGGCAACATGTTTCCGAATATTTCTCCAGGACCCGTTGGAATTCCCAGAGAAGGTGGTGAACTCCCAGATGGAGTAGACGGACCCGTTGGGGCGGTAGAAGATGTCGGATTGTTCAATATTGCGATTGCTGCCTGCGCGGCGTATGCCGCATTCTGGAATGCTTGTCCGAGTAACCCAAAGATATTGTTTGTTGCACTTACGTCACCGGTAAGATCTTTCAGCTTTTGGCGCTCTTGTTCCAATGCGGCACCCCTGATGATCAGTAGTTGAATAGACTCGTTCAGGGTCCCGAGTTCCGATTGCCGCTTAGCACCGAGAAGAGTTAACATCTCTCCGGTAAGACGTAAGTCTTCCTTCAATACTTTTATGCGATCCCCTTCGGCGATGATGTTCTTCTCAAGCTCCGCGCGTTCTGCTTCCTTTGAAGCAATAAAATTGCGAAGTTCAGCCTGCTTAGCCTCAATCCCGGTAATCGCAGCTTTCCTAGCGTCTTCCATTATTTGCATTGCGTGCTGCTCCGCCGCGATACGTTTCGGCAATTCATCCTTGAGGAAATTAAGTTCAGCTACTTTAGCTAAGAAGTCTTTCTGACGCTGCTCGTTATCAAATACTTTTAAAGCACTTTCAGCTTGCGCAATCAGAATAAGATCCTCCGTTGACTTTGCCCATTCCAGATGCGTTTCGAGTTGTGACCTAGTAATATCAATTTCTAGTTGCGCGATCCGCTCTTCGGTATTTTTGCGGGCGTCTACAGCATTTTTATAAATGTCTTCGGATTCCTTCACAGCGGCTGCGTACTCTTTCTGCCAGTACTTTGCGTCCGCTAGTTTTTCTTGGGCGTCCTTGATGGTTTCGTTAATGTCCTTAATCTTGTCACGCCAATCGTTGATACGCCCTGTTGATGTTTCAATCTCCTTCTCCAGGTACTCCATTTTGTTGATAATGGCGTCGATTGTCTGCTGACGAACCTCAGCGAGTTCTTCTTCAACTTCTTTCAGCCGCTCGGTGTTCTTTTGAAATTCCTTCTGGGCCTCGCTGGCATCAAGAATCGCCTGCATTGCTGGCGGTACGGTAATGCCGAGAAGTTGCATGGCGTGGGTCATGCTTTCAACGTCTCCACCCAGGTATTCAAGGATAGCACCCCAGTCCATCCCGGCATCCATCAACCGCTGAATGGCCTCTTCGAGGAACTCCCACCCATCTGCCGAGCCAGTAACTTTGTCCATGAACTTCTGAATGGCATTCTCCCTTGCAATTGCGCGGGAAGCCTCTTCGAGAGAATCCAACCATCCTCTCCATGACTCGACAAACGGCCCCATGGTTTCAAGGGCCTGCTGACCAACATCATGGGTTGCTTTGGCCGCTTCTTCTTGGAACGCTTTCCAGTATTCCTCGAACTGTTTTCTAGCAGAAGCTACATCACCACCCGACAATGTTCCAGCAGCCTTAGACGCTTCAAGACCAGCGAATAATCCTTCAACGTTGCCGGTAAAAGGATTCTGGATCTTCTCAGTGAACCGGCTTGCTTCTCTCCGGCCTTTGCCACTAAATATCCCAATCAAAGCAGAACCAATAGCGACGGCCGCTGCGATAGCCTGCCCAACGGGACCGAATGCCTTAGCAAGATCTTTTACCCTATCGATGACTTTACCTATAAGCTCATCCCATCTCTTTTTGAGGGGCTCCAGCAACTGTGAAGTAAAAGCAGAAAAGATGTCCCGGGCCGCAGTAGAAAAGATAGACTTAAGCAGGTTGCCAGTGTTCAAACTATCAGCAAGCATCTCATCGAAGACGTGCCCAGCCGCCTGTTTTAGATCCTCAAGACGCTTCGTGGTATCTTCGAGTTCCTCCGGTTTCAAAGAGATACCGAATCCTGGTTTTTCTCCCGGAGGCGTGATGGGAGGTTGATTAAGTGATAAGAGGAATTGCTGACTCTGTTTCAAGCTATCGTATCCCGCATCCGTTAACTCAAGTATGCGAAGGTGCTCCATTAGAACTTGATTAAGATGTAACTTTTCTAACGCGAGTTTCCTGTCAGCATCCTGGGCTGGGATAACGTTCTTCACGTAGTTAGCCCACGCCACTTCCATCTGTTCCGCTAACCGCTTCTGGTTTGCGGACTCGATGGACAGTCTAATCACATTGTCTATGAGGGCATTAACTTCACCTTCAGCAGACGAGTAGGTACCGACAAGATCGTCCCATTTCTGGAGCAACGGAGGAACTTCTCTGCCTTGTCTACGGAGTTCATCTGCTGCCTTCTGGATAGCATCACCAAGGGTATCGACAACTACAACTGTCGGGGTTCCGGCCTTCTCTAATTGTTTGAGCGCTGAGATTACAGCGATTGTCTCATCACTTGAAGTCTTTGTAGAGGCTATGAGCTTGTCGAGAGCCTTCTGTTGCTCTTCAGTGAGTTTCGTTGCGGCTTTTCGCTTCGTATTCAACTCATCCTGTACTCGCTTGATCCATTCCGCAGTCTCGAAGTATTCCCTGTTCCCTTGGGCTACCCCGTTTACCGCTTGCTTCGCTCGAATGAGTTCCAAGCCCCACTCTGCAACCGATCTTGTCCCCTGCGGAATAACGATACCAATCCCTTTTAGTTCATTGAACAAGACTTGATTTGCGTTCGCTAGACGATTAGCGGCTTCTGCTGACCCATCCCATGCGTCTTGCAAGGCAAGTAGGCTATAGGAAGCTTCAATCACATACGGAACGCCACCCGTCATCACTGAAAGTGTATGTTTTACCCCGGTGGTAAAGTTTTCGATCCCAGCAGAATTGCTGAGAACGGAGATTAGTAAATCAAGAGCTGTTATCAACTCATCCTTAATCGATAGTACAAGTTTATCGACTTCACGCTGCGCCTGATTTACCGCCGTTCCCCACTTCTCTTTTATCGTGGTTGTATTCTTCTGAAAAGCGAAGTCCGTATCGCCAATAGTCGTCTTCATCTCCTCGACTATTTTGCTAAAGTCTGCCGCCTGGGCTCCGGTCAACGCCATTACAGCTTTACCTGCCCGGACGTTCTCGAATAGAGCGTTGATAACTTCAACGCTGCCACCCGTTTTTTCTCGGACTAACTCCATTGATCCCTGGAATCCAAGGTTTGCCAAGGTTGACGCCGAAAGTTCAATACCATACTGCTTGGCTACTTCTAATGCTCCCTTTGATGGAGAAATAAATGAAAGTAAAGCTTGGTTAAGAGCCGTTGTGGCCTCATCAGCAGAGATCCCAGCACGCGTCATGATAGCAACAGCCGCGGCAACTTCTTCAATAGGGACCTTAGCCAATGCAGCGGTTGAGATAACGGTACCAAGAGAATTGGCCAGCTCCCCGCCTCGAACAATACCCGCAGCGATTGTTTTGGAGAAGACGTCAGATACATGTGAAACTTCCCCTACTTCCATTCCGTAAGCGTTCATTATTGTTGCCAGCAAACGAGTAGCATCACCAGCTTCAAAGAGTTGAGCCTTTGCCAGCTTTGTCGCCTCTGCTACAAACTCCACAGCCCGCGCCGGTTCGACACCCGCACCGATAGCTTCATATAAAGCATCAGCCAAAGATGCACTACTACCCAAATTGCTGCCAAGTCGTAGAACCTCATCGGATAGAGTATCTATCGAAATAGATGATCCTCTTGTGATGCTTTCAACGTTAGCCATGACAGACTGGAAATGAATGGCTTCTCCCGCACTGTTCTTAAGCACATTGGCTATTTGAACAGCCCCTAATGTAATACCGATTGATCCCAGAATACTTTTGATAGAACCGAGAGACGTACCAAGAATGGAGCTGCTCTTAGCCGAATTGTTGAGCTCGGTATTCATTCCACCAATAGCAGAACGTCCATGAGTCCCTGCCTGCTTAACCTGGGCCTCAAAGGCTCGAAGTCCTTGAACCGCTCCTTTTTCGTTGACCGTTATGATGTACTCGATGTTTTTAGACACTAAATAAAATCTCAGTGTTTGGGTACTTTTGTTTCTCGTTCTCGATCCAACATTTTCTGGTATTCAGACTCCGCTTTACGAATCGCCCGCTTGAATAGAATCATTGCGGACAACTCCCAAGCCATAATGTCCTTGATCCCTCCGGTGACTTCAACGACATCAAGAAGCCAAGACACATGTCGAACCCGCTCAGCAATGTTCTGGTGCTTCCCAATAGCCGAGTTCGCACGAAACCCACAAAAAGGCTTCTCCGTACAGCCCTCGCAATCTGCTTCGAGAAGAGCTGGACTGATCTGGATCTTGCGGCACGCTTCCATCCCACCGTCTTCAGGCTTCATCCCCGCTACTATCTGGGTGTAAGCTGCCTCGAAAAAACTCGTCGTCTTTGTCCTGCATCTGGGCCGATCCGAATACCTGACGAACGACTGTCTTCTTGTGGTAGTAGGGAATCTTTGAGAGCCATTCCTTGGATACCGCAATATCGATTGGCTTGTCAAGCGCCGTATACCCACTGACCACTTTGATCAGGGCATCGTACATCTTCGGGTAGATCGAAAAATTCTCAACAACAAGAAACTCTCTTCGTCTTCGACCCGGGAGGGCCCGGAGTGTTCCAGCGGTTGCCCGTCTGTAGGTAGTTTCCTCTTCTGCTGTAGGCTCCCTCAGTTTGTGCTGAAGAGGGTGGAGCTGCCCGTTAGCTACCGCAACGATGTTGACCGTGATCTCGGGTTCGATCAGATCTTCCCAAGACCCCTGCTCTTGATGTTCTTCTTCAGGCCAAACTCCGCCGACCCCGTCTTGGATTGTTGCCCGTTTAACTTGGACGGGGATTCGCTTAACTAACTCTTCTGCGGAGAGATTGGTAGGCCCTTCAGAACCAATAGATCTGAAGTACTTATCGAACAGGGCTACTTCAAGCCCGGATGGGGAAAGATCCATCAGCGTGCCACCATCGGCCTCCGTACGCGATGGTCGGGCGAGAGAGTGATCGTATCTGATCAGCTCCTCGGTGGGGATGGGGGCAAGAGAAGTGATAAAAGGGAATACCTTACTCCCTTTCTTAAACTCAATACGATAGGAAATCTCTTTCCAATTCAAATCGAACATTTGTTGTTCTCCATTCTGTCTAGATCGCGCCGAGCATGAGCTATTGAAAGATTGACGCGAATTTTCTCTCTAGGGCCGTTTCTACGAAGAACCTCCCAAGAGAAGGGGGATTCCCTTTCCCTGGGTCTGAGTTCATCGTATAACCAATCCTGAAGAGGATTTTAGGGGTTTTAACTCGGGGTAAAGCCTGAGTTTCAAATAGGACGATCCGGGCACCCTGAACAGGCCCGGGGATTCAATTTGATTTTGCTACAGGATGATTGCAACTCAATCACAGCATTCTGATCACCAAAGGCTTTCAAAACCTTTTCAAAACGATTCCGCTCCGGACATCTTGATTCCGGAAGAATACGAAAATCCCGGATTATCAAAACAAGAACCTGGTTCTTGCCAGAATACTCGAGCCTCGCATCTTCGACCCCAGAGAGGGGCTTTCCATCAACGAAAAACTCGTTCTCGTGACGATTCTTTGTCAGACGCGCCGAGATCATTACGCTGCCACAAGCAATTGATTCGCGTCTTCGTTTGTCTGCACTTCGAAGGAGACGAAGTCATCGTTGTTGGCCTTAAGCACGCTGTTCTCATCGAAGGTCATTGTGTAGGCTGTGGTTTGACCTTCTTCACCGAACGACTCCGAAGAGATCTTGAAGTGTAGAATTGTGATCTTGACTTCAAAGTTCAAACCCGTCGAACCGATCTGATCTCCGGTAAGAACAATCGTCAACTCACATTCATCATCATCATGGAACAAATTCCGTCTCGCCGAGTCCAGGAAGCAGACCAAAGATCCACTGACGGTCTGATCTCCGATAAGGGCCTTCGTAATTAGGTTCTCTTCCCCGGAGGCGTTTCCCGGCATCCAGAAAGGTTGCGCATTCTGAGACACTGTCAGGCCGAAGCTGAGAACATCTGCTGAGATGTTTGTGATATTCGATGGGGACCCGGAAGCCCCGAAGGTGAACGTTGATTTCAGAATCTTGAAGAACGACTGGCCTATGGCGAGAGCGGGCATTGTAGTGCTGTCGAGCCGCTTATCCCGGGCGAATCCTTCATACCCAAGGACCACATGATCATTCCTGTTCCCAGTCAGGGAGAAACTGTTGATCGCAACCCCCGAGTACAGATTCTGATATTCATCACCGGCCTTCTCAATGATTGTCGTGTAGAGACATTCTTTATTGGTCGATGGATCTTGAAAGGTAAACCGATGATTGTAGACAGTGCCGGTTCCGGAGTCATTCTGAGAAGTGCTCAGACCCCCCAGTACAAACGCTGGGGCGAAGAGCGCCGACAATTGTGTCATCGAGAACTCTCTGTTGGCCATCACGTACCGCCGGGTGATCGGGTCCCAAAACGTCGGATGGCTATGTCCTTTGCCATACCAGCCTCTATCACTCACCGCATCCGGGGTTTCTTTAGTGAAGGGAGAAAAGGTCCGACATGGCAGTTTGCGGGTCAAGTTTCCTGGGGCAATCCGATTCCGAATATCGGATTGCTTGTTCAGAGTAAATGCGTAATCATACTCACGGGAATGCAAAATGGGCATTTAGTAACCTCCTTAATTGTTACTCGAACTAATATGCGCTCCCCCATTCATCCGTACTGTGACCCCGGAAATGTACCCAGCGTCAACGTACAGTAAAAAATGAATAAGCCGCGCAACCTCTTGAGCCTTCAAAAATCGTTGCTTGGGATGGGATGTTCTTCGAAATTCAAGATTCTCTCGATCCTGACGACGAAGAGTCATACCGCAGTCCTCAATGATTGAAGGAGCAATCGCAACAAGCTGTTGATCTGGGTATGAGAGCCGCTTTCTTTCGACGTATGCGTGAACCGCCGCTTTTGCTGCCGCGTAGACGTCGTCATAGGACCCCGTGATCCCTGATTCCGAGCCAACAACACAGATCCGTGCTTTTGAATTTGATTTAAGGATCTCATCACACACCGTTATCGGAAAGAGGTAGTTCACTCGCATGGAGTTTGTTATTTCTTGTGCCGCTTGCGCTATCCCTCGTCGTGGGATCATCAAACCTGCACATAAGACAAACCGATCAGCACATGCCATGTAATGTTGGTACGATCCATAATCGATACGCATAATCTCTTCATTCGGGATTAGAAGAGCAAGTTGTCGAATGATTGCACTGCTATAGCCCGTCGTAGCTAACACTTGATGATCTCCTCAACGAGAGCTTGGGCCTGAAAGACGGCGTCAATCTTACCCGCTCTGATCTTAATCCAGCGGTCTCCTTGACGATGAACATCAACAACCCGGGCATCAGCGGCGGATTTTGGCATGGCTCGAATCCCTTGCTTCCATGTCGCAATCTTATAGTGATTGACCCCCGGCCAATAGAATGCAAGTTGATTGATCATATCCTCGACTCGATGTCTCCCCTCCCCCAAGGTTGTCTTTGCGAGAATACTTCGAGCTTCCTCATAAGTTTTTACCCGGGCCAAGGGGGTGTACTTCGCAGAAGTGATACTACTTAAATTATGATCTTCGTCCCAAGGGTAAAGAGAAGGAAAAGGACCATCCATAATTGTTACGGCACGATCGATTGGTCCATATAAGATCCCAGTAACGCAAGGCTCATAACGATCGACGTCGAGATCCGACAGGGCGCAGAACGTACAGTCGATCGTCCAATCCCATTCTGATGAGTCGAGCGCCCCTTTGAGCGGGGTATTAAGGCGCAATGATTCTCCGAGAGCGGCCTTGAAGTACTCCCTAGCCTCTCGAATAACTAGATGGCGCTCTCCCGTGAGAACGGCCCCCTCCACATTCTTCAGTCCAAACTCAGCCGGGTCATAAATCGGTATCAGATCAACCTCACTGCCCAGAATCTGTAGGTAGGTTCCAAAATCCACCAGGGACTCGGTAGCCGCTATGGCATAGACATTGATCGGCACGGCTCGAGTCAATTTTCCATACTTCGCAAGAAATCGAGCCTTGTGATCCTGACAGAAGGCCCGGGTAACCCGGGATCGAGGGTAATGAAATCCCTCATGAAGTCTTGCCGGGTTCGATCCACTTGCTCCCAGAAATATATCAGTGGTAGATTCATGGATCTCAACAGCATGCCCCTGTTCTTTCAACGCAAGACCTAGATGGCAGCCATACCACCCCGCACCAAGTACCCTGATCTTCATAGGGTATCCAAAGCCCTCTGAAGAGTTCTTTTCCATTCGGCACTAAAAGAACATTCCTCGAATCCCGGCATGGAGGGAATTCCGTTTGTAAAGTGAACGATCTTCGGATCAGGGATCACAGGACTTGAGTCAGCAAGCCAATTCCATTCCATACCGAGTTCACCAATCTCCTCATCCTTTAGCCAGCAAAGCGCGTGCAGATCTCGCCCAGGAAGACTATTGAGAAGCTCTATAGTCAAACCCTTATTAGCAGGATGATCACAGTTCCAAAGCATAACACTTGACCAATTCTTTCTCTGATATCGAAGCTGGATCTGCGCGTCCATCTTGAATAGATTTTCAGGATCATGCTCGTGCTTCACGCACATCACCGCTTTTGATGGCTCTGCAAGATCAAACAATTCCCGGAGATTAGTACGAATCAGCATGTCGCAGTCCATGAATATGGCCCATCCAGTCTCGGCAAGGATCGGCGTGAAGAATCTGGAAATTGCAAACTCTGTTGACATAGGGGCTCTAGAGATAATGTCAAACATCTGTCCATTATGATGCTGGATCTCTCGCTGGTATAGTCCTCCCTTCCGGAGTTGATCTAGGGATATTGGACAGATAGGAGCATCGTACCAATACTGACGAATGCTTGAAACCGCTACCAAGTACGCGTTTGTTTCCCGGGGCTCGTATCCGATGTAGATCACCTGCTTCATGATCTCCACCGTTGACCTGAAACGATTCGACTGACCTGCGCTATCGAGATATCGACTAACGCTGCAATATCTACCTGTTTTTCACCCGCAGCAACGCGCTCCCTGATCCATACAACCTCACCCTTTGTCAACTTCGCCATTGAATGCAGTTCACCCGATGGTTGGTGGTTTTGAATGAATCGTCCCTTGTTTCGACAATCAGTCATATTATCAAATTGCGTTCCAGGCCAGATATGGTCAACGGCGTTTACACAGCGCGGATTATCACAGGAATGGCAGGCGCCAACTCCATCTGGCAATGTCTTCCCTGTAACTAGCTCATAGGCAAGTCGCGGCGCAGATAGTCCACAAAATGTCGCCCGTCCTTTACTGTTTACAGCGCCCGGCCAGATCCAACATCTACCCGGTGGTTTTTCTATTAAGATGAACGCTTCAGCAAAAGATATGCCCTTAGCCCAGTGATGACGACGAAGACCCATGTTATTTAAACCCGGCTAATTCATGCTTACGACGACCTTTTAAATGATCCGTAAACTGCGCCAATGGGGATTGCTGCCACACCGCCCCTCGTCCATTAGGAGTTAGGTTTCGTGCTTCAATTCGAACCTCACCTACCTGAAAGAGATTCCGGGTGTAATCGAATGCGAACGCGCTATGCCACTCTTGAAGTCTGAAGATCCCATCTGTTCTCCATAAAGCAGCAAGGTACTTTAGGAACATCCGCGTTCGATTGTTCAGTCGAATTGCCCAGAACCCAAGTTCACTATGGAATCCCCTCCGGCCTAGGTAACAAATGTCCGAGTTACCGATCAGCTTTTCAACGAATCCCTCTGAAACTATCTGGTGCGTGGTTACGTCCCCATCGAGCCATACCAGGATCTCATCATCAGAGAGCTCTGAGGCGGCGGTCTCTGGTATAAAACATTGTCGGCAGAATTTAACCGCGTCATGCCGATAGGAGTATCCGTGATCTCGATGCTTTGGCCGCCAGCTAGGAAGAGGTTCCTTGCCTGTATACTTAGGATTCCACTGATGCCGCTCGATAAATTCCTTTACCCCTGGACATGACCATAAAGATCTCTCACCTCCCCGAGGAATAGAAGTTGGTTCTTCAACAAAGCAAAGTAACCGAACGCTTCTTGGCCAGAACCTATCAAAGGTCTCCAAGAATTTTTCTCCATACTCGATCCGGCCAGCAGGGGAGAATCCAGATACGACTGTCGTCATCATAGAACCTTCTTTGTCCAGATGGTGTCATGGTTATCTCGAACTACTTGATGGTATCCAAGATTTTCCAATAACAAACGTGCCCTCCGAGGGGATTGTTTGTATTCATCGGGCAGCTTCTTGGGATTCGACTCCTCCATGATAATAACTGGAGCATCTAACTTAAGGAGTCTCTTGGCTCCATCTAATACAAAAGGTTCACAACCTTCTACATTCATTTTTATGAGCCCACATCCCTTGATTTGGAAATCATCCAATCGCACAATCGGTATCTTTCCAGCTGCTTCTCGAATGACGGTCGCCGAACGGTCTGTATATCGAACTTTCTGAGTTCGCGGTGGAATAATAAATACACCAACTCCTGGATGGTCCATTAAAGCCGCATTCACCACAATAGCATTGGGGAATTTTATAGTAAGCAAACTCGCATACTCAGTCTGTGGTTCGAATGCGTATACCCGGTCAAACTTTTCGCATAACGGCCCGGTCCACTCACCCTCATATGCACCACAATCAACAGCTACAAGATACCCCTTGATATGGGGTAGTGCCAGACTCAGTAGGCGAATTTTCACCTAGGTCTTCCCATAAAATTGATTGTGATACTTTTACGATGCCTACCCTCTGGAGCTCGGATCGGATATACAGCATGAAAACTACAAGGCGATCGTTCCATAAAAACGGCTATATTTGGTTTGAATGGTACCTTATGTACCACTACGACATCATCAAAACTAATACGGTAGCCCTCACCGGTATCAACTGGTACCAGAGGCTTAACCATGGCAAACTCCCCACCCCAAGAGGCGTTCCAATCATCATCTGCAAGGTAAATAACTAAGGTAACGAGCTTTTTTTCCATGTCCGGATGGGGACGTACATGTCCTCCATTTGAAGGTAAAAGAGATAACTCAACCCGTTGTTTAAGACTAGCACCCCGCAGGACATTGAAATGCCTCCGAGCAAACTTTAGCAGCGCCCGATTAACAATCGCATTATGAAAGTATGCCAGGGATGGTCGGTGTTCAATGAGTTCACGAAATCCGCCTCGTTTACCATCCGATACCCCGTGCTTGTAGCCAACACCTCTTCGGGTGCGAAGCTCCCTGATATCCGGGAACTCTGATCGAAGTTCTGAAAATAACTCCAGCTTCAAAAAAGGATGAAATACTCTGACGATGTAAGGATCTATCGTACTCCATACTTCTTGACAATCTGGGTTTAGTATAGGATTCATTACAAAAGCGCCTCTCGAACTATGCTACCGTCCTTAAGTTCGAAAGCGGCGTGTACCTTTAACAAAGTAGCTTGAGACAAAGATATTCGTTCAATAGCTTGGTGGATTTGTAGAATCCACCACCCAGGAGGCTCTATTGTTACATGCAAATCCTTATCATCAGGAAGAAGTTTTTTCGTCTTTGTTGAGCCTTTTGCAGGTTTCTTTTTGAGTTTGGTCCCCGACTTGTTATCCGGGCGGCAGGAGATTGAGAGAAACGCGAACCTTGGGTGATTATCTGAAATTAAGAATCCTAAGATGTCATCAAGTATCCCTGAAACATCCGGCTTCTCGATATGCTCTAGCATATCGGTACAAATGACACCATCAAATTTCATCTCAGGTCGAGATGCTAATTGTCGAACGCCCACATCATAACAATAAGGAAGAAGCCCTCCCCATCGCTCGTGGACTCGAAGTACCAAATACTGATATCCCTTTCCAGATCCATAGTCAAGAAGATGTCTAGGGTTCTGCATTTGAATCAAAGTTGCGATATCATTCGCGTACCGTTTAATTGTGGAGCCTGGAAAGAACTTACCTCCCGCGGTCTCATGTAATTGAGTATAGATCTCGGTGTAATTCATCGGTAATCTCCGCGTATGAATACCCTATCTACCCCAAAAGACAACTTATGTTGGTACCCAACCCCGCATATAAAATTGATAACATCATCGTCTGTTGTTCCGTACCTATGCCCGTAGGTATCTATCTCCACAATCAGAACCGGTCTACAACGATCCAAGGTTTTTATCGCCCCTAATAACGCTAGATACTCAGCTCCTTCCAAATCCAACTTTATAAGACCACAGGAACGTACCTGAAGTTGGTCTATGGTGGTTGATCTTACTAAACCGGTAGGAACTTTCCGAACGAAATCTCCACGGGGGTTTAAATTTTTCTTATGAAAAACATCTACCTGAGCAGCTTCATCCAATAACGCGGTTTGATGTAAAACCACTCGGTCTGAAAAGATATTTGATCGCAGAATTGCAAAGGTGTCAGGGTTCGGTTCAAAAGCATGTACGATATTAAACCTACCTGCCATGATACGAGTCCACTCTCCAATGTGAGCGCCTCCATCAATAGCCGTTCCCCAGTTGGTAATCCACCCGGAATTCAAAACATGAAACAATAGTTCAATCTGCTCACTGGGCAGAAGAACAGGTTTCTTATTAAGCATTCAACGTTTCTCGAATATACTGCCAAGCCGCACCGGACTTAAACTCATCCATCGTCCATTGACAATAGGCAAGATCAGATAGCCACTGCTTCCGGACTTCCTCTGAGGGAATGAAAGGTTCGTCAATCTTAGACCAGTCTGTTTCGGAGATCGGACGCGCGATGCTATCCCCAATGGCAAAGTGAGGAATTCCAGCAACGACGCAACCATAACCGATATTGCCCCCATAACTCACGCAGAGACGACAACACTGAAGATCGTGATTGATATCTCTACCGATCGAGACCACTGCTCCTTCGATCTTTGCAACGGGATTATCGTCTGGGCGTGGACGATAGACAATATTGAGTTTGGAATACTCGCGAATGCGATCAATGGTAGATTGTCCCCAACTATGCCACTTCTCAATATCGGTAACAGCTCTATGATCTGATCCATCGAGCCCTTGCCAGTACACATACTTGTTACTTGCACCATCAAACAGTATCGGCCCATCTAGTCGTCCTGAGTATGAAAGTACCTGCTCTCCTAGAACATCCCACCGATCCGACGGATGCTTAGTCTTTTGAAAGTACGCAATGGGCTGGGACGCATTGATTGAAACCCGAACTAAGTAGTACCGGGGACCACTAAATCTAGATTGTCGCATATAGGGCTTATCGAGTAAGATTCGAAGCTTTCTATATCGTCTACTCGCATCCCAAACAACTTTAGAATCACCCCCAATCCCAAAAAGGACAACGCAATCCGCCTCCTCTATGAGACGCTGATGATCAGAGCTGATAAAGACATCACCAAAAGCCTTGTATCCCGCCGCGACAGACTCATAGACGTACTCCTGGGATAGAGCAGCAACTCTCCGGTAAATACCAACCCTCATCTAAGCTTTCCTTGTCGAACAATTTCCTTTTTCAATTCTGCCCAGGCTTCCCCTGTTCGCAATTCCTCTGTAGTCCATTGGCAGTAAGCCATCGCGTTGCACCATCGATTCAGAAGAGGACTACCAGGCCAAAATGGGGCTTCAATATTCGTAAGGATCGTCTCCGAAACCGGTTGCGCTATGGAACGCCCAAGAGCCAGCGCAGATACTCCATACAGTATGGCATCCATCGCTGCGGCGCTTCCATGCGTAACCAGCACATGGCAGCTTCTCAGAGCATCGCCGATGGATTGCGCCTTTGTCGATATGGAAGTTCCAGCAATAGGACGCGCGTTCTTCCACGAAGGTTTTGGCCGGTAAATGATCTGCCGGTCTGTCAGCTTTCGAAGCTCCCTCACGAGCCGCTCAGCCCATGTTGTAGGATGTTCCAATCCGTGAAACGCGTGGTACTTCTCGCTAGAGCCGCATATCAAAATATTACCAGTGGTATTTTTCGATCTCGCCTCTGGATATGTCACGATGTGGCGGAACTTTTTCCTCTCCGGGGTCTCCAATAAGCGTTTTACCAGGCCGTCGAACCGATCTGTGTTTCGATCCTCTCCGGGCCGCATGAAGTAATCAAGCGGATCGGAACCATTAACAGAGATCCTGCTATACTCAGTATGCCCACCTTCTCCGCCCCATCGAGAGTACCCCTTATCGAAGAAGAGAGTCGACCTTCCAACCTGGAGGTGGTCCGATATGATCTGGCGGCTCTTCCCTTTGACGCCGAACGCTATAACGACGTCGGTATCTGGAGTCGGTCCGGGATAACGGAGATCGTCCCCATTATCGGTCTCCCCGTATTCCCCGGTTCTGCGGGCCTCCAGAGTATCTCCATGCTTGGCAGCTCCAATTTTGAGCGCCTCCGCCAACATAATTTCTCGGGGTTTGTCTGAGGCGTAAAACGTAATATGTAGTTTCGGCATTTTTTTATGTTCTACAACACCCACACCATTGCATATGGCAATAAGATTTGCACATTCTCGTATCCCGATCTCCAGTACATAATTCGTTCTTCTGCCCGGCGCAATGACACCGCCTATCCTGGTCCGGTTGATGTGGATGACAAAAGGTTGTTGGCTCGGGACCATGTTGCACCCATACCATAGATGATGCTAATGGAAGCATCAGCACTGCTACCATTAAAAACAATATTACCTTCATGGAACCAACTCCTCGTCTTTCAGATGTTGCCATGCATCTCCTGATCGCATTTCAGGAACAGACCACTGCGTCCATGCGATATCCCATACCCACTGCTCTCTACCAATGGGGGTAAGAGGATTCTCAATTTGAGATATGTCTTTCATTGCCTTACCTGGAGCGGTAGCAACACCATCCCAGCAGAATACAGGAACTCCGTGAAGCAGCCCTTCAATAGCAACATTAGAATGATGCGTTACAACAGCATGGCAGTTATCCAGGAAGTGGTAAACATCCCCTTCATTCTTCGTTCCAGGGAGCATACTTGTTTCTGGGATATCTTGGGCGCCGGGCCAGTTTGGTTTTGGACGATACATAATCTTTCGATCTGTATATCTACGAATCTCATTCACAATCCCCCGTTCCCACTCTTCGGGAGCGAAGCCTTCAGCAGCGGCGGCTTTTGCCGACATCCCGGCAAGAAGAACATAACCCCCCTTTTTTGGACCTCGCCACTGTTGAATGGGAACATTGAAATGTTTGAACCGAGAAGAGTCATGCTTTCGTTTCTGAAAATACGCTGTCGGGTGCCGAGCGTTCAAAGCCAACTTATGAAAACCTTCCCGTCTTCCACCTTCATGACGACCAAAGTATCCAAGATCAATATAGACAGCTGGAAGTCCCTGCTCACTATACCCATCAAGAATAGATCGCATCAGCCCATAGAATACCGCAACATCGTACTCAGGTTTCCTGTAGGTATTTTGGTGCAACATTGTAACAACACAACCATGCCGCGTCATCCCTTGTTTCATAGCTTCTGCGATCTGGACACACCGGGTCTTTTCCGGAACGAAGTAGATAACTATTTTTGGAGAAGCCAATCAAACGCCCATCCCGACTCAACTTCAGATGAGGTAAATTGAGCCCACGCTAGTCGTCGAAACATCGGAAGGCGATCTCCTAGAAAAGGTTCCTCGATAGACTTAAATCTTTTCCCACCCAGAAAGACAGCCGCTGGAGCTCCAATCCAATTGGGCATTTCATGGAATACCGGGTATCCTTCTGCAAGTGCTTTAATCGCCGCCCCAGATCCCCACGTTATAGCTGCCCAACATCCTCGCAGGTCTTTATAGGGCTCCGGATTTGTCTTATCCAGTCCCGGATGAAATCGCAGTCGACTCGACCGGGTTGTCAATTCTCCAAGCTTCCGGATCATGAACTGTTCCCATCGGGGAGGCATCGCAACTCCGACTGGACCAAAGCCTCGTTGAGGAAGTAGAAGAAGCTGATCACCATTCTTTCGCCAAGGCTTCAGATCGACGTTCATCTTTTCCCAACGTCCCGGGTCTCCTTCAAGCCAAGATCCGGCGCCATTATGTTGATTCCTGGATATAGCGAATATCTTTTGTCCTTTTTCGTCAGATCCGATGTACCCATTCTCGGTAACAAGAACTCGAGCCCCGACCTTCTCATAGAGTTTCGCCGTCTGCTCATCTCTGGGAAACCGATTCCATAGAACCAAGACGTCTTCTGGACCTGGGTGAGACGCTGGGCCGTCGATGATCTTGTATCTAAGTTTTCGTAGTCCTGAATGAAAGAGCTCTCGACGATAATGTAACCCTGGACGAAAGAGTACAGATGCAATACCCATTCACTTTTATGTCCTACTTCCCAATCGTACCCCGATGTTCCCTCCCGGATGAACGACAGCAAGATGATCCCTCCCGTATCCGGACATCTGAGCTACGACCACTGCCGCAGCATCCCCTACAGCTACGGCTGCTGCGCTTGATGAGGTAGGAAGCATTAGGTACGCCTCTTGTTGGATTCCTGTTATAATTGCTGTCTCTAAACTACCAAGAACGGAATCTCCATCACTGACAAGAGAGTATAGTTCTGCGCCAACAACCTTAAGTCGGGTGAGAAGTCTAATAAGTTCTTCTGTCTTTCCAGAATGGGAAACCATGAGAACGATATCACCGTCGATAATGAATCCCAGCTCTCCATGATAGAGACCGACCGGATCAATGAAGACCGCTGGAACCCGGACAGTAGCCATTGTCGCAGAGATCTTTCGAGCAGCGATGGCACTCTTCCCAACACCGGTCACAATAAGCTTTCGACCTGAATCCCTTAACTGACTTACAACATTACAGAACTTCTCAAACGTGGGACTTATTACAGCTTGTTCAGCACATCGGATGGCCTCAGATTCGGCATGTAGAACTTCAACAGGATTCATCATAAGCTCCACAAAGGTACAATCGGAACTCCTCTAAGATGAGACTCTGGTGTACAATTCAATAATTCAATCCCTTTCGTTTTGAGGATCTCGAATTGAATCCGGATCGATGGTGCAAAGATGTCCTTATAACGCTGTACCTCTGTTGGTCTTTTATGGAAGTTATGCCATTGAAGTCGGCGCTTCCCATCGATCTTGACTTCCCGCATATCGAAACCCAAGAGCACGATTCTTTTGGCCCCGAAGTGGTATGCAATATTGATAGCCCCCTGACCTGTATTTGTTGCGGCAATGGTTGTTGGTTCCTCTGCAAGGAGACTCCCCGGATGTTGAAGAGCCTGGCCGAGGGCTCTTCTGAGATCCTTACTTCCTTCCTCATACCGACTCATATCCTGCAACACCTGCCGAAGCTCCGGTTTCTGCTCAGCGTATCTAAGAACGTGGAACTTGTATCCCTCGGTTCGTTCTGCATCCTGCCATGCGATCTTATAGGGCCCTTTATGATAAGAGAGCTCATGTCGATTCCATTCGTACCAGCGTCTATCACCCCAGCAAAGAACATCCGCCTCGGAATCGATAAGAAAGGAATTGTTACAGGCAACTCGTCGCCAACCTTTCCCCTTTGCAATCTCGACATCCTCTTTTCGAAGAGAAGGACCACCTCCGATAATGACCGCTGTCTCTCCTACCCAGTCTTTCGGGATAGACCATCGAGGCTTCTTCTCTTTCATGCATCAGTTAATTCACAACTTGTCTGATCCGAATTAATCGATCCAGAAGCGTTGGCAGTACTCGAAGATTCAAAGCATTTGCCCCGTCTGAAAGTGCCTTTGATGGATCATTGTGGACTTCCATGAACAGACCATCAGCTCCAGTTGCAATTGCAGCTGAGGCTAGCGTTGGAATGAATTCTGGCTGACCAGAACTCTTATCCTTCCCGGCGCCAGGGAGCTGTACAGAATGAGTAGCATCAAAGATAACTGGGTATCCAAAGCTTTTCATGATCGGGATGCTTCGAAAATCGACGACCAGATTGTTGTACCCAAATGAAGAACCTCTCTCTGTCAGGAAGATCTTTTCATTCCCGGCCTCCCGAAGCTTGTCCACCACATTCTTCATCTCTGCTGGAGATAGAAATTGCCCCTTCTTAACATTTATGATCTTCCCTGTCTTTGCAGCTGCCACGAGAAGATCAGTTTGACGACAAAGGAAGGCCGGTATCTGGATCACATCCAGAATTGCGCCAGCGAAAATTGCCTGTGGGGCTTCATGGATGTCTGACAAAATCGGAACATCAAATGTCTTACGAACCTCATTCAAGATCTTTAACCCCTCGTTGATCCCTGGACCACGAAATGAATTAATCGATGAACGATTCGCCTTATCGAAGGATGCCTTAAAAATGAACGGGATCTCATGTTCTGTTGTGATCTTTTTCAGCGCCTCCGCCATGAAGAGAGTGTGGTCCCGACTTTCGATGACGCAGGGACCAGCTATCAAGAAAAACTTGTTTGACTCTAGAGCTTGAAAGTCTTGAAAGTAATCTAGCCTCATGCGGCCATCCTTTCTTCGATCTCTCCGACTTCGATGTTCGAATTCGATGATTTCCAAGGAGGAGGGTTCTTGGGTAAATCCCCAGATTCGGGGTCGAATAAACCCCCTAAATTCCGCTCTAGGATCGAGTATACCGGGTGTTCGAGGGCAGGAAAGGGGATTTCCCCTATCTTGAGAGGGTAGAAGCGTTAAAACCGATCCTAGAAGAGATCTCATTTGCGGTACGCTTCGATCGTCAGAGACAGGAAAGCCACAGCCCAGGTCGAATGCGCCAGATCGTAGGCATATCGGACCCGGGAAACAAAGACTGTAAAATCTGGCTGCGTTGCACTCAATTCCTGAATCGCGGTGATGATGACTTCAACCTTCTGCCGACATTCCTTTGCCGCATTCCGATTTGAAACCTTCCCAGTCTTAAGCATGATGATCGCCCGAGCCGTCGATGATGTTACGTCACTTCGCTGGAAATCTGCCGAGTCAAGTACCTCCTCTTCATCGTAGAGATAAATTACAGGGGTTGGTGCTGAGTCTGGGTTCAAGGGGGCGTCTGACACGTTCGGGAGCCCCCCAATGGAATCCAACTTACTTGCGATAGCGGTTATTGCTTCGTCGTAGGTCATCGCTTTGCCGTCAAGGCTCTAACCATCGCCCGGGAATCGTTGATAGCCCTCCGCCAACTCTTACCAGTATGGCTAAGCCACTTCCCCCGACGACTGAGAGGTTTGTTATATCTTCGTTTCGCGTATCTTCCCAATGCCTTTCCAAGAGTACTCAATAGCGTACCAAAGAGGAGGAGAAGAAATGTTATGAAATCAAAAACAATATGAGTTCGTACCATATTTGCCTAAAGAACGATCTTCCGATCCGGTAAACTGGTAAGAATCGCCTCGTAGATCAGCTTTTGTGCTGTCTTCTGAAGATAGGGAGTCGAATCATCCAAAGCGGGACCAAACGAGGGCCTTGCCGCTTGGGCCGGGATGGAGACACTCTTCCGATAAAGAACTTTGTTCCCAATCTTGAATCGCAGGGCCTGCGCATTCTTAGCTACAACCTGATGTGCTCGAATTCCATTTTCCCAGGCAATCAGATACTTGAGAGTTGTACCAAACCGGAATCCAGATCCATCAGGAAGAACATCCCATGTTACCGACCGGGCTGCAGTTCCTGTTCTACGCTTCAGAGCCGCGCCAGTCAGATAATAATCTCGAATCCGATTGGTAACTCGAAGAGCCCCGCGCTGGGCCCATTCTTTCGCTGCTTTCCGAATGTTTAGTTCGAGACTCATTCTGATTCTTTCATCTTTTCTGGGTAGAATTTAGCTACGTATTTTTTGCCGCAGAATGAACATAAATGCATTATGAAGTTCGCGTTTGAAATTGAAGGAACGGTAATTTCGTCTTGTCCTGTATCTTCACCGCAAATATCACACGGGTAATCACTTCTCACGCAAACAACCACTTCTTAAATTTCTGTAGCTTACGAAGCTCACTTGCTGTGAAAGCGATATCCGGATACTCATTCTGTAATCCGTCGATAGCTTGACTAGTTCGACCCCAGAGTTTGTTTTTCTGCTGGAGATGAAGCCGGGCGATGATCTGAAGTACCAGAAGCTTGAGATCATCGGGAACATTCCCAGCCGCGTACGTCGCTAACAAGATCGCCGTTCCCTGGGGAAACCCAGTGCCCGGCCAGATGGCAAAGGGATCGAACATATCGGGTTTCAGAATCCGGACAATACCCGTAGAGAGTTCAACATGGAAGGTATCCCGTTGTATCGTATCTGTTGTTGATGCCAGCCCTGTCGATTCACTACGAGCAGTTACCTTCTTCAATGACGTGAATGTGGTCACCGGATATTGCTTCAATCGGAACTCGGTCGAATGCCGGATCACCAACCCGTCCCGGAGAATAGGAGATGGAACTGTATACTCTTCATCCGAGTAAGATGTTGAGACAAAATCTCGTTGGCACTCCCGCTTTACTTCAGCTTCCACCCCCAGGATCAAAGTCTCCTCGGCTGTCGTAAAAGGCTCGGTCCCGAAATCCGGAACGAAGCTTTCAATAGCATCGTTTGTTACGATTGTTCCGACATCTGCTGATGAAGGCATATCTTCTTACCCAACCCTTTTAATGTTCTAGTAACGTTGCGATCTTGACAGACTCGATGATCTCCGCATCGATCAAATCATTAATCGAGAGGATGATCTCGGACGCGTTTACCGGGAATACATGCTCATACAGGACTACCCCATGCAATTGTTCCTTTAATCGCTGTAGTGCTTCTGGAGCATCTCGATTCTCCCAGAGATCCCGGTTTACGCAGACTTCATATGTCTTTAGAAACATCCGATTTACTGATCTCGAACTTGGGTCAATCGCTCTTGGATAAGTTTGATGACTGTCGGACGTCCACCCTGATACTTTGGATGTCCAAGCTCCTCGTCCATCAATTGAGTCAAAGCTGCCCGGTGTTGGGTCTCTTCAATCAAGGTCTTGCATTGAGCAACGTTCTTGTCATGGGTTGTCAAGCCGGGGAATTCCCGCGTTCGATTCTGGATCTCTATCGGTGGCCCGACAATACCCATCATCCTTCGCACTTCGAAGACCTGCTTCTCATTTTCGCAGTCCACGTAGGGCTTGCCGGTATTCTGATCCCTCTGGGCTCGGAGTACGCCCAATCCCAACTTACCCAGATTGAATTCACTGTCCCGAGGGAAGTCTTCTAGTTCTACCCGGATCAATGTGTTTTCCTGTTCAATTGCTGACATTTGTTCTCTCCCGTAATGAATTATGGGGGCGGAGATGATCCAGCCCCCATTTTCGATCATGCTAACTAAGCTGTCGGATCGACAGCGACTGACCGATCTTCAACGTCGATTCTCTTGAAGTGATTGGCAGCCCCCAAGAGTTCGAGGGTTCCGAACATCACCGTCTTGTACTGGGTGTCGAGGGTGTTGTTCATCACGATCTCGAATGTCTTCGGTTCGGCGCCAGCTTCACCAAGAGGCTCAATGTACTGCCAAGACATCTTGTCTCCAGAACCAATCAAAGTTGGGTAGATATCAGCGTTGGTGCCTCCACCAGTACCCACGGTGTTCCAAGGATCAACAAGGAGAGGTAGCGCACCAGCAGCGGTATCGAGGAACGGCAACCGCTCAGCCGAACCTGGTACGGGTTCCCATAACAACTTGTCCCCCATCTTCTGCAATTCCTGATGGATGATGCGACGAACCCGGGCATTGCAGTTGATGAAGGTCGGCATGACATCCCGAGCTGTAGAGTTCATCATTACGACAATCTGATCCTGAATCGTTTTCACGACCGAGGCATCAGAGTTAACGAAGGTGATGTTCCCAGACCCGAGCTGCTTCCGCCAACCATTGTACTCCAAAGAATCGGAGTTTGTGTCACCGAGATGGAATTGGCGGGCCCACTCCCGGAAGCAGGACGTAACCGCATCCTGAACATCCTTCATAGTGAGATCACCGAATCGGCGTCCCTGTTGCTGATAGACCGACCGGTCGTACATACCAAGCGTCAGGTCGTTGACAATGCACTTCACTTCTTGCTGTGTGCGAGCGGCTCGAGTCGGTGAAGTTGCCGAATAGGTCAAAGACCGCTTGTTCGCAGCCCGGGCAGCACCAACAGCTGTCTGATCAAAGCCATTGGTAAAGTCACCCGGCGCCAGACGTTTATCAATCATAGTCCATGCCGGGTACCGACGAAGAACCTCATCGAAGATCATCTTGTCGAAGTCATCAACAAGAATCGCACCGTTGGCGAGGGTCTGTTGCTGATCAACTGCACTTAAACGAGAAAGAAGGTGTGTTCTATTCACTGAGCACCTCCCCGCATCTGCTCTTTAAGCAGATCGCGCTTCATCCCTGAAAGAACCGTAAGAGCCGTCTCCTTCTGACTCTTTGAGAGCGCTTTGTTGTCGTTCACGGCGTGGATCGATGCCTGGATATTCTCCACCGTCGGTTCATCACCTTCGAAGCTTGAGTAGCGTTTGATCACCTGCACAGCTTCGGCAGAGAAGGTCGTCCGCTTCCCAGTACCCGGAGCTGCAGGTTTAAGATCTTTCAAACCTTCTTTCAGAGCTTCGGAGATTTTTGATCCAACAGCTTCAGCAATAGAAGCGGCCAGATCTTTGATGGTCATAGTCTCGCCAGCGGGCGTATCCTTTGTTTTCCCCCCTTCGAGGGCAACAATCCGATCCTGCACAGCCTTCATGGCCGCAAGAACCTCCTGGTTCGCGTCTTTCTTCTCAGGCGCCTGCTTCGCCTCGACAGCCGTCAGCCGAGTCTCAATGCCCGTCAACTTAGAGTTGATGGAGACATGAGCATCAGTCATTGGCTTGAGACTTTCGGCAAATATTACCTGGATCTCTTCTTTAGTCACTTCGATCTCCTTCTGTTCCTCTGCGCTACCGACTGTACTAGAGGTTCTGGCTGCGGGATTGACTTCGGAACGAATAATTAACTGCGGGTTTATAGACGTCGGCGTACTGGGAGTACTGGAGCCGGAAAGTTTTGCCGCCAGATCCGTATACTGATAGGCCGCTGTCTGGCGGTATAAGATCGTTGCTCCGCGCCATTCGAAATCGATCAGCACGGCTATTGCCTCTCCGTTGAATGAATCCACCCGGACAGGCGCGTTCTTCATGTCGTAGGAAAACCCGAGTTCCCCGGATCGGGCCCGCTCGACTACCTTTGCGACAATATCTTTATTGGTCTTCCAATCGAGAAACCCGGAGGCACAAATGGCCTCGATCTCTGTACCCGGGACTCTCTTTGTCCAAGAATCCTGAAACTTCCCAATTCGTACGGTTCCATCATGGGTATCCAAAGTCAAGGCCGCAAAGACACCTTTCCCAATAAGATCCTGAATCTTGGCCTGCATCAACTCGGTCGGGATCAAGATACGATAAGGGCCCCCTGGGATATCCTCCGTCCCCGAGACCGGCCCGTCCGAGGGAATGCCCGCGTACGTGATCGTCGCTATAAAAGGCTGCCGTCCGTTTGCGGCCTCCCCGTAAAGATCCAGGGGCAGATGGAATGCGAGCTTGAGGGAAAAATTATCATACTTCAACATATTAGCCCTCCTTCGGATACAACCCCATTCTTATTTTTAAAGTGTTCAGCTAAAGAACGCCGAATCTTCAATCTAACTTCCCGAGGATGTTTACGTCCAGTTTGAGACTGGCTCATTCTCAATCTCGTTTCCATAGAGGTTTTCCACTTCTGATAGCAGATAATCTCTTACGCGTCTCTTTGGAGTGTTTGTAGCCCTGATGTCCTGTCATCGCATCTAACGACCACAATGCAAGATGAGTCAACGATATTTTCTTTCTCGTCGCGTTTGAAACTCGGAATCCGGCTACCCATCTCCTCCAAGAGTACTGTTATAACCATTCCGAAATGCGTCATACGTTTTAATAAGTTTTACTTCCATCCTATTCGCAGCAGCAACAGATCCAGAGAACACGACTTTCAAAATGAAGTTCTTTACCCCATACTTGCATAACGCAGAGTAAAACTTTCGCTGGTCACCGGAGCGCGCAGCCTGAATGTGTGCAGACCATCTACGATAGGGGTTAAGCGTCCAACCAACATACTTCTTATCATTAACTTTATTCGTAATAAGATAGGTGAAAGCCACCGCCTTACTCATTCACTTTTCTCCTTCCGAATCCACTTTCTACCCCCACACCGCCGACATGCAGAATACCTCTCTAGGTCGATCCCCGTCCCTTTGCAATCCGGGCATGTCAGGCATTGATCACAAATCGGGAATGGCTCTTTCCATCTATTATTACCACAACGAGTGCAGGCCATCTTTCCCTACTTCACCTGACGAATAAATCGGACAACCCCTCCGGGTTCAATCCTAGCTGCATCGACATAGGCAACCTTCCTCTCAACGGCGACAGCATCCCCCAATGTCACTGTTTCGTCGACGCTAATCGAATAATCCCGTCGGTAGAGCCGGGTTTCTCCTGTATAGTCGGCGTTCGATTCCTCGTAGATGACACTATCTGGCCAAATGTCGATGATCCAGCAGCGATAGCTAGGACCAGCAGCCTCAGCAAGGGCATTCTGAAGTGCCTCGGCAATCTCCCGATGACTCATGGTGGCACCAGTCTGCGCCATGAGATCGATAGACATCTTCCCTTGAGCAAAACGCAAAGACGCCTGAAGAGTCCGCACATTATGACGCGCCTCGGCAAGAAGTTGTCGAAGGAGGGAACGTCGGGCAAGGACTAAAAGACGGGCATCTCCAATAGGACCCCCCGCTCGTCGCCAGTCTATCCATACCTTTTGGACTCCGGCCTCTGCCCCCGCCGAAAGTCCTTCCAGTTGCCCAATAGCAGATAGAATACTTCCGATGTTACCAGAAGAGACCTGTGCTTCAATGGAGGTTATAAGGGCATCAATTGAGTTCTTCATAGTTACTGACTCTCCTCGTACTATTCCATACTATTCGTACTATTCATAACAATCTTCGTACTATTTCAATACTTAAGTAATACTAAAGTAATAAAGATAAATCCGGAATCTCGTGCCATCTCTACTTCGTAATACTCATCCGACGATAACTCCGGGGATCTCTTGAGACCCCACGTCTTTAAAATTAATCCCGGCAAGTTGAACCATTCGAATCGTGTTCACTGCCGCATCCCGGAACTCCCAGAGGACGGGATGGAGTATACGTACATCTACCATTTGACTCTTTCCTCCTCCGTAAATTAGGGTACAGTTTTTAAACACACAATTCTTCAAAATCTTTCCATCCAATTCGAAGGATTCATTTTCAAATGTAATACCCTCGATGTAGATCATATCCCCTTGCATTACAACCAGTCCTTTACCTCATCTCTAGGAACGTAAAGAGTTGTACATCGACACCGGATTACTTCAGAGGCCGGAGCCCCTGGTTCCAAAGGGAACAGAAGACCATTCGAAAACCGCTCAGCCATTTCCTGGGCTTCCCGGATCTGATGCGATGGACGAACCTTGTCATCCCGGCTGTTGGACCAGATCTTCATAAGATCCAGATTCGTTAACTTAGCAGCGATGTTGTCGCCAACCGACTGCGCCATCCCGATCTCGGTCTGTGCGATGACTTGGCTCCGGGTCTTGGCCATATTCTTGAAGAGGACTCGCACATTCTTGGCAAGATCATCGACGGTTAAGCCCTTCTCGATAGCCTTCTCGGTCAGCCGAGAGATTCTCCGGAGAGTCTCTTCTTCGACTCTTCCCGATAGCTGGGGGATATGAACATCGAGGAATTCACTGACCTGCTTGTTGAATAACTTGAAATCAACCTTTGCCCCCACAGAGACCATTCCTTGATTAATCTTTTTAGAACCTTTCATGGCATTCGAGATCCGGGTACGGAAGATTCGTTCTTGTGTTGGCCGAGTCCGTTTGAGGACACTCAATATCTTGACCTCGATCTTCCCATCATCAGAGGGCCGGGTGATCCTTCCTGCCTGGAACTCGCCTCCCAGATTCCGGACAAAAGGTATAAGCAACGTTGATTGTCTCTGAAATAATCCATTCATGTCTTTGACAAAGGGTTTCTCTAAACGCTTCTGAATTTCTTCTCGGAACTTCTGGTATTTATCAAGGGTCCTTGGTTTCCTTTGAGCAAAGAGGATGCCAGCACTAGCAATCATCTTTTCTTTTATAGCACCAGAAGCAATACTCAATGATAAGATAATTATCAAATACCTTGGCCCAGACATGCCCCCCTTTCAGAAGGCAGTAGAAACGTTTCCGGATAGAATACGCGGGAAGTCTACTCTTCATCTTCTTCCCGATCTTCTTCTTCCGGATTCTCAAATTCCGAAACTGTAGAACGAGTCTGCGCCAAGTATTGGTTCCACGTCAGATCTCCTAAACCATCTTCTCTCTTCCGGAGTCCACGCTCGAGTCTCGCCTCATCAATTGTGAGGACGTCATGTTTCATATCAATCTCTCGAATCTTAGCCCTCTCCAGGGCATCCCAAGGATCAACGTTCGGATAATCAAACATCAGATCTTTGATCCTGGGATTATTGGTTATCTGCGCGATTCGAGGAATGACGCGGTTATTAACCCTCCGCTTGATAAGGAGAGCATAAGGTTTGACAGCCTCATCGGTCGTCGCCTTCTGGGAGTTCTCTCCTTGATTCCGATTGACATCTCTCTCAATCCCGAAATCCTGAGGCTTGAGCTTAAACGTGAAGGCGAGAGTCCGAATCAAGGTCTCATAATACTTCGGATAAAGACCTTCATCAGAGATCGCCTTCATCTGGATCGCTTCGGGGTTCTTCATATTTCCGATGATTCCCGGCCTTCCGACCCCTCGTAGCTCCTGATCCCAATACATCCGGAAGCCTTTGATCTGTTCCTCAGTGACCGTTTCTCCGAGGGAAAGGATAACAGCTGGGTAGGCATCGGATGCCACCTGGGATTGATAAGAAGCAAGGGACAGCCAAGCATCCATTAGACCAATTGCGGTTTCAAGGGGAGAGAATCCATAGACCTGAGATGTTCTCTTCCTATGAGTTAAAAGCTCGATTTGTTTATCGAGGAGAGGAATTGAGTCTACTCCGGGGAGAGATTGTACCCACTTTGGCTTCTTCGGATCTCCACTCCAATCCTTAACACGCTCAATTGTAAATCCCGGAAGAGACTCTAAGGCAAGAATCTCGTTATCTTCTATGAACGCCGGGTTCTCAACATACTCCCAGGCACCGGCATCGAAGACTAGCTGATCCTCGACGATCTTCCCGATGAACGTGGACCAATCCTCATCGTCTGTATTCGGATTATCCAGTACCGATAGGATCGTATCGATCTCTTCTGAGAAGTCTTCAGACTCAAGAGAGGGCTTTGGTTGAATCACATACTCCAGAGCCATGATCTTGTCCCTGATCAGGGAAATGGCCCGAGATGGGATCGGTGATTCCGATAATCGAAGAAGGGTCTTCCAATCACGATTAAGTCTTCTGCGGTAGGTCTGACCTCCCATTCCTCCCATGATCAGCATATTGGGAGTCGTTACCCGCTCGGCAGCTTCCAACCTATTCACCTGTCCTATTCCCCAGCGGTCGAAGAGTTCTTTCATTTAACAATTACTTTCGAAAACGAGATGCCAGCTTCCGGGTGAAGATTCCAAACTGCATTGCTATGGCAAGAACAAGATCGATAATAAGAACAATGGGCCAGAAGAGGGCAATCAACCCTATCTGAACATCGTTCCTCTCGGGACGGAATGCCAGGAGATAACAGAGGAGAAGGATGACACCGATCAGGAAATAAAGAAGAGCAGCAAGAAGTATCATCATAGGGGATTAAATTAAGACAAAAAGAAAACGGCGGCCCAGAAAGAGCCGCCGTCTATTCTCTTCTTCGAACGCCCGCTTCTTATCTAGTCAAGCGGGCACCAAAGAAACCAGTTGCACCAGAGATCCGCCACAGATACGATCGGACCGGAACGCGAGGTTTCAGCTACCCAGATCTCCATTTCTGTTATCAAACCATAAAGGTTGGGAGTCAACACGATGGGCGACGCAGAGGCTGGCATCGTAAATGGGCCGGGGACGACGAAGCTTTGAATCTCGGCGGCGGCCTGGAAAGAGTCGAGAGGCATCAGCATCGAGCTCTGGATACCCAGCGACGGAACGTCAGCAAATGCGGTCGGTGTGAAAGCAACACAAATAAGAATGGTCAGAGCAAGCAATCCGATCAGGGACGTAACTTTCTTAGCCATAGGGGTTCTCCTTTTTCGTTTATTGGTTTTCATTTTGTCAATAAGACTCGCCGTCCTACCTAGCACTTCTTAGCGAGTATCAAAAGTGTCATCTTTATTATTATACCTAACTCCGAACTATCCCTGGAATATGTCTTGATTTCGGATCTGCTGATCCATTCCAGAAGACAACTCTTCTCCCATTATCGATCAAGGCATCATCAAACGCATTTTCCATAGCATTGACAATCTCTGCTCTTAACCGCATCTGCTCATAATGTTCAAGATACCGAAGCTTACGTTGGTGATCAATAGGATCTTCGAAGAATGCAGCCTGTCCTCGATACACAAGGAGTTCGGCATGTTTGAGAGTGAGATACCCGGACTCATTAGGGAGGGGATTGATGCAGATTACGACCATTTTTTTTAAAAACAATTCCTTAACTTCGATGGCCATACGTTGAGAACTAAAGTTTAATTTCCCGATCCCGGTGTTGAACTAAAGTTTAATTTCCCGATCCCGGTGTTGAACTAAAGTTTAATTTCCCGATCCCGGGTGTTTCTCCACATTTTTTTGAAAACACTACTGCCGGAAGCACTCGAAGGTGACAACTGAATCATCGCCCAGTCATTAGCGGGGCTCATTCCAAGCCCAGAATGTAAGAGAAAAGATATATCATAGATAATCAAAATTTAACCATCATTTTGATTACTCCAAGGAAAAGCCTTCCCAAAAGGGGTTACATCCCTTAGAACCGATCCTAGAGAGGAATTCAGGGGGTTTAAGAGAGATCTCAGTAGAAGAGCAAGCCTTTATTCCCAGAGAATCGATTCAAAGCCTGGGTCATGGCATCGATCTCATCATCGAAATCACAGGCCGGGAACCCGGCACACCGATCAATCAGTTTTGAGACCCAAGGAAAGAGCCTCGGATGAGGAAGATAGACATTACCTGATTCAATAGCTGGAGTTGATGCATAAGCCCGGGCTGTCTTTCCACCCGCGGGATTCACAGCAATCAATCCGGGAATCTTATTATGTAAAGTTGTAATGATGGCAGGACCATTCGCCTTATCCTCGATCAGCTTTAGCTCGGTCTTTGGCCACTTCTCTGAGAGATCCTTTACTGCCTTCAAAGATACTGTAAAATCCATACGGTCTGCTTTATTATCGAGGAGATACCGGTTTGCATCCTTCCTCGCCCAGACCTGCCCGACAACCATATCACTAGCCTTCGTATCCTTGAATGTCATATCCCAAGACTGAATCTGTTCATCAAACTCCTTCGGTAGTGGCTCACAGGGGCATACAAAGATCTGTCCATCGGATAGTTGTATCGATACTCCATCCAAAGGTTTGTCCGGATGATGCCAGAACCGCCACCAGTGTCTTTTGAAGATATTCCCACCCAGAGATGTCGGTCGCTGCTGATGAATACCAGCATAATTCCGATCTCCCTTCTTCTTTGCCTCGGCTATTTCTTCTGGACCAAATCTTTCCGGATTCAATAGTTCACCGGGCTTTGTTCGAGGATCTTCCCACCCAATACTAGTCCTACACTTTCGATCTGGTTCATACTCCGAGGGGAGACAGAGATGCTCATATCCACCCTGCTCTAGGAGGTAGCCAGAGATATCTTTCTCATGACACCGCTGCATAATCACAATCATTCTTCCGGTCTTCGCGTCATTCAATCGATTCGACCAGACCTTGTCGTACCAATTGATAACATTTAGCCGCTTGGCCTCGGAGTCGGCTTCTCTCAGATCATGAGGATCATCGGCGATCAGACAATCACCCCCTTCACCGGTCGCTCCACCATCGACGCCTATCGAAATCCTTTGACCAGTCTTATCGTTGGCGTAGCGAGTTTTCTGGTTCTGATCCGATGTCAATTGGAATCGATGACCCCACCTAGATTGAAACCAAGGACTCTCAATCAAAGTTCTCGAGTTCACCGAATCCCCTGTCGCCCGGGCCTGTGCATAACTCGAGCAGAGGAATTTAAAAGCCGGGAGATCAATCCATACAAAGGCTGGCCAGAATACCGATACCGTCATACTCTTTTGATGCCGAGGAGGAATATTGATCAAGAGATTCCTAATCTGCCCTCTCAGGATTGCATCAAGATGTTCACACATTGCATCGATATGCCAATTCGCAATATATCGGGTATTGGGTTCAAGGATCGGCCAAGCTTCTTTAATGAAATCCTGAAAAGAAAGCGTATCTTTATCTGGGGTTTGATTCTTATGTTCTCTCTGGAGACGTTCAACCCGAAGCCTCTCAGCCGCAGCCTGCCCGGTAAGAACATTCTTCTTAAAGAAGTGCTCCTGCTTTTTCAGATCACCGAGGCAGATCATGGGGTGGGATTATATCTTAGTTATCAAACTTCCGAGGCTTTCGTGGAAGAAAAGGGCCTTCTGGAGATCGATCCCAATCCCAATCCGCATCCCAGTACGCACAATCGTTACACAAGAAAATAGCAATTTCTTTGACTCCGAAGGTATCGATCAGATCGGCCTTGTCATCCCAGGTCTGCCCTCTCATCGATCCTGTCGCTGGTTGCCGACACCCGAGACCATAGGGATCAGAGCAACGATCTTCAGGTATCTTTCTTTTTCGGGATCTTTTCAATGTCTTGATCCCGGACAAAGAAGGTCTTTCTACTATTACGACCTCCTGAGATCTTAATGATCTCAATTCTATATTCATCAAGCAATCTCCGGAAGTGCCGGGTCGAGAAGCCCCAGAGCTTTGCGGCGGTCAGTACCCGAAGGAGCTTCAGACTGCCTCTGCTTTCTCAATCTGCTCCCTAATCATCTGCTCTTCGATGGCCCAATCGACCCAAGCCATCAACCACATAATATCTCCACCACCGTAGATAACGTAACCCGGGATACCGGCTAGATAGAGTTCTTTAGTCTTAACTGCGATCTCGAGTTGCTGCTGCAGAGTTAGCATTTTTCTTTCTTTTTCTATGATGAGCTGCTCGATGTGACATTGATCCAAGAGGCCGGATATCCCGATAGCATTCTAGACAGATCAACCCGAAGGGTCCTCCCCGCATGTAACCATTGGGAGCATCTTTACTCTTCTTCATCTACAATCTCCTCGGGTTCATCGATCCATACATGCTCTTTGCCTCCGGCGCATTTTAGAGTTATACGACAGAGCTGACAAGCGCCGCAAATCTTACACCGAGGCCAGTGGATATCCGGTTCCCACTCATCGTAATCAGAATCTTCGTAATCAGGGATTGACATTAACGCCTATCAATTAATCGCTCCGAGGGTTGGGGTTTGAAACCTCCGGTGGCATTCACACCCTTATATAAGCCCTTCTCGATCACTTCAACTTGGGGCTCGTCAAAGTATTGTGACTCAATTGGCTTGCCTTCATTCAGGATCTCGGGGCTAACCTGAATACGGGTACACCCATTCAGGTATTCCAATCGACATGTCACAATCCCCATAAACCCGGAGATTGTATCTTTAACACGATCACCATTATCAACTCTCACACTTTTCAGCCCTCCGCTTTCTTAAAACATTCCAGGCAGACCATTCTTTTTCACTGGATATCAACCATAATGTTCTGCCATCCGGCTTCGATCTTCGCCATAAGCTCGGTATCTGTAACAAGTCTTGCGACAACCAGAGCTACCTGTTCACTATACTTCAGGAAGGCACGCCGGGTAATCGCACCCTCGATCTGGATCTTGTGGATTCTCTCGATCATCTTGCCAATCTTATCGACAAGCCCAGACATCGTATTCACGTAATCATTATCGATATTCTTATTGGCCTTCCCCTGATCGACAAACTTCTGTACATGAGCCCGGAGGAATAGGACCTCGGGTAACATATCCATAGGATTCTTTTCCTTAGACATCTCATCCATGATCTCCCGGATATCTTTCCGTTTGATCTTCGAATATCGACCGTGTGTAATTGAAGCCCGACCTCCATGAATCCAACACCGACCTTGTCCGAGATGATCTGTCCTCTCTCCCTTACCTCTTGTACAGGGGGCTCCACCCCTGCTCTTTGCCCTAGCACCACAATGCTTCTCCGGCCTGTACTTCCTTGGTCCTTTCGGTCCCTTCTTTGCCATTTACGCATTCACCTTGAATCCTTTACTGTTTCTTATTTCCATGAGGGTCACTGTTCCGGAGGCGTTTCCATTTTCACGTATCAAATGTGCATTTAACATGAAATGTTTTTACGTCATGCGTTTCCTTTTCGATGAATTCGCGTCCTTCCAAGTTCTTCTTTCTTGTATTTGTTTCTTCTTTCCTTGAGTTACATTTTTTGTTTTCTCGATCCGGGCTCTCAAGTCTGGAATATCGATCACAGTACTCAGAAGAAATAATGTTGCCTCCCCACAACAAGGACATCTATTTGTTTTGATTGATACCGTCTCACAACCAATACAAAGCAGAGCTTCTTCAAGTTCAAAGGTTTTCTGAAATCTGTTCATCGGTTCTTCTCCCCTCACATTTGTTGGTTCTTTGTTTGATGCTTCTTGTCACAATAGTCACACATCACCACCCCTGCTCCATAGTTGTGGCTTCATCCACACTTGATTCGATTACTATTACTATCAGAATTTGACGCGCACAGATTTGACAGTACAACCCATAAAAGTAGCTAAAGTATGGCTTACGATCTGAACAGTCACACCAGCGACCTTGGCAGATTTGAGTTGCCGTTGAAGAGTCGTGATTCTTACTCGATCAACCATGCTTAGTTTTCTCCTTAAGTTCTGCCAACTCCTTCTCGCGAGCCTTTGGTGGAAATACCGTCACGGCCCCAGCAGGGCAATTGCAATCTCCACCCCCTACCGATACTTTTGGACATCCTTCTTGGTGCTGTTCGAAGTATCCGGATTTACTTCCCATAAGATTTCCCTCCTTCTCTTGCCTTCTTAATCTTCCAATGATGAAAAGGATACGTAGCACCACATTTAGAACATTGCCATGCCCCTTTCTCTGAATCGGCGTCTCTGGGGTGGAACATTTGGACGATCAGATAGCAATGAAGACATATTGTCGGCATGCTATAGACGTAATCTTTCTTATTCGGTTTCTCTGTTTTCATTTGTCGAACTCCGAGCAGGATTGAAAATACCCACAACCGTCTGTTGGACAGATAAGTTTGCAGGCTCGATCTTCGAGCCTCGCTCCACAATTCGGGCAGATCCTTGAGAGATCTTCAGGTTTGGAGTTCCGATCCACCCTCTTAAGCCCCGCCCTCCTTTTCCGAGTTGACTCCAGAGAACGTTTCTGCGCGTAATCTTCTCCGACTTTCTTGCATTGTTCTTCTAAGTAGGAATCATCTTTTTCATGAATTGCCACCAGAATTCCGCCGCCTCCACAGAAGTATCGAATTCAATTATTCCGGTGTAGCAATTGATCTTAATGGTTTTCTCTTTAGCCATATTTTCACTTTCCTCTTCTTTGTGATTTCAAGTGGGTATCATGCCAAGCTATAAGCTTGTTCCGAATCTCTAATAATTCTCTACCTCCTTTAGCATAGTCAAATACGCCTCCTTTTGTCAGATCCAAAACGATCAACGTATGAATAAGATTTCGTACCTCTTTCAAGGAAGTTTTTTCATCCATACCTACCTTCCTCTTGTGATCCCAGGTTGTTTGAGTACCTCCGGTGACTGCTCTGCAAATTCCTCGAACTCCTGGATCATCCCATCGACGGACTCGAGTTGAAAGTCGGTCGCTCCATCCTTGAGGCAGAGATCCCGATAGAACCGGAGCATCGGCAATGCCAACCGATCTCTTCCCCGGAAGAGGATTCTCGGTTCTTCATCAGGAATAGGCTCCCCATTTGTCGTTTTAATGATACGATCCATCTCGATATGATGTTTGTTATCGATCCGCATCTTTCCATTGTCTGTTCGAACTTTTCTGATCATGGGTTTCTCCAGATTAAGGTGATGGATATAGACCCCAGATTCAAGAAGGAGTTGGAGTCCATTAATAGGATACTCTTTTTCATAGATAACAGCAGAAATCCCAGAATTGAGGATCAGCTTCGCACAGATCAGACAGGGAGACATCATCGTATAGATAACCCCTCCTCGAAGTCTGATTCCTCCATGATAGGCGGATGATACAATACAGTTCTCCTCAGCATGAATACAAAGACATTCTCCAAGGTTCTGCCCAGTCTGGCCTTCTCCTTGAGCACCACACCGGGGACAGCCTCCCTCAAAACAATTCTTTCTTCCTCGGGGAGTTCCATTATAGCCTGTCGTAACGATCCGGTCATCGACGACGACGATTGCTCCTATCTGTCGCCGAATGCAATTCGATCTCACAGAGACAGCCTGGGCGATCTGCATATAGTATTGTTCTTTGGTAGGACGGTTCATATCTCGGTACCTCTCTTTGATGCTAGTACTGCACGCCAGCGCCGAATATCGTTCTCAGATGAAAACCCATCGAGGTGTACAACTTCACTCACCGCAGTTTCAAGGTCTCTATTCCTCAGAATAAGCTGAGTCCCTTCAGCCTGACATCGGGTCAATGTCTCATTCAGTTGCTTACAGCGTTGAAGAAGATCCTCGTAAGCGATCTGTCGAATCGAACCCAGGCCTCTTTGATGAGACCTAGAATATAGATCTCGAGTCCTGTTTCTTCAAGGATCTCCCGGCGAAGAGCATCCTCAATGGATTCCTGATCCTCAATCTTTCCCCCAGCGAAATCCCACTTACCCGCAAGATATGTACCTTTAGCTCTTTTGGTAAGAAGGTATCGTCCTCGATCCTCGATCACACCAATAACAACAGATCGGATTTTATCCATTACCGAGAATCTCCGAGTTGAGATACATCTCAAAGGATTTCGCACAAGAATCACTACAAATACATTCCTGCTTAGTGATCTCAAGGTTTTGAACAGATCTCCAGATCTCGTCACCACAATTCATACAGCGCCCAACCTGGATCTCTTCCCCTGGAACCCATTCCTCATATCCAAGGATTCCACGAAATTGTTTAGCAGTCGGATCAACAATCTCTCCTTCCTCTGTCTTCAGCCACCAATGGCTTATCCATCCCCCAAGGGTTTCAACATGCCCTCGAACGATCTGAAGCTCCGGGAATCGTCTCTGCATCTCCTTAGAGGCTGGAGCGCATTGTCTGTAGCAGGATTCATACGTTGAATGATGATCTTCGATATACTTCTGATATTCGGATTGGATCATTCCTACACCTTATAGTGCATCGGACGCCAGAATCCGTTCTCGTTCATCTTGAAATCACCAAAGAGGATCGGTTCTTCTTTCATCATCTTTTCCAACATTAACCCACCCACAACGCAGATTTCTTCCTCCGCTGGTTCATCACATCGCATTGTCAGCATATGACGGAGAGCCCGGACATTGAATGTCCATTGACCTCCGGTACCGACACCCATAGGGATACCCCGTCGACCTAGGGATGTGATGTCTTTCTTGAACTTAAACTTAGATTCCGGCGCAAGTTCCTCAGCCCAGATCTCGCAGAATTCCCCGTAGTTGATCTCATCCTGAACCGTGGATTTCTCAAAGAGATCCCTAGTCCGCTGTTTCTTTACTGCAAGACTACGAAGATCAGCTATATTCTCAAAACTCCCACGAGAGTATTCCTTCAACTGCGGGTTGTTCTGTTCCTCTTCTGTGAGGCGGAGCATTGGCGTTTCGCAGAATGGGATATCTGTAAATCGGATAAACCGCATAGACCCTTCACTGATTGCAGTACCGGCACGGTGACGATTCATCTCCCCGGTAAAGACCCGGCTGACGCCTTCGATTGCGAACGTGAAGTAGACATGCTCAAGAACCGAGCCATGCTTCGAAGCGAAAATGTTACCAATATACTTCTCAATGTCTTCCCGAATCCGGGTGACATTCGGATTGAGCCCGGGAACAAAGGACATATAGCATCGACGACCGGCCAACTCAATAATCTTCTCACCAGCTGTCTTATGATCCGATCCATAGGAGTATTTATCTGCTGTCTCCTCATCACAGTCGTCAGGATTGGGTTTCGATTTCGCTGTCAAGAATACTGTGGGTCTCACAAATCGCATTTTGGATTCCTCCTCTTTTCATAAATTATACAGAGATATCCTCATAAGAGATGGGTATACCGCTTCTTCCGGGTCTTAGGTCGAGGCTTATAAAAACGAGGACCTGTAGGTTTGATCCCTGGGTTATCTCGAAGATAACTCTCTCGTCGCCGAGCATTGATCAGGTCTCTCTTTTTCTTCCTACGATTCCGGGCATACGTATTTCGATATCGATGATTCTTTCGATCCCATTCTTTGTTGTACTTGTTAATGCATCGCGTACAAATATCTTTATACCCATCGGGAGAGTTTTTGTTCTTATGAAACCCTTTTTCAATGTCAAGAACAGAAGGACATTTATGACATTTCTTCTTGCCCGATGGAGGAAGGAGATCCCGGAATAAATCCGTCCATTCTATAGAATGTAGTCTTATGAGTTCTGTATGTAACAATCTGGTATTCAGAAATCTGTGATATTGCGTCTAAATCCCGCCCTAGAGTCTTGGTACCAACCCCATCAGCTCTTGCAATATCCAGGAAGCCAAAGAGTGGACGAGCTCGATGATCAAGCATTCGGAATACAATTCGATGTTGTCGAATAAGCTGCCTATTGCGCACCAGATTACTTAAATGTCTTCCATTGAATGCATCGATGGGAAGCAGATACCGCATGAGAAACTCCATTGATCAAGGCATCATCAAGTACGCTTACGTAGACTGAAGTACATTGCTGAGTTTTATTTTCTTTGCTTCTTCTTCCCGGAGATACTTCAGCGCTTCATTTGTCATATTCGATAGATCTCGAAATTTAACCATTTTGCTCATCCTTTCCAGAAATGCATATCATATGATTCTAAACTCCCAGAATTTCTCTTTAGGATCGATTCTATGATGAGTTCGAGGCCCGGGGGAGGAGATTCCCTTCGGTTTCCGATAGAAGCGGGTATAAGCGATCCTAGAGAGGAATCAAGAAAAGGAATCGGGTAACCCTGATTCTTGAATTGCTGCCACATCTCTCCATACTGAATAGTAGCTTTTGATGCAGCGTAGATAGGTTTCAATTTTTTAATCTCTGCTTATGTCATATTTCAAACATCCGGATCTTCTTCCCAAGCTTCTGCGCGTACTTCGCTGTCCAACAAGCTCCGGATTTGATATGCGTTTTTGATCCACAGTGATAACAGATCGGGAATCTTCGGCCCCTATATGATGGAGGCAGCTCCCGGACAACAATCACATTCACCTCAGAGCTAACTTCCGCAATCTGAATGTTACGAGCTTTGAAGCCATCAGGCTCCCATCGATTGTTCTTCGGGGGAAAGATCTTCTTCCCCCGACCGAGTAGATCAGCCTCATCTTCCGACCACACATCGATGCCCCCAAGTGGACAATCCCCAGAGACCACAATAGATCGAGGATCACTCAGAAGCCCACGAATAATGATCCGGGCAATCTTCTCGGTTTCGAAGGTAAACTTTGCCTCTTCATGTCCAACAATCCCTATGTAGATTAGTTCAGGTGGAGGTATAACTAATCCCATATTTCTTACTCATGATTTCTTACTCATGCTTCTGCATGAAGTTACGGTACCAAGTGTACTCCTCATCTGTTATCTCTTCGGATGGGTTCATCAGAACCAAGTTTACTAGCGCGATGAAGTACCAAAAACGTCTTTTCATTTTCTAAGCCACCACGAAGCTAAGACCATTCTGTTTAATCACTCGGATCTCTCGAATATCTGAAAGCTCGGAGATGATGTTTTGGTTATGCGTGATTAGGAAAATCGTCGAGTGCTTCGATACAAGTTGTCTAATTCCCGCAGCAAAGGCCCGTGCATTCTCAGCATCAAGATTTTCGCCGGGCTCATCCAGGATCAGAATATTCGATCTCGGCGCCACATCCCGAAGAGAGAAGCTTGTAATCATCCCAGCAAGACTCCCCTCCCCTGATGATTGATCTTTCAGATTCGGACCTCCATGTGCATTCACAATCTCAACATCGGTCTCTCCATCCTTCATAAAGAATCGGATCTGTATTTCCGCATCGGTAAAAATCTCAGAATACTTCTTAGCCGCCTGATTCAATTTTGGGATCAACATCTCCGAAAGATACGCGGGCAAGCCACCCCGTTGCAGAATCTTGTCTGCCAGCCCAAGGAACTCGATCTGATCGAAGTTAGTTTCAATCCCTTTCTTGATCAGATCCATTGAAGTATAAAGTCTTTCCATCTCAGCTTTATACTCACATTCCCTTTCTTCCCATTTCTTTAAGTCTTGTCGTAGGCGCTCGGATTGAATACGAAGTTGCTTATGAACCTCTTTGACCCGGATCGCTTCGGTCCTCTTCCTCTCGTACTCCTCGTAGATCTTGTTATAAGCCTCAGAGATGGATTGAGCTTCGAGTTCGATATTGACCTGATTCTTATTCTTAACTTCAAGCTGCTTCTTCAATTGGACAATTTGTTTTTCGAGGGCCTTCTTATCCCGAGGAATTCTCTGCCCACAGGTTGGACATTGATCTGGGAGAGAAGATAGATCCCGGATCTGATTTCGTAAAACTTGCGCCTCCCCTTGGGATCGGGAAATCTTATTCCGGATGGCTTGAAGCTCCTTATCCTTTTCCCCTAGCCGGACCCCCAGATTTTCTGTTTCTGGAATTTGAATACCTTTCAGCTTACTTCCAATCTCTTCAATCTGGGTTTCAATCTTTCGGATCTCTTCAGATGCCGTCTTATCGGATTGCTTCGATTCAAGTATTGCCTCAAGAGACTGAAGCTCAGATTGTCTTTCTCGTTTTAGATCTTCAATCTCTTGGATCTCTTTCCGGATCTTCTTTTGAGCCACCCCGAACCGTTCCAGATTCAGAAGGCGCGATAGGGTCTCTTGCTTCTGCTTTGGTGTTCCCCAAAGAAAGTTGATTTCATCCCGAGAGATATAGACTAAAGAAACAAAAGTATCCCAGGAGAAACCACAAAGGGTTTCAATATCCTTAGTAATATCGGTTACCTTATTCCCGGAGGAAATCTCTCGATCATTGACCCAAAGGCGGATTGTTCCCGGATTACGGGTTCTTTCAACCCGGATCTTATCCCCAGATGGAACAAACCATTCGGCTCCGGCAGATGCCTGTCCTTCTGATCCCCAACGCCGCCAGTCATCATGCGCCTGCCCCTTGATTGTTCTTCCGAATAAAGCTACAGGAAGAACAGATACTAAATTTGATTTCCCTCCACCGTTGCTACGCCCGGGCCAGTCCCTGTTTTCTCCCGTGACAAGAGTTATTCCAGAGTCTTTAAATGAAAGCATTAGATCCTTGAAGGATAGAAAATCCTTTGCCCATGCAGACGAGAATCGAATCCCTGTATCCTCCCGCAAACCAAGACCTGTCTCTCGAAGGGTATGCTCGATGAGTCCTATCATCTCCTCTTGTCGCTCTGGGATTACTTCTTGAATGTAGGAACGTATCTGATCCTGTTGGGATAAGGTTTCAAGGGCCCTTCGCTTTGGATCTTCTATAGAGTCCTTGATCTCCGGAATAAGAGTAATCAACGCACCCGGATAATCGAGCTCTGCTTTAGCACAAGCTTGTTCAATAGATGCAGATCTGTTGAGTACCGGATGGAGGCGCACACGAGTCCCTTCCCAAGACTTCGGTGGCTTGAATCCTTTGACGCTTGGATCATACCAGCCCGGCATCCCCGTTGGAATCCATTCAAGCCCTTTCTCCGATACCAAAGCGAAGTACTTCGTCTGATTACATTCTCCCCAGTCCATAGGGAAAGGAGATCCGACGTAGTAGACGTTATCAATAACCCTCTGAGAGAGATGGATATCTCCACCGATGCAGAAGCGAAACTTCTCCGGATGAAGCACAGAGATAGGAACCCCATCCTCGGCCCGGGTTCCGAAGTGATTAAACTTCGAATCCTTCAGTGTCAGATGAAAGGTAAGAAGATCTCTCTTCGGATCTGTCTTCTCTTGGGCAAGCCACACAGATGCTTTCTTTAACCTATCGGCGTCATGAATGAAAGGAAGAACATAAAGTGACGTAGTCGATAACTCAACAACTCCAATGTCATAAAGAACGGTAGCTCCCGCATCCCTCAGAATAGGAAGCCAATTTCTCATATCATCGTAGAGACCAATCCTGTCATGGTTCCCTAGAATAACAATTGGAGAGATCCCCTGCTTACAAATATCTTGAAGAAATGTTCTCCACCATTCAAGTACACGAAAATCGCAGGGGTTGTAATTTTGCTTGAGATCCCCAGCAAAGACGACAGCCTCAACCTTTCTGTCTATGGCTATCCTTAGAAGTCTCTTACCGGCCTCTTCACATTGAGAGAGGTTACTAAGCTGGGTCTGCCAGTCGGAGGAAAAAAGGGTGCTCACTGGCGTACTCCAAGAAGAGTTCGACTTCCTTGTCTTCTCTCGGCCACTCGAAGGTTTCTAGCCGCGGCCTCCGCATAGATATCCTTAAGCTCCACACCAAGAAAGCGTCTACCAAATCGAACTGCCACGTAGCCTTCCGAGCCAATTCCGGCAAAAGGGGAAAAGATAAGTTCCCTAGGATTGCTCCAAAGACGAACGCATCTCTCAATAGTCCCCAGTTGTAGAGGTGCAATATGCCGATCATCCTTATCCGATTTCGCTTCCGATGTATTCAGGGTATCAGTAGGACGAATCCCATACCAAACAGGATGAGCCCAAGTAACCCACTCCTCATTCGAGACATCCGGTTTCACCGGAACCTGATTTTCTCCCGGCTTCCTAAACAAAAGGATGTAGTCCGCCAGCGCCGGGGACATCCACACCGCGTCCTTATGAAGCTGTACAAAGAGCAAACCCTTCTGATGCGTTCGGATAGCCACCGCTTGCGGATCTTTATCAATCGCAACCTCTCCGTGGTAGATCCAACCACCGGCTACAAAATGATCAACCAGATGACCCCGAAAGTTCTTGACCCCAATGAAGCCATCCTTTACTAAAGAGGCCGCTACATTCGCAGCGTGAACACAGACAAGACGCCCCGGCTTTGTAATCCGTAGAAGTTCTGGGATAATGTAACCAAAATGCTCGAAGAATTGCTTCGATGATGTTGAGTTCCCCATATCCCGCTCCGACTCGGAATAGGTATACAGCGATAGAAATGGAGGGGAGAAGATAGATAAATCCACACTACTCTCAGGAATCTTAGGAAGTTCTTCGACCGAATCTCCATGAGTAACCTTCCAATTTTTTCCTTCAAAGACCTTTGGAACGTATTTCTGTTGGCTTACTTTTCCTTTCAATTCCGCTACCTCCCATTCCTTCACAGCAGCAATAATTTCAGAAGTTAAAACTGCAGCTTCTTGCTCTTTCCGACGGATGTTATCGGCAATCCTACGTTCTCGATCTGTCACGAGCACCCAGGCTTCAACAGACTTCTTCTGTCCAAAACGCCAAACGCGTCGAATGCATTGGTAATAACTCTCATAGCTATCACTCAAACCTAAAAAGATCATCCATCGTGCATTCTGAAAATTCAGACCAAACCCAGTAATCGAGGCCTTACTGACAAGGACCCTGTACTTCCCTTTGATAAAATCAAAGATCCTCCGCGCCTTCTCTTCTGCCGACAGACCCCCATGAACTTCAATTGCCTGCTCTCCCAAACCTTCTGAGATCTTCCTAGACTCTTCATTTAAACCACACCAAATAATCCCTTGGCCTTTTAGATCTCGAACCTTCTCAATCGCTCTCTGAATCTTGATATCGACAGTTTCTTTCCTGACCTTGGAGCGGCCTGTAATCCCGCCAAGGCGCCCATAGATCAAACCTCCGCTGTTAGAGCTTCCTTCTGTCTCGATAACATCATCTTCAATTGTAAGTTTCGGAAGAATAAACTTTGATCCATCGTACCCGAGATCGGATGGATTCTTCATTGCAATAGACCAAGATGCCAGCCACCGAAAGAAAGGTTCCCGCGCATGCCCTCGAAGTCGCCACCCATCCTGGTCATGAACAAAAAAAGCCCCAAGCATTTCCTGCCGCGTCATTACTGATAAGAACTCCGCGTGGTTAGCAATTTCAGCAATGTCATTCGGGCATGGAGTCGCAGTACAGCAAAGCCGATAAGGAACATGAGTAAAATTTTCGATCAGAAGAGCGCGGGTTTTACTTTCGATATGCTTGAGGACGCTGGACTCGTCAAGTACAATACCAGATAGATCCATTCCCACAAATCGAGGGACCCGGTCGTAGTTTGTAATCCAGATTCCTGAAGTGCCAGCAATCTCAGAAGCGTCTCCTACGCATCCGACGTTTAATTGCAGTTTATCCTTAGCCTCTCGAATGGTCTGCTCGGCTACCGAAAGTGGAGCCACAATAAGAATCCGCCCTTGGGTCTTCCGCTTCACATGCCGAGCGTACTCACATTCTATGATCGTTTTTCCAGTTCCACAATCCGTCAGCACAGCCGCCCGACCCAATCTCAAAGCCCACCTTACGATATCTCGCTGGAAGTCATAGAGGCATGGATGAATCCGATCTACTTCAAAGCCAACGATTGGCGCTCGAAGGATCTTCTTACCCAAAAACGCCTTATAGTTTCCGTTCGGATTAGTCTTCATCATGCTTATTCATCGGATGGGCACCCCAATAAACCATAACATGATCCGAACCGAACTCTGTTGTATATAAAGACCATCTTTTTCTATTTGTCTTTGGAGACGGATCATTCGACTTTTCCCAGTCCGAGCGCATTTAGGTTCATTATTGCCATCTATTCGTTGAGATTCATTCTGGGTATAGATCTTTGCATATCCTTTCATTTTTCTAGTCCTCATCATCGTCCGGTTGTCTTTTTCCAAGGCGCGATTCCCCAGAGAATTGAGCCGTCAGGTCAAAGAGTTCTCCAACAAGCATAGAGGATCGAGACTGGTCGTCCATAAACATCATTTTCCCCAGCCTTCGTAGCCCCAAAGCTCCGGCGTTCCCATTCTCTGATCCGGGCTTCGATCCCAGAACCATATTCCGAAGGTACCCCATCACTGATGCTAGGATAAATCTCGAGTCCTCAGGTCCGGCCTTCTTGAGAATCCCCGCAACTTTTGACCACTCTCCTTGGGTAACAGCCCTAGAAATAAGTAAAGGATTGATTTCAGAGTCCGAGAGGTCTACCCGGGCTGCAACTTCGACAGAAGCGCCGGCTGTATATTTCTCAACAGCCATTAGGATTAGTCTTGGACTCCGGATTGAGTTTTCAAAGAGAGCATCAGCAAGACGATCAGGAAGAAGATTCGATCCAACAGATCTTAGAGCCCGAGTCACAAGTTCTTTGATCGTCTCAGGATGAAGCCCAGGGATCTTATAGGCAATACACCGAGCTCGAAGGGTGGGAAGAATCTTATCCGGATCGGTCGTACAGATAATCCAATAGGTTGACTTCGGACAATCCTCAAAATACTTCAGAAGAAGATTCTGTCCTGCTGAAGAGATCCTCTGAGCCTCGTCTAGGATATAGACCCTTGCCTTACTCGGATATCGAGGACCATACCAAGCACCCTTGATGGTGTTACCAATCTCATCGACTCCGGAGATCTCGGATGCATTAATCTCTAGAATGTCGAACTCGGATCGGTTCTTCTGACAAGCATCACAAGGATTTCCAAACTCCTGTTGGTGTGGACACTGAATAGCAAGAGCCAAGATCCTCGCAATTGTTGTTTTCCCTGTTCCAGTTTCACCGGAGAAAAGCCAAGCCTGCGGCAAACGCCCAGACTTCCAATGACCTTGGAGAACTATCCGAAGATTCTTTGCTCCGATCATTTCCTTTACTATTCGAGGCCGAAGTGATAAGGAGAGTATCTGAGTCTTCGGCGTCATAGTTTCCTTACTTACGCGTCCTCTTTCGACGTTTTTGGCTCAATGACTTGCCATTCTGTTGCAGTTTTTACTTTAACGGCTCCACACAAACAGAATTTGAACTCCCGCAATAGTCCGCACCAGGCCCAAACATGTCTATGAGTTACTTTAGTCCGCATCCTTTGCCCCCGCAGCTTTTCTAACTTCTTCAACGGAGGGGAACTTCCAGGACTTTTTACCGAATCGACTTTCGAAGCCACTCTCTTGCCCCTCTCTACCGACTTTGTTTTTCTGATTCCGGATGATGCCTCGAAGACCAACAATCTCTCTTCCTTGCATCATCCGCCCATTCTTAACTCTCTGAACCGATGCTCGAATCGAGGAGTAGAACTTGACGGCTTTTCCTCCCGGCGTGTACGTTGGGTCACCCCAAACCACCCCCGGCTTCGTTCGGATTTGATTGATGAAGATGATCATGGCATTGTAGCCTTCAGCGTAAGCGGCCCATCGCCGACAGAGTTTTGATAGAAGCGTCGATTGCGCCGCGTTGGTCCTCATATTCTGATTAAGAATTCCCGCCTCCTGCTCCTCCGCCGCAAGAAGTGCAGCTAGGGAATCAACAATAACAATCTCCTTGGATTCAGGAGATGTGTAGTGCTTCTTCATCCACCCTTCAACAAGGTCAAGGACCTCTTCACCGGTCTCCATCTCGATATCGGACTTTGTTGAGTAGATCTCGGGCTTAAAAATATACACATGATCCGGATCAACCCCCTGACTTTGGGCCCACTCGGGAGCCCAAGATCTTTCCAGATCGACAAGAGCAATCTTTGCGTTGTCTCTCTGACCGAGAGCGGCAAGGAAAAGACTCAAGATAGACTTCCCATGACTTTCCGGTCCGAAGAGTTCAATCATCTTGCCATAGGGAATCCCAAGATCTGCATTTCCAAGAACCGCGTTGAGACGCTTGATCCCTGTATTCAACCAAAGACGCGTCTCCCGCTCAAAGATCCTGCGACCTTTTGACTTCCTAATTAACTCGATCTCCTCTGCAGGAGTCAAAGCAGAGGAGACCGTTTCTTTCTTTCCCATTTTACTTACGCTTCGCCCCTTTATTAGGAGTCTTTGCCTGGTTCCCTTTCTGGGGTTGTTGCCGACTAGGTTGATTCTGAGGTCTCCGATTCTGAGACTGTGATTGTGATTGTAATTGTGATTGTGATTGTCGCTCCAGTTGCCTATTTGCAGAACCTCTCTGTGGAGATGGGGGTTGTCGACGTTGTTGTTCTCTTCTAGGAGGAGGCTCATCCCCAAGACCATCATCGAATGCCGCATCATCAGCAAAAGGAAGATCATCCCCTCCTTCGGAGGCTGTAAAATCTTCTTTAGCACCACCATCAGGATTTTCATCATCCCCAACAAGACCGTCTTGCTGGAAATCATCCGGCTGGGGTTCGTCGAGATTCTTCTCTCCATCGTCGCCGACGTTCTCATAGTCATCACCGGCTGGCTCTTCGAGTTCCTCCTCAATTTCCCGCCCCATGTACGCCGCCTGCTGGCGCCGGGCATCATAATCGAAGACCATTTCTTCAAAAGGCTTCATCTTCTCTACGATTGATTTCGACACCGGTGTTGGATCTTCATCCGGACGAACCGATCCGTAGTTGGTGTTCTTCTTTTTCGTCCCGGTTCTTTGAATTGTGAAGTTGTAGCCCTTAGAGAAAGATGTGAAGTCTCTCTTGGTTGAGAAGAGCCACGGCATCAAATCATTAGCAACCCGCTGGGGGGCTTCCCAAATAACAGGCCCTTGGAACTTGTTGTCTTCATCCAAGTACGCAATCTGGACAGCGAAGACATCTTTCGCGGCCATAGCAGCAGCCCGTGCCCGGGCTTCCCGCTTATCGGATTTCAAGAGCTTCGGTAGCTGGACATCACAGAGCCAACATTCCCCTTCTCCCTTGATATCCTTTCCGCAGATCACCATCTTTTCATCAGGACCGACGTTCCAATGCTTCCGGTATTCCTGATAGGGATAGCCTCCGAAAGAGCCGTTAGGATTCTTCCGAGGGAGAACTCGAATCGAGTTTGCACCCTCGGAAAGTGTGAATCGTTTGTTCCCAATGAGGCGCTGTTTGTAGCGCGTCTGGGCACCTTTTCGCCAATCTTCTTGTCTGGACATTTAGTTTTCTCCTCCTTGATCCTCTCGACCAAGACGTCGAAAGAACCGAAGTTTCAGTTTTAAGTAACGTTCAATTAGAAGGCGGGTAATGAAGTAGAGTGAAGATACGAGTACAAAGATAGCGGTAAGAATAATGACAAGAATAATAAGAAGCTGATCATTATCATTAATCACGATGTCCTCCTCGCTTATTTTGTCTGCCTAATCTTTTGTCGAGTCTCACGTTTTTAACTTCACGCCCAAAGGGCGTTTACGTTCCAATGATTCTCGTAACCGACCAATTCCTAGTCTTTCGAGTTCACCGCGGATGAACCCAGAGTCAAGAGCAGCCTCAGCTCCTATTAGCTGAACGATGGCTTTTCCCATCGATCCCCTTTCATAAAAAGAATCCCGAACGAAACCAGCCCAAGCTTCCATTACTTTTGCTTCCTCATAATCCTTCCGGGCTTTCTGAACCCTTTCGCTACGGGTAATCTCTTCCTCAACGAACTTCTCTGTGATCTTGACATCCTCCCGAGATCGGATCTCTTGTGCGGCATCAAGTCTCGCCTGGCTTAGGGTTTCTTCTGCTTCTATCCGACGGCGCATCTTCTGGATCTTGTACTTCGATGCCTCCAGTAAGAGTTCAGATTGACTAAGAAGATCATGCATCAGAGTCTCCTGAGAGAGACCAATCTTCGTAAGCAATGTCTGAATGTCAATCTGCGTTGTCGATGTCTCGTTTGTTTTTACCATAGACCCGGTATCCCTTCAATGAATGATACAGATTATCATCATGTGACTTTCGCATATTTCTTCTCCAACTCTTCGAGTTCTTTGTCCTGCTTCTTTGTCTTCTCAAAAATAGCTTCGAATGTCTCCTCCAGAGAGAAGTTCATAGGATCTTCAATCTCGATAAGACCACCAACCCGGAATCCGATATCGACACCCGCGGCAAATGGGATCTTCCAATCGACACCAAACTCTTCTGCAATCATCTCAGGGCCTTCCTTCTCAAGAAGTGGAACGAGAATATCTAATGTCGGCTTAATATCCCGGATCTTTGAGATCGTATAGAGAGCATCATGGATTTCAAGCTGTGGTCTGATTAGCCGATACTTCTCTCTGTTTCTTCGGAGGAGGGCTATACAACCGAGAAGAACCTGATGCGCGGCCCCTTGGATCGGGCTGTTGACGGCTTGGTTCTTCCAAAACCCACCCTTCTCTGCTCTATTAGGATCGGCATCAATCGGGACCCGGAAGCCTAGAATGTTTTCAACATACCCATGTTCAAGAACAAAATCAGGCTGGGAATCGATGAATGTACGAACATCATCCATCGCCCGAAAATAGTTCGTATGGTATTCAGATACCTTCTGGAGAGAAACCTTGATTCCTTGAGCGACAAGATCCTGATGGAGACTTGGGATATTCTTTCCATAGATAACACTAAAGTGAAATGCCTTTACAAGACGTCTCTTATCCTTATCCTTTTTGATGTCTTCATAAGACCAACCTGTCCAGATCGAACCAATCGCGCAGTGAACATCCTCCCCGGATTGGAAGATCCGGATCAACTCATCATCGTTTGCCGCCTGCGCCATGATCCGCATTTCCATCTGGGAATAATCAATTGCAATAAAGACTTCGAGTTGATCCAGTAGTCTTAGTGCTGCACGGACACCTCTCCTGTCTGCAATGTCAATGAATCTCCTCCACTCGAGAGAGGAGATCATCAGGTTCTTAATATGATTGTCGGATGGAACGTTCTGAAGATTGGTGAAGTCTTCTTTGTTATTCTTCGTGCCACCACCTGAAGACATCCTCCCAGTCCGAGCCCCTGTCAATCCCCAGTAGGTTGAGATCCGACCGGCGTGGGCATTAGCAGATCGAAGGAAGGCATCAATACGTTCGATACGATTCTTTGATTCTCGATAATCTTGAAGGATTGTTATACCTGTATGCTTCTTACGAACCTGCATCAACTCGAGTGTTTCTTTTGCGGTATCCCGAAGTTCGTTTCCTTTGAAATCTACAATAGGTGGTATCTTCCATGTATCATAGATGACACGAACTATTTGTGGTTGGGAGTTCAAATTGAGATCCGGATCACCGACAAGAGTTCGAAGACGCTGTACTTCCTGGTCTTTTTTATTCGGGTAGACGTTCTTCAGGCGTTCTGCTTGTTTGTAATCAAGGAGCGGACCGAAAGACTCCATCTCATCAAGGATGAAAGAAACCTCGGTATAGATCCTAACCAAGGGTTTTGGGACATGGACATGATCCTTGGTTATCATCTCAACACGTTTCGTTACATCTGCATCTCCTCCGTTATAGAGAATAAGATTTTTGATGGATACTTTAGACATTCGAAACGCACGATTCTCAATTGCCTCTTCAACGGTCATACCTTCGGGGATGGCTTCCTTCAAGATGATGTCTTTGTATCCAGCAAACTCGGGCAGCATCCTAGCAACAATCGCCGAGAGTTTATAGGTCCTCTGGGATGGATCGAAGATGTACGTCCCATAGTTGGTATCGTAATCAAAGCCATCGATATCCACACCAAGACATTTCTTGACTTCTTTAGCATCATTAGCACCGGCATGGAGGGTCTTCTTATGTCGATGTTTCCAAAGTTCCCGAACGACTTTCTTAACCCCTAAGCGGTCCTTCGGAGATGCCGGATTCTGGGGGTGATCCATGATAAAGACTCTAGCCTTCCCAGGCTTCGATGAAGCCGCGGCAGAGATCAGTACGATTTGATCATCAACGACATCCCACTCAACATCCCAGGAGATTCTGTTTCCATTTTTGGCTTCTAGTAAGAGTTCCTTTCCAACAGAGATAGCATCGATATAAGAGAAAACGCCTTTGTAATCCTGCTTTCGTAGGATCTCGAAGCGATCTTCTTTCTGGGAAAGTTCTTTCTTGATTGACTTGAGATGCTTTTGGAATTGCTCAAGTCGATGCCGTTGAGCGAAACCTCGAATAAAGTAGGAAGGATGATCGAGAATATAGACTCTTACGTCTCCGAAGTAAAAGACCGGATCTTTCTTACCTGCACCGAAGAGTTGATTCGCTGCAATCTTTCCAAGGACTATCCAAATCTTTGCCTTACTCTTCTCTATTGCAGATTTGTTATAGATCGAACAGCATCGAAGTTCTTCCTTTGTCGGATCTCGGAGAATCCATCTATTGGTTTCACGGTCTGCGGGCAGACATCTTACAACATTCTGGATATCACAATCCTCCTCTCTCTTGAGTCCAGCCCTTCCCATCTGATCCCAGAACCAACGACCGGCTTTCCCAATGAGCTCAATCCCTTCAGAGTTTTCATCGGGTCCGGGAGATTGGGCCCAGACCATAAGTCTCTTTCCACGGACAGACCCCAAGATCTTCCGTATTCCAGGAACATTATTCCGAGGACAAAACTCACACCCTAAACCGGATTGCTTCGGTTTTTTGGAGCCCCCAGATTTCCGAGAAGATCTTGGCGTCGAGCGCCCATATACGAAGTCAATAAGTCCCATTTTTATAGCGAAAATTCTTTCCAGGATCGTTTATAGGCACTATTCTCAAGAAAGGGAGAGGGGGATACCCTATCCATGACCCGGAGTTGTTTTAAAGGGATTTCTTAAGTATCCAGATTCATTACACATTTTCGGACCCAGGATGCCCGCTCCTCTGGAGACCCGGCAGGAACTACATACTGCCCCAATGCCACCCTCCGAAGAATCCCTCTCATGATGAAGTCGATTGTCATCTGATAAGCATACTGCTGCTTCCTTACGCCATCATTCGGTGGAATAAAGAGCCCCAAAGGAAAATAGAAAAGCTTATCGTAGGTTTCAAGAACCTTCCGAACATCGAGTAGCATCCGAGAAGCTATCTCATCTGGAATCACATTCGCCGAATAGTAGAAACAATACGCCGCATGATCAAGAAGGGTACGATCTGTCATCGTATGACGAGATCCTAATGAGAGCTCAAGTTCCATTCGAGCCTCAAACATCTCATTCTGAATCTTCCATCTATCTTCGGATGAGAGCCTCGACATCGACTCTTCGTCTAAATGATGTCGAAGGAGGATGGGTCTTACTACAGATGGAATCCGCTCTAAGAAGAGGAGATCTTGAAGAAGATCCATAGTTGTCGTCTTCCCTGTTCCACCTGGGCCAATAAAACCGATCTTCATAAGTCAAACCCTCTTCATTGGAAGGACACCGAATTGATTGTTATCACCGGAGAATCCTTGTGATAGCCGTTATGTCCTACCTGAACACCCATACTACGAATATTACTTAACGCCCTTTTTAAAATCTGCCTCGCTTGTCTAATCTTCCTATCGCGGTGCGCTTTACTTTCTTTTACTCCTAGATGGAGCATCAAAGCCTTCTGACATACAGCAGATATGTTGATCCCGGTTCGCCTATTTCGAAGACCATCGTAAACTTCTTCAGGTAGTGAAATTGTGATCGTCTGTCTCATTATCAAACCTCCTACGCACCAATCAGACTCATACCCTCTGGGAAACCATGAATTCAAATTGTCCGGTACGCATATAGCAGATCGAGTTCTCCGACTGGGAAATCATTACCCGATCTTTCAATTCACCGATGTTCGAAAAGACTGGTTTGATAACCCCAAGATTCAACTCAACCGATCCTGTCTTCTCTCCCCGAACCTTAATAGCTTCTGAAAAAGAAGCATAGGAAGTTTTGCAACTAACTTGACCTTCAGTCTTCGATTGAACATCTACCTTTAGGGCCCATTCCTGCTTGGGGATGTTCCCCAGATAACGGGCAAATCGATCACAGAGTTCAACAAAAACCGGCATCTCCATCGAGAAGAGGGTCGGCATCTTCCGAGATTTCACAATGATATTCTTGATCCTCTTAGCTGGAAATTCTTTCCAAGCTTTCTCCGGAGCATCCGCCCATGCTGATCCGAAGTCGGTTCGGATGCCCATTGTATGCCCATAGACAAGAATACGTGAAGGTTTGAGCTTCGGGAAGATATCGATCAAATGTATTGGTACTGCCCAATAATCCGCAGCTTTCATCATATGCTCCCCAGCAGCGGTACAAAGGATCAGATCATTGGTCGAAAACACGTAGCTCTTTTTTCCAAATTCCACATAGACGCAATTGATCTCCGGGTTCACCGGATCATCAGTAGCGCAAAGCCGGACCTGAGAAAGGATTTCAAGAAAGTCCTCGGGAAGCTCATGACTTTTGAACTTCTTCCAATCAATTGCTCCGTAGGACCAATTGGGTTCGATGATCTTGATCTTGGCTTTCCGATTTCTGGACTCTAATAAAAGATCCCCATCTTTGATGGTCATCTTACAACCATCCACCAACGAGTCCCAAAAGGGAAAAAGAATCCTCCGATCAATGGAGTAGAACCCGTCCTGGAGATCGGTCTTTACCCGGGCTTCTACCGATACCGTAGAGTGAAGAAGGAAAGTAGCCAACCCCTTCTGAATCCTAAGACCAACGAACACCGAAGATGGAACCCCAGGTTGAGCAGGAACAGTCTCTAGTAACTGTTGAATACCCTTAATAACTTCTATTGAAAGTTGCATTGGTCACCTTGTCGGAATAGGAGGAACGGTATGCAGGAATTCATTGAGAACTTTTTCACTGTTCATGAATTCTCCCCGGAGAGCTGATGTACGGGTCCATGAATTCTGCTTACGAATGCCCCGAGCCACCATACACATATGCTTCGAATCAATGATTAGACCCGAACCCTTTGGTTGCAGCTCATCCTGAAAGATATCAACTACCTCCTCGGTAAGAAGCTCCTGAACCTGCGGCTTCTTCGCCGCCATCTCGATCAGACGAGCGATCTTTGAAAGACCAATAATTTTTCCATCAGGGATGTAAGCAAAATGGGCCACCGAAATCACAGGCACAAGATGATGACTACACCAAGTAATGAAGTCAATCGAGGTAATATATATCATTTGGGAAATCCGGGTATGTTCGAAACCTCTACGAAGAGTCTCTTTCATCTCTTCCAAGGAAGGAGGGGAAGCCAAACACTCCAAAAACATCCGGACCACCCGCTGTGGGGTCTCATGAATATGCTCATCTTTGATCCCCTCAATGGAATCGAGCATCTCCTTCAGAGCGGCAGATAGATTTACCCGCCAATCAGACTGATCCATTTTTTTTCTCCCTTTTCAATTTGGATTCCCGACTGGTATAAATTTGAAAGCATATGGACATTATATATACCTCGCTCTGCCCACGCTCTCCGATTCAAAGCCTTATCATCGGTATGCTGGCGCATAAGATCATAATCAAAGCCCCGCTTCTCGACCTGCACCTTCCACCCAGGATCAAAACTGGAATGATTTCCAGCGGCCCGGGTGGTAATATGAATCATTTCCAACTTAGAATTTACCAAGACAAAAATATTCCCTAAAGCTGTAGCCTTTATCCAAGTCGAACTGTCGATCGAGTACCAAGGAAATCGAAGGGCCAGATTGATATCAGTAATCCCAAAACCATGCAGGCAGACCTTTGGATAGACCTTCGCAATCTGAAAGATTTTCTCAAAAAAACGAAGCCCTCCTTCCCGATCCTTTCGTCGAATGCCCCGGGAAATACCAATAAAGAGATAGCCAAGATCAAGGTACTTCCGAAACCATGGTAAGCTACCATCGGCAAAATGTACCACCGGAAATGGGTAAATATTCCGGGCTTCCAATGACTCTTGCATCCGATAGACAATCCGAGGATCGGTATCGTAATCGAAGTTAGCGTAGCAATCGAATCGGAAGCCTTCCCGTTGACAATAGGTGATATACGCCTCCTGAAATCCATTTCGGTCTTCTTCGGGGATAAAGAGATCCTGAATAGCCTGCTTTCGTACCCGACCAGAGGTTCCTTTTAATTTGAATCCTTGGAAAGTAAATGCCCCGGAATCGAGAAATACTGAACATTTACTTGCTAGAGCAGCCTCCATCCAAGTTCCCGAAATTCTAGGCCCCCCTTGGCTTTTAACCCGCTGGATATCCGCAAAGCTGATCAACCATCTTTTATGCTCTGTTCGCTCAACGATAGTATTAATATCTACACCCCCCGATTGAATCTGATAAGCAGCTACCAAATAGACATGCGGGAAAGATCCTCGGATAAGAGGCTCGCGCATGAATCTGGGTTTTGCAGGATCAACTGCCCCTCGATCACGGCTTTGCATATTCTTCGATCTAGACATAGATGTTGGCATGCATCAGACCTTTCGTCGAAACATTCTTTCTTTCCAAAACACCAGAGATCGGGAGACATCTTCTGCCCCTTCCGGTAGCAATCCCGACAGACGCCTGTCGATAGGAAGATGTCGGAAGAGATCTGATCCAAGGAGAACCGGGTATGACAAATGACGCATAGGATGAGTATTTGTTTCATTGAGCAACTCGAATAACTCCGAGCTTCTTGATGATCCGTTTATGAATTTTGAACTTTTCTCCATCGGTGAGAAGTCTATGAATAACTAAGAACGAGCAATAATCGGAAGCCCTGTTGGCTATGGATTCTCGTCGACGTTCTTCCTTGGACTTTTTAATCCTCATATCCAGCCTCCGACTTTCCAAATGTTAGATCTCTCATAGAAGACTTCCCTCAATTCATAATCCCAAATGATTCTACTGAAGTCTCTCCACTGTAGGTCCTGTCTTTCTATTTGTTCAGGTACTTTAACATCAAACCCTTTCGTCAAGACTCGAGTGATCTTCAGATTTCTTTCGAAGATCTTGCGTTCTTCAAGAGTAATATTCCATCGGGGATCGTACATCGATGATCCCATAATCTTTAAGGCCATCTTCGGACCCACCCCCCTCCGGATGTTCGGGATGTTATCAACCTTATCCCCAACAAGAGCAAGATACGCAGGCCACATTCGAGGAGGGATCTTGTACTCTTCTAGCAGACGATCATGGGTCCAAAGATCAAGCTTCCTGTCTTTCCATCCCCGGATCTGGATCACGTTGGATCTTAAAAGTTGTAGCCAATCTTTGTCAGAGGAGAGAAGCACGACCTTCTCATCTTGAGAGTTCAAATCCTCAGTCAAGATCCCTGCAAGATCATCTGCTTCGAGTGTTGGTACCTGAATATGAGAGATTCCAACTAATAAAAGGATTCGTTTGAACTCTTCAATCTGGGGGTAGACCTTTACACTCCGCTCGTGATCCGGATCTGTTCCTCGATTCCCTTTGTACTCTGGGTAGATCTTCTTTCTCCAGGAGCCTTTCGGATCATCCCAGAGAAAGAGAACTCGATCCGGGTTGAAGAGATCAGGCATATTCGAAAGCATCGTAAGTCCGATATGAAGGAGTCCGGAGTATCGACCATCTTTAGTCCGAAGCTCGGGAGCAGCGTGATAAGACTTCCACGCCCACCAGTTTCCATCACACAAAATCATAGATGTTTCGAGCACTCGACATGACCACATCGAGGACAAGCAATAATAAGATGGATCTGGTTTATATCTGTATGAAGGAATTCTCCCCGAGTCCTCTTCGCCCGGGATTCCAGGAGCCAAAGATTCTGAAGGTAGTTCTGTCGGATCAATTCGTTCTCCGGCCAATAGCATCGTTCCTGAATATGCTCTGTCCGACTAATCAGAGCCCGCAGAACATCTTGAGAGATTACACCCTCATGGGGATTTTTGTTGCCCGGAAATTTCTCTCCTACCCGCTTAACAAAATCAAGGATCGTCTTTCCCAGACCATCCAAATGATCGAGTTCAAATATATGCCCCGGATCTATAATTCTCATGGGACTTCTCCTTCGAGGATCTTCTTGTCTCTTTCGGACATAGCTTCTGGATAACGTTTCATAAGTTCGATAGCTTCTGCTCCTGTTTCAGGATTTACTCCTCCCGGCCATTCCATTTGTCTAAGCCGCCAAGAAAAATTCACATATATCTCCATAAAGAAGGTATGCATGGTCTCTAACTTCGTGATCCGAATGGTTATACCCTACAACCTCCAGAGCATGCATCAGATGGGAGTAGTAATGCTGTGTTACGAACTCTAGTTCTCTTGCTACCAGAGACTTTTTTTCGATCCTTGGAGGAAGCTCTGCAAACATAAAATCCGCAACGCTCTCCGGATTCCCCGGACGAAACGTCAATCCCCGGAGCCATCGAGTAAGGATCTTAATGTTCGGACATCGATGGGTATCCGGGCCTCTCAGGCCCAGAAGAAGGGTTGATTGCATCCGAAGAGGAAGCTCCTCCAACCATCTCTGTAAAACAGATATTGAGATTCTAAGAGATTCTAATTCGACAATCCTCTCTGTCAGGTCTCGGATAACTTCAGCCTGAGTCTCATGATCAGGATCAGGATCAGGATCAGGATCAGGATCATGGGCGTCTCTAGATTTCATAACATCACCTCTACCATAGGATTCTCTTGTCCTTCAGCATGAACTTGGAGGTATAAACAAGATTGCCGACCTTTCACTCTGGGCTTTCCAGATCCGGATTCGAGCGCCGTCTTGACATTTTCGAGTTGTTTCTCAGATCGCCACATCAAGGCATCGACCATGGCATCCCGAATGTCTTGCTTGACCTCCTGTCTCTCCGGATCAACGAGGGCAACGATCTTCTTTGCAAGATCTTCCTTCAGGACTTTGATCTCCTGATCCTTCGCAGATTTGATGACCATCTCGTACCACTGCTCGTAGGTCCGCCAAACAATGTAAGGAATCTTCGGGTCATTCTTCAGCCGCTCAACAAGCTTTCCGAAGAATTCCCGGAGTTCTTTGATCGGTGCTATCAGGAATGGAGCAAAGGAGTCATCGAGTAGTCCTTCGGCCTGATCCAACTCGTTCTTGTCGTGCCCTAGGGAAAACTTTGGAATCAGCTCCGCCCAGAGCTCAACCATCTTATCGACATTCATAGAGATCCTCTTCTTTCTTGAAGGATGTTTACACGCATACCAAAGAAAACAAGCAATAGATTCATGCTGTTTTTCAATTTGAAGATCCGCAAGAATTCTAGGAAGAGCACGAGAATCGATGATTTCATCTCGGAGGAGAAGAGCCTCTTTCTGGTCTCCAATGATGATATCAATAACCCCTTTACTGATGGAGTCAATAACATCTGAAAAATGCGCGGACCAAAAGAAATTGATCCTCTTGCACTTTCCAATCTCATTCACATAGGGGTCTTCGATCATTGAGTCTTTTCCGAGTAAATGCGTTCTAGAGTATCAAGTTGTTTATCGGTGAGATCTCTTCCCCGTAGGAGATGCCCTCGAATGTCCCGGCAGAAGTTAAGTTCCCACTCTGTCAGATGAACTCGATTCTCGTCGAGTAGACAATCATTGACCCATTGCTTTTGAATCTTCGGATCTCTCCGGGTGTTCTCAAACTTATCTTCTCGGGACATCTCTTCCCGTCGAGGCTTCCCGAGGAGTTTCTTAAAGTCGACCATAGCAATCTCTTTCAATCCGTATATGGATGCCGAATAACTACGCGCCAACAAGACGCTCGGTCCCCATCAGGCTTAGATCTGTCTTTGTATTCCTCAAGACCACAAGGATTCGGAGCCGGTTCGAGGAGTTCCAGTCGGGATTCAAACGCCCATTTCGAATACAGTGGCTTCTCCTCCCAAGAACCCACAAACATCCTTATAAGGACCTTCGCCTCTTCCCGAGTGATTGTACAAACTAGTCGGGATTGGCCACTCCGGATTCTCTCAATTGAAACGATAGTCCCTTGCAAAGAATCGATATACCTATTGACAGCATCGATTTCTTTTTTAGACTTTTCTTGAAGTTTGGGAAGAACCTCTTTCCGATGTTGGTACTGCATCATTCCTCCATCAAATGAATCTTTGCCCATTTGAAAAGCTCAAAAATAAGTTGTCCTTGTTCTCTTGCATCGGCAAGAGCGTAGTGCGGAGATGAATTCTCAATAGTGCATTCTGTTACAGCTCGAACCCACTCCTTCCATGAGTTAGGATAGTACTCTGTCAATGGTAGACAGATAGATCTCGCATCTAAAGTCGCATGAAAGAGAGAGAACCCAGAGGAGCCAATGTATGTTTCTAAATAGTACCGCAACCAGTATCCATCCAGCATCACAGGCGCCGCAAAAAGAACCGGCTTCTGAAATTGAGCCATCCAATCGAAGAACTTTCGCGTCACGATCTTAGAGTCAACAGGATTCTTAGTCACCCTTTCCCAGGCCTCTTTTGGCTGCTCCGACCACCACTTCATCGTCTCAGGGTCTTCTCCGGCTCCGGGGAGAGGCTTGAGATTCATTACAAAGAATGCAATCTCCCTTCCCTTCAGATCGAAACAGACAGCGCCAAGCTGGAGCATCGAATGCTTCCCCGGAATCCGACCGTTTACTTCGACGTCAAACGATATCAGGTGCTTCAACTTCTCCTCCGAAAGAGACTCAAGCACATCTTACAGATATTTTTAGGCATACAATGAACACAGCAAAGAAACCCACAATGCTTACAGCGACGATCGACCGGGTAGAGCTTCCCATCAGATTTGCAATTCATACAGAAAGCTTTCCTCTGCCGCTCTCGAATCCTTCCCGAAGGAGTAGGTTCAAGAATGAGTCCAAACACAGCACAAATAGCATCTCTAGTCATTCAAATGTTCTACAAAAAGACGCAAGCCAATCCGATCAGACCAACCCACACTACTTGCATAGGATTCCCGAATCTCCTGATCTTTCATAGATCCCGGATCATGTCCCGAGCCTCGGACAACTGAGATCTCTTGTGCTCCTTTTTCATCCAGTATAGAACCAAGATCAATAACGCCCTTTCTCCCAGCCTGATCAGAATCCAACCAGATCGTAATTCTAGAATAAGGTTTCATCTTAGACAATCGTTCCTCGGTCATACTTGATCCCAGAATCGCCAGAGCATCGACCCTATCACCGAGGGCTCTCTCAATTGCGAGAGCATCGAAGACTCCCTCTGTAACTATAAGTTCTTCCCTTCCCTTCCTTGATGCCCAGAAGGAAACTCGGAGATTTTTAGAGTGCAGCCACTTTGGTTCTCTATTGATTAGGGTTCTTGCGGTATAACCTTTGAATCTTTTTTGGTCATAGATGGGAAAGACAATTCGTCCTCGGGCTCTCCCAATCAGAGAGAGACCAACCCGATGTCGTCGGATCTGATCCTCTCGGATTCCTCGACCTTGAAGATAATCCCATGCAAGCTGCACCCATTCGTCGTACTCATCCGGTCCCTGGAGGAGTTGAAAATCAGAGGGAAGTTCAGGACGAATCTTCTCCTCGGATAAGGTATCGTCGAGAGTCAGATCTTGAATGTCAATCTTGAGGAGTCGTTGAAGAGTATAAGGAGACTTGTACCCGCAGTTAAAACAGTGTCCCATTCCCCGAGGAACCTTCCCTCCCCGAAGCTCGATCCCAAGGCGGAATCTAGTATCCGGAGATGTTCCTCGGAGAGAACAAAACGGGCAGCAGATCCAGGCGGTTCTCCCCCGGACCTGCACCTTGATACCTTTAAGTTGAAGTCCTCGAATCAGGTCCATCTTATTTCGCCCACCGCCGCTTTTGCGCAGCGCTCATTTTCTGTCGAGTTTCGGCGCTATAAAGCCCCAATAATTTAAATATGGGATTGAAGCATTTGAAGAGTAGTCATCAGATCGGACAACCTCAACCAGCCTCCACCGGTTCCCAGCCCATTTAAAAACTTCATCCGGATCAGGGTAATTAGTATCCTGAGTAGTCAAAACAAAACGATAAGCTCCTTTCGAAAAGGCCTCATCAATATACAAACTCACCCTTTCCAAAATAGAGTCAGCGGTGGTAGTTCGATTCCACATCTGCTTTACCCTAATCTGACGTTGCCGCATGATAGAAGAAATAGTCTCAGCAAAGAATAGATAAGGATTTCCACCACCTAGGGCCTTCTTATAAGGCCAAGCACTATCCATATAAATAATCGATCCTTCTGGTATAGGCGCCCGATGGATAGCTTCCAAGGAATCATAGAAGCCGGACCAAATCTTTTTATCTCCCAACTGTTCCCGACAGACCCTGGCCTTCATTGCAACCCGCAACATCGAATGATAAAGAATCCAGGGTGTTATTTCTTTTGTAGGCATTCCAGATGGAGAAATAGTAACAAGATTTCTTCCCCGGAAGCTGAAGAACTTTAAAAAGGCCGCCCCAGCGAGAAACTTATGAAGCCCAGAACCAGAACCAGCGATAGAATCCAAGTACCTAGAAGTATTCTTATTAATTACATCTGGGCGGTTGATCCGAGAAGTTATATAACCGGAGACCCCTTTCACCTTTTCTGGATCGATAGATTCCGAAATATGCAGAAGCCACTTATACCGATCCTTCATCGAACACCAGGAGGGATCAGCCCATAACCGACAAATCGAAGCCGCATAGTAACAAATATCATTTACAAAAACATCCCAACCCAGTTTTGCTAGGGCGTAAGGAAATTGTCCAGTACCCGCTGTGATATCAAAGAATGGTCTTTTCCCGAGGTGGCCCATAAAGATCGGGTTCCGAAGAAAATGGTCCGCCTCCCTGGTACCAAGGTAACCCCCAATGAAATCCTTCCGTCGAATACCTCGAAGGGAGAGATTCCAAATTTCATCTTTAGACATCATGACCGGAGTCTCGATTCTGGAATAGCTCTTTCTCGACTCCAGCATAGTGCTTTTATTCCTTTTACGTCTTTGAGTTCTTTCACTCGAAACCGAGCTTCCTTCCGGGTATCGAAGTTCTTCTCTACGTATCTATTTCTCCGATCGGTATATGTAATAAAGAACCGATGGAGTTTCTTCGGAAGTGATCCTCCATCCCGAGGATATTCGTAGATGATGCCTTTAGGCATATTTAGTCGGGTCAGGAACTCCCGCCAGATGGAAGGCTTCTCGTCGCTCGTAACACGTACCACAAGTTCCGCAATGGATCTCTCCTCCTTCATAGCAGGAGTACGTCAGCTCCCAAGGAACTCCGAGATCATGACCAAGTCGGACAATATCGTCTTTCGTCATTTGTTGGAATGGGGCTCGAAGTCGAACAAGCTCATACCAGGCAAGACAAGCTGCAGCCTCCATACAACTAATAAATTCCGGGCGACAGTCCGGATAAATTGTATGGTCCCCAGCCTGAGCTGCGTAGGCGACTTCCTTCCGGCCTCTTGAGATGGCAAGTCCGATTGCCAAGGAGAGAAGAATCATGTTCCGATTCGGGACAACGGTTTGCTGCATTAAAGGATCTGCATAGTGTCCTTTAGGAACAGAGACGGATAGATCCATCTGTGATCCACCCATCAGACAGAAGCTTACCCTGTGAAGATCGGCAATCCGGTATTCGATATCCAACCCTGACGCTATCGCTGTTGCGGCGTCAAGTTCCTTTGAATGGCGTTGTCCGTAGTCGACACCCAAAGCAATAACATCCTTCCCTTCTCCCTTCTTCAGAAGGTAAAGTAATGTCGTCGAATCGAGACCCCCTGATAAAAGAACAACAGACTTTCCCGGATCAAGACTCTTTATAGCATTCGGCATTTCAAGACTCAATGTACTCTCACTCATTCTTAGACTCCTCGCTTTGCATATGTTTTAGTGTCCGAGCCCGATCATAGAACTTCCCTTTTTCAGGATCGGACCAGATGTTTGAGCCCACATGAGCTTTATCGAATTTGTGGGCTACAATATTAAGGTATCGAGAATCGGGGCCCCAATCTCCTTGACCAATGCCAATTGTCATTGTAGCTTTCCTGATCTTAGAGATATCTTCTGCGACATGACTCGCTTGAATGATCCTCTGACCTTCAGATTTCTTATTTGTTTGAGCCGCTGTCCATACCAGGGAGTCACACCGTCCAGCCAACTTCCGAAGCTCCCGATAGATATCTGCAAATTCCATTCTCCGATCTTGCTTCCGGGAGGGAGGAATGATCTCATCGTCGTAGTCAATAATGATAGCATCAGCATTGAAGGCCTCCCCTGTTCGAAGACGATCCCAGATCCCTTCTATCTGAGCCACGGATAACCCCGTCTCTGTTCCATCAATGATACGAAGACTGGGCTCAATAACTTTATTTCTAAAGATGTCAAACCGTCTCTCGACTCGAGGAGCTTCAATGGGTAGATTCTGGATAGGAAGTTCAGTAATCATAGCATCGAGGCGATCCTCAACATCGTCGATGGGGTCCTCTAATGTAATAAAGAGGACTTTAAATCCCTGAAAGATCAGTCCAATGGCAAGCCATAGCAGCGCCAAAGACTTCCCCATCTTCCACGGAGCAATTAAAAGTCCTAAATGTCCTCTCCCGATAGATCGAACAAGGACATCTAGAGGGTCGATCATCAGAAGAGGGTTTCTATAATGGCTTTGGGTCAGACGACGCTGCTGCCGGAGATGCATCTCCGTCATCCAATCATGGGGAACAAGACCATCCATACCAGAAACGCCTTGTCGTATGAGAGAGATCCATTTGTCATCTGTAAGTTCTCCGATTTCTTCCAATTCGACCATCTGTCGAAGGATTCGTCTCCTCTTCCTCGATCTCTTCCATTCTGAGAACTTCTCTTGGAGAACATCAGATCGGGCTGGGTCATAGACCTTCTTCAATCGATCAAGGAATTGCTGCATCTCCTCCAAACGTTCAGAGGAAGCATTGGCATCTTGGGACCATTGCTGAATTTCTTTTGATGCTAGAGTCCCGATGGGTAGCCGGTACTTTCGGAAGAAGTCGAGGGATAGACCTGCCAAGATCCATCCAAGATTCTTATTCTTTGACATTGAGCGGAAATCATCCTGTTCGACAAGGTCTCCGGCCTTCCGTAGCCAATTCCTGTCATAGACCATCATGGAGAGAAGCTCCATGAGGAGATCAGGATCATCGAACATGTTCTTGCTCATGTAAGTTTTTCTAATCTACGTAAATAACCCATCTATGAGATCCATTATCTCGTCCACCATTCCAACAAGTCTCGTCGGAACAAGCAAGGCAATCACCACAACGATCGCAAAAATCTTCTCCACAATTTGGTTCTCGTTCTTCCAAGATGAAAGCTCCATCTGCTTGTTCAATCTGAACTTTCATTTTTTAAAGTTGTTCTCAATGTAGGAACTCACATCTTCCCAATTATCCGCGGCGAGGGTCAGAAACTTTTGATGCTCCGTCTCTTCTTCTACAATCTTCTTCCATTTCTTCTTATCAAGGATTTTATTCTGTATCTCAGTCCGGACAAGATCCGCCAAGATCTGAGGTTCTAAGGCATCGAGCTCCCAAGAAGAGTGACTGTATTTCAGAATGTACCCTTTGAATCGGGTATCGGTATCCTTTGCTGGGTTCGGTGGGGGATCATACTCCTCAATCTGATCCATGTTGAGAGCCAATCTTCGCATATCGAATCGCAGACCAAAAAGATTCAACCTGTCCTGAATATCCCGGGTCATATCAATACCCGAAGGGTCATGGTCTCCAAAATGGAGAATGATCACCTTCTGAGACCTGTACCCTCGAAGTCTCTGAGCAGCTACCCACATTTCTGACTGCGATGTGTAGCCTCGACAGCAGAAGAAGGGAACATCTAGCTCTTGACAGACTCTCTCGAAGACCCCGGCGAGAGCTTCTTTCTCGATCCAGATCTCTACCCGGTAAGGTTGATTAGACCATTTGTCTAAGCGGTGCTGCTGCGCAGCAGCCTTGATAATATCAGGAGGATCTTGGAAATGTGCCAGTGATTTCAGATTCCGGGTTCGATCCTCAATCGCTTCCCAATCGATCAGCCCAGCAAGACGGGCATGATTAACAATCAATCCCAACTTTCCATAACTTCGGACTGTATTCGGAAGAAGATCCCGAGAGACGAATTGGTAATAAAGCTGGCGGAGTGTAAGCTTGTATCCTTGTGCCACATAGATCGAGATGATCTCATTTGCCTTGTGAATGATCTTCATAGTATCTGGGCGAAAGGTTTTCGGAACATACGTAATTAACGGCATATCAAATTCCAGCTCCCAAGTTCAGGATTTGAATGACAGCATCCTTATCTTCTTTCGGTTTCACCCATGATCGGGAACCTCGATAGGCTTTCGATCTCTGTCTTTCCATTTTACGAAGATCATCGATATGCACTACATACTCATCCAAGGACCGATAATCCCTCTGAGAATAACATCCTTGAAGGGATTCCGATCCTTGGGATTTCTGGGAAAGAACCCATTCTTGGACCCTAGGGCCGGTCAGAGCCGGGAGACTCATCCCAAGAGCTGGTCCGGAGAGTCTGAGGCGCTCTCTATATTCTTTGATAAGCATCCTTACCAGATTCTCGAAAGTGATATTAAGAATCCTCGACCATTGGAGCCAGATCAAAAGCCGGGGAGATTGTCCATTCACATTCCAAAAATAAATCCCCATCCCTTCAAGGATTCTGGATACCTCTTTTTGGAGCTGGTTCAAAAAAGGCCTCAACTCTGGAGGGTATAAAATTTGTTTTTGTTTTCTCTGGGTATGACACCCCTTACCATTAGGGATAGATTGAAACGAACGTCGGCATTTAGCACAAACATATCGAAATTGTCCTTTCTGAAACTCTAGATTTTGAACTTCGATCAATTTGTGATAACTCATTCTTTTAATTCCTTCTTCTTCTAAACCCGAATTTCTTTCTCTCCTAGAATACCTCAAAGGCTTTATGAACACACTGGGAGATTCCCCCCTCTCCCAGTTTAGATATCAATCCATTCTCAAATGGCATGATGTCTCCACTGCTCCCTATGCCTGGATGACTTGATTGTTTTACGTCCACCTCATCCAGGGGGTTCCCGATTTTCATTAGTGATAGCAATGTCGACCTCCGGGAGGGCGTGTTCGCTAGATCAATCTAACTATCCATCGGGTCATGTTTGGGAGGTTCATCGGGCGACCTCATCGAGATCGGAAATCCCGGCCCCTCTTGACGTATGATCATCCAAGGCGCTAAATAGCCACTATTGACTACGGCTGTCACTCGACCTACGATTGATTACGTAGCTCGGTCGCTGGGTAGGTTCTTTAAATTACTATCGTTTCCTTGGACTTCACCGGGAGAACCCATTCCCCGGTGGACGATGCGAGAGAAGGGAGTTGAACCCTTCTACAGGAGGCTGCTATATCTACCCGATCCCGCTAGGAAGCAAAAAATTATCTTTTGATTTTCGAGGGAGTTTGATAAATTGATGTTACCCATTCCCAATGGTTCCATTCTTTCGGTGGACCAAAGAAGGGCCGATGTCAGAATCGGCCCTTTTCTTTTTTAGGTTCCAAAGGATTCTATTCCAAAAACCCAGATGTAAATGAAAAAATTTTTATTTCTAATTACTTCCCATCGAATAGAAGCTTCAAAACGGCGTCGATAGGAATACCTGAAGGAGAAATATTTAACTTTGATTTTTCCAATTCGAAATCGAGATGATCAATGTCTATCGAAATACCAGAGGACCGTTTCTTAGCACCCCAATACGTAAGAAGAGAGTTCATCTTATTGTCGATGGTTCGATAGACGAAGGTAATAAACTTAATGTCCCTTTTTGAATCCCAAAGGCGGAAACATCGAATGGCCTCGGCGTAGGCTTCTTGAAAAAGATCTTCAGGCTCGATCCAGATATGATGCCCCAGAGGGAGTCTTTTGTGGGTGGCTAACGCCTTTTTCCAGAGTAAGGGAATGATCTGCTCGATCTGGAATTCCCCAATCAGATCCCAGATCGGGTCCGGGGGTTTGGATTTTGGTCTTTTCTGCTTCATAAAGCGCTTAAATTTCGCTCCAGGATCGTTTATAGGGGCAACTCAGATCACAGGGAAGGGGAAACCTTCCCCATCCGGGAAACGCCATCTATAAACTATTTAAAAGCTTCAGCCTTGGATTTTGATTCCCAAGGCTGAAGCCGGGACGCGAAGGCGAAATCTTACTCATCCAAAGATCGATCCCCAGAAAAATAAAAATCGTTTCTGATTGGGCGAACCGAAGTTCTGACTACTGATCCAGTACCGGATAGCCGCAATTGTTATAGCGGTTCTCATAACTGGATCTCGGAATCTGATTCCTTGGTTTCTGTCGATGGTTTCGAGGAGGTCTTCTTCTTTGCTCGATCCGAGGCTTCCTTCTTTATGTTTTTAGTTTTAGAGGTAGCTGCCTTCTTGGTATCTCCAGTTGGCTTTCCTTCTTTCTTGAGGGCGCCTCCCTTCAGGATCATCCGGATTTTACCATCAGATTTCTCCATCTGGTATCGACCTGATTCTTTTCCCCAGGTCGAAAGAGAAGCATACTTGCCTAGTCCGATATTAGCCTTAACAGAAGCTTTTACTACCGTTTGTATCTCATCGATGGTTCGAGCTTTTCCATCTTCAAGCAGAGTGTGCATCTTGGCCAGATCGGAACCTTCCCGGAACCGACCACCGATAAGAACTCCATCCTTTTTCGGAGTTCCTGACTTCTTCATTGCTTTCTTTTTTGACATTTCTGAATCCTCCTGATGTTCGAGTGTGATGCTTGCTGATTTTCTTATTACAGGGAATACCCGGTAGAGACGTTTTGTGCATGGACCTTTTCGAACTGTCTTTTCGAGTAGCTCCATTGCTTCTGCCCGGGGTCTTGGAATTGAGACGTTGAGTTTGGGTTTCCAAATATCGTCATCATCGAGCACCTGAATATGAACCATTTGGGTTCCTTTAGGAAGAGCCCCGGACCATTCAAATGTTTTCGGACTAATAACCAACCCATCATGTTTCATTCTTTTTAAAACTCCTTAAGATTCATCTAATTGTTGTTTTCAGTCTGATTTCTAGTACTCCTTTCCGGATCGAGTGGGGAGTATAATCCCCCACAAAAGCCTTCCAATCAATACCGATCATTTGAAAACAGGACCGGATATTGATAATCGGTGAGTTGTTTCCTTCTCCGGAGATCAAGAGATTGATTCCCATCTCCCCTTTTTTTGCTTCAGAGATAAAGATTCGACCGGCAATTCCTTTCTGTATCTTCACCCGCCCGGATCGGGGATGGAAGGATCGAGGTAGTCTGATCTTACCGGATTCGTAGATGGATATAGACTCGAGAGCAGGGCGACCAACCTTAGACACGTATACTGATCCTCCGTAGATCCACATTGTGATTCTACATAAATTGAATTTAAGGGTTATGTTACATCCAACTCTCCGGTATCAACGAACTTCTGAAGAATTGGTCCTCCTAAATGTTTTTTAGAGATGATGCCGGTCGATCCGGGATCTCAACCCGGACGGGCGGAGCGGGAAAGAACTGACGTTCTGAAAACCCGGGAGATACGCACTATCTCCAACCAGTCGACCGGCATCAAGTGGATGTGATGGGATTCGAACCCACAACCTAGCCATAAAGCTTTGCTCTTCCATTTGCTCGCTTCACACCCAAGGTACAAAGAAAGTATTAGAGAGTTTTAACTTCGATAGAGTTTTAACTTCGATCTGTTCAATCTCGAAGTACTCATCCTTCCTTAATTCATAGTCAGTTTCTGTCGATTGAGGTTGATCCACTTTTCGATATCATCCCCAAGCTTCTTTGTCAGATCCTTCCAGAACCTTTGTTCTTGGACTGTAAATTCTTGGGAGAAGTCCGTGCCCTGGACCTTCATCCGGGCCCGGATCTTCGGAAGGTTCTTGACTTCGGTTTTTGTATCGAGTTCTCTGGTAATCGAGCTAAAGATCCCCCGCCGGGTTGTACTGATCGTCTCGGTTGATGGCAGCTCTCCAGACTCTAGAATCTCGAAGATAAGCTTAGCTTCCTCCGGAGATGAAACAATCCGGAGTCCCTTTCTCTTCGAGAGATCCTTTTCAAGGTCCGATCTGGAATCTATCAGTCGTTTCGAATCGAGAGACTGAAACCCGGAATCAGATTGGGGAACTACCACGTAGATTGGAATATCCTGAGCAAAGACTGAGAGAACTGTCAGAACCCAGATAACCGCACACAACATTATTCTGAACATTTTCTTATCTCCTTCCTTTCTGGCGTTCGATTAAATCTCAGAATCAGGGCGGAGAGCTATCACCTCCCGGACCCCGATCCGGAGTCGAGCAAAAAACTTAGCCTCTATCCTCGACTTGAAGATGAAGGCTTGATTTTGATCTGTTGGCCAGGTCTCGATCTCTGATATTGCTGGATTCTTCGGACCAAGATAATGCATCTGACCGGTATGCACTGATTTGGCTCTGACAATGTATCTCATACCTCTTTAACCCCCTTCTGTGTGGACGTACTAGATTTGATTGGTTTGAATCGGATCTGTCCAGCTGCAATTGCAGCGTCTAGGACAACGCAGACATCTTCAGCTGTTCATTCCTCAGGTACCTCGAATAGCTCTACTTCTCCCGCTACCCCGATTTTTCCATCTACCTTAGGAGCGACCAGATTGACTTTCATGCCTTCCTCCTTCGATCTGGAACCATTTCCTTCTCAATATCGAATGGAAGTTCTCGGGTCGGATAATTCTCGGAGGGCTTCTTATCGAAGAAGTCCTTGAGGGAATAACCCTCGGTCTTCTTTGTCCACATCGATTGGGAGATCGTCCACCATTGATCGGGCTCTGTCTGGATAGACTCATACAAAATGAGTCCCTTATTGTTGTCCGTGACAAGAACTAACTGCCAGGAGAAGGATCTCCATCGATCATGAGTGGGCTCCATTGCCTTTTTGAGATATCCCGGGTACCAAATGAAGAGGAGGACTCCGGGAAATTTCGGATTGTAGAAACAGGGATCATATCGAAGCATGTCCCAAGGGAAGGCACTTGGTCCCCAAGATCCTTGAGGCTTGGCCTCCCAGAATTTGAACGCTCGAAGTTTCATTTTTTACCTCCCAATCTTAACAAACAATTCAATGATGTTCTTGTATTCTTCAATTTGTGTTTCGGAGTAGCCATTTTCGTGTCCGATTGTCCGGTACTCTTGGGTCCATTCCGAGAACGACTTGACTACGCAGCCAATCGAGATGAACCCGAATTTGCAGTTCGTTGCCGCATGAATAGATCCTTGGACGTACAAAGGTGATGTTTCCCAAGCATCTCCATAGACCCGGGCATTTCCATAGACCCAGGCATCTCCAGAGATCCAGGCATTTCCATAGACCCAGGCATTTCCATAGACCCGGGCATCTCCAGAGACCCAGGCATCTCCAGAGACCCGGGCATCTCCAGAGACCCGGGCATTTCCATAGACCCGGGCATTTCCATAGACCCAGGCATTTCCATAGACCCAGGCATTTCCATAGACCCGGGCATTTCCATAGACCCGGGCATTTCCATAGACCCGGGCATCTCCAGAGACCCGGGCATCTCCAGAGACCCAGGCATTTCCATAGACCCGGGCATCTCCAGAGACCCAGGCATTTCCATAGACCCGGGCATTTCCATAGACCCGGGCATTTCCATAGACCCGG
>ERZ1292644.25-Hain-H14-01um-R2-25-length-87161-cov-13_pt1 | contig 87161 bp, 97 predicted proteins | sample MGYA00564402_ERZ1292644 | MGnify/ENA primary metagenome ERZ1292644 (study PRJEB36523, sample SAMEA6512644) | groundwater metagenome | collected 2019-01-09 | study: AquaDiva: Metagenomics assemblies of 32 groundwater samples
AGGGTGTGCCAATCGTACAATTCCTTGAGAACCCGGTTCCACTGGGTTCGCATTAAGTCCACACATTTTAGAAAACCGCAAGCCGTTGGAAGCCGCCTCGCTTCGCTCGGCGGCCAATTTGTATTGAATTTTGGGCGAAAAAATCCGGCGGCTACATTGAATAAAATCATCATATCTGTTAGTATAATACTGAAATCGAAAGACAGCAACAATTCTATGTTATCAAGTTATGGAAAGTAATCAACTGGGACAAAAAATAAAGAAATTAAGGCAAAAGTTGGGGCTTTCGCAAGACGATTTTGCCCGTAAAGCAGATGTGCCCTATACAACACTTACCAAGATTGAAACGGGTGTTATTAAAAAGCCGTCCGTTTTTGTGGTGAGCAAAATTGCAAAGACGCTTAATGTTTTGATAGAGAATTTAATCGATTAAGTATGAACAGGTATTATCAAATAAATTTTCCAAAAAATTTTCTTTGGGGTGCGGCTACTGCCAGCCATCAAGTTGAAGGGAATAATCATAACGATTGGAGCGAGTGGGAAAAATCTGAAGAAAGGAAAGCATTCCTGCGTTCAGAAGGATTAGTAAAAAAATACGGATTAGAAAATTTTATTTCCGGCAGAGCCGCAGATCACTATAATCATTTTCAGGAGGACTTTAGAATTGCTAAAGAACTCGGCCATAATGCTACGCGTTTTTCTATTGAGTGGTCGCGTATTGAACCGGAAGAAGGTCATTTTGATGAAAAAGAAATTGAACACTATAGACAAGTTGTCGTAACATTACAAGAACTTGGAATAGAGCCCTTTGTGTCGGTGTGGCATTGGCCCGTTCCTCTTTGGCTACGAGACAAGGGTGGTTGGCAAAATAATAAAACGACAGATTATTTTGCTCGCTATGCGGAAAAATTGTCGGCTTCTCTCGGTAAGAATGTTCAATTTTGGATAACCCTCAATGAACCAGAGATTTATACAAACAACTCCTATCTTGCCGGAGTATGGCCACCCCAAAAGAAAAATTTATTTGTTTATTTGCGTGTTCTGCACAATCTGATTAAGGCTCATAAGAAAGCATACGAAGTTATAAAGAAGATGAATCCAGAATCCAAAATAGGAATTGCAAAAAATAATATTTATTTTGAAGCTTATCAAAATAGATTGGTTAATCGTGTACTTAAAAAATTCATTGATTGGTGGTGGAACTTTTATTTTCTAAATCGGATTAGAAATCATCAAGATTTTATAGGGTTAAATCATTATTTTCACAATCGCATAAATTATGGTTTCAATAAAAATGAAAACAAAAAGATTTCTGATATGGGCTGGGAACTTTATCCCGAAGCAATTTATTATGTTTTGAAAGACCTGAAACGTTTTAATAAACCAATTTATATTACTGAAAATGGACTTGCTGACGGTGGGGATAAAAAACGCGGTTGGTTTATTTTTGAGTCGTTGAAAAATATCAGCAGGGCCATTGATGAAGGGGTTGATGTGCGCGGATATTTACATTGGTCTCTTATGGATAATTTCGAATGGGATAAAGGATTTTGGCCGAGGTTCGGATTATTAGAGATTGATTACAAAACATTAGAGAGAAAAATAAGGCCTTCAGCAAAATTTTACCGCGACATTTGTATAGCCAATGGGACAACAGAAGATATTTTGAATAAACATCAAAAATTGATAAATTAAACTATAGGTATTGGCCGCCAAATTTTTCGCCGTCTCTCAAAGCGAGGGCGCGGAAGAAATTAAGCAAGGTCAACGCTATGGCGAATTTATTAAAAAGATTAGTCCCAAACTTTACGAAGAAACGCGATCCATGGCCTTAAAAAATCTTGAGAATTCGGATTTTTAATAACTGAATTATTTCATTTATCAATGTTCAAGAAATTTGCCACCAAAGAAAAACTTGAAATTGTCATCAAAAATTCAATCTTTTGAAAAAATAAAACTTTGGTTGAAATTAGGGTGGATTAAAATTTTATAAAACATTATGAAATACATTGATCGAGTTTATGGAAATTTTGAAATTGAAGAACCAGTTATTTTGGAATTGATAAATTCTAAAATCATTCAACGATTAAAAGATATTGACCAAGCGGGATATTTTGAACCTCATTTCCCCGGAACCGCGCACTCTCGTTTTGAACATTCAATCGGTGTTTATTTGCTTTTAAAAATATATGGTACGTCAATTGAAGAACAGATAGCCGGACTTATTCACGATGTTTCTCACTCCGCTTTTTCGCATTGTATTGACTATGTTTTAGACGCTGGATCTGAAAAAAAACACAATCATCAGGATAATGTTTTTGACGAATTTGTTAGAAAATCGGAAATTCCCGAAATACTTAAAAAATACAATTTGGATTTAGAATATATTTTGGACGATCAAAATTTTCCGCTAAAAGAAAAAGATTTGCCGGATTTATGCGCAGACAGAATTGACTACTCGTTAAGAACGGCTACTGTCTTTAAAAAAATTAAAAACGGAAAGTATTTTATTGATAATCTTTTAGCGGAAAATGGAAAATGGATTTTTAAAGATTTTGAAAGCGCGGAAAAATATGCAAAATTATTTTTGAAGTTAAATACCGATTATTATGCCGGATTACCTTCCGCAGTTATGTTTAGAACGGTTGGCGATTATCTTCATTACGCACTTTCAAAATCTTATATTTCTGAAACCGATTTATACACCACTGATAAAATTGTTTTAGAAAAAATAGAGCCACACATTAAGACTGATTCAAAATTAAGTATGCTGTTTGATAGAATGAACAATAAAATCGGTTTCAGAAATGATCAGAATGATTATACCAGGAAAGTTTTTTGTAAGTCGCGTGTGGTAAATCCGTTGTGTCAGCATGACGGAAAGATTATGAGAGTTTCGGAAGTAAATCTAAGCTGGAATGATATAATAAAACGAGAGTCAGAACCGAAAGAATATTTTTTGAAATTTGATAGATAGGGCGACGAAAAAAGAAGCGGAAAAGCGAGGGTGGGCAAAAAACTTGTCCTGAGCGAAGCCGAAGGATTCCCCCCCCAACCCCCTTTCCCCACACCAAAATAAGTTCGGTACGGGACTTCGCTTTTTACCCGCCAGGATTAATTAAGCGCATTGTGTAATTTATAGAAAGTTGATATTATAAAGGTTCTCGGAGCAAAGCTCTGAGGTATTGACCTTTGTTTCGCCGTCGCTTGGACGAGACGAAAACTGCGGTTTTCATCTCGCCCCTCGCTAGACGAAATAAAATAATATCATATGGAAATTCTCTCCCTCATTAAATTTGTCCTTATTCAAGTTTTTGGACTGGTGATTTCTTTTATTGCCGCCGGACTTTTTATTTTCTGGATTATCCGCAAGTTTCATTCGTGGAAGATTGCCGCCGCTTTTTCAGCAATTCTTATCGGAATATCTTTTTTTCTTTTTATGCCGTATGCATTTCCGGAACGATTGCAGTACCCGTTCTTTTTAAAAACATTTGGACCCGCCGATGGACCCGGCCTCCCATTTAAAAACGTGCTCACGTTCTTTTTGAAAGAGTCGAATATGGAAAGAGTATTCAACATTGCGCGCGACCCAAATGATATGCCTCCGCCAATCACGCGCATTTCGCCTAAACGGGTGAAAATTGAATTGGAAACCAAGGAGGTTATCGCCGAAATTGCTCCCGGAATCTCTTTTAACTATTGGACATTCAATGGCACGGTGCCGGGACCTTTCATCCGCGTCCGCGAGGGAGATACAGTTGAGTTGACGTTAAAAAACCACCCCTCCAGTATTCACCACCATAACATCGACCTTCACGCGGTTACCGGTCCCGGCGGCGGAGCGGTACTAACGAATGTCGCCCCCGGAGAATCTAAAACCATGACGTTCAAGGCCTTGCACCCCGGCCTATATGTGTACCACTGCGCCCATCCCAATGTGGCAACGCATATGGCTCATGGCATGTATGGTCTTATTCTCGTTGAACCAAAAGATGGTTTGCCTAAAGTTGATCGGGAATTTTACGCCATGCAGGGAGAATTTTACAGCACCGGAGGTTTGGGTAAAAAGGGTTTGCAAATTTTTGATGCCCGGAAAATGCTCGACGGACATCCGGAATATGTTGTTTTTAACGGCAAAACCAAAGGATTGGTTGGCAACATGAAGGCGAATGTCGGTGAATCCGTGAGAATTTTCTTCGGCAACGGCGGTGTTAATTTCATCTCGTCATTCCATGTCATCGGAGAAATTTTTGATACCGTATATCCCGAAGCCTCCATCGGAGGCGCGTTATTCAAGAATGTCCAAACAACATTAGTGCCGGCGGGAGGCGCGACTATCACTGATTTTAAACTGGAAGTGCCGGGAAAATACATTCTTGTGGATCACGCCCTTTCTAGGCTGGACCGCGGCGCCTGGGGAGTGCTTGAAGTATCGGGGAACAAAAACCCGGAAGTTTTTGATGGAAGCACCGAAAGCGGCGAGCATGAACACGAACATGGACATTGAAAAATAAAAAGAATATAATTTAGAATCAAAAATCGTAATAACAAGCCGGGCTAGCTCATCGGTAGAGCGCTACCCTGAAGAGGTAGGCGTGCCCAGTTCGACTCTGGGGTCCGGCACAAAACAAAAAATCACCCGACATTATGTCGGGGGATTTTTTATGCGCATACGCAACAATTTTACAATCCAAAAATCTTGAGAAAATTTTTAAACAGAGTTGATGGTTTAGCGGAAGGAGTCGGCGGCGGCGTTGGTTCTTTAATTGGTTTTTCTTGAAGCGCTATAGTCGGCCTGATGAAAATTGAAATTACATTGCTGGCCACATTGTTGATTTTGTCAAAAACGCCTTTTATTGTGATCTGGGCGCCTTCCGCAATCGGAGTCTTAACAAGGACTTCGTCGCCATTGGCTAAAGTTATTATAAAACCATTACTGCCTACTTTTTTGATGGTGCCGGAAAGCGATTGGTGGAAGTTTTTAGATTCCAAATTTCTCACTACCGCCGCCCTGATAGTTTTTGAATCGGCAGAAAGCCATCCCAACACATTAATTTTATCGCCGGCTTGAAAATCAATTAATAGCGCAGGCTCTTGGTTAGCACCCAAGAGAGTGGTTCTTTCTTCAATTTGAACCAGATAATTGTTATCTTGATTGCCGTTGAAAACGCAGGGCAGGGGTTTTTCGGTCTTACCGTTTTCATATACGGAACAGGAATTGTCGTTTATTTGGATAACTTCAATAGTGGCCGGCGGCTCGTCCACAACAGGGCCTTTTAAAATTTCTAATTTATTAAATTGATAAAAACCGGCCGGCAAAGCATTATCAACAGCATATGCACTGGAAGGAACAAATAAAACCAAAGCGCAAAAAAGGCTTGATAGAGCCCAAAATCCAACAATTTCATAAGTTTTAGTAAACATATTTTAATATAATTTAAACTTATTTAGTTTTCTATACCTATACCTTTATAATAGCGCAAAGTCATTAAATTGGCAAGTGTTGCCAAAAGGTTAAATTTTGATAGAATACTAAGCATTGCGGGTGTCGTATAGTGGTATTATGTGTCCTTGCCAAGGACAAGACACGGGTCCGATTCCCGTCACCCGCTCGGATTTTTTTGACAAAAGAATTTTCATTTGCTATCATATGGGCATTAATTAAATTAATCAATTTAGATGATGTCTAAATTTCTAGGGGATTACAAATATGACTTTCAACTTATTTACCGGCGCCCTGGCCTTGGCGGTAGGGGCGTTTTTGGGTTATTTAATCCGCCAATTGATTGCCACTCGAAGCGCAAACTCGATAGAAGCTAAGACCAAGCGCCAGTTTGAGGAGTCCAAAACTCAAGCCAAAGAAGTTTTGTTTGAGGCCAAAGACAAGGCCGTAAAAATTCTTGAAGACGCGAAAAACCAAGAACGGGAACGCTTGGGGATTTTGGCGCGCCAAGAAGACCGTTTGAACATCCAGTTCAAAAAAATTGAACAAAAGGAAAACGATTTGGAAAATGACAAAAAAGATTTGGAGCGTCAGGCGAGTCAAATTAAAATTATTCATCAGGAAGCGGATGCCTTAAAAAAAAAGAGCGAGGAAATAGTTGAACAAATTTCCGGTTTGAGCCGAGAAGAAGCGAAAGCGAAATTATTTAATCAAGTTGAGGAAGAATCAAAAGCCAGTCTTGTAGGGGCGATTCAGAAAATGGAAAGAAATCGCCTTGAAGAACTTGAAAAAAAAGCGCGCGAAATAATGACCACGGCAATCCAGCGCTATGCCCGTTCCCATATTAGTGAAATTACCACATCAACGGTTAATCTTCCTTCGGATGAATTAAAGGGCAGGATTATCGGCAAGGAAGGAAGAAATATCCGCACTCTTGAAAGATTAACCGGAGTCGAGGTGATAGTCGATGAAACGCCGGAAGCCATAACCCTTTCTTCATTTGATCCTTTGCGGCGGGAAATCGCCAAAACAGCGCTTATAAAGTTGATGGCTGACGGTCGAATCCAGCCGGCCAGAATTGAAGAAAAGGTTGAAGAAGCCAAAAAAGAAGTCTCAAAAAAAGTTATGGAAGCCGGCGAAGCGGCTCTTTATGAGGTTGGAATTTTGGATCTGCCGAAAGAAGTTACGATGCTTTTAGGCCGCCTTGCGTTTCGCACCAGCTATGGTCAGAATGTTCTCTTGCATTCAATTGAAATGGCGCACATTGCTAGCATGCTAGCTAGGGAATTGGGCGCCAATGCCGAGACAGCCAAGAAAGCGGCACTTCTTCATGACATTGGCAAGGCCGTGGATCATGAAATTGAGGGCACTCATTTGGAAATTGGGAGAAAAATTCTCCAAAAATATGGGATTGATCCTGTGATCATAACAGCAATGGAATCGCATCATGAGGATTATCCATTTTCAACGCCTGAGTCGCTTATTGTGGCGGCGGCGGATGTCATTTCCGGCGCCCGGCCAGGCGCCCGGCGCGATACGGTTGAGAATTATATTAAACGCCTGACCGAGCTTGAAAATATTGCAAATTCCTTTGCCGGCGTTGAAAAATCGTACGCTATTTCGGCCGGCCGGGAGATTAGGATTTTTGTCCAACCGGAAAAAATCGATGATTTAAAAGCTCTTCAGTTAGCCAAGGAAATGGCAAAAAAAATAGAAAGTGAATTAAAATATCCGGGTGAAATTAAAGTAAATGTCATCCGGGAAACCAGAGCGGTTGAATACGCCAAATAAATTGTTGTATATTAATATATAAATAATAATTATAAAAAAACATGAATAAAGACAAATTGGTTGATTTAGTCGCGACAAAACTTGGTTCAACCAAAGCCGAGGCGGAAAGGGCTATTAATGCCGTGCTTGATGAAATTACCAATGCTCTTTCCCGGGGCGATGAAGTGTCCCTAACCGGGTTTGGCGCCTTTGAAGTTTCATCAAGAAAAGCCCGGGCCGGCGTTAATCCGCGAACCGGCGAAAAAATTCAAATTGCGGCAGTGAAAGTTCCAAAATTTCGAGCCGGAAAAAATTTGAAAGAAGCGGTGAGATAGTAATTTTTTCATGCCCGATAATAATGGAAGACAAAAATTATATTACTGGATGAAGTGTATTTCCTGTGGGAAGATAATGCCTCAAGACAAAAATTATTACACTTGTCCGGACTGCGGCAATTTATTTCTTCCCGAAAGAGACGAAGACCATATTCGTTTCCAAATCGGGCAAGGGGTTGAGGCTCGGGCTTATTTTGACAACATTCGGTATGGTCCGTTGAGAAAAAAATATCCTTATGACAGCGGCGTGTTTATGTGGCTGGATTATATCCTTCCCGGTTTCCCCAAAAAAGCGGTTCTCTCTTTAAGAGAAGGTTTTACGGATCTTTTTGAACCGCCAGACTGGTTTAAAAAAGAAATCGGACTAAAGCAGTTATTCGTCAAAATGGAAGGGCAGTCCCCGTCAGGGAGTTTTAAGGACAGGGGAATGTCGGTGGCAGTTTCAGAAACACGGAGATTGCAGTTAGAACATCCAGAGCTTGGGATAAAATTCATTGCCTGCGCCAGCACCGGAGATACTTCAGCTTCCGCGGCCGAGTACGCGGCTTATTATCGGGATAAGCTCCAATGCGTTGTTTTCCTGCCTTATGAAAAAATTTCTGATAGCCAATTAGCGCAAGCAATGATGGCCGGCGCGATTGTTATTGCCGTTAAACATCCGGAAGGATTTGACGGCTGTATGAAATTAATAAAGGAATTTTGCGCAAAGCGTCATGATATAACTCTGGTTAATTCCGCCAATGCTTTCCGGCTTGTCGGCCAAGAAACCATTGCCTTGGAAATTTTCCAAGACTTGCGTTGGAAAGCGCCAAAGTGGATTTCTATTCCCGTTGGAAACGGCGGCAATCTCACCGCGCTTCTAATTTCTTGTCTGCGGGCGAAACAAATCGGATTAATCAAACGCTTGCCGGGCATAGTCGTAGCTCAAACAAAATCAGCAAATACCTTAGTTAGATGGGGTCATTCTAAATTTAAAATCTATCAACCGGGGCAATTCCAAAATACCGTTGCCTCGGCAATGAATATTCAAAATCCTGTCAGTTTCCCGAGAATTAAAAAGCTCTATCAGCAATTTAATATAATGTTTTACGATGTCGGGGACAAAGAAATCCAGAAAACAAGAGCGATGTTTGATCGGGCCGGCTGTAATGTCTGTCCGCAAGGAGCGGTTGCCCTGAACGCCGTTCTTCAGGCCCGCGACGATGGTAAAATTAAGGAGAGCGATGTTACCGTGGCTATTTCCACTGCCAGCGGATTGAAATTTACGGAATCGGCAATTAATTACCATCTTCACGGAGCGTCAATAGATTACGCCAACCCTTATATAGTTGAGGAAACGGCGACCATAGAGGGCATTGAGGCGAGCCTTAATTCCAGGCCGGAAAAAATTTAAGATAAGCGGATAGATAAATCAAAAATAAAAACACCCCGCAAGTTTGCGGGGTGTTTTTATTTTAAAGCGGGCAAGGGGAATCGAACCCCTGTCATCAGCTTGGAAAGCTGAGGTAATGCCATTATACGATACCCGCCTACATTTTTCACGTTAATAAATTCTATCCAATTTTGCTGGATTTTTCAACAAAAAACGCCCCATTAGATACATATCTAACGGGGTGTTTTTTTAAATTAAATTAAGGGTTTGTAATACCGACCTTTTCTTACCTATACAACAACTTAGCCGATATGTTTGGTTTCAAAGTTCTTTTGCCAAAGTTAATTGGGTTAAAGATTTTACAAAATTTTTAAATACCAAAAAGGTCATTATCAGAGATCCCAAGATAGACAACTGGACAATATGCCCGGTTTTGAAAAATACATGCAAGGCAAAACCGCCCCAGATCGTCGGGTCAATTGAATTATTGGCCAAAATCTGGCTTGCGTATTGCAGTACTTTGGAAACAAACACGTAATGGCCTATAAGATAAAGAAACCCGGCAAATAATGCCGATTCAATTAGAAAATATGGGGCGATTTTTTTTACAAACCAAATAAAATAGACCCGTCTCATTATCCGCCCGCAAAGTAAATTGTTAGTATTTGTTCTCATCTTTTTCAACCAAATCTTTTAAAAACTTTTTTGCTCTAAAAAGCTTCATTTTTAAAGCCGGAATGGTCACTGATTCTTGCTTGGCTATTTCTTTATAAGACTTGTCTTCAATGTAGTACAACGAAACCAACCGAGCCAAAGGTTTCGGCAAATGGGATATTAGGTCAGCCGTTACCGATTTAGCTTCTTTTGCCAAAACCGTATCTTCGGTTGAAAAGTCGCTTTTTGAAGCCAGTTCAAGATCCAAAGGATCGGTAGATTCCATTTGCCATTTCTTGCTTATTTTCCGATAGCGGCTGATGGCGGTATTAACCAAAATTTTGTAAGCCCAGCTTTTAAACTCCACGCCTTCCACCTTTCTAAACTTTTTGCCGTTAAAATAAATTTTAACGAAAGTTTCCTGAACAATATCCTCGGCTTCTTCCTGCTGTTTTAGAATGCCCAGGGCCTTTCTTAAAAACGGCTCCTGATACCGATCTACTAAAATTTTAAAAAAGGCCGGTTTTTCCAACGACGCGGCCAAGATCTCTTCATCTTTTTGGTTATTTTCCGAAAAGTCCATGGATTAACCTAAAATTTAGTTTCATACCTTTATACGATATATAACTTAATAGAAACACAATCGGTTGCCAATGTCGGGGTGCAGAGAATTGAACTCTGTCTTCACGCACCCGAAGCGTGCGTACTGCCGGTATACTACACCCCGTTTTTCAACTAACGTGATACTTGCCCTTGATGCTCCTGAATTCTTCTTCCGCGACTTCCTGGGTCTTAGCTTGGGCTATTTTATACATTTTTTCAAGTTCTTTCAGCGGTTTTTCATCTAATTTCAAAACTTGGTCTGTTAAATATTCTTTCTTATTTTTTTCCGGGTCGTCCAAAACTTCGTCAAGAAGGATGTTTAAAATATAGCCGATTCTTGGCCCCGGTTCAATTTTTAATATTTTTATTAAATCATCGCCGTTTATTTTAAGCATTTTAACCGAAATCGGATCGCGGGAAACTTTTTCAATAATTGCCCGAAGGTGCCTTAATTTATAAGGTTCGGCCTTAGGAACGCCGGAACCCTTGCGGTCGGCGATTCGAACTTCCAAAAGATCATTCATATTTTCCGGACCCACATTTTTAACCAATCGGCGCACCGAACTTTCGGTGACTTCCTCGACATTATAATAAAAAAGATGATAACGCACCAAAAGCACGACTTTTTCAATGAATTTTTTAGGAAATTTCAGCCGCTCAAGAATTTTTGCGGTCATTTTGGCGCCGACAACTTCGTGGTTATAAAAAGTTGAATTCAGTCCCTTGCCCTGCTTGGTGCGCGGCTTGGCGACATCATGAAGCAGAGAGGCGAAGCGGTTTTCCAATTTATAATCATGTCCGGCGGCCCAATCAAGCGCCAAAAGATTGTGTTCCCAAACAGTGTAAATGTGGTGTTTGTTCTGGGCGACATCAATTCCTTCCCCAAGCTCCGGCATAGTATGTTTTAAGATACCAAAACTGTTTAGCATCTCAATTCCGGTTTTGGCATTTTTGGTCATAATTATTTTACTAAGTTCATCGCGGATTCTTTCTTTGGAAATAGCGACGATGTTGTTGGAATTATCTAAAATAGCGTCGCCGGTTTTTATTTCTATCAAAAATTCAAACTGAACCGCGAATCGAATCGCCCGCATTAACCGCAGAGCGTCTTCATTAAATCTTTTATAAGGTTCGCCGACCGCTCTTATAATTTTATTTTTTATGTCTTTTTTGCCCTCGAAAGGATCAATAAATTTTTTCCCATCGTAAGCAATGGCATTGATGGTAAAATCCCGCCTGGATAGATCGTCTTCAAGTTTTTTGGTGAATTTAACAACATCCGGATGGCGTTTATCGGTGTATTTTTCTTCAACGCGGTAAGTGGTTATTTCTATTATTCTAAGTTTTTCATTTTTACTTTCCGTATTAACCGCTACTGTGCCAAAATCATTTTCATAGACGCTTCTTTTGAAAACTTTTTGTATTTCTTCCGGCTTGGCATTGGTGGTGATATCCCAATCATACGGCTCGCGACCCAAAATAAAATCGCGGACACAGCCGCCAACCGCGTACGCCTCAAACCCCGCGTTCTCCAGCGCTTTTATTATTTCTTTTACTTCTTTTGGTAAAACCATGTTTATAGAAGCGTGGCGGAGACGACTTTGTCGCCGGGTTCAACCCGCATTATCCGCACGCCTTGGGTTACGCGCGAAACAGTGGAAATGGAATCAAGCGAAACTCTGATAACCGTGCCTCGTTTTGAAATCGCTATTATTTCTTTGGCTTCCGGCTGAACCATAAAAGAGGCAACTATGGTCCCGGTTTTTGGCGTGACCTTGGCGGTCTTAACTCCGGAACCGCCCCGATGCTGTTTCTTGTAAAATTTAAGCAATGTCTTCTTACCAAATCCATTCTCCATTATCACCAGCATTTTGGCATTATTATCTTTGGCTACAGCGCTATTAATTACATTCATGCCGACAACTTGGTCATCTTTGTGGAGCCGGATGCCGATAACGCCCGCGGTCGCCCGACCCAAAGGCCGGGTGTCTTTTTCAGAAAATTTAATTGCCTGGCCTTTTGAAGTTACCATTATTATATGATCGTCTCCCGAAGAAGCCTTTACCCATTTAAGCGAATCGTCTTTCTTTAATTTTATCGCAATGAGCCCGGAATGTCTCACCGAGCCAAAATCAGTAATGGGGGTTTTTTTAATATGGCCATTTTTAGTTGCCATGACAAAGTATTTTTCAAAACCCGCTTCTTTAAGGCTTTTTTCATTATAAATTAAAATGGCGGTAATTTTTTCATCCGATCCAAGCGCCAAAAAATTCACGGCCGCTTTGCCGCGCGATTGGCGAGACGCTTCGGGAATTTCCCAAACTTTCGTTTGAAAAACCCGGCCGGTGTCGGTGAAAAACAGCGCGTTGTCATGTGTCCGGCAGGAAACAAAGTGGGTAACCGCGTCTTCTTCCTTGGTGCTGATGCCGGTCATGCCCTTGCCGCCTCGATGCTGGGCTCTGACGACTGTCGGATTCATTCTTTTTATATAACCCGAGTCGGTTAAAATAACCACGGCTTCTTCAAGCGGTATCAAATCTTCTTCTTTGAATTCCCCCAAAGAGGCGGCGATTACCTTAGTGCGCCTTTTGTCGCCGTAATCGGTTTTTATATTTTGGAGCTCTTTATAAATAATTTCCAAAATCCGGTCTCGGCTTTTCAAGATCAGACTTAATTCTTCAATCAGCTTACGTTTTTCTATAAGTTCGTTTTCAATTTTTTTTCGTTCAAGATTGGCCAAAGTTGCCAGTTTCATTTCCAAAATAGCACTAGTCTGGATGTCGGTGAATTTGAATTTGTTTACTAGATTTTTATGGGCTGTTTCGCGGTCTTCCGATTTCTTGATGGTTTTAATAACATCATCAATATTATCCAAAGCCTTTTTAAGCCCCTCCAAAATATGGGCCCGCTCTTGGGCTTTTAATAAATCGTATTTGGTGCGCCTCACAATCACCGTTTCACGATGTTTCAAATAGTATTCCAATACCGCCTTGAGTGAAAGAACCTGCGGCTGAATGCCGTCAACCAAAGCCAGCATGTTTAAGTGGTAAGTGCGCTGAAGCTCGGTGTGTTTATAAAGATTGTTCAGAATTTTTTGCGGTACGGCGTCATTTTTTAGTTCAATGACGATTCTCATTCCTTCTTTATCCGACTCGTCTCTTAAGTCCCTGATACCCTCCACTTTTTTTAAAGACACGAGTTCGGCAATTTTTTCAAGAAGAGTCGATTTATTAACTTGATATGGAATTTCGGTGATGATTATTTGAAGATGCCCTTTTTTGTCTTCAACAATTTCGGCCTCGCCTCTTACTACAATAGGCCCTCGGCCGGTGGCATAAGCCGCGGCTATGTCTTTTTTAGAATAAATTACGCCGCCGGTTGGGAAATCCGGCCCTTTGATGAATTCCAGTAAATTTTCAATTGAAGCGCGGGGATGTTTAACAAGATAAGAAGCGGCGTCAATTACCTCGTTTAAATTATGGGGCGGAATATTGGTTGCCATGCCAACGGCAATGCCCATGGTGCCATTAAGAAGAAGTTGAGGGATGGCTGACGGAAGAACCTTGGGTTCTTCGCGCGTGGCGTCGTAATTTGGGATAAAATCAACAGTGTCTTTTTCCAGGTCTTTTAATGTTTCTTCGGCTAATGAGGTAAGGCGCGCTTCCGTATATCTCATGGCAGCCGGTCTGTCGCCGTCAACACTGCCGAAATTTCCTTGGCCATTGATCAAAGGATAGCGCAGGGAAAAGTTTTGAGCCATGCGGGCCAAAGCGTCATAAACCGAAATGTCGCCGTGGGGATGGTACTTGCCCAAAACTTCACCGACAACCAGCGCCGATTTCCGGAATTTTGCCGAGCGGACAAGTCCCAGGTCATACATAGCGAAAAGAATGCGGCGATGGACCGGTTTTAGGCCGTCACGGACGTCGGGAAGAGCCCTGGATACGATTACCGACATCGCATAATCCAAATATGATTCCTCCATTTCGGTGCTTATTTCCCTTGGTTTTACGTATCCTATTTCTGCCATAGATTTTGGAGATTATTGATTTGAGTTTTAAGCGTTTGCCAGGCGCTTGGCAATTCTTTCTTCAGATTGGCCGTGGCTTCATTGTCTTCGGTTTTTTGGATTTGCGACGGGAAAGTTAAAAGCCAAAGAATGAAAATTGCGGTCATTATAAAAAAAACACCGCCCCACATTATTATTTTTTTTATTGGATCAGGTTTATTTTGTAAATTTTTTAGAAATTCCGTCATAGGAGTTTTCAAAGACAGAATATAAAAATAAAATTCCTTAGCCCCAAATTTGCTTCGCAAATTCGGCTCGCCCCCACCTAGAATTTTATTTTTATATTCTGTCTTTTCATAATTACACTTTCTCTAAAATCACTATTTTTGTTTCTTCTTCGACCAGATCTTTCTTTTTTACGGTTAATTTCGGCTGGGGGGGTTCTTTGGCTTCGCTCTCTTCAAGAAAAACCGAGAGAGGCGCTCTTTTTATTTTTAAATTTTTAATATCGTAAAGCATTGGGATGGCCACCGATGGTTCAATTTGATTAATTAGTTTCATTGCCTTTTCGGCGTCCAAAACAGTGCCATTGCCGACAGGAACCAAAACAATATCCGGGTCGTTAATAAGGGTCATTTTCCCGTTGTCCAGATCTTTGCCTAAAAAACCCAAATGGGCAATTTTAATTCCGTCTATTTCTATATTATACAAAATATTTTCTTCGTCGGCGATGCCTAAAACGCTCACTCCTTTAATTTCATATTCTCCCGGACTGTCAATGACAAAAGTTTCGGTTTCGGGGTTGCTAAAAAGAAGTTCCTCTGAATTTCTGGGTTTTGAATAGATTAAAATATCGCTTTTTAAGCGAGGAGAACTGATGCCGGATTCTTTTTGCGGCGGTTCAATTAAAATTCTTATGCCGCCGCTTTCCAAGAGAAAACAAGCTTCTCCGTACCAAGATATTGTCATAAAAAAAATATTATCAGATTTTATCGCAGTTGACAAGAAAATATTTTGTGATAGCCTTGGTGAGGTATGGAAGCCCAAGCGAGAATTAATTCCAGTATGCAGAATTTGGCGGCCAAACTGCCGCTGGCTTTTAGTTTTCCCAAGGTTGGCGACGTGATTGAGGGCAGGGTGATCAAGAAAAGCGCCCGCACTTTGTATTTTGATTTGGGATTTTGGGGCATCGGCATTGTTTTTGGCATAGAATTCACCAACGCCCAGGCTGTAATTAAAAATTTAAAAGTCGGCGACAGCGCCTTTGCTAAAATTTTAGAAGCTGAAAATGAAGCCGGCTTTCGAGAACTTTCATTGGCCGAAGCCCAGAGCCAAAAGTCATGGGATTTAATAAGAGAACTTAAAAGAGCCAATAAGACTATTTCCGCTAAAATTTTAAGCGTTAATCGTGGAGGCCTGATGGTTGAAATCAGCGGCATTGCGGGGTTTTTGCCGGTTTCTCAATTATCAAGCGAACATTACCCGCGAGTTGAAGGCGGCGATAAAAATAAAATTTTGGAAGAACTTTCTAAGTTTATCAATCAGGATTTCAATGTCAGGGTTTTAGATTTTTCTCTTAAAGAAAACAAATTAATTGTTTCGGAAAAAGCGGCCGAAGAAGAAAATTTAAAGCAAGCCATTAGCAGGCATCAAGTTGGAGATGTAGTTTCGGGCGTTATTTCCGGCATAGTTGATTGGGGGGTATTTATCAAATGGCCCGCTAAAGGCCCGCTTTACCAAAACCCAAGTGAAAAGAGCGAGGCTCGCGATGAGCGGCCCGCTGATGAAGAAATGCTTGAGGGCTTAATCCACATTTCCGAACTCGACTGGCAATTAATAGAAAATCCGGCCGATTTTATAAAAGTTGGCGATAATGTTTCCGCTAAAATTATTGAAATCGCCAACAATAGAATTTCCTTGTCTTTGAAACAACTCAAACCCGATCCCTGGAAGGTCGCTTCGGCTTTTTTAGAGAAGGGGATGGTTGTTGACGGTCTGGTTAAAAAATATAATTCTTTTGGCGCTTTTATTGAAGTGGCTTGCCCTTCTTCAGCCGACCTGCCTGCTCTACCTGCGCAGACAGGGCAGTCAGGCGGTAGAAATGAGGCTCTTCAAGGACTCTGCCATATTTCGGAATTTGGCTCGGATGAAAAAATGAAAAAAACCTTGAATGTCGGGGGAAAATACCAATTTAAAATTCTGGCCTTTGTTCCGGAGGAACACCGGATGAGCTTGGGGCTGTTGACAAATATCTAAACTTATAGTATATTAGACGCCAATAGCGTTTATTTTGGATTGCCCTTTAACTTTTAAATAAAATAAAAGAGGAGGTGAGGTTAAGATGAGAAAGATTTGGCATAAATTTCACCCGCTTTTCGGGCCTGACTTGAAAATTGGGTTCGAAACAACTTTTCCCAGGGAAGTAATTTTGAATCTGCCCCCGTTCTACGGGAAAAGTGGACTGGTTTATGACTCCGCCAAAGAATCGGTTAAAAGGATTTATGAACCGGCAATTAAAGTTCTCGGGTCCTGTTTAAGCGACATGGCCGCTCAAGTTTTTTTTAAGCCGGTGCCGTCGGCAGGGTCATTGTTCCATCGCTTGGTTTTTGCGCGTAAAATTAATCATTCTACGCGAGAACCGCGGCAATGGATGATAGCCGCTCGTCATGGAGAGATGAGTTATTTCGGGTTTGACTCGTGGAATAGCTGGAACGAAAGGTATCTATCTTTGGCGTACCCCGGCATCAGCAAAGAGTTTGTGCCAGTATATGTCAAAATTCAAGACAAAGGAGGAAACGGAGGATTTGTGTATTTGGAAGTTTGGGCTTGGGACGAGGATAGTGAGGGCAAGAAGGTTGCGGTCCAAGCGCGCCGCGTTACTGAAAATGAGGCGCCGAAATCACTGCTTTCCGTCCGGCCAGGTTTGGATTCAAAATAAAAATTGTGGAGGTGCGTTATGCCAGGAACAGTAATGGGAGAAGCAATGAAAAAAGCCGAGGATGCGCGTCAAAAACAAGCAGCAAATATAATTTTGCACGTGCCAGCGATTCGAAAGATCAGGGCTATAGCCGCAGAACAAGAGATGATAGACAAGGCGGTTAAGGAAGCACAGCAGTACATTGCCGCTATCCCCGATCACATGACCGGTTTGGTGGCTCGGATTCGCGGGATTCAAGCGGCGTCTGTAGAGGAACGGGCGATTAGAAGCAGCGAGTTTAAATCCCTAGAGGATGAGGTGCTCACACATCTTGGAACCGGGGGTGAACTTCTAAGCGGTGCTGCTCGCCAGGCCTACGCCATGGCGATGGTTTCCACTTTACCGGCCGACAAAAGGCTGGTGGCGGAAACCATTAGAAGTAACGGCAGTTCTCGTTTGCCGGGGCTTATTGACCTCAAAATACTTGAACCGGCGGGCGAAGCCAAGAATGCCGTCACTGTGAAGGTCTACGGCGATACCTATAAGGCAAACGGCGGCTGGGAATTCGCGAAAAAACTCGTCGAAGCTCTTTCTATCGGCGCTACGCGCGCGGCCAAAGCCGCGCATGACCTCTACCATTCCGAGGTGAAAACTCTTAAAGCCCAAGCGACAGTTTCGGTTGCGGAAATGTTGAGACGAAAATCCGGTCCGTTCTGCGCTGATGTTCCGGATGTCAAAGACGGCGAGAAATTTTTGCCGGGCGGCGTTCTGCTTGCCGCGAGCGACGGAAAAATGATCAGGGTTATCAAAGCGATAGGTCATTTTCAGCGCATTATGACCGAAATCGCCGAGGCCGGCACATCTATCCCGATTGAATCGCTTTACTGCGAACGTCTTGAGCTTGCCAAGCGGTTGTCGGATGACAAATTTCGCCACGCGCGAATTCTGCACGCGGTTTTACGCCGAGGCGTTGCCGAGGCGCAGAAGGGGGAAGCGCGTAACAGCTCCCAACTAAAGTTGGTGGTTTGAATAAAACCCCCAAACCCTCGGCGACAGTTTTAAACTGTTGCCGAGGGTTTCTTTTTTATGATAGAATGCTAAGATTAATAAAATGAAAACACTATGAAAATAATCAAATTCAATTACAAAAAATTTATAAATCAGATTTTCATCGCCCTGGGAGCGTTGCTTTTGGTTGCTTTTATTTTTGCCTATTTTAATTCGGCTTTTGAAAAACCGAAAATTATTACTCTTTCCGAATTAGTTTCTAAAATTAATAATGGAGAGGTTTCAAAAATTGTTGTCAAAAATGACGATTTGGACGTGGAATTAAAAGGCGGCGGTAAATACTCGGCAAAAAAAGAGATCGGGGGCTCATTCACCGAAACATTAAAAAATTACGGCGTTGATAATTCTAAACTGCGAGAAATTAATCTTCAAGTGGAGCAGAATGCCGGGCTTAATTTTTGGGTTGGAGCCGTTCTTCCGATGTTGTTGCCTTTTCTTTTAGTCGGATTTCTGATTTGGTACATGACGCGGCAGGCAAATCGCGCCAATGTTTCGGTTTTCGGTTTTGGTAAATCCCAAGCGCGGCTTTTTGGCTCCTTTGATAATAAGAAAAAAGTAATGTTTTCTGATGTTGCCGGCGCGATTGAAGCCAAGGAAGAACTCATTGAAGTCGTTGATTTTTTGAAAAATTCCAAGAAATTTTTGGATATCGGCGCTCGGATTCCGCGCGGTGTACTCCTTGTCGGAGCGCCCGGAACCGGCAAGACGCTCTTGGCGCGGGCGGTTGCCGGCGAAGCTAATGTTCCCTTTTTTTATATTTCCGGTTCGGAATTTGTTGAAATGTTTGTTGGCGTTGGCGCCTCAAGAGTTCGCGATTTATTTACCATGGCCAAAAAATTTGCGCCTTCAATTATTTTTATTGACGAGATTGACGCGGTCGGCCGGCAACGCGGCGCCGGGCTTGGCGGCGGCCACGATGAACGCGAACAGACGCTTAATCAAATTTTGGTTGAGATGGATGGCTTTGACCGCGACACTAATATTATTATTATTGCGGCAACCAACCGTCCCGATATTTTGGATCCGGCTCTATTAAGACCAGGCCGTTTTGACCGGCGGATTGTGGTTGACATCCCCGACATTAACGACCGCGAAGCAATTTTAAAGATTCACTCTCTTGACAAGCCAATGGCGCCGGATGTTGATTTAAGAAGAATAGCCGAAAGAACTCCGGGTTTTACCGGCGCCGACTTAGCCAATGTGGTAAATGAAGCGGCGATTCTAACCGCCCGCCAGAACAAGAGAATAGTTGAGCAGGAAACGCTGTACCATTCCATTGAAAAAGTGCTTCTTGGACCGGAAAGGAAAAGCCATATTCTTTCCAAAAAAGAAAAAGAAATTGCTTCCTACCACGAAGCCGGCCATGCTTTGGTCGCCAGTGTTTTGCCTTATTCGGACCCGGTTCATAAAATTTCCGTGGTCTCTCGCGGCCAGGCCGCCGGATACACTTTGAAACTTCCCATTGAAGATCGGCATCTTCATTCTAAGAGTGAATTTTTGGCCGATCTCGCGGTTTTTATGGGCGGTTATGCGGCCGAGAAACTTATTTTTAAAGAATTAACAACCGGGGCTTCAGATGACTTAAAAAAAGCTACGGATTTGGCAAGACGCTTGGTTACCGAATATGGGATGTCAGAAAAATTCGGCCCCGTGGCTTTGGGCGAAAAAGACGAAATGGTATTTTTAGGCCGCGAACTTGGAGTTGATAAAAATTATTCTGAATCGGTAGCCAAGATTATTGACGGAGAAATTAGAAATTTTCTTTTCACCGCTTATGATACGGCGAAAAAAATTATTTTCCAGCGCCGGAAGAAGCTCAAAGAAATTGCCGAGCGCTTAATTGAAAAGGAAACTATTGAGCGCGACGAATTTGAGATGATAATGGCGGCGGCGTAAGCCAACCCGCGAGCGTAGCTCAATGGCAGAGCTGTCGTCTTATACACGACCGGTTCCTGGTTCGAATCCAGGCGCTCGCACAAAATGGGGGCAATTAGCTCAATGGTAGAGCGCGTCGTTGACATCGACGAGGCTGCTGGTCCGATTCCAGCATTGCCCACATATTTATGAATAAAGAAATAAAACTCGAACCGGACAAAAATATTCCGCTTAGTATTGTTTATGAGGATGAAAATGTTGTTGTTTTAAATAAGCAAGCGGGGATTTCGGTTCATCCGTCTATAAACGAACCGCAGGGGACATTAGCCAACGCTTTAATCGCAAAATATCCTAAAATAAAAAATGTCGGAGAGGATCCGTTAAGGCCCGGAATTGTTCATCGCTTGGATAAAGACACTTCGGGTCTTTTAGTTGTGGCCAAAACCCAGAAAACTTTTGAATTTTTAAAAAAAGAATGGCAAGAAGGCCGGGTTATTAAAAAATATCTCGCTTTAGTTTGGGGCCATCCAAAAGAAGACGGCGAAATTGTTTCGGAGCTAACGAGGTCTTTAAAGGATTTCAGAAAAAGAATGGTTATCAGGCCGGAAAAACAAAAAGATAAAGAGGTAAAAGGCAAGCTGGCTGTTACCGGATATAAAGTGGTAAAAAAATTCAGAAATTTTTCTTTGGTTGAGGTAAACCCTAAAACCGGCCGGATGCATCAGATAAGAGTTCACTTTGCTTTTCTGGGACATCCTGTTATTGGAGATAAAATTTACGGCAAAAACAAGGAAAAGCCGGAAGGATTGACTCGCCAGTTTCTTCACGCTTTTTATTTAAAATTTTCTTTGCCTGCCGGCCCGTTTGCATTTGAGATAGACTTGCCGGATGACTTGAAACAAGTTCTTGCCAAATTAGATAAATAATGACATAATGGGCAATTATTATGGATAAAATAAAAATATTTGATAAAAAAGATTTAAGAACCGATATGCCGGAGTTGAAATCCGGAATGAAGGTGCGGGTTTGGCAAAAAATCAAAGAAGGCGATAAAGAGCGGCTTCAGGCGTTTGAGGGCGTGGTTATCGCCGTAAAGCACGGCCGCGGCAAAACAGGCGCTTTTACCGTCAGAAAAATTTCAAGCGGCATCGGCGTTGAAAGAATTTTTCCGTTGCACGCGCCGACTATTGGAAAAATTGAGGTCTTGTCGCAAGCAAAAGTGCGTCGCGCCAAGCTTTACTACTTAAGAGGACTAACTGGCAAAAAAGCAAAGATGAAGCAAGTGGAACTCGCCGAAGCGGTGGCGCCGGTCGTCGAACCCATGAAAGAAGAAGTAACCGAAGAAATCCCGACAGTTTAAGCGCGGGTGGCGAAATTGGCAGACGCGCCACCTTGAGGTGGTGGTGCCCGCAAGGGCTTGCAGGTTCAAATCCTGTCCCGCGCACCAAACATTGACAGATATTTATTTATGGCATAAGCTTCTTCCAAGAAGTGCACTTAGTTCAGTTGCGATTTTTAGTCCGCCGCCGCGCGGACTTATTTATTAAAAAATATGGATTTAAAACAATTTGCTTCAGCTTTGGGCCAAATATCCGAGGAAAAAGGAATCTCTCCGGAGAAAGTCCTTGAGACTATAGAAATAGCTCTGGCCGCGGCTTATAAAAAAGAATACGGTGAAAAAGGCCAAATTGTAAGGGCTAAATTCAATTCAAAAACAGGGGATGTAAAATTCTCCCAGGTTAAGATTGTTGTTGACCAGTCAATGCTTAAACCGGAAGGCGAAGGGGAGGAGGAAGAAAAAAGTGGAGAACTCTCCTTCTCCGCCAAACAGGCTGATATGGAGGGCGGGGAGGAGGAAAAGAAAATCAGATTTAATGCCGAAAGGCATATTATGCTTGACGAGGCTCAAAAAACCAAGAAAGATATTATGGTCGGCGACGAAATTGAATTTTTGCTTGAAACCCGCGAGGATTTTGGCCGCATAGCCGCCCAGACTGCCAAGCAGGTTATTATCCAAAGAATCCGCGAGGCTGAAAGAGAAGCGGTTTGGAATGAATATAAAGATAAAGAAGGCGAGCTCGTAAGCGGCATTATCCAAAGGATTGAATCCCATAATATTTTTATTGACCTTGGGAAAACCGTTGCCGTTTTTCCAAGGGAAGAACAGGTGTTCGGCGAAAGATATTATGTCGGCACCAGAATGAAATTTTATATTTTGTCGGTCAACTCCGATCCCAGGGGACCGGGCATAGTTTTATCGCGTTCTCATCCAAAAATGATTTCCCGGCTCTTTGAACTTGAAGTCCCTGAAATCGGCGCCGGTACGGTTGAGATTAAATCAATTGCCCGCGAGGCCGGCAGCCGCACCAAAATTGCCGTGGCCTCAAACGAAGAAGGCATTGATCCTATCGGCTCTTGCGTTGGCCAAAAAGGCACTCGGGTGGCCGCGGTTATTTCAGAAATTAGCGGCGAAAAAATAGACATCATTGAATGGGCGGAAGACCCGGAAGTTTTTGTTCCTAACGCCATGTCGCCGGCCAAAGTGACGAGAATAGAAATCGCGCCCCATCGGCACACGGCCAAAGTTTTTGTTCCGGAGAACCAATTGTCTTTAGCGATTGGCAAGGCCGGCCAAAATGTCAGGTTAGCCGCCAAATTAACCGGCTGGAAAATTGATGTGGCCGGAGCGACTTTGACAGTTGAAGGTCTTAAAGAAAGTAAACGTTTGGAAGACTTGGAAGGCGTTGGAGAAAAAACCGCGGGGATTTTGCACAGTGCCGGGTTTAACACGCCCGAAGATATTTTAAATTCAACAATTGATAATTTGACTAAAGTGGAAGGTATTGGAGAAAAAACCGCCGAAAAAATCCTGGAATCCGCTAAAAAATTGTGTGGATAGTTTATTTGGCCGTTTTGTTGTAGAATTATTAACATATGAACGGCCAGGGTTTTATAAATATTGAGAAAATTGTTGACCAGCTTGATATTAAACCGAATATGGCGATTGCCGATTTTGGCGCCGGACACGGTTTTTTTTCCGTTGCTTTCGCCAAAAGAGTAGGCCCTTCCGGCCAAGTTTTTGCCATTGACATTTTGCTCCAGACTTTGGAAGCGATACGGTCCAAGGCGAAACTTGAGGGTCTGTTTAATATAAAAATAATCAGGGGAGATTTAGAAAAGCCAAACGGTTCCGCTCTTGAAGACGCGAGTTGCGATATGGTTTTCATCGCCAACGTTTTGTTTCAGGCCTCGGATAAATCCGGATTAATAAATGAGGCCCTTCGCGTTTTGAAAAAAGACGGGGAGTTAGCGGTTGTTGAATGGAAGCCCTATATCACGCTCGGACCTCAAAAAGAACGCCGGCTGTCAGAAGAAGAATTAAAGCAACTTTTCATGTCCAAAGGGTTTGGCGAACCTAAGCCAATTGACGCCGGCAGTCATCACTATGGAATTATTTTTAGAAAAAATTAATCAATATGCAGGTATTTAACAGGCAAATCAGCAATGGAGCGCTAATAATGGTCGGCGCCGTTGTTGTTATTATTTTGCTTTTTGCCTCGGTTTTTTTGGGTATTTTGCCCGGTTCGCGGCCGGCCAAATCGTCGCAAGCGACGCTTGAATTTTGGGGGCTTTTTGATGATTCGGCGATTTGGCAGCCGATTTTTAACGCTTATAAAAAAAGTAACAGTAATATTTCTTTCAATTATGTTCAGATGAATCCCGACACTTATGAGCGGGACTTGCTTGAAGCGTTGGCTTCCGGCAAGGCGCCGGACATTATAATGTTTAATTCCTCGTGGCTGGCCAAACACGGCAATAAAATTTCTCCCCTTCCCGAAACGATGATGACTTTGAGAAATTTTCAGGAAGTTTTTCCCGACGTTGCCACCGTTGATTTTGTTTCCCAAAATAAAATTTATGCCTTGCCGGTTTGGATTGACGTTCTGGCAATGTTTTATAATAAAGATTTGTTTAACACCGCCGGCATCGCCACGCCGCCGAAAACTTGGGACGATTTTACAAAGGCTGTCCAAAAATTGTCGGATAAAGATAAATTCGGCAACCTGACGAAATCCGGCGCCGCCATCGGCGCGGCTAATAATGTTGATAAAGCGGCGGATATTTTGAGTTTATTAATGCTTCAGGCCGGAGCCAAGATGATCAGCGACGACGGCGCGGAAGCGGCTTTTGACAAGTCAATCACGGTCGGGGACTCAACCTATAAACCGGGGGAATCGGCCTTGCGATTTTACACCGATTTTACCAATCCCAAGTCCAACGCCTATGCCTGGAACGACAAACTGCCGAATTCTTTTGACGCTTTCACTTCCGGCCAGACAGCGATTATTTTTGATTACGCCGTGAATATACCGCGCCTAAAACAGAAAGCTCCGAATTTGCGTCTCGGTATCGCTCCCGTCCCTCAACTGACTGACGCGACCAAAGCCGTTAATTATGCCGATTTTTGGGGATACAGCGTTCCCGCGGTATCAAAACATTCCTTCGCGGCTTGGAATTTTCTGGTTTTTTTGACGAGTAAAGATATGAACAAATATTTTTCCGAGACGGTTTTAAGGCCGGCCTCAAGGCGCGATGTTTTGGCCGAAGAGCGGGACTCGCTTGATCTCGGAGCTTTTTCCGACCCGATCTTGTCGGCCACCAACTGGTATCGCGTTGATCCGGAGGCGATCGGCAATATCTTTAAAGATATGATCAACTCCGTGATTTTAGGAAACATCAAACCGGCCGACGCTCTTGATGATGCCGCGGCAAAAGTTACGTTCTTGATGAAGAATAAATGATAAAACGAAAAATAATTTTTAATTTAATAATTGTATCGGCTATAAGCTATCTGTTATTTGCCGTTCCCGTTTCTGCCGCTCCTGTTTCTGTCGAGGGGCTTGTGCCATGCGGCACAACGGCTAACCCAAAAATGTGTACCGTCTGCGACTTTTTTGTTCTTATCCAGCGTATAATTAAGTTGATTATTCTTATCTCCGCGTCTTTGGCCACCCTGGCGGCGATTTATATCGCTTTTCTTTTTATGTTTTCCGGCGGCTCGCCGGCCAAAATCACCGATGCCAAAGGGAAATTGTGGCTTGTAGTTGTTGGCATTTTTTGGGTCTTGGGTTCTTGGCTGGTCCTGAACACAATTTTAAGTGTCGTCGCCGATCCGACAAAAATTCCTTGGCCGTGGTATAAAATTGATTGCGCGGTTAGCAAATCAAAACCACCAAGTCCGCCCCCAACTTCTGAACCTGTCATAAAACCCGATATTCCCACCCAAGAGAGGACTCCGGCTAATCGTCAGACAGATACATTCCGAGTGGAAAAATAAAGAAGACCCAACAACTACCCGGTGAATGGCTATCTATAGGATGCAACATTTGCAAGATGAGATTTTTGCGGATATAATCTAATTATGAAAACTTTATTGCTTTTCGCTTTATTCTTTGGTATAATAGCGATCAGTTCTTATAGCGCGTTAGCGCTTGAGATTCCCAATCCTTTGGGAAGCGGCGGGAAAGACATCCCAACCTTGGTTGACACAATTGCCGGTTGGCTTTTGATGATCGGGCTGACAATTTCAACCATTGTCATTCTTTGGGCGGCAATTGTTTTTATGACCAGCGGCGGCAATCAGACAAGAGTCACCCAGGCGCGACAAACCTTATGGTATGCTATAATCGGGTTAACGGTCTTGCTTTTATCAAAAGGGGTTTCAAGTATTATCAAAAATATCTTAAGCGGTAAATAATTAATAATTAATAATTAATTAAATTATGAATAAAAATAGTTTAAAGAAAGCAAGCATAGGAATCGCGCTCGGTCTCGCGCTTCTTCCGTTTTTGGCGTTGGCGGTAGGGGTTCCAACAACAGGGATAATCACAAGGGCGTCCGATATTACTGATTTAGCTTCAAAAATACTAGCTTGGGTTGGAGGAATTGTCTTGACCATTTCTATAATTATGTTGCTTTACGCGGCAGTTCTGTTTCTTGTCGCCGGAGCAAGTGAGACGGCGCATACTAAAGCCAAGAATGTTTTGATCTACGCGATTGTCGGCATCGTTGTCGCTCTCCTGGCCTTTTCGGTTGATCCGTTTATAACGTCGATTCTTCAGAGAAACATTTAAGCGGAAAATTAGTAAACCAAAAACCCCGTTAGATAACTATCTAACGGGGTCTTAGCGCGCCCGTGGCGAAACTGGCAGACGCGCAAGGTTTAGGACCTTGTGCCGCAAGGCGTAGAGGTTCAAATCCTCTCGGGCGCACCATTTTGGAAATTAAAATAGTTAATAGAATAAAAACCCCCGCAATGCGGGGGTTTTTATTCTTCGTGGTGGTTTATTTCAATCTTTTTGGTTTTTATTTTTTCCGATTTTGGCAATTTTATCGTGAGCACGCCATTTTTCAAAGTGGCGAGCGATTTATCGGTTTGGACATCAACCGGCAGGATTATTGAACGAGAAAAAGATCCCCAGTAGCATTCCTGATAAAAATAATCGCCTTTGTTCAACTCTTCATCGGTTTCCCTCCGGCCGCGGATAGTTACCATATCATTGGTGATGGCAATATCCAAATTCTCCGGCCTAACCCCCGCGATAGTTGATTTGATGACAATATCGGCCGGTGTTTGATAAACATCAATAGAAAGCTGTCCTTCGGTTTCGCTCGGCGTCCAATCAATATTTTTTGACTCGTTTTCAGTTCTTTTTGAATCCGGCATAATTTTGCTCTTATTATACTTTATACTCTCTTGCCTCGTCAACGGCGGCTTGTTGATAAGTTTTATAATGTTTTAGGCGGTTGAACAAAAATATAACCAAACCCGCCGCCGCTCCGAGAACAACGCCGGTTAAAATTAAATAAGCAGATCCGTTATTTTTAGCTATCAGAAAATTATATGTCCCGTGGAAGAATGCGGCTAAAAATAATCCCCAGATGATCAAGCGGGCGTCTCTTTTTATAAAATAAAACTTGGCAAAATAATAACCGGAAATTCCGGAGGCCAGGCCATGCAAGGCCACGGCGCTGATAAATCTCATTGATATGAAATTAAAAGCGGCGTTAAAATACCCCGGAGCGCCGACCGAAACAAAAGAAAAAATAGCAAAAACATTTTCAATGGCGGCAAAACCCAAGGCCGAGGCAATCATATAAATCATGCCGTCAACCGGTTCGTCCAGAACCGGATTTTTGTTTAAAGCCAGGTGGACCGCGCCGTACTTTGCCGTCTCTTCAACTAAGGGGGCGATGATAAATATTAACAGTCCGCTCTCCAAAGAAACATCAATGAAAAAATTAAAAATCTTGCCCAGTACCATCTCCAAAGAAATAACCAGGGGAGCCAAAGCCACTCCCGTAAGAAAAATAATGAAAAGCCAATAACGCGGTTCCGGATGGGGATCTTCTTTTAAATAAAAAAACAGCCAAATCAAACTCGGCGAAACCGCCAGAATCAAAACCGATATTAATGAAATTGGATCTTGCTGGAACATTTTAAGCCGGCCAATTTTCAACCAAAATTAATTTTTTTGATCCGCTTAACTTTCCGAATATTTGCCAAACTTCCTCTGTTATAAATGGTAAAAATGGATGCAGAAGTTTTAGCAAATTTAGGTGCCCGTACAAAAGGACATTTTGAGTGGGAATTTTTAATTTTTCATCGGCCAGCTGTTTTTTTGCAGTTTCTATATAAATGTCGGCGTAGCGGTGCCAGAAGAAATCATAAAGACAATGGAGAGCTTTCCCGAATTCATATTTTTCCGTAAGTTTTTCGACATCTTTTTGTAATTTTTTAATTCCGCTTATTATTTTTTTGTCCGCGGCGGTTAATTTGGAGCTTGGAGCTTGGAGCTTGGAGCTTGGATTTGCATCTTTTAGATTCATCATCGCAAAACGCGAAGCGTTCCAAATTTTATTGCAGAATTTTTTACCGGCGATGACGTGTTCTTCCGACCAATGTATGTCTTGATTGCCCATTGTCTGCCAAATAAGGCCGAAGCGGGCGGCGTCTGCTCCATATTTTTCAATTAGTTCCATCGGGTTAATGCCGGTTCCAAGCGATTTAGACATTCGTCTTCCTTCTTTGGTTAAAATCGTGGCATGGATATAGGCAGTTTTAAAAGGCGCTTTGACCATAAATTCTTTCCCCGAAAAAACCATTTTTGAAATCCAGATGTTTAGAATTTCCCGAGCCGAAGTAATGAAATCCGTGGGATAATAAGTTTCTAAATCTTTTGTTTTTTTTGGCCAACCCAGGGTGACAAATGGCCACAAGGCGGAAGAAAACCAGGTATCCAGCACGTCCGTTGTTTGGATAAATTTGGCGTCGCAGAATTCGCACTTTGGCTCTTTAATTGACACGATAAACTCTTTGCATTCGGCAATACCGCTTTCGCGCCCTTTTCTCGGAACGCATTTTGGTTCATGAAACCAAATGGGCAGTTGGTGCCCCCACCAAACTTGGCGGGAAATATTCCAATCTCTTTCATTTTGGAGCCGCTTGAAATAAACTTTTTCCCATTTTTTGGGAGTGATAATAACTTCCTTATTTTTAACCGCCTTAATTGCTAATTTTGCCAATTCTGACATTTTCAAAAACCATTGTTTTGAAAGGCGCGGTTCAATAACCGCGCCGCAGCGCTCGCAGTGGATAACGTTGTGGGCGTAATCTTCCATTCTTTCTAAAAGACCCAGTTCCTGCAGTTTTTCAACGATCTTGTTGCGGCAATCGATAGTTTTTAATCCTTCGCAAATAGCGCCGGCTTCTTTGGTCATCGTCCCATTTTCATCAATTATCTGCGGTTTTGGCAAATTGTGGCGCAGTGAAATTTCAAAGTCTGTTACATCATGGGCCGGCGTTACTTTGACGGCGCCGGTGCCGAATCGCGGATCAATGCTATGGTCGGCGATAATGGGAATTTCACGGTTTTGGATCGGCAAAATTACCATTTTGCCGACCAGGTTTTTATATCGCTTATCTTTGGGGTTTACGGCAACGGCCGTGTCTCCGAGCATTGTTTCCGGCCTTGTTGTGGCAACGGTTATAAAACTTGTCGCTTTAGTCAGCGGATATTTTATGAAATAAAGTTTCGTCTGCTCTTCTTTGTATTCAACTTCCAAATCGGAGATTCCGCTTCCGCATCTCGGGCACCAGTTGACTACGCGCTCTCCCCGGTAGATCCATCCTTTTTTATAATAATGCATAAAAGCTTCCAAGACCGCTTTTGTATATTCTGAATCCAATGTGTAGCGGGTCCGCGACCAATCGGGGAGCGCGCCGAGGTTTTTTAATTGGCCTAATATGACGGTGCCGTATTTTTCTTTCCATTCTTTGATCTTTTCAATAAATTTTTCGCGTCCGAGATCTTGACGGCGGATTCCCTGCTTGCGAAGTTCTTTTTCAACGGCATTTTGGGCGGCGATGCCGGCATGATCTATTCCCGGAAGCCAGAGCGTTTTAAATCCCATCATCCGTTTCATCCGTACCAAAATATCAACGACGGTGTTTTCCAGCGCGTGCCCAAGATGGAGCGAACCGGTAATATTCGGCGGCGCCATCATCACCGAGAATTTTTTTGTTCGTTTTCCCGGCAAATTATCAGGGTTAAAGAATCCCGATTTTTCCCAGAGCTTGTATATTTTTTCTTCAGTTGTTTTTGGATTATATTGAGATTCCAATATCTTCATAATTACAATCTAAGATTAGCATTTGCCTCAACTTTTTTCCATGAGTCGCGATTAGGTTTCTTTTTTAAGTAATTAAAATAGCCGGCAACGGCAATCATCGCGGCATTGTCGGTGGCGTAAGAAATATCGGGCATTGAAAAGGGAATTTTGCAAGATTCAAATTCTACGGCCATTTTTTCTCTTAAGGTTTTATTTGCCGAGACGCCGCCGGCAATCATCACAATTTTTGGATTTAGATTTTTAGCGGCTTTTACAGTTTTGGCCGTCAAAACATCGACTATGGCATTCTGAACTTCGGCGGCCATCGCCGGCCTGATTTCTTTGGCCGGGTATTTTTTTATTAAATCATTATGTGAATAAAGAACCGCCGTCTTTAGTCCTGAAAAAGAAAAATTATAATTTTTTGAATTAATCATCGGACGTGGTAGAGAAATTTTCAATTTTAAATTTTCAATTTTAAATTTTAGAGATTCGGCGGCAATGGCGGGCCCGCCGGGGAATCCAAGCCCCAAAAGTCGGGCGGTTTTGTCAAAGGCCTCGCCGGCAGCATCATCCAAAGTTTGGCCGATAATTTTATATTTCCCATAATCTTTCATTAAAACCAGTTCCGTATGCCCTCCGGAAACGACTAAAATTAGGGCGGGGAATTCTATTTTTTTATTTGCTAGCCAGTTAGAGAAGATATGCCCCTCAATGTGGTTTACCCCAATTATAGGTGTCCGACACCTATAAGCTAAAGCGCAGGCGGTGTTGACGCCGATTAAAAGAGATGGCATCAGACCGGGACCTTTTGTCACCGCAATTAGATCTATGTTTTCGGGTTTTTTCTTGGCGACTTTAAATGCCTCTTTAATCGTCGGGATAATTTTTTTCAAATGAGCGCGGGAAGCGAGATTGGGCACAATACCGCCGAATTTTTTATGAATAGCCACTTGCGGATAAGAAACATTTGATAAAACCGAAAAAGACGGCCTCTTAAGTTCGCCTTTCGCTTCAATCACCGCTACAGCCGTGTCATCGCACGAAGTTTCTATCCCTAAAATATGCATGTAGCCCTAAGGGGAATCGAACCCCTGTTACCAGGATGAAAACCTGATGTCCTAACCACTAGACGATAGGGCCGCAATTCATTTATAGTATTGGATTTTTTAACTTTTTACAACTTTTATGCTATAACAACGATAGCCAATTATGGAAAAAGATTCCTACCTAAACATCGGACGAGCTTCGGAAATAGCCGATAAAAAAGAGCGGCGATTTTACCGAATGCTGGAAATTTTCCCCGGATTTTTATCATGGATTACGCTTTTCTTGGTTATTTTATTTTCGTGGCTGTTTCCTTTTTGGATCGCCATTTTTATTATAGCCTTTGACGTCTATTGGTTTTTTAAAACAATTTTTCTGTCGCTTCATATGCGCTCGGCTTTTAATAAGATGAAAGTTAATTTAAAAAAAAATTGGCTGGAAGAGTTGCCCAAAGTTACGGTTAATTCAGAAATTTTAAAGGAAATTAAGTGGCAAGATATCTACCATTTAGTAATTCTCCCGATGTACAAAGAACCGCTTGAGATTGTCAGGTCAAGTTTTTTAAGTTTAACGAAAATAAATTACCCGTTAAATAAATTAATTATAATTTTGGCGGTTGAAGAAAGAGGCGGCGAGGCGGCTTCAAATACAGCTAAAGAAATGGAGCGTGAATTCGGAAATAAATTTTTCAAGTTTTTAATAACGAAACATCCGGCCGATATCCCCGGAGAAATCGCCGGCAAGGGCAGTAATGACAGTTGGGCGATAAAAGAGGCCAAAAGCAAAATTATCGATGAATTTCAAATTCCGCATGAACGAATCATCGTTTCGGTTTTTGACATTGATACGATAATTCATGCCGAATTTTTTGGCTGTCTTACTTATAATTATTTATCATCAAAAAAGCCGCTCCGTTCATCATTCCAACCTATACCGCTTTTTATAAATAATATTTGGCAGGCGCCGGCTTTTGCCCGGATTTTCGCCTTTTCCACCACTTTTTGGCAAATGATCCAGCAGTCGCGTCCCGAACGCCTGATAACTTTTTCTTCGCAATCAATCGGTTTTAAGTCGCTGGTTGATATCGGTTTTTGGCAGACCAACGTGGTTAGCGAGGATTCAAGAATCTTTTGGCAATGTCTTTTAAATTTTGACGGAGATTGGAAAACCGTTCCTCTTTTTTTTCCGGTTTACATGGATGCCAACGTTGCCGGCACTTTTTGGCAGACCGTGAAAAATCAATATAAACAAATTCAGCGCTGGGCTTACGGCGTTGAAAACAATTCTTATTTTTTATACGGATTTTCAAAAAATAAAAAAATCGGCAAAAATAAAAAATGGCATCTTGGGTTTATCATGGTTGAAGGCGCTCATTCGCTGGCTACCAATTCTTTGATTATTTTCCTTTTGGGGTGGCTTCCGGCTATGATCGGCCGCGGCAGATTTTCGGAGACTCTTCTTTCTTATAATTTACCCGGCATTACCCGCTTCATTATGACGCTGGCCATGGTCGGGTTGGTGTTAACCGCCATTATTGCGGTAAATCTTTTACCGCCCCGTCCTCTCTATTATGGCCGTTTCAAATATGTCTGGATGGTTCTGCAATGGTTGTTATTTCCGATTAATATGATTCTTTTTGGTTCTATTCCGGCTCTGGACGCCCAAACTCGCCTGATGTTAGGCAAATACCTTGGTTTCTGGGATACCCCGAAAGTGAGGAAATAATTATTCAAAATGAACTTGAGTTTGGAATTCGGAAATCCTGCCTGCCAATAAGGGGTAATTTTTGAGATTTGGATCTTCGGTTAAAATTTTCTTTGCGGCTTCGCGAGTTTCTTCAATAAGTTTTAAATCGGTTAAAGAGGCGATGGCTAGATCCGGCAGTCCTGATTGGCGCACGCCGATGAAATCGCCGGGGCCTCTGATTTCTAAATCGCGTTCGGCCAAATCAAAACCGCTTTGGGCCGATTCGATGGCTTTTAGGCGTTGGTTAGTTTTGCCCGAAACAGAATCGGTTAAAAGAAAACAATAAGATTGGTGCTCGCTTCGTCCCACCCGGCCTCGGAATTGGTAAAGCGAAGCCAAACCAAACCGGTCGGCTCCTTCAATCATCATCACCGTGGCATTGGGGATATCAACTCCCACTTCAACTATCGAGGTGGTTATTAAAATATCCAGATTTTTATTTAAAAATTCGGACATTATTCTCTCTTTTTCTTTTGGCCGGAGCCGTCCGTGCAGCAACCCAATTTTTAGCCCGGGGAAAACCTTTTCCTGTAATCTTTCATATTCTTTTTTTACGGCCTTGGCGGATAATTTTTCCGATTCTTCAATAAGAGGGCAAACCACAAAAACTTGCCGGTCCTTTTTGATTTCGCTTTTTATGAATTCGTAGGCCCAATCCCGTTTAGACGGAGGCACAATTTTAGTTATGATATTTTTCCGGCCCTTGGGCAGCTCCTTTATTAAAGACAAGTCCAAATCGCCCCAAATGGTTAAGCCCAGAGTCCTGGGGATTGGCGTTGCCGACATTGACAGCAAATGGGGGATTGTTTCTTTATAGCGATCGGCAAGCGCGGCTCGTTGATTGACGCCGAAGCGATGCTGTTCATCAATAATAACCAGAGCTAAATTATTAAAAAAAACATTTTTCTGGATCAAAGAATGCGTGCCGACTATTATTTTAATGTTGCCGTTTTTAACTTCTTTGAAAAACTCTTTTTTGCCGATTTTTTCGCCGCCGATTCTGGCTTCCGAAGATGTTAAAAGTCCGATCGAAATTTTAAATTTTTCAAATAGTTGAGAAATTTTTTCATAATGCTGGCGGCTTAGAATTTCCGTTGGCGCCATAAAAGCCGCTTGGTAGCCATTTAAGGCGGCGAGGTAAGCGGCCAGAGCGGCAACAATGGTTTTACCACTGCCGACATCGCCTTCAAGAAGACGGTTCATTGGCTTGCTTTTCCCTATATCTTGAATTATTTGCCAAGCGGCCTTTTTTTGGCCGTCGGTTAATTTAAAGGGCAATTTATTAACAAATTTTTTGATCATTTTCTCATCAAATCTCAACACCGCCGCCACTTGCTTTTGAAGTTTTAAGCGTTCTAGCCCCATAAAAAGTTGGAGAATGAAAAGTTCTTCAAAAGCAAACCGTCGCCGGGCTGTCTCGGCTTTTTCAACAGTTTCAGGAAAATGAATTTGAGATAAAGCGTATCCTAAATTTGGCAGGCGATAAGTTTTTTTTAATCCGTTTGGCAAAACATCGGGTATTTGATTCACAAAACGAAGCAAGGACATAATGCCCAATCTTAACCAGCGGGAGGTGAGGCCGTAAGTTTCTGGATAAATCGGCACCAACCGGCCGGTATGAAGCGATTCTTTTTTGTTGTTCCGCCAGCTGGCGGATTCGCCGTAGTCCGTGATTTCATGGGCCGGATTAGAAAAGCAAAGTTGTTTTTTGTTTAAAACAACTTTGCCGGAAAGATTAAGCTGGCGGCCCGGTTTGAACTGGTTTAAAAGATAAGGCTGGTTAAACCAAATGGATTTAACCGCGCCACTGTTATCTTCAATAATTATTTCAGTTAAGACCAGGCGTCTTCTGAAAATTTGGATGTTTTTGGCGCTTAAAACTGTTCCGCGAACCGTGGCTTGGGAATTCGGTTTTAGGCCGGCAATCGGGATAAAATTTGAAAAATTATCATAGCGGAAAGGGAAATGATAAAGTAAATCGCGGGCGGTTTTTATTTTGAGTTTAGCCAGTTTTTTAACCGCCGCCGGCCCGAAATATTTTATGTTTTGAATCGAAACGTCAAGAATGGACGCCATATGTCCCCTCGGTAGGAATCGAACCTACATCGCGAGAACCGCAATCTCGCGTCCTGTCCATTGAACGACGAGGGGATTTTCGGCCTATATTGTACCTTAAAAAAATCTTTTTCTCAATAAATCTATCAGCGATTCCTGTTCTTCGTTCTCCGGCAGGTATTTATTTAAAATTTTCCTTATTTCCAGTTCGTCGTCGTTATGAAAAGGCACTATCAAAAGAGGCGCCAAATGCCGCTTGTATCGCAAGGCCAGTTCGCGTTCTTTGTCGGTCGTATTTTCTCCCCCTTCGGGGGACCCGTTGGCGGTAAAAATCCAAAAAGATTCAAAACCGTCATAGGGATAGAATTGGCGTTCAATATATAACCCGTCATTGCCTAAACGGAAATTAACAAGCTCCGGTTTTTTATTTTTACCGCTGTAAATAATAAATACGGCCAAAGCCACGATAATAATCAAGAGATAATTTTTCAGCAAGATAGAAAAAACAATGATCGCCAGCGCCAAAATTCCCAACATCCAAAACCACTCGGTGGTTTTGGATGTAAAGTCCGACTCATCAATTCTCCAGCTTATGCTGTCTTCCTTTTCGTTTATCATTAAATTTATTTCATCAGATTACTTGGCAAACTGCCTTCCCCACCAGAAAGTCGCAATATAAATAATTGGCACGGCAACAACACTTGCATACCATACTGCCCGTCCAAGTTTAGGGCTGACAAATTCAGCCAAGCGCACGAGAATCACGAAAATCATAAACCAGCCGACAAGGAGTCCGGCACCGGGCCATTCCGGATGAACAAGATCACTGCCTCCGCCGACTTTGTACCACTTTACCCACCCGCTCCACTTCATAATAAAAACATGGAGAAGAACGAAAATAAAGGCAAGGCGCACGCCCCAGTATTGCAATCGCCACCACCTTTCCCTGCCGATGGCGGCCATCACGCGATCATTTGATATAAAAAAAAGTGCCACCAGAATAACGGTAGCCGCGAGGCCGAAGATGAATGGCCAATTAAGTGTTTCCGGAGAACCCGACAAATGGAACCTTGATGACAGAAAAAAGGAAGAGGAGATTCCATGGGCAATAGCAAGAAAGAAAGCGACGATGCCCAGCTCTTTTCTATACTGGACATAGCGGTCGGGGAAAGAAAAAAGGCGGCTTAACGGACCGATCAGAAGAACAATGCCAAGCAGTATTACGGCCACGCCGGCAAAAATTTTATTGGCAATATAAAGATCATAATAACCGCGGCGGTAGAAAAGATATACCGATAAAATCACAAACAGGGGCACAGTTGCCGCAAGCGCCGCGCCGTACTGCTGAAGCGGCTTGGAAGCTAAAGGTGATTTAGGAAGAGTGGTTTCCATAAATTTTTTCCATAATTTTTACTATATTATAATAGCAAAATTTTTGCTTTTTTTCAATTGTTCTTTAAAAAAGAAAAGAGGCGGGAAGATTTCTCTTTCCCGCCCCGATAATATTGCTCGACATAGGTGTTGTCTATGCCGAAACTTGGACTTTTTGAGATGCGAGTACTTGCCGCAAATCGCCGTAGGTCTTGGCGGGGATATTTTTGTTAACTTTTTACGAGCATTTCGGTCTTGCAACCGCCTAGGAGTATCGGTCTCTCGAACCGGTGCTCAGCACTGCGGAGGGTACAGGATTTGAACCTGTGAGGGGATTTCTCCCCAACCAGTTTTCGAGACTGGCGCCTTAAACCGCTCAGCCAACCCTCCTTAACGCTAATTTTACCATAAAAAAACCGGGCTGCATCTTTAATGCGGCCCGGGAGATACGAGAAATTCTATTCAACATAGATTTTCTCGTACCTATTCGGAAGAGGCGAGAGAGGTAAATTCTCTCCTTTAAAATTCTCCACCGCCACCACTTTCTGCTGGCTGACGGAGAATTTCACTGTGGTAGTGGCATCAGGTACCGATTTTATATACCACCTAAATCCCAATAGCAAGAAAATGTATAAAACACTCCACACACAAACAACGATAAACCAAAGCAAGATTTTTTTAACCATGACAACCTCCTGGTTTATTAAAGAAAATCGGTGATGACTTTCTCCAGTAGTTCAACGTCAAATGGTTTTTCGATCACTGCATTGGCCAAATGACCGCTTGGTACATCCGCCCGAGTGCCGGTCATTATAATCACCGGCAAATCGGGCCTTTCGCACTTTGCCATTTTAGCCAATTCGGCGCCGTTCATGCCCGGCGGCATGTTGAAGTCAGTGATCAACATGTCAGCGGAACTAATGTGTGAGACGGCGTCTTCTCCATTTTCGTAGCCTATCGAATTGTGTCCCAACGTTTCAAAAATTTCTCTAAGCGCGATTCTTACTCCACTATCATCATCAACAATCAAAATTGTCTTTCTCATTAGGCCTCACCTCCTTTTTGTATTTTATCTAACTTATGTCAAACAACTTTTATGCTTAGTGTAAGTATAAAGTATTAAACATAACTTGTCAAGTTTTTTGAATAACTATCATGCGTCTTAAAATAAGGTCGTTTTTGGATTTTATAAATGCGTCCGGAAAGTCAAACCAGATCCTTTTAAAAGTTTTTAGCGGCAACTTTCTAATGCCGCCGATTTCCGGGTCCTGAAGATAAATATTTTCTTCATCTATGCTCACTACAACGCTATAATGACCTTCGTTTTCGGAAAACCAATCCACAATTACCGGTGTCTCTTTTTCAAGATATTCCCTGATGTCGTTAAAATCGGCCATATCTTTAATTAGTCCGCTAAACCCAAGTTGCTCGGCGGCTTCAACGATATCCTCGGCTTCCGTGCCCCTGTCGGGACTGCAATGAGTGAGCTGTCCCAATTCTTTTTCGCTTTTTTTCACGCCAAAATATTCAAGCACCATCTTGAGCGCCGCGGGTCCGCACATTCCGGAGGTTTGTTTAAAGGGTTTGATATCCAGCATAATAATTATATTTTTATTTAATCCTAATACTTTAGCGCCGATTTTGCCAATCCATCGTTTCAATAATTGCATTGCTTTTTAATCTGGATTAAAATTTCCTTATGATTGCGGATAAAATATTTTTAACCAAAGGCGTTGGCGTCCACAAAGAACAATTAACCTCTTTTGAAATAGCGCTTCGCGATGCCGGCATTGCGCCGTTCAATCTCGTTTATGTTTCCAGTATTTACCCGCCGAATTGCAAACGCGTTTCCAGAGAAGACGGATTGGTTTATCTGAAGCCGGGTGAAATTGTTTATTGCGTAATGTCAAAAAATGCCACTAATGAATCAAATCGTCTTGTCGCCGCTTCGGTCGGTTTGGCGATTCCGGCAGACAACAATTCTTACGGCTATATTTCCGAGCACCATGTTTTTGGGGAGACCGATGAAAAAGCCGGCGATTACGCGGAAGATTTGGCGGCCTCAATGCTGGCTTCAACTCTCGGGATTGAGTTTAATCCCGATCAGGCCTGGGATGAGCGGGAACAGATTTTCAAAATGAGCGGGAAGATCGTAAAGACGACGAACATAACTCAATCGGCTCGGGGCAATAAAAACGGCCTTTGGACAACCGTCATCGCCGCTGTGGTGTTCGTGTGTTCTAAATAAAATTTTGGTGCACCCAGAAGGAATCGAACCTTCAACCTTATCCTTAAGAGGGATCTGCTCTGCCAATTGAGCTATGGGTGCGCGATTCAATTTTAGTGCCCTCGGAGGGAATCGAACCCCCAATAACTGGTTCGAAGCCAGTTGTGATATCCATTTCACCACGAGGACATTGAAAGTGGCTTATAAAATACCATAAAAATCACTTTTCGACAAGAATTTTCAATAAACTTTTTCCGGTCATTTCCGGCGGTTGGGGCAGGCCCATTAATTCTAGAATTGTTGGAGCCGCGTCGGCTAAAATACCCTCAATTTCAATTTTTTCAACTTCAACTTTTTCCTGTGATTTTTCCCGCTTAAAAGCATTGCCTATTAAATGAAAAGGTACTGGATTGATGGTGTGTTCCGGGTAAGGGATGCCGGTGAGCAAATCAATTTCTTCATCGGCGTTGCCGTGGTCGGCAGTGATGATCAGGGCGCTGTTAATTTTAAAAACTTCGGCCGCTATTTTACCAACTTCGCCGTCTAAAACCTCAACCGCCGCAACGGTGGCTTGGAAATTACCGGTATGGCCAACTATATCGGCATTGGCATAATTTACAACGATAAAATCATATTTTTTGGAATTGACGGCTTCAATTAATTTTTCCGTTATTTCAGGAGCGGACATGGCCGGATTTTCGGCAAAATCATGGCCTTTTTTTGTCGGTATTAAAATCCTGTCTTCATTGGGCATAGGATTTTCTATGCCGCCGTTGAAAAAGTATGTTACATGGGCGTATTTTTCTGTTTCGGCGATATGGAGTTGTTTTTTCCCGGCGTCGGAAATAACTCTAGAGAGCATGTTTTTTATTTCCAAAGGTTCAAACAAGACATTAAGCGGCAGATTTTTTTCGTAGCGGGTCATGGAGACAAAATACAGGTTATTGATTTTCTTTCTTTCAAATTTATCAAACTTTTCTTCAACAAAAGCCCGGGTCAATTGTCTGGCGCTGTCTTCTCTAAAATCAAGAAACACTACCGCGTCCCCGTCTTTGATGGGTTCGTTTTTTATAACTTTCGGCCCGACAAACTCATCGGTGATATTCTTGCCGTAATCCGACCTGATGGCAGTTTCGGCATCGGAAAAAATCTCTCCTTTGCTTTCTGTCAGCAGGCGATAGGCGGTTTCAATTCTATCCCAATTGTTATCGCGGTCCATGGCATAGCGCCGGCCGATTAAACTGGCGATTTTGGCAAATGAATAATCCCGGTTTAATTTATTTTGAACTTTTTCATAAAAATCCAAAGCGTCTTTTGGCGGCGAGTCGCGGCCATCGGTAAAAGCGTGAATAAAAACATTTTCTATAGTTTCTTTTTTGGCAAAGTCCAAAATGGCATAAAAGTGGTCGATATAACTGTGGACATTGCCGCTTCCGACCAATCCGATAATGTGAAGCGACGAATTATTTTTTTTGATATGCTCGGTTGCCTGAATCAACGCCGGTTTTTTAAAAAACGAACCGTCGCGGATGGCAAAAATGATGCGGGGAAGATATTGATAAACAACCCGGCCCGCTCCCAAATTTAAGTGGCCGACCTCAGAATTGCCTTCTTCCCCCCAGGGAATACCCGCGGCGATGCCCGAAGCCTGAAGATTGGTCATCGGAAAATTTTTTTCAATAAAATCGATATTCGGTTTTTTCGCCTTGAAAATGGCATTGGCCGCGTTTTCCGGCCCGCGGCCGTAGCCGTCGAGTATCATCAAAATAACCGGTTTGTACATGCGGCAATTATAACTGGCAGCGAGGGAATTGACAAAATTATAAAATAATATTAGATTACAGCGTATGCCGACTATCCATCAATTGATAAGAAAGCCGCGTAAGGCGAAAAAAAGCAAAACCAAATCACCGGCTTTACAATTTTATTTTAATTCTATAAAAAACCGGCCGGTTTTTTCGCCGTCTCCTTTTAAGCGCGGCGTTTGCGTTAAAGTTTTTACCACCACTCCAAAAAAGCCGAACTCGGCTTTGCGAAAAGTGGCCAGAGTCCGCTTGACCAACGGCAAAGAAGTGACCGCTTACATTCCGGGGGAGGGCCACAATTTGCAGGAACATTCGGTGGTGATGATTCGCGGAGGCCGGGTCAAAGATCTTCCGGGCGTCCGCTACCACATCGTCAGGGGAATTTTGGATTTTGGCGGCGTTGAAAACAGAAAACAGCAGAGGTCTAAATATGGCGCGAAACGCCCAAAATAAACTATGCGCAGAAAAACAAAAATAAAAAAAGTTAATAATCTCGATCATTTATACGGCAATCCTTTGGTAGGGAAGTTTATAAATTACATTATGCGCCAAGGAAAAAAAGCAACAGCCCAAAAAGTGGTTTATAGATCTTTCGATATCATAAAAGAAAAGACCAAAAGCAATCCCATAGAAATTTTTGAGAAAGCGATTAAAAATATCTCGCCGTCTTTAGAAGTGAAATCCCGCCGGGTTGGCGGCGCCAATTATCAGGTGCCTCAGCCGGTGCGACCCGACAGGAAAATCCAACTGGTCTTTAGATGGATTATTAATGCGGCTAGGGCAAAAAAGGGCAAATCAATGGCAGAAAAATTGGCCGAAGAATTAATGCTGGCGGTTAATAACGAAGGGGCGGCCGTTAAGAAAAAATTAGACACTCACCGAATGGCCGAAGCCAATCGCGCTTTCGCCCATTTTAGCTGGTAAGCCGATTTATGGAGAAAAAACACTATCCCATTGAAAAGGTTAGGAATATTGGCATTATCGCTCATATAGACGCAGGCAAAACAACCGTCAGCGAGCGTATTTTATTTTACACCGGTATTTCTCATAAAATCGGTGAAGTCCACGAAGGGGCGGCCATTATGGATTGGATGGAACAGGAAAGAGAGCGCGGCATAACCATTACCGCCGCGGCCACAACGACTTTTTGGACGACAAAAGGACAAGAGTATCGCATCAATATAATAGACACTCCCGGCCATATTGATTTTACCGTTGAGGTCCAGAGGTCTCTTCGGGTTTTAGACGGTGCTGTCGTAGTTTTTGACGGCGTGGCCGGCGTTGAACCGCAATCGGAAACCGTCTGGCGCCAAGCCGATAAATACGGCGTGCCGCGGCTTTGTCTTATCAATAAACTTGATCGAACGGGCGCATCTTTTGAAAAAAGCCTGCATTCAATTCGCGAACGTCTCACTTTAAGCGCCTTGCCGGTGAATTTACCCATCGGCCTTGAAGAAAAATTCGAAGGCATTATTGATTTAATTGAAGAAAAAGTTGTTTATTTTTTTGGAGAACACGGAGAAAAGATAGAATTTTCTGAAATTCCGGAAAATTTGAAGAAAGAAGCTAAAAGCGGCAGAAAGTATTTAATTGAAAAAGTCGTTGAGACTGACGATAAATTGATGGAAAAATATCTTGAAGGAACGGAAATTTCTAAAGACGAAATCAGGCAGGCGATAAGAAAAGCGGTTATTGCCAATAAACTTGTGCCGGTTTTTTGCGGCTCGGCCTTGAAAAACAAAGGCATCCAACTGGTTCTTGACGGTGTTGTTGATTATTTGCCGAGTCCCATTGATTTGCCGCCGACCAAAGGAATCGCTCAAGGGACTGGTGAAGAGATTACGCGCCATCCGAACGAAAACGAGTCGTTTGCCGCTTTGGCTTTTAAAATCGCAACTGATCCTTTTGTGGGTTCTCTGACTTATTTTCGGGTTTATTCCGGAAAGTTAACCAAAGGTTCTTATGTTTTAAATTCAACTAAAGATTCTAAAGAACGGATCGGCAGAATTTTATTAATGCACGCCAACGAAAGGGAGGAAATTGATGAAATAAAAGCCGGAGAAATCGGCGCGGCCGTTGGTTTAAAAAACACCACCACCGGCGACACGTTATCCGACGAAGACCACCCGATAATTTTAGAACGCATCGCTTTCCCGGAGCCGGTTATTTCCCAAAAGATTGAACCAAAGACAAAAGCCGATCAGGAAAAAATGGGATTGGCTTTGAAACGTCTATCCGAGGAGGACCCGACTTTCAGGATTAAAACCGATTCTGAAACCGGCGAAACTATTATTTCCGGAATGGGAGAGCTCCATCTTGAAATTATTGTTGACAGAATGAAAAGGGAATTTAAAGTGGGCGCCAATGTTGGTCGGCCGCAAGTGGCTTACAAAGAAACTGTTAAAAAAATTGCCGAGGCGGAAGGAAAATACATCAGGCAATCCGGCGGTCGCGGCCAGTATGGCCATGTTTGGCTTAGGGTTGAACCGGGCGAGCGCGCCAGCGGTTTTGAATTTATTAACGAAATTAAAGGCGGCGTTATTCCCCACGAGTTCATTCCGGCGGCCGAAAAAGGCATCATAGAAGCCATGGGAAAGGGCGTAAAAGCCGGTCATCCGATGGTTGACATGAAAGTGGCGCTCTATGACGGTTCTTTTCATGAAGTTGATTCCTCTGAAGCCGCTTTTAAAATCGCCGCCTCAATGGCCTTGCAAGAAGCCAGCAAACGCGCTACGGTGGTATTGCTTGAGCCGGTTATGAAAGTCGAGGTGGTTTTGCCCGAACAGTTTTTTGGAGATATCACCGGCGATTTAAATTCCAAGCGCGGTAAAATTGAACAAATGTCAGAACGGGCGATGATGAAGGTTATTGACGCCAAAGTGCCGCTTTCGGAAATGTTCGGTTATGCGACAAAATTGCGGTCAATGAGTCAAGGCCGCGCCAGTTATACGATGGAATTTGATCACTATGCCGAAGTGCCGGAAAATGTCGCGCAACAAATTATGGAGGGGAAGAAATAAACTATGTATAAAACAATCAAAAAATTTTTAGCGGAGGGAGGCAAGTGTCTTTTAATTGAAAATGGCGAATCCATTGGCGTTGTTTTGACCGTTGAAGAATATGAACTTTTACAGAGCAAATCCCAAACAAATTCTCTCGCTTCGCGAGATCTTGCGCCGCCGGACAAATCACAAACCGAAAAACAATCTTTTATTGCTAAACCCGTCGAAGCTGAAAATGTTGCGCCTAACCCTATTGGGGAGGCAATAGCGAAAGAAATGGATTTTCCGCAAGCCTCGGCTGAAATTGCCGATATTGAAGCCGTCGATGATATCACCCTCGGAGATTTGGGCATTGATGAGTTGCCTTATTAGAATAAGAGGATTTTTTGTATTGACATTTATTTGCGCGTTGACTATAATCAAACTTGTGTGTTAAGTGATAAAATCACATAGTGGTTATGTGATTTTAAATTAATTAAATTAAATAATAAATAATAAACAAAGAAAAATATGGCAGAAAAATTTGAACGAACAAAACCTCATATTAATGTCGGCACCATCGGTCATGTTGACCATGGCAAAACCACGTTAACGGCGGCCATGACCCATATCCTTCATATGAAGGGTTTGGCAAGAAAAGAAGAGTCGGTTGACGATATTGACAAAGCGCCGGAAGAAAAAGCTCGAGGCATTACCATTCAACTGCATCATTCGGAATATGAAAGCGAAAAACGGCACTACGCGCATATTGACGCTCCGGGTCACGCTGATTATATCAAGAATATGATAACCGGCGCGGCTCAAATGGATGGCGCTATTTTGGTTGTGGCGGCAACCGACGGTCCGATGCCTCAAACCAGAGAACATATTCTTTTGGCCCGTCAGGTCGGTGTCCCGTCTCTTGTTGTTTTCTTAAATAAAGTTGACATGGTTTCCGACCCGGAACTTATTGATTTGGTGGAAGCCGAAGTGCGCGAACTTTTAACTAAATATGGGTTTCCCGGCGACAAAATCCCGGTAATTCGCGGTTCAGCCCTAAAGGCCTTGCAAACCAAATCGCCGGATGAAGAAGCGGCCAAACCAATCTTGGAGTTAGTCAAAGCTCTTGATGAATATATCCCCGAACCGGTTCGTCAAACTGACAAGCCTTTTCTAATGCCGATCGAAGATATTTTTTCAATTGAAGGCCGCGGCACGGTGGTGACCGGCAGAATTGAGAGAGGCATTGTGAAGATTAACGATGAAGTGGAAGTTGTTGGTTTAAAGCCAACCCAGAAAACTATTATTACCGGCATTGAAATGTTCAATAAGTCCCTTGATGAGGGACGGGCTGGCGATAATGCCGGCATTCTTTTGCGCGGTCTTAAAAAAGAAGATGTTGAGCGTGGCCAGGTTTTGACCAAGCCTAATTCAATGACGCCTCATACCGAATTTGAGGCCGAAGTTTATGTGTTAACTAAAGAAGAAGGCGGCCGGCATACTCCGTTCTTTTCTAATTACAAGCCCCAATTTTATATCCGGACTACCGATGTTACCGGCGAAGTAACTTTGGCCCCGGGCGTGGAAATGGTAATGCCCGGCGACACGGTTAAATTCGTGGTTAAACTTATTGCGCCGGTGGCTTTGGAAGAACAGCAAAGATTTGCCATCAGGGAAGGCGGTAAAACGGTCGGCGCCGGCGTGGTTACAAAAATTACGAAGTGACGCGGGGAAGGCGATGACTAAAAAAGAAGAAGTAAAACAAAGAATAAGGATCAGAATTAGGGCTTACGATAATAAGATTATTGATTCTTCGGCCCGCCAGATTGTGGAAACGGCCCAGCGGCAGGGCGCCGAAGTCACGGGGCCCATTCCTTTGCCGACCGAAATTAGAAAATACACGGTCAATTCTTCCACTTTTGTCCATAAAAACAGCCGCGACCAATATGAAATGCGAGTTCACAAGCGCTTGATAGACATTTTTAGTCCCACTTCTAAAACTATTGATGCCTTGACGAATCTTAATCTTCCGGCCGGCGTGGATATTGAAATAAAAATATAAGGGGATTTAAATCAAACGCCCCGATCGCGATCGGGGCGTTTGATTTAAAAAAAATATGAAATTTATATTGGGAAAAAAAATAGGGATGACCCAGATTTTTAAAGGGGATAATGTTATTCCGATGACTTTAATAGAAAGCGGGCCGAATTTTGTTGTTCAAGTTAAAACAAAAGAAAAAGACGGCTATGCCGCCGTCCAGCTCGGATTTGGGATGAGGAAAGAAAAAAACATTAAAAAACCCCAGCGCGGCCATTTAGAAAAAATTAAAAATAAAATATCAAATATAAAAAATACCAATCTCAGATATTTGAAAGAATTCAGAGTTGAAAATTCGGAATTAAAACTGGGAGACGAAATAAAGCCGGATATTTTTACCGCTGGAGACAAAGTTAGTGTTATAGCTATTTCCAAAGGCAAGGGTTTTCAAGGCGTTGTCAAAAGGCATGGTTTCCACGGAGGTCCGAAGAGCCACGGTCAAAAAGACAGGCATCGCGCCCCGGGTTCAATCGGCGCCGCCTGGCCCCAGTTTGTCATTAAAGGAATGAAAATGGCCGGAAGAATGGGAGGCGATAAAGTGACGGTTAAAAATCTGGAAGTTGTCGAAGTTGACAAGGAAAATAATTTGATAGCGCTCAAAGGCGCGGTTCCCGGAAGGCGCGGGACGCTGGTGATGATAAAAGGTTAGTTCCGTAAAAAATAAAACCCCCCGCATTAAGTTGCGGGGGAAAGCGGAGGAGAGAGGTTACTCATAGCGTCCCGGTACCCAAACTCCGCGACAAGAACTGGAGCCATAGCGATCATCGTGACAGATACGATGGAAATGACCAGGGATCCAGTATTTCCGCTGTATCTGCTCCTGCGAACATAATGATCTACCCCCATAGCCATCGGTAGGACAATTCACGATCAGCAGGGGAGTATCCCAACCATACGGAATTACGGCGCATCCCCCCAACAACATGATAACAACAATCCCAGTAACAAAAACTCTTATCAGCTTCATTTTAACCCTCCTTTTCCCATCTAAGGGACTCAAAAATTTTGGTTGACAGGGAACTAAATTTATAATACCATTTTAGCATATTTTTAAAAAGATGTCAATAGTTAAAGTTTACAACCAGGAAGGGGAAGAAATATCCGAATTAAAGCTTAATGAAGCTATTTTTGACCTGCCTTGGAATGCCGACTTGGTTCATCAGGCAGTGAGAGTTGCTTTGGCCAATAAAAGGCAAGTTTTGGCTTCAACCAAGACGAGAGAAGAAGTTTCCGGCGGCGGCCGGAAACCTTGGCGCCAAAAAGGCACCGGCCGGGCCCGCCACGGTTCCATCCGTTCCCCGCTATGGAAAGGCGGTGGCATCTCTTTCGGGCCGAAGAAAGAAAGGAATTTTAAATTAAAAATAAATAAAAAAATGGCCTGCAAGGCATTTTTAACGGCGCTTTCAACTAAGGCCAGGGATAGCGAATTATTGGTTTTAGACGATTTGAAATTATCAGCGCCAAAAACAAAAGAAATGTCAAAAATAATGAAAAATTTTTCGCAGGTAAAAACAGGCCTTTTGGTTTTAGCCGGCAAAAAAGACGAGAATCTTAGAAGAGCCGGCCGCAATTTGCCAAATTTAAGTATTGCCAGTATAGATAATTTAAATATTTTGGATATTTTAAAATGCAGACATTTGATTTTTATAAAAGACGGCATTGAGTATTTAAGCAAAAAATATGGCGCTGCTAAATAAATTATTCAAGAAAAAAAAGATCGCAGAAGTTCCAAAGAAGCGGGTTATTTTAGAATCAAAAATTTTAATTTCTTCCCATACGGCGGAAAAAGCTTTAATGGGCCAGAAACTTAACCAATATGTTTTTAAAGTTAATCCTACCGCCAATAAAATTATGATAGCTAACGAGGTTAAGAAAAATTACAATGTTAAGGCTATAAAAGTAAATATTGTTAATATTCCCAAAAAAAACCGGCGGGTTGGCAAAAACCAGGGTTTTAGAGCGGGATACAAAAAAGCGATTGTGACTTTGGCGAAAGGGCAAACAATAGAACTAAAATGAGCATCAAAATTTACAATCCAACTTCTCCGGGAAGGCGCGGAATGACCGGCGTTGATTTTTCGGTTTTGACAAAAACAAAGCCGGAAAAAAAATTGACGAAAGGAAAAAAGAGAACCTCGGCCAGAAATAATAGAGGCCGAATTACTACGCGCCACCAGGGAGGCGGCCATAAAAAACTTTACCGCCTTGTTGATTTTAAACAAGACAAGTATAATGTCCCCGGCCGCGTTGCTTCTATTGAGTATGACCCGAATCGCACCGCTTTCATCGCTTTAATAATTTATAAAGACGGAGAGAAAAGGTATATTTTAGCGCCGCGCGATATCAAAGCCGGCGACACGATTATTACTTCCGAAAACGCACCGCTTCAGATTGGCAATCGCTTGATGCTTAAAAATATTCCGGTTGGCGCTTTTGCGCATAATGTTGAACTTTTCCCGGGGAAAGGCGGACAATTGGCAAGGTCGGCCGGGAGTTCTGTCCAAATAATGGCCCAAGAAGGCGGCTACACTCAACTTCTTTTATCATCTTCTGAAGTAAGAAAGGTTCCGGATGCGGGTTATGCTTCAATCGGGGCGCTTTCTAATGCCGAGTGGAATACAATTACGATTGGCAAAGCCGGCCGTTCCCGCTGGCTTGGCATCAGACCGACTGTTCGGGCTTCGGCAATGAATCCGAGAGATCATAAATATGGCGGCGGCGAGGGCCGGGCGCCAAGAGGCACGCGCCGGCCAAAAACCAAGTGGGGGCAAATTACCGGCGGCCGCAAAACCAGAAAAAAGAATAGGAGGTCAAATGCGCTTATCGTAAGGAGAAGAAAAAAATAAAATAATATGTCGAGAAGTATTAAAAAAGGTCCTTGGGTGGATCCAAAACTGCTCAAGAAAATAAGCAAATTAAAATTCGGCGACAAGACGATTATTAAAACTTGGTCGCGCGATTCCGTAATTTCCCCAGAAATGGTGGGGTTTGTTTTCGGAGTTCATAACGGAAAGATTCATATACCGGTTACTATTATCGAAGAAATGGTGGGCCATCGCCTCGGTGAATTTTCTTTTACTAGAAAATTCGTGAAGCACGGCGGCAGGATGCAACGCGAGCTCGAACAAAAAACCGCGGAGGTGGGCAAGGCAGTGGCCGCGCCGCCTAAAAAATAAAGATTTTGATCTATGCAATATAAATTCCATTTAAATAATTTAAGAATTGCGCCCAGAAAAACGCGACAAGTCATCGCCCTTATCAAAGGCTCGCCGGTTGAGGAAGCCGAGACGCAATTAAAATTCCAGACTAAAAGAGCGGCCTTGCCTATTTTAAAGTTATTAAAATCCGGCGTGGCTTCCGCTATTAACAATTTTAATTTATCGCCCGATAACTTATATGTCGCCGGTATCTTTGTCGATGAGGGGCCGATGTTAAAACGTTTCCGGCCGCGGGCTTTTGGGAGAGCCGGAGCCATTCATAAAAAGACCAGCCATATCACATTGGTTTTAGAAGAGAGAGCGGCAACCGGAATAAAAAAAGCTAAGAAAAAAATGAGCAAAATTGTTGCTAAAAAAGAGGAAACGCCAAAAAAAGAGGTCGTAATGTCTATTCCTAAAAAAGCCGCGCCGAAAGAAATTAAGCCCAAAGGAAGATTCGAAGGCATCACCAGGAAAATATTCAGAAGAAAGGCAATCGGCTAAATAAAGATATGGGAAACAAAATTCATCCAACAAATTTTAGATTAGGCGTAATCCACAATTGGAAGTCGCGCTGGTTAAATAGAAAACTTTTTCGCTATTTCTTAGAAGAGGATCTTAGGGTTCGCGAGTTTTTAACAAAGCAATATAACAGAATGGGACTCGGCGAAGTTGAAATTGAACGTTCCGGAGACAATCTGACGGTTATTGCCAATACGGCCAAGCCAGGGCTTATTATCGGCCGCGGCGGCACTGGCCTTACCGATTTAAAAAAGAAACTGGAAGAAATTGTAAAAAAATTGCGCCTCAAAGGGAAATACAGCACCGGCAAATGGGAATTAAAGCTCGCCGTTGCTGAAATAAAAAAAGCTGAAAGCGACGCGAAAATTGTCGCTCAGAATATTGCCGCTGATTTAGAAAAAAGAATTCCTTTTAGAAGATCAATGAAAAGCGCCTTGGAAAGAGTGACGGCGCAAAAGGGAGTTTTGGGCGTTAAAATTAACTTAGCCGGCCGGCTTAACGGCAGTGAAATGGCCAGGCGCGAGTGGCTTAGCAAAGGCAAGGTGCCGCTTCAGACGCTTCGAGCCAACATTAATTATGCCCAAGAAGAAGCCCTGACGGTTTACGGTAAAATTGGAATAAAAGTTTGGATTTATAAAGGAGAGGTCTTTGAAGCGCAAAATGAAAAACTAAAAACGCAAAATAATTTTTAATTTTTCGCTTTATATTTTATATTCATGTTAACACCTAAAAAAGTAAAACATAGAAAGTGGCATAAGGGCCGGCGGCGATTTAAAGGAATAGAGACTCGCGGCACAAAACTGGCTTTTGGCAGTTATGGTTTGAAATCATTGGGACGGGGTTGGATCACCGCAAGGCAAATTGAGGCGGCCAGAAGGTCAATGACGCGCTATGTGGCTCGGGGCGGAAAAATTTGGATTAGAATATTTCCCGATAAGCCGGTTACTAAAAAAGGCGCCGAAACTCCTATGGGCGGCGGCAAGGGCGCCGTTGACCATTATGTAGTGCCGATAAAACCGGGCCGGATTCTTTTTGAAATGGACGGCGTTTCAAAAAATCTGGCAGAGGAAGCCATGAGACGCGCTTCTTATAAACTGCCGGTTAAAACGAAATTTGTAGAAAAACAATAAATCTATGGCTAAAACACTAAAAGGAACGATAGTTTCGAATAAAATGGCCAAAACCGTGGTTGTAAAAGTGGATGATTTTAAAAAACATCCGCGCTATAATCGTTTTTACAGGTCAAGCAAAAAATACAAAGCCCATGACGAGAAGGGAGAATTTCATATTGGAGATAAGGTAATGATCAAAGAAGTGAAACCGATTTCAAAAGATAAACATTTTACCGTAATTGAAAAAATATGATACAAACAAGGACAATTTTAAAAGTGGCGGACAACACCGGCGCCAAGACCATCAGGGTTTTTAAGGTTTTGGGAGGAACCAGGCGACGATACGCGCAACTTGGCGACATTGTAGTAGCTTCAGTCCAGAAAGCGGAACCCAGAAAAGCCGTTAAGAAAAAAGACATTGTCAGGGCGGTTATTGTGCGCCAGAGAAAGGCCTATCGCCGGAAAGATGGCAGTTATATTCGTTTTGATGACAATGCCGCGGTTATTGTCGACGGCCTTGAACCAAAAGGCGGCCGCATTTTCGGGCCGATTGCCAGAGAGCTTAGAGAAAGAGGATTTATAAAATTAATTTCTTTAGCGCCCGAGGTATTGTAAAGCTTATGAAAATAAAAAGGGAAGACAATATAATAGTTATTAGCGGCAAGGATAAAGGCAGGCAGGGGAAAGTTATCAAAGTTTTGCCTGCCCGGTCCGCAATTATAGTTGAAAATGTTAATTTAAAGAAAAAACACCAGAAACCCAAAACCGGCGGGAAAAAAGGAGAAAAAATTGAAGTGCCCCGACCTATCTCTGTTTCAACGGTATTGCTTATTTGTAAAAATTGCGGCAAACCGACGCGAATTGGCCGTCAAATTTTGCCTGATGGCAAGAAAATTAGAATTTGTAAAAAGTGCGGTTTGGAAACATAAAAATTTATGGATAGTTTTAAGGATAATTATAAAAAGAAAATAATCCCGGCTTTACAAAAAGAATTGGGAATAAAAAATGTTTTGGCGTTGCCTAAGATAGAGAAGGTTGTCGTTAATATTGGCCTGGGCAGGGTGCTTAAAGACGAAAAATTTTTGGAGATTGCGATGAGAGATCTCGCTTTGATTACCGGTCAAAAACCAAAAACCACGCTGGCAAAAAAATCTATAGCTAATTTCAAAACCCGAATGGGCATGGTTATTGGAGCCGTGGCAACTCTAAGAGGGCGGAGAATGTATGATTTTATAAGTCGTCTGATAAATATCGCGCTTCCCAGAACTCGCGATTTTCGGGGCATTAATGTTGAATCGCTTGATAAAAACGGTAACTTGACAATTGGCGTCAAAGAACATATTATTTTTCCGGAAATAAAAGGAGAGGAAATCCGAAATATTTTTGGTTTTGAAATCACTATTGTCGTGAAAGCTAAAAACAAAGAAGAAGCCACGGCTTTATATAAATCCATGGGATTCCCAATTAAATAATATGCCGAAAAAATCACAAATTGCCAGAGCGGCAAAAAAGCCAAAGTTTACAACCCGCGTTATAAGACGTTGTTTTCGATGCGGCCGCCGGCATGGCTATATGAGAGATTTCGGTCTTTGCCGTATTTGTTTTCGGGAAGCGGCAAGAAAAGGGGAAGTCCCGGGTATAAAAAAATCATCATGGTAGATCCAATTTCGGACATGTTAACAAGAATAAGAAATGCCCAATCAGCCGGACATAATACGGTTGATATTCCTTTGTCAAAAGTAAAATTAGAGATTGCTAAAATCTTAAAGCGGGAAAAATATATTGATGATTATAAAAAATTGGGAAAAGGAAGCAAGAAAATATTGGAAATAGATTTGAAATCCCCCGCGGCTATCACAGAAATTAAAAGAGTCAGCAAACCCGGCCAGCGAATTTATATCAAAGCCGCCGGGTTAAAGCAGGTTAAAAGCGGCTATGGCGTTTCCATTATTTCAACTCCGAGAGGCCTGATGACTAATAAAGAAGCGCGCAAAACCCGTTTGGGCGGAGAAATATTATTTGAAATTTGGTAAAAATATGTCTAAAATCGGCAAAAAACCAATAGAAATACCGGAAGGCGTAACAATAGTCGTGGAAGAACAAGCGGTTAAAGTTAAAGGCCACAAAGGCGAGCTTTCACTTAATCTTCCCAAAGAGGTGGAATTAAAATTAAACGGCAGGCAACTGTTGGTTTTGCCTGTTAGTAAATCAAAAAAGACGCCGGCGCTGTGGGGGACGATCAGGGCGGTTGTTGCCAATATGGTTGCCGGCGTAGAAAAAGGTTTTGAAAAAAAATTAGAAATTGAAGGCGTTGGTTTCAAGGCCCAGCTTCAGGGCAATGACTTGGTTCTCAATCTGGGATTTTCCCATCCGATTATTTTCAAGCCGCCCGAAAACATAAAAATTAGCGTTGAAAAAAATATTATTACCGTCAGAGGCATTTCACTGGAACTGGTTGGACAAATCGCGGCCAATATCAGGGCCTTAAAAAAACCCGAGCCCTACAAAGGCAAAGGAATCCGTTACGCCGGTGAAATTGTCAGGCGCAAAGCCGGTAAAAAAGTTGCCGGCAGTACAGGTTAATTTTTTTCCACGGGAGATAGTTTACAAATAAATGGCTAAAACAAAAAACCGACAACTTAAAAGACAAAAGAGACATAAGAGGGCAAGGGCGAAAATTAAAGGGACGGAAAAACGGCCGCGGCTTTCGGTTTTTAAATCTAACAAGTATATCTACACCCAACTTATTGATGATGAAAATGGTAAAATACTGGCCGCGGCTTCGGACAAGGGCGTTAAGTCTGCCTATGAAGTTGGGCAATTATTGGCAAAGAAAGCCGCAGATAAGGGGATAAGAGATGTGGTTTTTGACCGGAGCGGCTATAAATTTCACGGTACAGTCTTAGAATTAGCCAAAGGCGCGAGAGAGGGCGGTTTAAAGTTTTAAAATAATGTATAATAAAAACAGCAGTTTTAAAAGAGGCTCCAAAAGAGAAAAATCTGAATTTGAACAGAAAGTTTTGGACATCAGGAGAGTGACGCGGGTTGTGGCCGGCGGCAAAAGATTTCGTTTTCGGGCTACGGTTGTTTTGGGGGACCATAAGGGGCGCGTTGGTGTGGGTGTTGACAAGGGAGCCGATACCTCGGAAGCCATTGAAAAAGCCGCACGAGCCGCAAGAAAAAATTTAATTTTGGTGACAATAAAAAATAATACCATTCCCCATGAAGTTATCGGCAAGTTTTCCAGCGCGGTGATTCTGCTTAAGCCGGCCGGCGAAGGAAAAGGCATTATCGCCGGCGGTCCGGTTCGGGTTGTTGTAAGCTTGGCCGGCATTGTCAATGTAACATCAAAAATTTTGGGAACGACCACTAATAAGCTTAATAATGCGCGCGCTGCGATAGAAGCGCTGAAAAAATTAAAAAAATAAATGCATGCAGCTTCATCAACTTAGTCCGGTTCATAAATTAAAAAGAAAAAAGCGGATTGCCCGCGGCGGAAAACGCGGCGGCTATTCCGGCCGCGGCATTAAAGGTCAAAAGTCGCGGGCCGGCGCTAAAATTCGGCCGGCAATTCGCGATTTGATGATGAAATTTCCAAAGCAACGCGGCCGGGCCAAACACGCTTTCAAAAGTTTGTTTTTCAAACCGGTGATTTTAAATTTGAAAGATATAGAAAAGAAATTTAAAGATGGAGAAATAGTAAGCCCAAAAACCCTGTTTAAAAAAAGATTGATCAGTAAAAAGAAAGGCGTTTTGCCGGAAGTAAAAATTTTGGGCGAAGGTGAAATTTTAAAAAAACTCGCTTTCCAAAATATTTTATTATCTAAATCGGCGCGCGCTAAAATTGAAAAAGCCAAAGGCTCCATAAAATAATGATAAAAAAAATCACCCAGCTTTTTAAAATAAAAGACTTAAGAAATCGGATTTTTTTTGTTTTGGCTCTTTTGGTGGTTTTTCGCCTTATGGCGAATATCCCGGTTCCAGGCGTTGACATAATCCGCCTCAAGTCCTTTTTTGAAGGCAACCAGCTTTTTGGTTTGCTGAATATTTTTTCCGGCGGCGCTCTCTCAAATCTTTCTATAGTAATGCTTGGCGTCGGTCCTTATATCACCGCTTCAATTATAATGCAGCTTTTAACCATGCTGGTGCCGGCCTTGAAAGAGCTTTATAATGAAGAAGGCGAGATCGGCCGGCAAAAATTCAATCAATATACCAGATACTTAACCGTGCCGATGGCGGCTTTCTCGGGTTATGGCCTTTTAATTCTTCTAAAAAATCAGCAGATTATTGCGACCCAAAGCCCTTTGGTATTTTTTTCTTCGATTTTTGCGGTGGTGGCCGGCTCGGTGTTTTTAATGTGGATTGGCGAACTCATAACGGAAAAAAATGTCGGCAATGGCATTTCTCTTTTAATTTTTGCCGGTATTGTCGCCAGCTTGCCGATTGATTTGAAACAAATATTAATCACTTATAATCCTTCCCAAATTCCTACTTATCTGGCTTTTATTGTGGTTTTTCTGATTGTTATCGCCGGCGTGGTTATAATCACCGAAGGCGAAAGGGCCATACCGGTGGCTTACGCCAAAAGAGTCAGGGGCAACCGGATTTATGGCGGTTCTATGGCCCATTTACCCTTAAGAGTTAATCAAGCCGGGGTTATCCCGATTATTTTTGCTCTTTCAATTTTGCTTTTTCCCCAGCTTATTGCCCAAGTTCTTGGCAGTGTTAATATTTTATGGCTTTCCCAAATTGCTCGTTCATCGGCGGTGTTTTTGCAAAACCAATTCGTTTATGGTTCGTTTTATTTTCTATTGGTGATTTTATTTACTTATTTTTACACGGCGGTCACTTTTGATCCGGACCAAATTTCCCAAAATCTGCAAAAACAGGGCGGATTTATTCTCGGCATCAGGCCCGGCAATTCTACTTCTGAATATATAAGACATATTTTAAATCGGGTGATTTTAATTGGCGCTATATTTTTGGGAGTGGTTGCTATTTTGCCTATAATAGTTCAGTACTTTACCGGAATTACAGCCTTAACTATTGGAGGCACCGCTCTTTTAATCGTGGTCTCGGTGGTTTTGGAGAGCATGAAACAGGTTGATTCTCAATTGGTGATGAGAGAATATGATAACCTCTAAAATAGCTGTAATTCTCTTGGGGCGGCCCGGTTCCGGCAAAGACACCCAAGCCGAACTTTTAGCCAAAAAATTCGGCCTGGTTCACATAATTTCGAGCAAAATTATTGAAAAAGTTTTAAAATCCCGCAAAAAAAACGTTAAACTTGGAGGGAAAATTTATAATCTTGAAAAAGAACGCCGTTTGCAAAAAAGCGGCTTTTTGAATACTCCGGAATTTGTGTTGATTCTTATTAGGTCCGAAATTAAGTCGGTAGCCCGCTATGGAAAAGGCATTGTGACGAGCGGTTCTCCAAGGACTTTGAAGGAATTAAAAGACGAGTTGCCGCTTCTTGATAAATTATATGGAGGAGATATTCACTTTTTTCATGTTATAATTAGGCCAAAAGAGGTCTATATCAGAAATTTGAAGCGCCGGCGGAAAGATTTACCGGAACTTGACACCCGGGAAATAATCAAAAAACGTCTCGAAACCTTTAATCGCTATACTTGGCCGGTAATAAAACTTTTAAAAAAACAAAAAAGAATTATTGATATAAACGGTGAACAAAAAATAAGGAAAATCCACAAAGATATTCTGAAAATTTTAAAAAGCAAAAAAATCTGATTTTTCCGAAACGCGTCGGCTCGCTCCAGCGGCTCGCCGCGCTCACCCTCGCGATTTTATCCCGCTTTCGGCGGGAACTAATCTAAAATCGCTCCGAGAGTTCTTCAAAATCAGATTTTTTTGCTTTTATATAAAATGATAACAATAAAAACAAAAGAAGAAATAGAAATTTTAAGAGAAGGCGGAAAAATTCTAGCTGAAGTTTTAAAGAAAATTTCGGAATTTGCCAAGCCCGGCGTCAGCACGGGCTTTTTGAGCCAAAAAGCCCGTGAAATAATTTTAACCAACGGCGCTCGGCCGTCATTTGAAGGATATAAATCTAATTTTTCCGACAAGCCCTATCCGGCTGCTGTTTGCACGTCGTTGAATAATGTCGTAGTTCATGGTTTGCCTTCCGAAAAAATAGTTTTGAAGGAAGGCGACATCTTTAAATTAGATGCCGGCGTTAATTATAAAAATTTTTTCACCGATGCGGCGATAACGATTGGCATCGGGGAAATGAATGATGAAAAAAATAAATTAATTAATGTCACAAAGCGCGCCTTAGGGTTAGCCATTAATGAAATAAGGCCTGGCAGTCACATTGGCGATATTGGCAATGCCATAGAAAATTATATTAAAAGAGAAGGATTATCCGTTGTAAAGGTTTTAGTCGGTCACGGCGTCGGCTATGCGGTTCATGAAGAGCCGAGTATTCCGAATTATGGCAAAATAGGTGGGGGATCGGTTTTAAAGTCCGGGATGGTTTTAGCAATTGAACCGATGGTAACCTTAGGATCGGGAGAAGTAAAACTCTCAAAAGATGGCTTTGGTTATGAAACAGTCGATGGTTCTTTTTCGGCCCATTTCGAGCATACGGTAGCTGTCACAGATGACGGTTATCTTGTATTGACAAACTAGCCAAACCATGGGAACATCTTAATATTAAGTTTGAATAGAGCTCTTTTTGGGCAAAAGGGAGCTATTCGGCCCTTTAAAAACTTTATGTAAAGGAGGAACTGCTGATGAAAAAAATAATTGATTATATGGGACTTGTCGCTGATTGGCAAAACTTCTACCGTGATTTCGGAATCAAAACGGATTTTTTAAATCTTCAAATTCCGAAAAAACAGGAAGGTTTTGACCGGTTAATCATTATGGCTCAAGGTATACTGCCCCAATGGTACTACGACCAGTGCAAGAAACGATTTCTTTGCTGGAAGTGGACGGAAAAAAATTTGGACAAAATTATTGATTTTTCGTTCCAGGCCCGATCCGCCAAATACAGCCCTTATGCTATTTGGGTGCGCGAACGAGTTGAGGCGGACGAGGAGCTCAAAGAACTTTCCGCCATCGATCTGAAAGATCAAGGCATCCATGGCATCCTCATAGAGGAACGGTTCGCTTATGAGCTTAAGTTTTTTGATGAAACCGGCGGGCATTTGGATATTCAAAATGGTACGCTTTGTTCGGGTTCGCGTGTTGATGATGGCGGTGTGCCGAGCGTGGGTTGGACTTCGTACTGTAGAGAGATGAGCGTTAATTGGCGTAGTGGTAGGGATTCTTTCGGCATTCTACGCTCCCGTCAGATAATTTTCAATTAAACTTTTGACTCTTAACTTGTACCATGACACTCCAAAGTGTTCGGCAAAGCCGAACACTTTTTTTCTATCTAAAAATTTTATATTAAAATAGAATTGTGGTAGAATGAAAAAACATAATATATGAAAATTTTGGGGATTGATTACGGTGAAAAATGGGTGGGTGTAGCCATTTCTGACGATGAACGAAAAATGGCCTTCCCTTATGAAACTTGGGAAAATAATTTCAAGCTTTTTTCCCGTTTAAATGAAATAATAAAAAAAGAAGATATTTATAAAATAGTTATTGGGCTTCCTTTAAATAAAAAAATGAAAGCCACGAACCAGACAACGGAAGTTGAAAATTGGGCCGAAAAATTAATTAAGGAAGTTGATTTACCCATTGATTTTGAAAACGAGATTTTCACAAGCAAAATCGCCGATCAATACGAGGCCAAGAACCGGCATGCCGCCGCCGCCGCGATTTTATTACAGAGCTACCTGGATCGGATTTAATTGACGCCAATGTCTAAACACTTATCAATTATCATTCCTGCGTATAATGAGGAGCATAGGATAAAAGAGACTCTTGAGGCGGTTTATAATTATTTTTCGCGTCAGAGTTACTCTTGGGAAGCAATTGTGGTTTCTGACGGGAGTTCTGATAAAACCGTTGAGACGGTGTCCGAGTTTATCAGCAATAAGCCCGGGTTTAGTTTAATTGCCAACACCTTAAACCACGGCAAGGGTTTTGTGGTTAGGCAAGGGATGCTTCAAGCTCAAGGCGATTTTCGTCTTTTTACCGACGCCGATAATTCTACCTCCATTGAACAAATAGAAAAATTTTGGCCTTATCTTAATGATGGTTATGATATTGTCATCGGTTCAATTGAAATGCCGGGAACCGTGATTAATGATCGGGCCCAATGGTATAGGCGTTTTTTGGGCCGCTACTCAAAATATCTAATCCGGATAGTGGCCGGACTATGGAAGATTCGCGACACCCAAAGAGGCTTTAAATGCTTTAACGCCAAACCGGCCCAGGATGTTTTTTCGCGCGCCAAAATTGATCGTTTTGGTTTTGACATTGAGGTTTTAGCCTTGGCTAAAAAAATGGGCTATAAAATAAAAGAATTGCCGGTTATATGGAATAATCCCAGCAATTCAAAAGTTCATCTTTCAAGCTATCTCCAAGTATTAAAAGATTTGTTTAAAATAAGGTGGTATTTGTGGGTCAATAAATATAAATTATGAAAACTGAAAAGACAAAACCCGTATCGGAATTTCGCCAAGATCCAATTTCCGGCGATTGGATTTTATTCGCGCCGCTTAGGGGCGGAAGGCATAAATTCAAGGGAAGAGCAAAAATGGAACTTTCTAAAAATAAGTGCCCTTTTGAGAATCCTTCTAAGTTTGGAAACGCGCCGCCGGTTTTGGTTTATCAAAAAGAAACCGGAAATGACTGGTTTTTGCAGATAATTCCGAATAAATATCCGGCGGTCGAGCCGGGAAGTTGCGGTCCGATTCATAAAAAAGGTTTGTATAAAACTCAAACTGGAGCGGGCTTCCATGAAATTGTTATTTTCAGGGATCATGATCGCTATTTAAATGATTTTACCAAAGGAGAAATTAAGAAAGTTTTTTCAGCTTATCAGGAGCGCTATAGGAGCTTGGCCAAAGAGAAATGTATTGAATATATTTCTATTTTTCACAATCACGGCAAAGAAGCCGGCTCCACCGTGCCCCACCCCCATTCTCAAATCTTGGCTTTGCCGATTGTGCCGTCGGATGTCAGCCATAGCCTTAATGGCTCTCGGCGCTATTTTAACGAACACAATAAATGCGCGCATTGCCAGATGATTAACCGGGAGCTCAAAGAAAAAAAAAGAATTATTTATCAAAATAAAAGTATGGTTGCAATCGCTCCTTTCGTTTCCCGAACGGAATTTGAAATAAAAATTTTTCCCAAAAAACATTTTGCTTACTTTGAAAAAGCCGAAGAACAAGAGCTTGCTTATCTTGCCGATGTTTTGAAATTTGCATTTTTAAAAATTTACAGAAACTTAAAAGACCCGGCTTTCAATTTTTTTATTCACACCGTGCCGGTAATCAAAAATCAGGATTATGGACATTATCACTGGCATATAGAAATTTTGCCGAAGTTTGACATTTTTGGCGGTTTTGAATTGAGCACTGGCTTGGATATTATTTCTGTGGCTCCCGAAAAAGCGGCTGAAATTTTAAGAAAATAATGTTAAAAGAATTGACTACATTTTTTGTTGCCGCCTTGCCCTTAAGCGAACTTAGGGGAGCTATTCCCTTGGCAATTTTGAAATTTGGTTTCAGCCCGTACAAGGCGCTTGGGATAAGCGTACTGGGAAATATTTTGCCGATTTTACCGCTTTTAATGGGTTTGGAAAAAATATCGGAATATTTAAGCCATAAATTTTATTGGTTTAACAGATTTTTTAATTGGCTCTTTGAGAGAACAAAAATAAAACACTCCAAACACTTCGCTTATTGGGGGGATTTAGCGCTTTTTATTTTTGTGGCGATCCCATTGCCTTTAACCGGCGCTTATTCCGGAGTCGTGGCCGCCTTTATTTTCGGCATTCCCTTAAAGCACGCTTTTTGGTCTATTGCCTTGGGAGTTTTAGCCGCCGGTTTGATTGTTACGGCCGTAACCACTCTATTATGAACACGAAAAAAATAATTATTGCCAACTGGAAAATGAATCCTCAAACCGCCGGAGAAGCCCTGCGTCTTGTTAAAAGTATCTTGGTTCAGCGCTTGTCAAAGGACATCGAGCTTATAATTGCTCCGCCATTTGTTTATATTGAGTTGATTAAAAAGATTTGCGGGAGAGAAATAAAATTAGCCGCCCAAAATATTAACCGAGCCGAGCGCGGAGCTTATACCGGCGAAATCTCGGGTTTGATGGTGAAAAATCTGGGTTGTGACTATGTTATTATCGGCCATTCGGAGAGGCGCTATGAAATGGGCGAGACCGATGAGATGATAAATTTAAAATTAAAAGCGGCTTTCAAAGTCGGGCTTGCTCCCATTTTGGCAGTCGGAGAAAAAGAAGCGGATGATGATATAAGCAAAGTGCTAACTCGGCAAATAAAGAGCGCTTTGGAAGGAATAGGCGTTTCGGAAATTGGCCGTTTGATTATTGCCTATGAGCCGGTTTGGGCTATTGGCACGGGATTGGCTGACACGGCGGACCACGCGCTTTCGGCGGCTCTGCTTATAAGAAAAGTAGTGGGAAATTTATACGGCCCCGAATGGGCATCCGACTTGCCGGTACTTTATGGCGGTTCGGTTTCCGGCGAAAACGCGGCTGATTTTATTGTCCAAAACGGTATCAATGGCGCCTTAGTTGGCAGTGCCTCGCTTGAACCGGAAAATTTTCTAAAAATAATCAAAGCGGCGGAAATCAATGAATAAAAAATTTATTTATGTAATTTTAATATTTCTTATTGCCGCGCTTATTTCGCTTTTTGTTTTTTGGTGGCAGATAAAAACGCCTTTAAGCCCAAAAAAGGAGCCCGTAATTTTCAAAGTTGAAAAAGGCGATTCGGCAAAAATCATTGCCGAAAATCTCAAAAACGCCGGATTGATTAAAAACCCGTTTCTTTTTCGCCTCTATGTTTTTTTAGCCTTGAGCCAATATTCCTTAAAGCCCGGAGAATACGAGTTTTCGTCGGCGATGCCTATTAGAGAAATTGCCGACTCAATAGTTATTGGAGGCACCAATGAAGTTCTAATTACAATACCGGAGGGCTTCACGCTAAAACAGGTGGAAGAACGGTTTGTCGCGGCAAAGCTCTCCAAGCCCGGCGAAATTGTAAATTACCGTTTTGCGGTTGCGCCGCCGATTTTAACCGATAAACCGAAGCCAGCTTCTCTTGAAGGCTATTTATTCCCCGATACTTATCGCTTTTTTAAAGACTCAATTTTGTCCGATGTGATTGGCAAAATGGTTGGCAATCTTAGTAATAAATTAACCCCTGATTTAAAAATAGCCATTAAGAATTCTCCATACAGCACTTATGAAATTTTAACCATGGCCTCTCTTATTGAAAAGGAAGTTCCAAAAGACTCGGATCGGCCGATTGTGGCCGGCTTATTGTGGAAACGGCTTAAAGCCGGCGTTCCGCTTCAGGTTGATGCCACGCTGGTTTATGTTACCGGCCGCCAAGAAATTTTCGAAGCCGATAAAAAAATAAATTCGTCCTATAACACTTATTTTTATCGCGGTTTGCCCAAAGGTCCCATTGCCAACCCGGGCCTTTCCGCCATTAAGGCGGCAATTTTTCCGGAGACTAGCCCTTATTGGTACTACCTTTCAACCAAAGACGGCACGACAATTTTTTCAAAAACGCTTGATGAGCACAACCGCAACCGGGCGATTTATTTGAAATAAGACTATCGATTTTTAGAAATGAAGGAAATTTCTATAACCAAAAACGAGGTGAAAGAAAGAATTGAAAAGCTGAAAAAGGCGATAAATCGCTATCGTTATTCGCGACTGGTTTTGAATAAAGAACTTATTTCGCCGGAGGCGGAGGATGCTCTTAAAAAAGAGCTTTTTGATTTAGAGACTCGCTTCCCGGAATTAATTATGCCAGATTCGCCGACCCAAAGAGTCGGCGGCAAGCCGCTTAAAAAATTTAATAAAATCCGCCACGCAACGCGAATGCTTTCTTTTAACGACGCCTTCTCGGAAGATGATATGAAGGACTGGAATAAAAGAAATATGAAGCTATTGCCCGCCGGCGCTAAGGTTGATTTTTATACTGAATTAAAACTGGACGGATTGGCGATGAGCATGGTTTATGAAAACGGCGTTTTGAAAACTGGGTCAACTCGCGGCGACGGAATGATCGGCGAAGATGTGACCGGTAATTTAAAAACCATTGAGGCCGTTCCGCTTAGTTTGTTGCCCAAAGAAGAAGTTTTAAAAAACTTGGAAACATTAAAACTTCATCACGTTGCGATTCATTTAAAAAAAACATGGCCGAAAATTATTGAAGCGCGCGGCGAGGTGTTTTTGAACAAAAAGGACTTTAATGATCTTAACAGGGAGCAAAAAAAGAAAGGTCTTCCTCTATACGCCAATCCGAGAAATGTCGCCGCCGGCTCGGTTCGCCAATTAAATCCCAAAATTATCGCTTCCAGACATTTGGATTCATTCGCGTATATTTTGGCGACCGATTTGGGGCAGAAAACTCACGAAGAAGAGCATTTGATTTTGAAAGCATTGGGATTTAAAACCAATCCTAATAATAAAAAAGCGAGCAATTTGGAGGAGGTTTTTAAAATTCGCGACTATTGGGAAAAAAATCGCGACAAATCGCCGGTAGAAATTGACGGTATTGTGGTTAATATCAATTCCGAAGAATATATGAAGCGGCTTGGCATTGTCGGCAAAGCGCCACGAGGGGGGATTGCCTATAAATTTTCCGCCAAAGAAGCCGAGACGGTTGTTGAAAATATTATTATTCAAGCTGGCCGAACGGGAGTGTTAACTCCGGTGGCAATTCTTAAACCGGTTTTAATAGGCGGCACAACGATTACCCGGGCCACTCTTCATAATGAAGACGAAATTAAACGTTTAGGGCTCAAAACCGGCGATACGGTTATTGTCGGCCGGGCTGGCGATGTTATCCCTGATGTTATAAAAGTTTTAAAAGAATTCAGGACCGGGCGCGAAAAAGAATTTCATTTTCCAAAAGATTTTTGCGGCCAAAAAGTGGTTAGAATTTCCGGCGAAGCCGCTCACAAAGTTTTACATCCGGAAAAATGCGGACTGGTGAATCGCCGCCGGCTACATCACTTTGTTTCCAAAGCGGCTTTTAACATAGAAGGGATTGGCCCGAAAATTATCGACGCGTTTTTGAATAATAATTTGATTTCCGACGCCGCCGATTTATTTAACCTGAAAGAAGGAGATATTTTGCCAATTGAGCGATTTGCCGAAAAGTCGGCCCAAAATATCATTGTTTCCATCCGGGAAAGCAAAACCGTTGATTTGTATAAATTTATTTTTGCTTTGGGTATTACCAATATTGGTGAAGAAACGGCAATTGACGTCGGCAAAAAGGTTGTTGAAGACGGGGGAGTTAAAAGACCCCAAAATATAATTGACGCCGCAAAGAAATTGACGATTGACGATTGGCAAAAAATTCCTAATATCGGCCCCAAAGCGGCAGAAAGCATCTTAGAATATTTTAAAAACAAAAATAATGCCGCGTTTATTAAAAAACTTGATAATTCAGGCATAAAAATAATTTCGCCCGAAATTAACGTCGCCTCATTAAAATTAAAAGGCAAAAATTTTGTTTTAACCGGCAGTTTACAAACCTTGACGCGAGAAGAGGCAAAAGACAGAATTAGGGAATTGGGGGGCGGCATCAGTTCTTCGGTTAGCCAAGAAATCGATTATGTCGTTGCCGGCTCAGAACCCGGAGAAAAATACGAAAAAGCAAAAAAACTTGGCGTTAAAATAATAAGCGAAAAAGAATTTTTAAGGACGATAAAATAAATATATGGCTTTGACAAAAAAAGAAGTTGAAAAAATCGCCGGGCTGGCAAGATTGGAGTTAAGTGAAGAAGAAAAAGAAAAATTTGCCGATGATTTGTCTTCGGTTTTGGGCTATGTTCAAAAATTATCGGAGGTTGATATTAAAAAAGTTGAACCAATAACAGGAGGCACAAGTTTAGAAAGCGTAACGCGAAAAGACGATGAAACTAAATGCGTCTCGGATTCTCAAATGCGGGAACAGATTTTGAGCGCTTCTCCGAACCGCGAAGACGATTATTTTAAAGTCCCGTCAATATTTGAATGAATTTGAATAAACTGACAATTAAAGAGGCCCATAAACTTTTGGGAAGAAAAGAGATAACTTCGGTTGAATTGGTCATGGCGCATTTTGATGAAATAAAAAAGAAAGATAAGGATATTCACGTCTTTTTATCTCTAAATGAAGAAGGGGCGATGGTGGCGGCAAAAAAAGTTGACGAAAGAATTGCGAAAGGCGAGCCGATTGAAATGTTAGCCGGAATTCCCGCGTCAATCAAAGATAATATTTTAATTAGGGGAATCAAAACCACGGCGGCTTCAAAAATTCTTGAAAATTATATCGCGCCGTACGATGCTACGGTAATTAAAAAATTAAAAGAGGAAGAAGCGATATTTATCGGCAAAACAAATATGGATGAGTTTGCCATGGGTTCTTCAACCGAAAATTCCGGCTTCGGGCCGACAAAAAATCCGGTTAATTTGGAAAGAGTGCCCGGCGGTTCCTCCGGTGGCTCGGCGGCGGCCGTTAAAGCCGGTTTCTCTGTTTATGCCTTGGGTTCGGATACCGGCGGCTCAATTCGCCAGCCGGCCGGTTTTTGCGGCGCGGTTGGTTTTAAGCCAACCTACGGCGCTGTTTCCCGCCACGGTTTGATAGCCATGGCTTCATCCCTGGATCAAATCGGGCCGATTGCCAGAAATGTTGACGACGCGGCCGCGGTTTTTGAAACGATTCGCGGGAAGGACGAATTGGATTCCACCAGTGTTGCCATGGAATGGCAGGATTATTGGGGTTCGCCTTTGGACATAGAAAAAATAAAAATCGGCGTGCCGCGGGAATATTTTATTCATGGTTTGAATCCGGAAATAGAAAAAAATATAAAATCCGTGATTTCTAAATTAGAAAAAGAAGGCGCCAAAATTGAAGAAATTTCTTTGCCTTACAGCGAGTGGGCCTTGGCGACTTATTATATTATTATGCCGGCTGAAGTTTCGGCCAATTTAGCAAGATTTGACGGCATAAAATACGGATATTCAACAATTAATAAAGAAGAAAAGTTGCAAAATTTATTTGATGTTTATCTAAAGAGCCGGGGGGAAGGTTTTGGAGCCGAAGCGAGACGAAGAATAATGCTGGGCACCTATATACTTTCGGCCGGTTACTACGATGCGTATTACACCAGAGCTCAGAAAGTTAGGCGATTGATTAAGCAGGACTTTGACCGCGCTTTTAAGGAAGTTGACGCCATCATAACGCCGACATCGCCAACCACGGCCTTCAAATTCGGCGAGAAAACTCAAGATCCTTTGTCAATGTACTTAGCCGATATTTACACCGTTTCGGTTAATTTGGCCGGAATTCCCGGTATTTCTATCCCCGCGAAAGAAGTGGCCGGTTTGCCGGTCGGACTCCAATTAATTGGCAAGAACTTTGACGATGTGAAGCTTCTTAAAATTGCTAAAATTATTGAGACAATCAGTAAATAAAAAAAACAGATGATTGATTTTATTATAAATATGATAAATAATTTGCGATTCTATTTTGTAAGCGCCGGCAATACGCAATTTGTTAATAACCTTATGTGGCTTGGGGGCTTTCTAACGTTACTTTTTGGAGTTTTGCTTGTGATTTTGATTATTAAAATGCAGATAGTTGATAAGTGGCTAAAAACCGCCGGCAATTTTTTATCAACCACTGCTTTCCCAAAAAGACATTTAAACAAATCTTGGCAGAAAATTTTATTGCGCTTAAGCAAAAACGACGAAGCTAATCTGCGGTTGGCTTTAATAGAGGCCGATAATCTTTTTGACGATTTATTAAAACAGATGCGGCTTCCCGGGGAGTCAATGGCCGACCGGTTAAAATATATTGATTCTTCCCAGGTTTCTAATGTTGATGAAATTTGGCAAGCCCATAAATTAAGAAACCAAATTGTTCATAATCCGGACTATCCCATCACCAGAAATGAGATTGATTTCGGCGTCAGGGCATACGAAAAGGCCCTGAAGGAATTGGAGTTTATTGATTAAAAAAAGAAACTAATTCTTAGGCATCGCATTTCTCATTTTTTCTTGAGCGTTTTTAATTCTTTCTCGATCTCGTTGAGCCGCTTTTGTATGTCGTTTAATATATCAAGCTCTGTTCTTACTTCAGAAGCGATTTTTTCATCCAGCCTTTTTTCTTTTTTAAGCCCCGAGATAAGAATGGTGTCGCCGATAAAAAACGATACAAAGAGCCCTATGGCAAGAAGAATGGCAATACTTACGAATATGGAAACCGGGCCGGTTAAAAACGGAATGGTGTCCGCAACCATCCATATCCCTCGCCAGAAAAGTACTATCGCGGCGCCGCCGATAAAAGCATAAATGGCAGGACGTCTGCTAAGGGTAGCGCGAATATTATCTTCCAATTTATCGAAAAAATAGAGTATTTTCTTCATGATTTTATTTTCTCTTGAAAAATTTTAATTTATCAAAAAGCAAAACTCGCCAACCCAGTAACTCAAGGCCGATAAATACCAGCCACGAACCGGGCGTAAGAGGAGTTAAAAGCGCGGCCAGGCCAATAAGAATTAAAAAAATACCGATCGTTTTTTTGATCTTCGGCTTGCCATTGATATATTCTTTAACGATTTTAAGCAAGTTCATAAATATTTAATAAAGCGGATTTTGCGCGGTGGAAGGGATTCGAACCCTCGCTCTCCTCCGTGACAGGGAGGCGCTTTAAACCGGGCTAAGCTACCACCGCATATTTTCAATTCCTGTGCCGATGGGAGGAATCGGACCTCCGACCTAACGCTTATGAAACGTCCGCTCTGCCACTGAGCTACATCGGCAAAAAATGTTGCGGGGGTTGGATTTGAACCAACGACCTCAAGGTTATGAGCCTTGCGAGCTACCAGACTGCTCTACCCCGCGTCTGAATTATAACAGGCAGAGAGGGGAAAGTCAAAATGAAATCAGAAAATCAATTTTTGCTTTTATCTTAAAATCTTGGTATAATTTTCTTATGTTGAAAGACAGCAGGCAGACCCGTTTAGTTGTCTTAATTTTCGCGAATGTCCTGATTTGGGCTTCTTTTTTAAGCATTATTTTTTTTACCAATCCTAAGAGCGCCGGCGGGCTTGGCGTTGCTGTTTTGTACGCGAGTTTTATAATAGGCCTAATGTGTCTAATGTTTTTCTTATGGCAGTTGATAAAACGGAAGAAAAATTAATAGAAGCTCTGCAAAAAAGACGCGATCCCGAAGCCGAAAGGTTGAAGCGTTTTCTTGCCATGCCCGACCTGACGCGCACTCCGGAGAGTCCCTTGGCGGATCTTGCCAAGCGTATCGTCAACTTGCCGCGTTTCGCTGAATTTAAAAATCTAAACGTGTCAGAGATTATCCCGTATGATATAAGTTTTGATCTATTTAATTTTCCTCCCGACCACCCGGCCAGGAGACCGTCCGACACTTATTTTGTCGATGAAAATCATGTTTTGCGGACTCACACCACGGTAATGTGGTATTATCACCTGAACCTGCCCGAGGTAAAGAACAGCCTTAAAAAAGGCAAGCCCGTCGGCGCGTTGTCGTACGGCAAAGTTTATCGCAAAGATGAAATAGATCGCCAGCACATGAATGTGTTTCACCAGATGGACGGCTGGTATTTATGCCGCAGGGAAGACCGCGTTATAACCATAGACGATCTGCGGGAGGTTTTAGCCGAAATAGCGCGGGTAATATTTGGCCAAGACATTAAATATCGTTTTAATACCGATGAATTTCCGTATACGGATCCGTCAATCGAGATGGAAGTCCAGATTTCCAAGCGATGGATAGAAGTTTTGGGCGCCGGCGTGGTAAGGGGGACCGTTCTAAAAAATCTCGGCGTTAATCCGGAAGAATACAATGGCTGGGCATTCGGGTTTGGTCTTGAGCGCCTCGCAATTATCAGTATGGATTTGCCCGACATCCGTCTCTTACGGTCGCAAGACGAAAGGGTCAAGAAGCAATTAAAACTTGGAAATAAATATAAAGAGGTTTCCAAATTCCCGCCCATTACCCGCGACATTTCGTTTATAGTTGATAAAAGCTTTGTTCCCAATGACTACTTTGATTTAATAAGAGATCTGGGCGGCGATTTAGTGGAAGAGGTGCGGCTTTTGGACAAATATTCTAATTCCGAAAAGTTCGGATCCGATAAATTAAGCTATACGTACCGCATTGTCTACAGAAGCAACGGCAAAACTCTTTTGTCGGGCGAAGTGGACGAAATCCAGAAAAAAATCTACAGTGAAACCGCCGAACAATTCAACGCGGAATTAAGATAACATATATGCCCAAGAAGCCAAATAAAAAAACTGAAGAAATTATAGTATCAATGAAACCCAAAGAACCTACTTACACCGCCAAAGATATTTATGTTTTGGAAGGACTTGAGCCGGTTAGAAAACGGCCCGGAATGTATATCGGTTCGACCGGCGTTGACGGCCTGCATCATTTAGTTTGGGAAGTGGTTGATAATTCCATAGATGAAGCCATGGCCGGTTATGTAAAAAATATTGAAGTGGTGCTTCTTCTCGATAATAAAGTTAAGGTAATTGACGACGGCCGGGGCATTCCGGTCGAAACGCACGCACAGACAAAGAAATCGGCGCTTGAAACGGTGATGACAACGCTTCATGCCGGCGGAAAATTCGGCGGTGAATCGTATAAAGTTTCCGGCGGTTTGCACGGTGTAGGCATTTCGGTAGTCAATGCTCTTTCGCGCTGGCTTAAAGCCGAAGTTTGCCGCGATGGCTGTCTTTGGGCGCAGGAATATGAAAGAGGCCTCGCTAAAACAAAGGTCAGAAAAACCGGCGTATGCAAAAAAACCGGCACTACCATTACTTTTGATCCCGACCCCGAGATTTTTAAAGAAATTAAATATGACGCTAAGGTAATTTTAGAGCGTTTGCGGGAACAGGCCTATTTAACCCGCGGCATAAGAATTGTTTTTCGCGACGAAAGAGAGAAAATTCCCGTTTCCTTCGTTTTTTATTTTGAAGGCGGCATCATATCTTTTGTTAAATTTTTAGTGAACGGCGAAAAACCAATTCACGATAATATCTTTTACGCTTCAAAAACCGTTGACAGTATTTTTGTTGAGGCCGCTTTTCAGTATACCGAAGATATCCAACCGGAAGAATTGAGTTTTGCCAATAATATCCGCACCGGCGAGGGAGGCATGCATCTCACGGGTTTTAGGACGGCTTTAACCCGCACCTTAAACGACTATGTCAGGAAAAATGGTTATCTTAAAGAATCGGAAGAAAATCTGACCGGCGATGACGTCAGGGAAGGCCTTTCTGTTATTTTGAACATTAGGCTTCGCGAACCGCAGTTTGAAGGCCAGACCAAGGCCCGCTTAGGAAATCCTGAAGTGAGAACCGCTGTTGAAGCGGTTATCGGCGAAACTTTGTCCGAATGGCTTGAAAAAAATCCGGCCGACGCCAGAAAAATTTTAGAAAAGACAATCCTGGCGTCAAAAGCCAGAAAAGCGGCTAAGGCGGCAAGGGAAACGGTTTTAAGAAAGGGTATCATGGAAGGATTGGCTTTACCCGGAAAATTGGCCGATTGCTCAAGCAACGACCCGGCCGAATCGGAGATTTTTATTGTTGAAGGCGATTCGGCCGGCGGCTCGGCGAAGCAAGGCCGCGACAGAAAATTTCAGGCGATCCTGCCTTTGCGCGGCAAAATTTTGAATGTTGAAAAAGCCAGAATCGACAAAATTTTGGCGTTTAAAGAAATCAGAGCCTTAATTATTGCGCTTGGCACGGCCATTGCCGAGGAGTTTGATATTTCCAAACTGCGCTATCACCGGATTATTATTATGACCGATGCCGATGTTGACGGCGCTCATATCAGGACTCTGCTTTTGACCTTATTCTTCCGCTATCTTCCCGAATTAATAAAGCATGGGCACATTTATATTGCCCAGCCGCCGCTTTATAAAATCTCAAGCGGCAAAAGGTTGGAATACGCTTATACCGAAGAAAACAAGGAGGAAATTTTAGGGGCATTTAAAAAAGACAAAATACTAAACCCCAATATTCAGCGTTATAAAGGTTTAGGTGAAATGAACCCGGGGCAGTTGTGGGAAACCACTATGGACCCGGAAAACAGGTCGCTGAGACAAGTTATGATAGAAGACGCTGGAAAGGCCGACAAAATTTTTGATATTTTGATGGGCGACGAGGTAGCGCCTCGCAAAAGATTCATTCAAACGCACGCCAAAGCCGTCAAGAATCTTGACATTTAATTTATTATTTGGTATGCCTCTTAGCAGAGGCCCGCGGGCTTTTTAAAATTACCCAATTTTATGAGTTATATAGAACGGATAAAAAGTTATTTTAGGGAAGTTAAAATCGAAATGAATAAAGTTAAATGGCCGACAAAAAATCAGACCGTTAATTACACTTTGGTGGTTATCGGCGTTTCTGTCGCCGCGGCGGCATTTTTGGGCGTTCTTGATTATATTTTCAGTCTGGGGCTAAATTTTTTCTTATTCAGATAAAATATGGCAAAACAGCAATCACAAGGAAGAAACTGGTACGTGCTCCATACTTATTCAGGTTATGAGGACACGGTGGTGCGCAATCTGAAGCAAAGGATTGAATCCCTGGATGTACAGGACAAGATTTTTAATGTTTTAGTGCCCAAAGAAAAGAAAATTAAAATTAAAAATGGCAAACGGCGAGTTATTGAAGAAAAAATTTATCCGGGATATGTTTTGGTTGAAATGATTGTTACCGACGATTCCTGGTACGTGGTGCGGAATACTCCCCGCGTCACCGGCTTTATCGGTTCGGGTACGATGCCGATCCCGGTGTCTAACGAGGAAATGAAGGAGCTTCAAAGACGGATGGGCGGCACCGAATCAAAATATAAAATTGAATTTTCGGTTGGCGATCCGGTAAAAATTATTGACGGTCCATTTAAGGATTTTGACGGCAAGGTCAGTGAAATTGACGAAGAGCACGGCAAAGTGAAGGTTTTAATTTCAATGTTTGGACGGGAGACGGCAGTGGAGCTTGACTCTCTCCAGATTAAAAAGTTATAAAAATTTATGGCCAAGAAAATAAAAACAATCATAAAAATTCAAATTCCGGCCGGAGCGGCAACGGCGCAGCCTCCGGTGGGCACGGCTTTGGGTCCGCATGGCCTAAATATAGGCGAATTTATAAATAAGTTTAATACGGCCACTAAAGATATGGCCGGTGATATTGTTCCGGTTGAAATTACGGTTTATGAAGACAGAACCTATGACTTGAAATTTAAAACTTCTCCGGCGGCGGCGCTCCTAAAAAAGGCGGCCGGCATTGAGAAAGGAAGCGCCAATCCGAAGAAACAGAAGGTAGGAAAAGTAACTATGGCCCAAATTCGCGAAATTGCCGAAAAAAAACTGGTTGATCTAAACGCTAATGATATGGCCGCGGCAGAGAAAATTATTATGGGTACGGCGCGAAGCATGGGTATTGAAGTGATAAAATAGGCCGTATTTGTGATATTTTAAAGCTATGGCTAAGGATAAAAAGGCAAAATACGAACCGGTGATTGGGTTGGAAATACACGCGGAGCTGAAGACAAAAACCAAAATGTTTTGCGCCTGTAAAAACGATCCGGATGAACGGCATCCGAATGTCAACATTTGCCCGATTTGCACCGGCCAGCCGGGAACTTTGCCGGTTATCAATAAAGAAGCGGTGAATCATGTTATTAAAGTTGGTTTGGCTTTAAAAAGTAAAATTTCAGAAATCACCAAGTGGGACCGGAAAAATTATTTTTATCCAGACCTGCCAAAAGGATATCAAATTTCCCAATATGACAACCCGATTTGTCTTGGCGGCGAATTGAATATTCCCGGAAGTGATAAAAAAATAAAAATCACCAGAATTCATCTTGAAGAAGACACTGGAAGACTTATCCATTTTGGGCATATAGGCCATTCTTTGGTTGATTTTAACCGGGCCGGCGTGCCTTTAATGGAGCTCGTAACCGAGCCGGATTTAAATTCCGGAGAAGAGGCCAGCGCTTTCGCCCAAGAATTGCAGTTGGTATTGAGATATTTGGGAATTTCTGATACTGACATGGAGAAAGGACAGTTTCGGGTTGAGGCCAATCTTTCTTTAAGGCCTGTTGGTTCCAAAGAATTTGGGACCAAAGTTGAAATTAAAAATTTAAATTCTTTTAAAGCGGCGCGCTCTACCATTGATTATGAAATTCAACGGCAGACGGAACTTCTAAGCTCCGGCAAAAAAATTGTTCAGCAAACGCGCGGTTGGAATGAATCGAAGGGGAAAACAGTGTTGCGAAGAATTAAAGAAGAATCGCATGATTACCGTTATTTTTCGGAGCCGGATTTGCCGCCTTTAAAAATTGAAATTGGAATGGCTAAGGAATTTGAAGTTGGCTTGCCGGAATTGCCGAGCGATAAAAGAAAGAGGTTTAAATCTGAATACGGTTTAGCCGATAACCAAATTGATATTTTGGTTAATAATAAAAAATTAGCCGGGTTTTTTGAAAATGTTATCAGTGAGTTAACGGAGTTGGACGGGGGCGACAGGAAAAAACTTATAAACTTATCGGCTAATTATCTTTTAAGCGATCTTTTGGGGTTTTTAAATGAAGCTTCGGCTGAAGTTGACGATATAAGAATCAGCGCCGAAGATTTTGCCGAGTGGATTGGATTAATTCACCGAGGCGTTATAACTTCCCGCGCCGCTAAAGAAGTTCTTAAAGAAATGTGGGGTACCGGCAAGGATCCGGATTTAATAATAAAAGAAAAAGATTTAGTGCAGGTTCAGGATTCTTCGGAGCTTGAAAAAGTTGTTGGTAAAATCATAGATAACAATGAAGCTGCAGTTTCGGATTACAAAAAAGGTAAAACTGCTTCTTTACAGTTTTTAGTTGGGCAGGTAATGAAAGAAACGCACGGTAGGGCTAATCCCGAAATAATAGTTGGTATCTTGAAAAAATTACTAAAATAGTGTATCATTGAAATGTAGATTCATTAAATTTAAAAGAAAGAAAAAACAATGTTTACGATGACGGAAGAAGAAACGGCGCGCCACGAAGAATCGGAGGGCCGCCGCCAGCAGGTTGAACATGGGCTCGCCATGAGGGAAACAGAAGAAGGAATTAACGTAACTCCGGAAGAAATTAAAACCGCGCAGGAAAAAGCGGGGGAAAGGGAAGAAACTCATCCCTGGGGCCAGTAACGTCCAATTCAACCAAACCAAAACCCCGCATTTGCGGGGTTTTGGTTTTAGATTAGCAATCCAAAGGTCTTGACAAAAAGGAAATAGTATGCTACACTTTGAACAGTCTTGAATAAGGAGGTGCACATTGAAAAACGGGAATAGTGAAAAAAAGGGGATGGTTCGGGTTATTGCCTGGACCGAAGAAAAGGGGAGGTTTTACGATTACGTAAAATACTCTCAGTTGAACGAGCTGGTGGATAAGGGTTATATACTTACCCTTGTCGATCAGTAGCCGGGAGAAGCTAAAAAGCTTCTCCTTTTCATTTTTCCAAAAACTTCCTTACTAATCTTCCAGCCTCTTTTTGATTTTTTATCCAATGGATTTTTTTGTCTTTTTTGAACCAAGTCATCTGACGCTTGGCGTATTGCCCGGTATTTTTTTTGATTAAATCTATCGTTTGATCAAACGATAGATTTTTATTTAAATATTCAATAATTTCGCGGTAGCCGATGGCATCAAAACTCCGTTGGTTCTCGTCGTATTTTTTAATTAATTTTTTGACTTCTTCAACCAAGCCGTTTTTTATCATCTCATCGACTCTTTGGCCGATTCGAGCTTCAAGTTCAATTTTGGGGATTTTAATCCCGATCTCCAAAAATTTAAAAAGCGGCCGACCGGCTTTACGTTGGGCCGAAAACGGTTTTTTTGTTTCCAGGGCGATTTCTAAAGCTCTGATAACGCGGCGGGAATTATTCGGATCGACAATATAAGCCGCCTCAGGATCAAGTTTTATAAGTTTTCTGAAGACGTATTTTAGGCCGTATTCTTCAATTTCTTTTTCCAATTTTTTTCGCAAATTAAAGTTTGGCCTTACTTCGGGAATATCCAAATTATCAATTATAACTTTAATATAAAGGCCGGTGCCGCCGGTAAGTATAGGGAGTCTCTTTTTGTCGATAACCTTTTTTATTACTTTAATGGCATCTCGCTTATACTCGGCAGCCGTATAATTTTGGCCGGGATTTTTTATATCGATAAGATGGTGGGGAATAGCAATCGTATCTTTTTTGGTTGGTTTTGCCGTTCCGATGTCCATTCCCTTGTAAACTTGCCGCGAATCAGCCGAAATAATCTCGCCACCAAATTTTTTTGCAAGCTTAATGGCTAGTTTCGATTTACCCGAAGCGGTTGGGCCGAGAACGACTATGATTTTCGGATATCTTGACAAAGTTTTTATCATTGTTATAGTATTATCCTAGAGGTACCTTAAAAAGGAGGGAACGATGGATTTAACGATAGATTTTAAGATTTTAATGGCAGAAGGAGTGGAGGGTAAAAAGAAAAAATTTGAATTATCAGAAACTTTTTGTTGCGGGAATGTTTATAATATTCCGGAAAGAGCTACCCATATCCATCTCCGGGGTGGCAAGCTTGCGTTTGGGTTTTCATCGTCGATGAAAGGCGACAGAAGAACCAAAAGGGGAAGATTTGTCATGATTCCCCAAGGTAATTACAAAGCCGTCCATTTCCCGAATTATTGTTTTCCCGCCAGCGGCCATTATTATGGCGCGCCCGAGTGGTATTAGCTCTTTAGTTGAAGGAGAGGTTAAAGCCTCTCCTTTTTTCATTTTTAAATAATTTTTCCGGTTATTTCTTTTTTTATTTTTTCAACAAATTTTTCAATTTTTATTTCACCCTCAAGGCCGCGGCGATAATGCCGGACATTAACGGTTTTATTTTCGGTTTCTTTATCGCCGACGACCAAAATATAAGGCACTTTCTCAAGTTCGGCTTCTCTGATTCTTTTGCCGACGGTTTCATCCGTCGGCGCTAGTTCGGCCGAAATATTATTTTCTTGCAGTTTTATAAGTAATTTTTCAGCGTATAGTTTTTGTTTGACGCTGACGGCCAAAAGACGCGCTTGCACAGGCGCTATCCAAAGCGGCAAATTACCGCATGTTTTTTCAACAAGAAGCGCAAAAAATCTTTCAAATGACCCCATAATGGCGCGGTGTATGACGACGGCGTATTTTTCCGTCCCGTCCGCACCGGTGTAAAAAAGATTAAATCTTGGAGAAGAATAATAATCAACCTGGATAGTGGCAACGGTATCTTCTTTACCATGGATATCTTTTGTCTGAATATCAATTTTGGGCCCGTAGAAAGACGCTTCGCCGACGGCTTCGACAAATTCCTGGCCGGTATTTTTTAGCGCGCGTTTCAGGACATCCGAACCATTTTGCCATATTTTTTTGTTTTTTATATCGCCGAATTTTTCTTTATTTTTAAAATCAGGAAGGGACAATCTATGCCAATAATCTTTAATCCCAAAATCATCGTAGACTTTTTTTTGCAGTTTAAGAACCGCAATAATTTCTTTCTCCAGATTTTCCTCGTCGGTATAAATGTGGGAGTCATTTTGGATAAAGCCGCGGGCGCGCGCCAAGCCGGATAAAACGCCGGACCGTTCAAAGCGGTAAACATTCCCAAATTCGGCGATTCGCAATGGCAATTCGCGATAACTCCGTTTATGATGTTTGTATATTTCGTGATGGTGCGGGCAGTTCATCGGCCTTAAGTAATACTTTTCGTTTTCAATAGTCAGGGGGGCATACATATCATTTTTATAGTGGGCAAGATGGCCGGATTTTTTATATAAATCTTCTTTGGCAAGAATAGGAGTTAAAACATGAAAATAGCCGTTTCTTTTTTCTAAGTTGTACATATAATCTTCCAGTTTATGCAATATTTCATATCCCTTGGGAAGCCATAAGGGCAATCCTTTGCCCACTTGTTCGCTGATCATAAAAAAATCAAGACGATCGTTTAAAACCCGATGATCGCATCGCCCGGCTTCCTCCATCATTTTTAGATATTCTTCCAATTCCTTTTTACTTTCAAAAGCCACGCCGTATATTCTTTGGAGTTGAGGATTTTTTTCATTTCCTCGCCAGTAAGCGCCGGCTATTGAAGTCAATTTAAAAGCCTCGGCATTAATTTCGCCGCTGTTTTTAATATGATCGCCGGCGCAAAGATCAACGAATCCGTCAGCTGACGGACCGGTCTTGTAAATCGAAAGCGGGCGTTTTTCTTTGGCGTATTCGTTGATCAGTTCAAATTTAAATGGTTGGTTTTTAAAAATTTTTTTGGCTTCGGCCGCGGTGATTTTTTTACCGATGAACGGCAATTTTTGAGAAATTAAAAAATTAATTTCTTTTTCAAAATCTTTAAGATTTTCCGGCGCCAAACTCTCCGGAAGCAGAAAATCATAATAAAAGCCGTTTTCAATGATCGGACCAATCCCAAGTTTGGCATCCGGAAATTTTTTTAAGACCGCCATTGCCAAAAGGTGAGAAAGAGAATGGCGGATTTTTTCAATTTTCATTTTTATATTATTTAAATTTTGAATTCTTGGATGTTGTCGCAAATTATACTGAGAGTTCCATTACGCTGGGAGACTTTTCCCTGGACCACAACAATATTGTCTTCCCGCCAAATATCCGGGTTTTTTTCCAGCATGTCGGGGAAGACGACCACTTCTATCTTATTAGCCCAATCTTCAAGTTTTGTAAAGAGCATCTGACGGCCGTTTTTGGTGATAAATTTCTGAATGCCGGAAATTAACCCGCCGACGGCGATTTTTTGTCCGACCAAATCCGGTTTGATTTTTTGGATCATCAGCGATTTTTTTTCCATAATTTCTCGGTAATCTTGCATCGGATGTTCGGAAGTATAAAGCCCCAAAAATTCTTTTTCCCAAGCCAGTTTTTCTTTTTTGGCCGCCGCCTCGACGTTGATTAATTTCAAGGGCGCCAAGTTGGAGTAGGACTCAAAAAGTCCGATTTGGGACGATGTTCTAACTTTATGGGCGTCTCTTAAATAACGCATCAGTTCTTCAATATTGGAGAAAAACATTCGGCGTTCGCCGAAAACATCCAAAGCCCCGCATTTTATAAGAGCTTCAAGAGATTTTTTATTTAAATCAGAAGGCAGGATTCTTTCAAGAAAATTCTGGAGATTTAAAAATCCGCGGTTTTTTTCTTTTTCATTAATTATGCTTTTGGCGGTATTGGCGCTTAAATTTTTTATTGCCGAAAACCCGAATCTGATTTTCGCCCCCCACCCTTTGTGGACTACGCTTTCGCGCGGATTATCATGATGGTCCATAAAGGGTGGGGGGTTAATCAAAGTGAAATTTTCTAAACTCTCATTAATATCCGGCGGTAAAATATCAATCTCCATTTTTTTGGCTTCGGCCATAATTATGGCAATGCGGTCCAAATTAGAACTCTCGGCGTTTAAAAGGGCGGCCATAAATTCCCCCGGGTAATTGGCTTTGAGGTAGGCCGTTTGATAGGCGATCAGGGCATAACAAGCGGCATGTGAGCGGTTGAAGCCGTAACGGGCGAAAGGCTCAATGTATTGCCAGATTTTTTCCGCGATTGATTTGGGAATTCCGTTATCAACCATGCCGTTTATTAATTTTTCCGACTGTTCGTTTAAGAGTTTTTTAATTTTCTTGCCAACGGCTTTTCTTAAAATATCAACTTCAGCCAGAGTGAACCCGGCAAGTTGATTGGCAATTTGCATCAGCTGTTCTTGGTAAATGACAATGCCGTATGTTTTCTTTAATATCGGTTCCAGTTTTGGGTGCGGGTAAGAAACTTTTTCCTTCCCATGTTTTCTTAAAATATAACTCGGGATTAGATCCATCGGACCAGGTCTGAACAATGCCACCATTACAATAATATCTTCAAGTTCGGTTGGCTTTAATTCTTTGAGATAGCGCCGCATCCCCGGAGATTCCAACTGGAATACGCCGACAGTATCGGCTTTCCGCAAGATATCGAATGCTTTTTCGTCATCAAGGGGAATAGTATAAATATCTATTTTCCGGCCGTAGTTTTTTTCTATAAGTTCAAGCGTTTTTTCAATGGTGGTTAAGTTGCGTAATCCTAAAATATCCATTTTTAGAAGTCCCAGGGCCTCAACCGAACGCATATCGTATTGAGTTACAAGGGCTTGTTCTTCGCCTTTTTTGCCGTTTGATTTTACCGCCCACTGCAGAGGCATATATTCGGTAATCGAGTTTTTCGTAATCACAATTCCGCAAGCGTGCGTTGAAGCGTGGCGGGCAACGCCTTCTAATTTTTTTGCGGCTTGAATCAACTGCCGGGCTTGCGGATCGGTGTCCACGGCTTGCTTTAATTCACTAATAAGATTAATTGCCTTTTCCAAGGTTACGCCGGGCCCGAAGGGCACTAGTTTGGCGATTTTGTCGCAAAAACTATAGTCAAATCCCAAGGCTCTGCCGGCATCGCGTATGGCGGCGCGAGCCGCCATGGTTCCGAAAGTGATGATCTGGGCCACGTGTTCGCGGCCATATTTTTTTGAGATATATTCTAAAATTTCGTTGCGCCTGTGATCGGCAAAATCAAGATCTATATCCGGCGGCGCGAGGCGATCCGGGTTTAAAAATCTTTCAAAGAGCAGATCATATTTTATCGGGTCAATATTAGTGATGCCGATTAGATAGGAAATCAATGAGCCGGCGGCGCTGCCGCGGCCCGGACCGACGGCAATTCCCTGATTTTTTGCCCAGTTCACAATATCCCATACTATAAGAATATAAGACGCGAACTCGGTTTTCTGAATTGTGCCGAGTTCAAATTTAAAGCGATCCGATAGTTCTTTCGGCGCCTCATCAAGAGAATTAAAACCAAAGCGTTTCTTGAGGCCTTCCGCGGCCAATAATTCCAAATAATTTTCGGCCGTTATGTTTTCCGGCAATTTGAAATAGGGGAATTGCGAAATTCCAAATTCAAATTCAAAATTGACGGCATCGACAATTTTTTGGGTATTGGAAATTGCTTCCGGAGTTTCGCTGAAAAGTTCGGCCATTTCTTCGGCCGATTTAAACGACAAGTCTATTCCTTTCAGCGATAAGCGGTGAGGGTCGGAAATTTTATTGCCGGTTCCGATTGCCAAAAGCACATCGTGATAATTCTCATCTTCTTTTAAAATATAATGGATATCATTAGTGGCTATGAGGGGAATTTCAAGTTTTTTTGAAAGTTCTATTATATTAGAATAAAGATTATTGCTGTCGGTTTTTCTAAAATGAGATTGGATTTCAATAAAGAAATTATCTTTTCCGAAAATATTTTGGTATTCTCTCGCTGCCTCTTCGGCTTTTTCCGTATGGTTTGAAGATATAAGGTGAGGAATTTCGGCATATAAGCAGCCGGAAAGGCAAATCAATCCGTCGGCATGTTGTTTTAATAAATTTTTATCAACTCTTGGCTTATAATAAAAACCTTCAAGGTGAGCTTTAGTGATAAGTCGGACCAGATTTTTGTAGCCGGTTTTATTTTTTACTAAAATTGTCAAATGGAATCGTTTGGTGTTTGCTCCGGGAGTTTTGTCGGTCATATTGCCCGCGGCCACGTATATTTCACAGCCGATAATCGGTTTGATGCCCGCTTTTTTAGCTTTCTGAAAAAATTCAACGGCGCCGTAAAGAGTGCCGTGATCGGTTAGGGCCAAAGCTTCCATGCCGAGTTCTTTGGTCCGATTGAGCAAATCATCAATTTTTGCCAAGCCGTCTAACAAGCTGTAATGCGAATGGGCGTGAAGATGAGTGAATTTCATAATTTTATTTTATCACTAATTTTATTTTTATAAAAATTGCCAGAAGAATTTTTCTGTGTTAATCTTAACAAGTTATGGGTGGAGTACAGGTAAAAAGGCACACAAAGGGAAAAAGAAACCGGAGACGGTCCCATTTGGCGTTAACAAAAACTTTTTTAGCGGCTTGCGCCAAATGCGGCAAGGCGGTTTTGCCGCATCATATTTGCGCTTATTGCGGGTTTTATGACGGGAAGGAAGTGATAGACGTGATGGCTAAACTTACCAAAAAAGAAAAAAAGCGGCGGAAAAAAGAAGAGGCCGCGGCTCACGAAGCGCATAGTCAGGAACTAAATCCCGAAGAACTCTCCAAAAAGACATAAAGTTATAAACAAACATCTTTCCTTTGTAAAATTAACGCTTAAGATTAATACTTATGAAAAACTGTTTGAAGTATTCATTGTTAATAGTATTAATCGCTGTTTAAATTATGCCGCGTTCGGCTCAATTACAAAGCCAGCCTGCTGTTTGGTGCCATGATTTTAACGCGGATTTAAAAATTGGGAGCTGGGGCGGAGAAGTTGAAGCGTTAATAATAGCTTTAAAAAAAGAGGGTTTTAAAATCCCCCAAAAAACATATATTTTTGATAAGTCGGTAGTTTTGGCAGTTAATGGTTTCCAGGAAAAATATAGAAATGAGATTTTGATTCCTTTGGGTCTAAAATACGGCACCGGGTTTGTCGGCAAAAAAACTAGAGCAAAATTAGACTCCCTTTTTGGATGTAAAATCAATCCGCCGCTGTCAACGCCTGCTACTCCTTCTACTATTCAGCTGAGATTTTAGTTTCCGGCGACGGCAATTTACATAGTTGGAAAATGGAAGGCGAGTTGCCGAAAGGCGTTTATGCTTTTGATTTAAAGAAAAAATGTTCTGCTCCTTGTGTCGCATTTTCTTTTAAAGGAATACCAATTACCATTGGCGACCACAAATTTTCCATCACTGATACTTCCGGGTCTGGTGTCTCAAAAAAATTCAACATAATAATTTCTGCCGCCCTGTCAACACAAAGAATCCTGAAAGGTCCGAGGGCAATTGAAAAAAAGATTATAAAAATTATTAAAAATCCAAAAAAAATCTTCCGATAACGGAGCGGGAGAGATTCAAAAAATGCGTCGGATTTACTTATGATTCATAAACATTCCAAGTGGTTTTGGTCCGCCATTTTAAGTTTTTTGGTTCTTTTTACGCTTGGCGCGTATTTTAAGGTTTTGCGCGCCGAATTTGTTTACGATGATTTTGGTTTTATCGTAAACAATAAGGATATCCAAAGTTTTAAGCCGTTTTCTAAATTCTTTTTAAGTCCGGATATTTTTACCGGAAGCAATTATGCCGCCGAAAATGCGGGTGGCAAAAACTGGCGGCCGGTTTCTTCTCTGGCTTTCGCTGTTGAATATCGCCTTTTTGGGACCAATTCTTCCGGTTTTCATTTGATAAGCATATTGCTTCATTTGATAAATATAATTCTTGTTTATTTATTAATTATAAAAATTACAAGCCGGAAAGACATTGCTATCGCCACAGCTTCGCTTTGGGCCTTACACCCGGCTCTTACGGAAGCGGTCAGCTGGGTCTCCAATCAAAGCAGTTTAATTTTTCTGGGATTTTTTCTTCTTGCGACTTTAGCGCTCCTCAAAGAGCGCTTTTGGGTGGCATACTTGTTTTTCGGTCTTTCGCTTTTATCAAAAGAAACGGCTTTGGGCGGAATTTTTATAATACCTTTTATTTTTTTGATGGATTCAGAATGGCGGGAAAAAATTAATTTCCGTAAAATTTTAATCAATTCATATCCGTTTGTTTTGACGGGCCTGGTTTATTTTTACGTTCATTACAAAATTTTAGGCGTTTTGGGCGACCACGCTTCGCGCGGTTCGTTTTTTCAAAATATTCTTTTGGCACCGGCCGTTTTTTATAAATATATCAGCTTGGTATTTTATCCGGTTGAGTTGCTTTTAAATTATTCTAATTTTCCCTTGCCATCTGGAGCGGGGGATCCAAGAGTAGTTATGGGGATTCTGTCGGTTGTCTTTTTGGCGGCATTATTTTATTTGGGATTAAAAAAATCCTGGTCCGGTTTTGTTATCGGAATAGCCTGGTTTATGGCGTTTTTACTTCCCGTTTTGCAAATAATCCCTTTTCAGGATATAGCCGGAGAAAGGTTTCTTTACGCGCCGCTTGTTGGTTTTTTTCTGGCCATTACTTTGGGGTTTGAACGATTTTCCAGTTACGCGAAATCAAGATTTAGTTTTAATTTCTCCGCGGCGGGAAAAATAATTTTTATTTTAGTTTTGGCTGCGTTTTTTATTTTAACGTTAAACCGCAATAACGATTGGTTGAATTCGGAGAATCTCTGGCTTTCGGTTCTCAAAGTTGATGATCGCAATCAAAGGGCCTACGAAAATCTTACCGCTTATTATTTGGAGAAAGGCAGTATAGACAAATTGATTGAATTTTCCAAACGACTTTTAGAAATAAATTATAAAAACCGAACAGGGCGTTTGCATTTGGCGATTGGGTACGCTATTAATAGACGATTTAAAGAAGCGGAATCTATTTTTACAGATTTATTAAAAGAAGATCCGAATTTTGGACCAGCTCGGACAAATTTACAAATTCTTAAAACGAATACAGGACCCTTAAATGATTCTTCTTTTGTTGAATCTACCGTTGGAGCACCCCTCGTTGAGGGAAATATTATAAATTCCGGAATTGCCGGAAGAATTATTTTAAGCGATGGGGCGCCTTTTGAAGCAAGTTTGGATGTTTTCAGGGCGGACGAAATGTCACGGCCTTTCATTTCAGTACGTTCCGATGCCCAAGGCAAGTTTCAAATTCCTTTAAAGCCAGCCGTCTATATTGTAAAACCAATGGATCCCGATGGACCCCGCGCGCCCTTAAGGGACCAATATACGGTTGTGATTGGCAACAATCAGTGGCTTCAGGTTAAAATAGAGTATAAATAATATGGCCGATCAAGTTCAGGAAATAAAAGAAAAACTCAATATTGTGGATGTTATTTCCGGTTATTTGCGGGTGCAGAAGGCCGGCGTTAATTTTAAGGCGCTGTGTCCTTTTCATAATGAGAAGACGCCTTCTTTCATGGTTTCTCCTCCGCGCCAATCATGGCATTGCTTTGGGTGCGGGGAAGGGGGGGACATTTTTACTTTTGTAGAAAAGATTGAAGGGGTGGAGTTCCCGGAAGCCCTGAAAATTTTAGCCGAAAAAGCCGGTATAATTTTAAAATATGATAATCCGAAATTGCGCTCGGAAAAAGACAAATCTTATGAAATTTGCGAAAAAGCAACGCAGTTTTTTACCGCTTCGCTCAATAATGAGAAAGCTATTCTAAGGTATCTTCAAAAGAGGGGGCTTCAAGACGGGACCATTGACGAGTGGCGTCTCGGTTACGCGCCGGATTTCTGGGGGTCTCTTTTGTCGTTTCTTAGTAAATATGGTTATTGCGAGCCGGAGATTGAAAAAACCGGCTTGATTTTGCGGGGCGCAAAATATCACGATCGGTTTAGAAATCGCTTGATGTTTCCGATTTTTGACACCAATGGGCGGGTAGTGGCTTTTTCCGGCCGCATTATGAATGATATCATTCCATCTAAAACCGAAAAAGCCGATAGCGGCAAATATATTAATTCCCCGGAAACAATTTTATATAATAAAAGCCGGATTCTTTATGGTTTGGACAGAGCTAAGACAAATATAAGAAAATCCGATAAAGTTATTTTGGTTGAAGGGCAGATGGATGTAATTTTACCGTGGCAAGACGGGGTAAGGAACATTGTCGCTACATCGGGCACGGCCTTAACCGAAGACCATCTTCTTGTTTTAAAGAGGCTAACCGGCAATTTAGTGCTGGCATTTGATATGGATGAGGCGGGCGCGAGAGCCACCGAAAGAGGAGACTTGACGGCGGTTCAGAGCGGGTTTAATATTTCCGTGATTAGTTTGCCTTCAGGCAAAGATCCGGCGGATTTTACAAAAGAACATCCCGGGGAGTTTATTAAACTCATTAACGGCGCTGAACCGATAATGTCTTATTATTTTAAGCAAATTTTTAAAAAATTTTCCGCCAATGGCGAATTTGTTTCTGACAGGGACGAAATCCCGCTTGAAGGGAAAAAATTTATTGCCATTGATCTTTTGTCTAAAATCAAACGCTTGCCAAGTGCCGTTGAAAGAAGCCACTGGATAAGGGAATTAAGTCTGAGAATCAATATTCCCGAGAGAGAGTTAAATGAAGAAATGGAGCAACTGGAGACGGCGCTGGATGAAAGAACGCAATACTCCCTTCCATCCCCAAACACAAATATTCAGGCGAAGACAAGAAAAGAGATTTTGAGCGAACGGCTTTTAGCGTTATTATTAAAAAAGCCGGATTTGATTGCCGAAGCGGTCAAGACGGCCGTTTTTCTGCCGAAAAAGGATTTTGAAGTTTTGGGGGCGTTGGCGGCCGGCCGGAACAGTTTTTCCGAAACAAGGGCGGCCCTCTCCGCCGATTTGCGCCCCCATCTTGATTTTTTGTATCTTGCCGGCGACCATGAGTTTGAAAAAGCGGGGGCTGATTTTAATCTTGACAAGGAAATAAAATTTTTAATTGAGGAGATAGAGAGGGAACATTATAAAGAAATTCTTCAAAAAATCGGACAGGAAATAAAAAAATGCGAGGCCCATCCGAACGACGCGGCCGGGCGGGATTTAAATAAGTTGACGGAAGAATTTAAAAATATTTCAAAAAAACTTTACGAGTTAAATAAATATGAAAAAGAAAAAAGAAAAAAAAACTAGAACACGCAAAAAACCGGCGAAGAGAAACAGGCCGAAAAAAGAAGCGAAGCCAAGGGAGAGAGTCAGCCAGAAAGAGAAGCTTTTTGAGAAACGGGCGAAGGCCATAATTGACCGCGGCCGGGGGAGGGGTTTTATCACCGAAACGGAAATCTTAAAATTTTTCCCGGATGTTGAAAAAGATATTTCAGAATTGGAACGGCTTTATGATCGTTTGGAAGAAGCTAACATCAGGGTTGAAGAAACTCGGGGGTTTATAGAGGAAGTGGTATCGGAGCCGACCAAAGAGGAAATAAACAGAGCCTTAAATATTGAAGCCGATGACACCATCGCTTCCGATTCGGTGCAAATGTACCTTAGGGAAATCGGCAAAACCCCTCTTTTGACAAGAGATGAGGAAAAAGAATTGGCTAAAAAAATTGGGAAAGGTGACATTGAAGCGCGCAATAAACTGATCCAAGCAAATTTACGTCTTGTGGTTTCCATCGCCAAACGCTATATCGGCCGCAGCCCCAATTTAACTCTCTTAGATTTAATTCAGGAGGGAAATATCGGCTTGGCGCGGGCGGTTGATAAATTTGATTATCGCCGGGGCTTTAAATTTTCAACCTATGCCACTTGGTGGATCAGGCAGGCCGTTACCAGAGCCTTGGCCGATCAGTCGCGCACTATCCGCATTCCGGTTCATATGGTGGAAACTATTTCTAAATACTCCCAGCATAAACGCCGATTGCTTCAGGATTTGGGGCGGGAGCCGTTGCCGGAGGAAATCGCCGTTGAAATGGGCGTTGACGTTGAAAAAGTTCGCCACATCATCAAGATTTCTCAAGATACGATTCCTTTTGAGACGCCGGTCGGCAATGAAGATGAGGGTTCAACATTGGGCGATTTTATTGAAGATGAAAAAGGAGTAACGCCGGTTCAGTCGGCGTCTTTGCGCCTTTTGGAAGATCAAATCAAAAAAATTATCGATGATCTCCAGCCGCGCGAACAAAAAATTTTGAGGATGAGATTCGGTTTGGATAACGGGGTCACCCACACGCTTGAAGAAGTCGGCAATGAATTTGGAGTGACGCGCGAGCGCATCCGCCAAATTGAATTTAAAGCGCTTGAAAAAATCCGCCAGCATCAAAATTTGAAAAAATTGAAAGGCTACTAATCCCCGAAATTTATATTTATTGTGCATAACTATTTTTTGCATTTGGGTTTCGTATAAGGTATCATTAAGAGAGCTATAATTAAAAAAAAGACCTATATGAATCTATCACCTAAATTTACATCAAAAGTTCTAATTATTTTGGCAATAGCTTTGGGCGTTGCCTTTGCCGTTCCGGCCAGAGCGCATAATCATGAGCCTTCTGTTCGCGGAGAGTTAAAGGAGCGTACTAAAGATTTGCGTCAGGATATTAAGAATATTAAAGCCGGGTTTAAAACCGAAGTGTCCGATATAAAATCAAAAAGAGAGGCATTGGATGCCCGGCTGAAAGATGAGCGCGAAACAGCAAAAAAGCGTCTTGAAACCGTTCGCGAAGAAGCCAAGAAAGTGGCCGAAACGCGCCGCGCGGAAGTAAAAGATAAAATCAGCAAATTGCGCGATGAAAAAAAGAAACAAATTGCTACGCGGCTTGATAAACAACTTACGCATCTGAATACCCAATGGACGGATCATTTTAATAACGTGTTAAACCATCTTTCGAAAATTCTCGGGAAAGTGGAGTTGAGGGCTGACAAAGCCAAAATTAACGGTAGAGATGTTTCCGCGGTAGGAACGGCGATCCAGAATGCTAAAACCGCCATTGAGACTGCCCGGACGGCGGTTGAAACTCAAGCCAAGAAAACTTATATTGCCTCTTTTAGCTCCGAAGACAAACTTGGCGCGGCGTTTAAAACAGTGAGAGAACAACTCCACAAAGATCTTTTCGGACTTCGAGATGGAGCAATGAAGAGCGCCCGCGAAGCGGTTCAAAGCGCGCTTCAGGCATTAAAAGGCGTTCCTCATGTGAATGAGGAGCCGAAAGCAACCACAACTCCGTCGCAAACTCAATAGTAAAAATTTAAACTTTTAAATTTATGAACACATCAAAAACTTGGCTTTGGATTATAATCGCGATCGGGGCGTTGGCGCTCATTGTTTGGGCGGCTGGGCAGTACGGTTTTCTAGCTTCAAAAACAGATCAATCTTTGTTGGACAGCGATGTTATCGCCGATATTAGCAACGATTTAAATTCAGTTGATATTGGCACTCCTAGTGAGGATCTCAAACAGATGGACGCGGATATAAATAGCTTATAACTTGCGGTAAAAATAAAAATCCGCCCTCGATAAATTCGGGGCGGATTTTTATTTTTAGGGTTTGATTTTTTCAAAAAATAGTGTAAAATATTTCCATATTCCGGCATAGCTCAATGGTAGAGCGACTCCCTGTTAAGGAGTGGGTTCCAGGTTCGAATCCTGGTGCCGGAGCC
>ERZ1292644.26-Hain-H14-01um-R2-26-length-86964-cov-11_pt1 | contig 86964 bp, 149 predicted proteins | sample MGYA00564402_ERZ1292644 | MGnify/ENA primary metagenome ERZ1292644 (study PRJEB36523, sample SAMEA6512644) | groundwater metagenome | collected 2019-01-09 | study: AquaDiva: Metagenomics assemblies of 32 groundwater samples
GCGGGTCCGAGATGTGGCGCCCGGTCCGATCGGCGCGGGCCGTCCTCGAGCTCCCGCACTGGAGCGGCGCGTGGTCGAGTAATGAGCCGATCGGCCCACAGTCCAGCGGCTCGCATGATGAAGATCCGTTACGGCTGACAATGGCGGCGGTCTACACCTGGATTTGCAAGGGCGCGGCCTACGTCCTGCACTGCGGCGCGGGCATCAGGGGCGGGGGCGCGTGGGAGCAGCGGCCCGATCGCATTGGCCTCGGCATCCCGCCGAACCTGCCAGCGACGACCAACTTTGCGGCGACTTGCGCGGGCCTTCGCATGGTCAGAACGATCCTGCCGGCGGACTTGCCTAATTTCACGTGGTGGAATAGTTCGCGGGCGGCCGGGCAGGGGCACCCGTTCGACGTCGAGGCGTTCCAGGACGGCACGGTGCTGCGGGCGATGGCCGGCGTGTCTGGGGATGGGCGCTTCGTCGTCGCGCCGATCGTCGCACCAGACCAGGTGTCGCTCAAGGCGAAGCACGCCATGCAAGTCGACATCATCGATCCGATGACCGGCACGATTAAGAAGTCACGTCAACTCTTCACTTGGCAGACCGCATTGATGCCGGCCGCCGATGCGACGATCATCGTGGGACGACTCACATGAGGAGGAATAGAATGAAACTGATCCGCAAACATTTACGACTGACTCTACACACGAGGGCGATGAACCTCGAAGGGGAACTAACAGGGACGATCATTAGGCCTGGTAAGTGGTGGGTAGACTTCCAAGGTAAGTTAAGGGCGCTTGGGTTCACAGTTGAACAAGTATCTTCTGATGGCCCACAGTCGAGCGTCACTAATCCTGAGTTCATTGAATAAGGTGGCGGCTTACATGATCATGTGTACGCCATACAGGTCGACATCATCGATTGGACGTAACATCGCGCGGTGTTATGGGACGTAATAACGATCCAATTCGCTTCGAGCAGCCCTCGCTGGAGCAGCCGACTGCGCTGTCTCCTGAACGCCATCGTCGCCTCTGGGAGTACTTCACGATGCTGCGCCAGCATGGACACGAGGAGATTGCGGACACGGTGCGGCAGATCCTCTACGCGCCGATTCGACGGTGGGACGACAGATAAAGGATGAGAAAATAAGACGCGCCATGACTCATGAACCGTTATGCCAATAGATCGTAGGTCAGTCAATGTCCGCGTGCCCATTTTAGGAGACGTGCGGGTCCCATGGTATACGGCCCACGGTCTCGGCGTCCTCTTATTGTTGGCCGGCGCAATCTATGTGTATCAACTCGCCGTCCCACCTCCGTTGATTACGTTGCAGCGAGCCAATGCGGTCCTGAAAAACGAGATGTCCGAATATGGGAAACATTACGGCGAGCCGCCAGAGCAGGCGTTCGCCGATCCAGATGGGGCGCTGCGCGTGCAGGTCTATGATGATCATTGTGTCACTATTCAGACGAGGAACGCCAACGGGCGTTGGGCCACGCATTTAGTTATGGCCGGGGAAAATCAGCAGCAAGTTACCCTAAATAAATATACCTATTGGATGCTGGCGCCAGTGCTCCATACCGCTGGTTCGTTGTGCATGGATCCTCGCTTTGTTCATCCGCGCCTCCAGGGCACGCGGAACGTTCGGACCAACAACGAATGTATTATCCAAGTATATCGGCTCTTTGATGACGGGTGTGAACATTGGCAGAATTTCAATATCTGCTCCGGAGCATGGGAAACTAATCCGGATGGCACACCGTTAATTCATTGGATTAGATGTATTCATTAACATGAAGCACACCACGGAATCGCGCGCCAAGATTGCTGCTGCTAACAGACGTAGGGTCATTTCGTCAGAAACACGCGCTAAAATGTCCACTAGCCAACACAGACGAGCAGAACGCGAACGATTGCATGGTGTCGTTCATTCTGGTGGTGGATGGAATAAAGGATGTAAAGAACCACCGAACATCACAGCAAAACGGACAGCACACACGTCCAACGCGAGCAAGCGCAGATGGGCAGCAATGTCAGACGCTGAACGCTCAGCAAAAACAGCGCATGCGAGACAGCACATTAAGAAAACTCTCGGTGGAATAGCCAAAGCATTGTGGGCAGATAAAAGCGCTGACCAAAGGCGTGAAGTTGTTGAGAGGCTCCATTCTCCTGAGTCGAGAGCAAAGAGAGGAAGAAATATCAGCGCTACCAACCGCGCGCGTTACGCTGTGATGACGCCGGAGCAACGTCGTATTGCTGCCATGCCGATGATTCAAGCAAGTCGTCGTATTCACAAACCAACATCACTCGAACAAAGCGTGGCGCTTATCCTTACCGCCATCGGAGTTCCATTTATTCAAGAGTATCGGATTGGTCGTTATCATGTAGATTTTTACGTTCCGTCTCAACAGTTGGTAATTGAGGCTGATGGTGCCTTTTGGCATCGCGATCATGACAAAGATGCACGTCGTGATCGTGAGTTGGTCGCCTTAGGCTTCACTATAATCCGTCTTGCTGATGTGTTAATACAATCCGGAGAAGCAGAACCAGTGATACGGAAAGCTCTGGCTTAGAATCCGTGGGACACGAACCCCAACGGCACGCCACGCGTGCGGTGGACACGGTGTATTCACTGACATGGCGACATGGAAACGATGGAGTACTGGGACACGCTACGGATTACGGATCGATGAATATGCTGGACCGTGGATATCCTGTGGTGTGCATATTCAATTCTGGCCACCGAGGAGAGCGCAGGTTGTGTTTCACGTCTGTTGGTGGATCGTCACGCTAGGACGTCACTACGCATAAATGTGGACGTGGAACCAATGGAGAAATCTGGAGTTTGGTGGATCATCACCGACTCATTCAATTTGAGGAGCAATCAATCACCAATGATGAGAACAACGCTCTTTTCCGTACTCGCGCTCGTCATCGTCAGTGTCTCTGGGCTGGCGCAAACGCCGACGCGGATTGATCGCAATGCGGTTGTCTTCGTGGAGGAATCCGAATTCGGCCAGGCGCTGTCCGCGGCCATCCTTAAGAAGAAGGTGCCGGTCTTCGTCAGTACGGCCAAGGAGAAGGCGCAGTTTTTCATGGAAGAGAGTTCGAATGCGAGCAAGGAAGGTACGGGGGAGCGCGTGACGAAGGTGCTCGCATTGGGTGTCTTCGCCGGCAGCGGCAAGACCTATGAAGCCAGCGTGAAGTTGACGAACGCTGACGGGTTGGTCCTGTTCGCGCACAACGCCAAGAAGAAGGACATCAGGGGCGCGGCCGAGGACGTGGCCAATAAGCTCAACGACTACATCAAGCAGCAAGGAAAGTGACCGTCGCAGGTAAATACCTGCAATAAGGAGAACAGTAATGGAGACACTGCGTGCGTTCATCGTTGCCAACCCCATCCTTGCGGCGTCGCTGAGTAGCCTATGGGGCGCGGTGCTGATCGATCTAACGACGTTCGTCAGATCGAAATCCCCAGGTGATTTCTTCGGTCAATTCGCCTGGCAGATCGCCGCATGGCGCTACGTGCAAGCGATCGTGGCCGGATTCATCGGGAACGTCGCGATCGCCGGTGCCGGGACATTGGTCGCGCTATACCTACTATCATAGGAGGATCTTAATGGACTGGAAGTCGCTCATCACGCAGATCGCACTCATCGCACTCGGCTCGCATCCGAAGACGGCAAAGATCGTTCCGCACGTCGTGCGCGGCATCCAGATTGCCGAGGATCTCAAGCACGGCCAGGGCGCGCAGGCGAAACTCACGCATGCTGTCGATCTGATTCGCGAAGGCATCGCCACGGAGAACACCTTACGCCCAGGCACGATCAATGAAGACATCGCCGACGAAATGCTCACGACAGGCGTGAGCGCAGTCGTCGACGCGGCAAACGTCTTCAAAAAGGCCGGGCTGCTCGTGGAGCACGTCCCTCCTACATCGTAGAGTGGTGGCGGACGCGCCGCGTTCGAGGAAATACGATTGATCGCGCGACGCTGAAAAACGGCTGAAAATCGTATACATTAAGGATATGCACCATATTACAATTTTGGCGCATGCTAAGCCTCTGCCTACTAAGCACTTACCATTACCATCGATTTGACTCTATCGCCAGATTTGGTAGACTAAGCATGTCAGTCGGATAGCCCAGAGGGCTCTTTGAAAACTGAAGCGGCTGGATCCTGAAACGGATGAGCGTCACGACACGACGCGCGAAGTAAGGACACCAGATGAGCGGCAAACAGCGCGACTGGGTAAGACCGGCGCGACTCGCCAGACGCGACACGACACGACAGCGTTTCTCACGCTGTTAGTCGCACGCGATTTTCCCCACTCTCTTCCAGCAACGATGAAGCGTTCCGCATTGAGCGGGATACGAACGGTTCGTCTTGCGACTGGTCAGCACTGGATCTTCACTGACACACTGGACGGGTTGTCCGGCTGTCGACAGTGAACTGTCCGCTGATGCTGTGCAAGCGCGAACACTAGCGAGGTATCCGAGGGAGAGCCAGAACATGAGCATGAAGACGCGGAGATGCTCCGCTGAGTCTGGTGAGTGGTCTCGCGAATCACTCCGCACGAAGGATTCCGAAAAACGCGATCAGACGTGAAAAGTTCGTGACGCGCAAACATCGTGGAGCACCGAGCCGACTGCGGCGATGACGCTGACTGCTGAGCCGACCTGCGGCGATGACGGTCCACGATTAGCAAGCACCCTACGACGGACTGCGGCTGTGCGGACTCACGACGCGCGTGAGCCAGTCCAGTAGATTTCCTACCAGAGAAAAATACTTCACAAGATGCGTTGTGCTGGCGGACGAGCCAACTGTGGTTCGTCCATCAGCAGGAGGGCATCATGTTGATCATGTTGGTGGCAGTCATGTTTGGACGACGACGCGTGTTTGAGCGAGCACGCGGACGCTTCGTGGTCTATCGCTTTCGCGGACGCAATATCACGTTCGCGCTACGGAGGGCATCATGAGAAGCACGCGCATCGCGGTTATCTGCCTGGAGTGTGGGAAGACATTTTCGACGGCGTCGATCACACCGTCGTGTCCGAAATGCGGCGGATCGGATGTGGAGGTGCGATGACCAAACAACAGAAGACGGAACTCAAATGGTGCGCCTATCACATGCGCACAATGCCAGTACAAGCAAGCGCAAGGTTCGAGCGGCTCGTGCGCGAAATCACGCCAAAAGATCGTCGCGATCTTGTAGACACGCTGCGCGAGATACTGAACGACTGTACTCCAGACCACATCCGTTAATCGCTTAACGCTCACTGCGGCAGACGCCGCCATAGAAGAGGAGCACACACCATGAGAGCGACCACACTTCGCACGTACACCAAGATTGAAGACGCCATGCTGCGCGCCGCGATGCCCAAGACGAGCGCGCTGGATCCAGTGCCGACCTTCACGCACGACGGCTTACGCTTGACGGTCGCGAATCGCGGACTGACGCGGCTCGTGCGCGTCGTGCCGACGCTGACAGTCTCCATCGGCGAGAGGGCGAGGATGGCGTGACCGTATTTCAGCGCAAAGACGTCCAGCGCATCCGCGACATTCTGGCGAAGGCGCGCGGAGACGCTGACCACGCACAACGCCTGGCGACAACGATGGCGCATGCCATCACGAATGTGGACAAAGCGCTACGTCGCTCCAGTGCGGCGATGGCGCTCAGAGAACACGCGTTGGCGGAGATTTTTCTTCAGCGCCACGACACGCTGATACAGATCCTGCGCGTCCGTCAGCGGATGCGCCGCTCGAACGGTTCGATAATTTCACCATGGCAATGAAAAAGGAGGGATGCGATCATGACACGATTCAATCTATTGCCGTTTCCATCGTCGGTGCGTCGACAGGCATCCGAGGATGCGGCCTTCGCTGCACTGCAGGCGTTTCATCGGGCCGAGCGTGAGTTGGCGCAGCCGAGTCGGTCGCGCTCGATCCTATCGATTCATGCGGACGTCCAGCGCACACAGAGTCTCGCCGAGTCGCTGGCGGCCTCGCTCGCTTGGGCACGCGCATGAGACTTACGCTGTCCTGTCGGATCAAGGCCCTCGAAGCAGGCACATGGCAGCGGCGCGATGGGACGTTCGTGCGAGTCCGTGAGATGCCGGACGGTTATCTCATCAATGCGCTGTTGCGCACCTTACTCGATCGCGAACCACGCGGTATCACACAGCCGCTCGCGTGGGAAGTGAAACGGCGCGGCTTACAGCAGTACGCAGAGCGTGAAGTTGAAAGGAGAACAAATTCACATGCGGCATTACCACTTCATGTTCAACGGAAAAATCGTCGAGCACGTCCACGGCGTGCCGACCACGCGTCATGAGCACGAGAATGCGTACGGCTGGAGCACATCACGGCTAACGATTATGGACATCCGCGATCAGTTCATGATTCAACGACAGGCGAAAGCGCTTATGCAAGCAATCAGGATGGAGCACAAGAATGACTGACAAAAAGAAACTGGCGATTGCATTTCAAGCACTGCGACGCACCGGCATCGCGGCGCGGATGAACTTCTCGTGTTGCGGATCGTGCGGGAGTTACGAGTTGGCGAATCGCTTCACGAACGACGACGCGCGCGGCTACATCTTCTATCACAAGCAGGAAGGCGCGCGCGTCCGAGGTGAGCGCTTACCGGATGGCGGTCTATATCTTCACTGGGCCGCACGAACGACCGACACGGAGATGAATATTGCCAGCGATATTGTGATGGCGCTCAACACTGCTGGCCTGCACGCGGAGATGCCGAAGGACATCAGCGCCTGTATCCATGTGAAAGGAGCCTCACAGTGACCGACGCTTTCATCAACACCGGCCATTATCAGCGCGAGCACGGTCGTCGGCCGAGCGGACGAGGATCGTGGGCCTTTTGCGCCGCAGACGATTACCACAAAGACAACTATCTCGATTTCGTGTTCTGGGCGAACGGCATGTATCGCGATGCGCGCGCCGCAGCACTCGCGCATTTCAAGGACAAGACCGACCACATCGTCGTCTGCACCTGAGGGAAAGGAGCCTCATGACCACGTACAACGACATCATCAGACGCACGCTCAAGATCACGCCGGAGCGCGCCAGACTCGTCGAGGCATATTTGCGCCTTGACTACGGCACGCTCGATCATCTGTCCAATGTGGAGATCCGGCGCGAGTACCACGTTGGAGGCATCAGCGCGGCGATTGACGCGGACGTCGATGGCGCACTGAAACTTGCGGAGAGCCTTGGGCTGAAGTGAAAAAGGAAGGATACGATATGCGAAAAGCGACCGCGAAACACATCGACCGGCTCATTGAGCAGACGTTCTATGCGAATCACACCAACGTGCAGATCGACATCATGGACATCGGCAAGATCTTTGCTGCTGGACGTGCGGCCTTTGAATCTGCAGGCCAGACGGCGATTGCTCCGGCGGTTGCCGAGGCCGTCTCGCGACTCCGCAAGAACTAAACCGTGTCAACAACAAGGAGAACACCACACATGACGATTCACATCATCCCGAACGACAAGGGCAACCCTCCTGGAAAACTCGCGGATGCGGAACTGCATTTCGAGGATGGACCGCTGTCCGGCCTGAAGTTGATTGGCTTCGGCGTCTGGGAACGCCGTGACGGCGGACGCAATGTTACCTTTCCAGCGAGGCAATACTCTGTGAACGGCGAGCGTAGGTCCTTCGCGCTGCTACGGCCACGGTCGGATGCGACATCGATCAACAACGTGCGCGATCTGATTCTCGACGCCTACGCAACATACGAACAATCCACACCCATAGGAGTATGACCCATGCCGATGAGCCCCCAGACGCTCTTGCGCGAGGCGGCCGACAAGATCGAGTCGGCGCTCACGCAACTCAACATCCGGGCCGCGCCGTGCAAGCACTGCGGCAATCTGATATTTGAGGAGTTTCTCCACGCGCAAATCCATCGCCGATTTATGGAGATGCCCACCAAACTACGCAAGGACGCGACGCGACTCGACACGAAGCAAGCACACACTGCGCCAGACGGCGCCATTGAGTAAGGAGCAGATCACATGCGACCAAGCGAACTCGTGACGTTTTTGAAGCACGCCATTATGGTCAAAGATCCGGTGGCCATCATCGGCGCACCTGGCCTGGGGAAGACGGACATCCTGAAACAGACGGTGTCGGATATCAAATACCACCTCGTCATCAGCCATCCCAGTGTCGAGGATCCGACCGACAGTAAGGGGATTCCGTGGGGCAATGGACACGGCATTGATTTTCAGCCCGTCGGACAGATCAAGCGCGTTATCGCCGCCACTGAGCCGACGGTTTGGTTTCTGGACGATTTCGGCCAGGCGATGCCGAGCGTGCAGGCCCCGTACATGCAGTGGTTGCTCGGCGGAGAGTGCAGTGGACACAAGTTGCCGTCGTGCGTGACGATGGTCCTCGCCAGCAATCGACGCACGGATCGCGCTGGCGTCACAGGGTTCCTGGAGCCAGTCAAGTCACGTGTCACATTCGTGACGCTGGAACCGCACGTGGATGATTGGTGCGCGTGGATGCTCCAGCAGACGCACGTGGATGGCGTGGCGATTCCCATGGATGCGATTGCCGAGCAGGTGGCGTTCATTCGCTTCCGACCGGATCTGTTGTCGCAGTTCCAGCCCTCGGCGGATCTGCAGAACAGCCCGTCGCCACGCAACTGGGTCTCGTCGCTGAAGTGGCTCACTGGCGGGCTTCCGAATGCGCTGGAGTTGGCCGGGCTGACCGGCCGAGTTGGTGAAGGCGCTGCAGTTGAGCGTATGGGCTTCCGCCGGCTCTATCGCGAACTGCCCAACATCGATGGGATCTTGATCGATCCGGACAAGGCGTCGATTCCGACACAGCCCGCCACGTTGTACGCGGTCGTGACCGCGCTTGGTATCCGCGCCAATGCCAAGAATTTCGCTCGCGTTGGTCGCTATGCGCAGCGGCTGACGGACGCGCAGCACGGCGAGTTCGCGGCGTTGCTGTTGCGGGATGCGACGCGACGCGACCAGTCGATTATGCAAACGCCCGCGTTCGTCAAGTTGGCGTCTGGCGATCTGGGGCAGTTGATTGCTGGAGGCACATCATGAATCGCGTCTCGATGAGACGGATACACTCACAGGAGATTCCATCTATGACACCAGTACCCATCATTACCGACACCGGCAAGGCACGCGCCATGCTCGTGCGGCTCTCTATCTCAACGTGGACGGCGAGGAAGTTCGACCGGAAAGCCACGGACAAAGTCAACGACGCCAACGATGCCGTGCGTGAAGCCGGACGGTACAACAAGCACCTGCTGGCGAATGCGAAAGCGCACGCGGACATCATGAAGGCGTCCGGCGCTGCACGTGCCACGCACTACGATCAGACGCTGCCGTGGGCGGATGAAGGCTGGCGGTTGCTGCCGACGGCGAATTACTTCAACTATATGGATGTGATGCGCAAGGAGCGGCGCGCCTTCGATGCCGCCGTTGAGACGTTCATCGACCAGTATCCGACATTGCTTGAAGAGGTACGTGAGAAACTCGGCGACATGTATCGCCGCGAAGAGTATCCGAATGCGTACCGCGTCCGGCGTCGCTTCTCGTGGGACATCGAAATCTCGCCGGTGCCCTCGGCTGGCGATATCCGCGTCAATCTTCCGGACGATGAGCGGGACGCGATTGCCGAGGCCGTGACCATTCGCGTGCAGCGTGCAACAGAGACCGCGATGCAGGATGCGTGGGACCGGCTCTACCATGCGGTGGCGCACATGCAGGACCGCCTCGGGAATAAGGAGACGGTGTTTCGGAACACGCTCGTCTCGAACATGCGAGACGTGGTCGATGTGCTCGCTCGGCTCAACGTCACAGAGAATGAAGATCTCGAGGCGATGCGCCGGCGCGTCGACGAAGAGTTGACGGCCTTCGATGCGGAGTCCTTGCGTGATGACGAGACGCTGCGTTCCGCCACGGCAGACAAGGCCAAGGCGATTCTCGACGCGATGGCGTCGTTTTATGCGCCTGCTGTTGAGGAGGTGTCAGCGGCATGACGATCGAGGTGAGGCGCCAAATAATCGTCCCAGGTCGCGCGTGGCGGTTGGTTCATCAGTACTACTGCGTCCAGTATCGCCTCACTGGACGCCGTCTTTTATTTGAGTCGATCTCGCATGAACGACACGAGCGCGGATCATCACTCCGCGTCGCCATTGCGACGATTACACGCACTATTCGGCGATACTTACGAGAGGAGCAAGACGTATGACTCGACCGGCCGAGATACTCGGCCAACGCTTTGCGCGACTCGTCGTTATCGAGCAATCGGCTAGCGAGAATGACAAGACGCGTTGGCTATGTCGATGCGATTGTGGCAATGTGCTCACTACAACTGTATCGCATCTTAGACGAGGCAATACCAAATCGTGCGGTTGTCTGAGACGTGAACAGTCACGACTGAGTCTCCTTAAGCATGGACGATCACATACTCAGATCTATGGTGTGTGGCAGGCCATGCGCGCGAGATGCTTTGATTTAGATGATCAGAAATATCCAGATTATGGCGGACGTGGCATCACCGTCTGCGATCGGTGGCGCAAGAACTTCGAGCCATTTCTAGCGGACATGGGAGAACGACCTCTCGGACTCACGCTCCACAGAATCGATAACAATGGCAATTACGAGCCTGGCAACTGTTGCTGGGCAACACCAAAGACACAAGCAAACAATACGCGTCGCAATCGACGGATGGCTTTTGGTGGAGCGACATTAACCTTAACGGAATGGGCGCAACGACTTGGCATCACGCCAGGATCGTTGCATTCTCGCTTATCGAAGTGGAGCCTTGAAAAGGCGCTGACCACAGCGAAGAGGAAATGAACAATGTCCACAGCACGACAGAAAGTTATCGCCGCGCGCGTCGCGCTCATATTGGATTCCCCGTTTTTTGGGGCCCTTGCGCTTCGCCTGGCCGTGGTGGAAGATCCCTCACGCGAGACGGCATGGACCGATGGTCATCGCCTCGGCTATAATCCGACGTTTGTGGATTCGCTGACGCATGACGAACTTCTCGGCGTGATCTGCCACGAGGTCATGCACTGCGCGCAGGGCCATATGTGGCGGCGCGACAATCGCGAGATGAAGCGTTTCAATGTCGCCGCGGATCTCGCCATCAACCCCATCATTCTCGCCGCGGGATTCAAATTGCCGTCTGGCCGATTATTGGAGCCGCAGTACAAGGGCAAGAGCGTGGAATGGATCTACGACCGCTTGCCGGTGTCAGATCAATCTGGCGGAGGCGGCGGGAAAGGCGGAGGCGGCGGGAAGCAGAAAGGGCAAGACGGATCGCCGTCATCGGAGTCGTCGGATGCTGGAGACGATGGACAGGCGCCTGGCGCTGGTGGCTGCGATGTGCGCGATGCACCCGCCGATACCGCCGCTGATGGCAATACGGAATCTGACTGGCAGCAAGCGGTCCAGCAAGCGGCGATGGCAGCGAAAGCGCGCGGGATGTTGCCGGCAGCGCTGGACCGCTTCGCGAAAGAAGCAGTCACGCCGCGCGTGGATTGGCTGTCGGCCACATTGCGATGGGCGCAGGAACGGGCCCGCGATGATTATTCGTGGGCGCGTCCGAATCATCGCTATCTGGCATCTGGGCTGTATCTGCCAGCGCTGTATTCACAGTCGATGGGGCCGCTGGCGATTCTGATCGATACGAGCGGATCGGTGGATCAAGCCACCCTCGATCATTTCCATGGCGGCGCACAAGCGATCATGGACCAGTTGCGACCACGTCGTGTATATGTGGGCTACGCGGATGCGGCGCTCCACCGCATCGATACGTTCGAGCGCGACGAGCCGATAGTGTTCAAGCCAGTTGGTGGTGGCGGCACGGATTTCCGCCCTGGACTCGCGGCGATGGAGCAGCTTGACGATCCGCCGGTTGGCATTATCTACCTCACAGATCTTCAGGGCGGTTTTCCGGCGCAGGCCCCATCCATGCCAGTGCTGTGGGCGTCAACGACGCCCAACGTGCAGGCACCATTTGGCGAGACAGTCTCGCTGGAAAGGTGAGTAAATGAGAATCACGATGGACATTGAAACGTCATACGACAACGAGATCCGCTTCTTCGATGCGTGTATGGCGGCCGTGAAGACGCTCACGGAACTGGCGCAGAAGGCGCTTGAGGAAGGTGACACCACATCAGCATTCGGCGACCACGCTGTGATTGAAGATGCCGACGATGCGTGCGTCGGATATATCCGCGTTGAACCATGATCAAAATATAAAGAAAGTGAGATCTGTGATGCTTCATGCTGAGAACGAATTGCGTCCAGCCGTCCATGCTGTACGCCTGGCACGCGAGCGACGACGCCAGCGCCTACGAAGGATGGCACGACAGGCGATTGCCGTGGAGGCTATAATTCTCATCGCTTCAGCGATGCTGGCGTGGTTCTTCATGGTTGCGCCAGGGTCGCCATTCCAGGGACACCCCTATGGGCAGACGATGCGCATCGTATTCATTATCATGACGGCCCTCGCTGGAGGCGTTACAGCCATCGTGTTACTTGGACAGTGGGGATTTGGTGATTAATCCACATGAACGAGGAAAGAGAGGCCTCGATGAACCGAGGTTTTTGGACGTTGGACGTCATCCCACTATGGGAAGATATCAGCGTTCACTGGTGCGCTGCGAAAAGTGTGGTAAGGAGACCGTCTGCACGGACTGGTTCGACGATCTGTGAGACATGGCAAGATCATCTTTTCGCCCTACTGGCCGAGCGGCCCAACGATGTTAATCGTTTAACAACACTGCGAGGAGAGCGCTGATGTTCAAAACAGCCGAGAAATATCCGGAGTTCAAAGACGGATTTATTGTGATCGATGCGAGGAGCGCACCGCGACTCGCCAATGCCATCGGGTCGCGTATCTGGAAACGTCGGAGCGCTGCAGACGCCATGGCGCGACGGGCCAAGTTTAGTCTCGCGCGCCTCGACGCGCAGTATATTCACGTCGTCCCAGTCGAAGGACAGACGGATGTCTTCGCACTGGACTACATCGGCGCCGATGGTGTCGTCGTCAAAAAGGACGGCACGATTCGTCTGGAGGTCCGATGAAGGCGCGGCCGTTACCGCAAAGCGTGGAGCGCTTCAAGACACTGGCGGAGCAAGAAGGCCTCACTAATCCACTGGGGCGTGCGCTGCACTGCGCCAATCGACGTCTGAATACGTGGCCAAAGCTCAAAACTCCGGCGCATGTGATGCGCTCGTGCAGGCCGACGACGGCACAGCGATGGCTCGATCACTGGATGGCCGGTGGCAGCCTGCACGGACTCTGCTATGCCTCCAATGACGCGTATCTCTGGAGCCGCGCGCAACGACAAGGACTGAGCGAAGGCGCGAATCTCCGGCGCGCGATTAAACGCGTGCGCCGCACTGTGCGTAGCACCAAGGAGAATAAGTCATGAACACGACCACAAAAGGCCTCGTGCTCTTGCGCGAGATTAGCGATGTCCTGCGCACGTTTCCGGAGGTCTCGTGCGCGCCACATCTCACATGCGACGATGGCCATGTGCAGTTGACGCTCGACGTCGTACTGCCTGGCGCGGACGATCCGACGGCGATACCGGCACGTCTGCGTGCGCTGGCGCTGTACGACGAATTGCGCTACGTGACCGACATTGCGCAGATGCGCGCGCTTTGTGTTCGGTACGATATCGACCCGGACGTGATGGAGCCGTTTTTGGTTGCCGCACGGCGCGCTGAGGATGGTTAAAATGGCATTCGCGCAAAACACCAGACAACCAAAAGGTGGAGTGGACGTATCAGTTGGTGATGTCGTCCAGATTGATGGCGACGATCCACGCTTCGCTTATTGCTATCTCACAGTCACCGAAGTGAAAACCTGGGGCGTGCAAGGCTACGTGCAGGTGCCACATAGCGCCCATTCTGCGCAAGCATTCTATCGGTGTCCGTTTGCGCGTCTCACACGCATTGGTATTGCGGAATGGGTAGATCGCGACAACCAAGTCAGTGCGATGTTTTTGTTTGGCGACAGACTCTATCGATGTCCAAATACTGGGCGCATCATCGATGCGCTGCCTCATGATGACAAGGCGATCTGTCGGTGCGGTCGATCGAATCCATTTTGTCCGCAGGAGCAAACAGAGCGCACCGGCACGCATATCATTCGATTCCTTCAGTCAGCCACCATCGATGAATATCTCGACCAACGCGAGGCGGACGATCCCATTCGTTCGGCGCACAAGAAGGAGACAGTATGAAGACCGATCTTCTTCCTCGGTTAACAGCCGTGCGCGACTGGAGTGGTCGCGAATTTCGACTTGGTGATCTCATCTCGATGTCGCCATTGGGAATCGGACGGATCGATTCGTTCGTGTCCGCAGGGATCGCGTACGTCGATTTCGATGAGCCGCGCATGGAGCGCCATGCCGTCCGGATCGTTGATATTCATTTGGAAAGCGAAGCCTGTGGAGACATTTCAACCGATGATGAACTCTGAACTGAAAGGAGGATGAGGATGCGCGGTGGTTCGAAACGTCGAAAGGTCAAAAAAGTCTGCACGAAGTGTCTCCATGAAGGCTTGTATTTGCCGCGTGAGCGCATCTGCCAGCATCGCAAGTTTGGACCGCACTCGTACTGGTGTGGCGGATCATTGAAAGCGAAAGCGCCACAGAAACATCTGACAGCCTTGGCGCAACAGCGAGAACAGCGCGCGCTGGTACACGCCCAACGACAGGTGCGCAAGACGCGCACGCGGATCAAGCGGCTGACGACGGCGCTGCGGAAGTGGGAGCGCCGCGTCAGGCATTACGAGCGACGACTGGTCATGTCAGACGAGCATCGGCAGGCCGAGCGGGCGCGACTCAAGAAAGCGTCGCAAGTCCGGAGCGTCCGACAGCGCTTGACGAAAGCCGCGGCTGGACTCCCGGACGTGGAGCGCGATTTCACTGGACTGCCGGTTCTGCCTCTCTCGCTGGTGTCTACGCAAAACAGACACGTCCGCAGGACAGCGTAAGCGCTGGAGGGCGACCGGACGGCTGGGCGATGTCTCCGTCGAGCCGCGGACGCAGACTGTTCCTGAGCCGTCCTGAGCCGTGTTTGGGAAAGCGCTCCAAAAGTCGCCTGCCGACTAGTCTATCGCTCAAAATGCTGCGTCTTTCGCAATAGGGCGGTCGCTGTGAAGCGATAGGACACGTCCATGACTACTTGCCTGTCCGGACGCTGGTTCGCCAGTCTCCGACCGTCCTGAGCCGCTTCCTGTTAATCGCTTGACGTGACAAAAAGTGTCACATGGAGGGTTCGATGTCGTTTCGCGTCCAAGCGCAGCCGTGCGCGACGTGTATCTATCGGAAGGATTCGCCACTTGAATTGGCGACGCTGGAGGCCGAGATCGCCGATCCACAGTGCGCCGGATTCTTTCGTTCCTTCCGGATCTGTCATCACAGCGAGACGGCCTGCTGTCGAGGATTCTGGGATCGCCATAACAACGATTTCACGCTTGGCCAACTCGCGCAACGTCTTGGCATGATCGAGTTCGTGCAGGATGATCTGTCCGGGAGAAATTGGAGGTACAAATGAACGCTTCTGAGGCCAGCCGACTTGCAAACGAGTATCGAGATCATAAAAACACCGATGCGTGTCGGGCGAAAGAGATTCTCGCCGTGTTGAGGCGCAGCGGATGGAAACGTCTGGCTGAACTGTTGGAGAACGATGATGCCGAGCGCGTTACGGCATCGCTGACAAAGAGGCTTACATAATGACCATACGAAGTTTTTTGTACATGTGGGCGCGGCTCATCGGCGATATCAACGCGATTGCGCGTGGTCGTGTTGGCCGGAGGATTGGGCGACGTGTTGCCGGCAAGTTAACCGGCCGTCTGTTTGGGAGGATTTTTCGATGACGCCATCCGAAATTGATCTCGTGGTTGCCGAAGCGCTCGCGCGACTGGCGCATTTTAGTCAGAAGGAACAGTCCACAGGCGATCCATACATTCGTCATGTCGAGCGCGTCGTGGCGCTGTCCGTTGTTGAAATCGAAAAGTTAACTATCAACCTACCAACATATCCTCGTATCGATCTTCGGCAACGTGTTCAGGCCGTCGCGTGGCTTCATGATGTCCTAGAAGACTCCGACATTCTCGTCGTTGATGCTAACGAGAAATTACAATGCATGGGGTTCCATCCTGAGACGGTCGAGCCAGTTTTGCTGCTCACGCGCGGTTGGTACACGCCCTACGATGCGCCGTATAAGGAGTACATTAACCATCTCATCGGCGCCAAGAATCTGCTGGCGCTCGCGGTCAAGATCGCCGATCTTAAAGATCATCTGCGGCCTAATTGTCCCGCCTCATTACGACCGCGCTACGAAGCCGCGTTGTCACTTCTTACAGAGGTCTTCTCATGAGCAACCAATCATCAGCCACCGGAGTCATCACGTATCGCACGGATGATGGCGAACTCGAAACATGGGCGATTCATTGCACCGCGCAGGACACTGAAGAGTCCGTGCGTGCGCACGCCCTCAAGTGCCGACCGGGCCTCGACATCGTCAACATCGATATCATTCCAGACGGACCAGATAGTCCATACAGTAAGGAGGCGGGATGGCTTTTCGATTGAGCAAAGATAAGTGCGCTGGTTTGGTACGGCATCGCGACGCACTCGAAAAGGCGGCTGGTGTTGTGGCGGACTGCCACGCGCATCTCAACGCGGCGCTGGAAGAGGCCGTGCGACCGTTGAACGACGCGATTCGCGCCTATAACGACGTCGTCGCTTTAGCGAGAGCCTTTGTCGATGACATCGCTGACGAGTTTCGCAGCGAATACGACGGCAAGAGCGAACGCTGGCAGGAGAGTGACCGCGGACAGACCGCCTCGGCATTCGTTGAGGCGTGGCAGAACGTGGATCTGGATGAGGTAGCCAAAATTGAAATTGTCGAGCCGGACGAGCCGGAGTTGCATGCGGATGCGCTTAATGCTCTTCCAGAGGAGGCCGAATGATTCGACGTTTGTTCTGTTTGATCGGATGGCATGAGTGGGTCGATCAAACATGGGCCTCATGGAAGACCGGTCCGGCGGATATCCGCTGTGACTGGTGTGATCGCCAAAAGGGAGGAGGCCGGAATGATGAGTAGTCCAAAAATTGGTGATATTGTGCGCCGTCTTCGCACCGATGGACCGTACGGACCGTTTCTGCAAGTCTTTGCTGTTGATGATCATACGCCTATGGATGGGACGAGGCGCAAGGATCAGATCTGCATGTTCGATGACGACTCGTGGGAGTTTTCGTGGAATCTGGTCATCGTTGGTCATCCGCTCTATGACCAAATCAAGGAGGCGAGATGACGCTACTGACTCGTTACATCGAGTGCGAAGATCGCACGGAACGATCGGCACTCTATCTGGAAATCACAGCCGAACATATCGACGCTGGTCGAGAGCAGACATGGGAAATCCCATCAATTCGAGCCAACACCCTACGAGGCATCGCGGAGCATCTACGTCACGTCGAGGCCAAGACACGCGCAGCGACGATCAAACACGTGGTGGAATTGGAACGCCGCAACTACGACCGTTTGGCATTATGTTCCGATCATCGTGATAAAGCCACTGGACGATGCATCGTGTGTGTAGCAGAGGAACGCACCAAACGCGAAGTTGAAGGTAAGCGCGAATGACGCGGCTGCGACTCCCACTCGATGTGCCAGGCACAAGACTGGACGATCCGGATACGTGGACGGATTGCGATGTGTGCGATTCGCAGGACCATGAATCGCGCTTCGCGACGCACCGCGTGCATTGGCCCACAGGCCCAACCGATAAGTGCGCACCGTGTGCGGAGAAGTTGCAGCAGATTGCCGAAGCGATGGGGATTCATGTACATGTCGAGGATCTGCCGCTCGGCAGCGTTGTTAAGCGCTTAACGGAGAAGCACTAGGAGGAGTGATGACGATAATTAAAAAGCCGACGTTTACCTGCTACTTCATGAATAGCGATACGGAGAAGCAGTTTCCAAGCCTCGCTGAGGCATTAGTCGCTGCCGAAAAGTACTGCGGCAACCGCCGCTACGCAAAGCCTATTCCGCAAGACGAAATCTATCTGTACGGGCCTGGTGATGGAACGACGTCGGTGATGGTCCGGCAGGATATCGAATTCACAGACTAAGTAGGTGCTGTTTCGCGAAAAGGAGAACCACTAGATGCCACACGACAAATTCATTCAGCCGCGCTCAGCCATCAAGCCCACCGGCTTCGATGCGCTGCCGAAGCGCTTCAAAGACTACGTGCGCGGACTGGAAGAGGAAATATATTCACTCCGGAAGGCGCTACCAGTCACAGATCCAACAACGGTGCGAATTTCCGATACGCTCGGCGAACATCATGGCCGACAACCGCACTATCTGCCTGATGGTACGGCGATGGATTTTCTCATCGGTAAGGCGTGGTTTGAAGTCCGACGATCCGACGACATGGAAATACCGTCACTGAAAGTCGCCACTGATTTCGATGGCCTTCTGGTGATTCCTAATTTCTCCAACGTCGTGTATCTCGCTGAACGACGGAGGTGGTAAATGGCCTGTGATAAAACTGCAATCATCGATCGCGCGCACCAGACGGTGCGGTTTCCTGGTTTTGATTATGAAGGTCGAGCGATTCGCTTGCACATGCTCACGGCGCATCACTTAGTGGTGAAAGTCAGCGGTGGATCAACGTGGGCCTCTATTGGTCAGCGCGAATACGTGCCGGCGCACTTCGAGATCTATGACATCGTTGGTGGCCACGGTGACACCTTGTGCGTCGAAGAAGTTATCGACTTTCCAATCAATATCCCAAACAAGCCAGATAAGGTCGATGTTTCGCATCGCAAGTTTGGTCCTCGTTAACCCTGATCACCTTCTAGGAAAGGACGCTACATGGCCACGAAGACAGCACGGAAGAAATCTGAGGATCGCATCACGATCCATCGCTCGCGCGAAGGGTCGCACGAGGTCACTGTGAACCGAGTCGTCGAGACGACGGAATGCGAACGCCTCGCCTCGGTGTCAGCGGACAGTCAGACGATCGGCGCCTTTCTGGATTGGCTCCAGAACGAACGGCAACCACCCATCACGCTCTGCTTGCTGCGTGACGATGGAAGTGAGTACTTTTGGGAAGCAGGTATTCCCATCAATGCTTTCCTCGCAGAGTACTTCGAGATCGATCTAGACAAAGTCGAGCGCGAGCGCCGCGGTCTCCTGAACGCGCTACAGGAGGCGCAACGATGAGACGACGACAGAAGCCACTTCGCGTCAACACGGATGGCCATGTCCGCTATGCGCTGGATGGCGATGAACTGGAGGTTAAAATCTCCAGCGTATGCGCCTTAGGAGGCCATCCAGCCAACGCGGATGTCTACGCGCCGAAGTCGCATCAGCGCGTGCCGAAAACAGGGGCCTGGGCCATGATCACGCGCCAGTTGCCGCCGATGGAGTTTGGCCTGGATGAGCACGTGCTGGTCGGACGTGTATTTTACGTGCAGCATCACGGAAACGCCGACGATGAGGGCTTTACGACTGACGGCACGTACAAAGTCACATGCGTGACGCCATGGCACGAACTGACGCTCTGGCCGTACGAGTACACAGTGGTGCCACCAGCGCGACTGATCAACTATTGGCAGCAGGGCGCGTTACTGTTCCATGCGACCAACGTCGAGCCAGGACGATTGAATGAGGTCGTGTTCTATGCGCGCAGCCGTGGCATCGACGTGGCGGATGCGATCGTCATGGCGCTTGGCACGTTGGAAGGTCCGGTTGGATGGTTTGAACCGCATGAGAGCCTTGCTGACGATCTCGAGGCGATGGCCGTGCATATCAATCAATGGCCATGGGATGACACTAAACGGAAAGCCGCGCAGGCGCGCAAGCACACGGCTTTGAAATAGAAAGGGGATTATGGAGACTCGCTACCAGGTCGTCAGTCGCGCGTTTCTGGATTGTCCGGACTGGGAGGTGCTTGGTGATCATGTGCCAATCGGCAAAGTCTATCGCATCGGCGACGTGCAATCCTTCGGCATGCTCAACACGCTCACCGGTGAATTCCGAAACGTCACATGCGGATGGGATCTCGATACTGGCGGCTGGATTCCGCTCGACACCATGCGCCTACTGGAGTCGTGAATCATGACATGGACAGCCACGAAGTATGAGATCGCTCAGCGACTCTGCATTACGCTCTCGGATTGTGAGTCCTGCGAGGTGTTGCTTGAAGAAATTCATCGACAGGATGTAGTACTCGCTGAGATTCGCCGTCACGCTGAAGCCCTCGCCAGCACATACTGCTTGGCAGTGTCAGCGGCCGATCGCGGAAAGGCAATTTTGTCGCTGACAAAGGAGGAGGATTAATAAATGCAGCCACCTATTGGTGTCCATCGGATTTACGAGGGGCCAGAGATTCCGATGATCTATCCCGGTGAACGTGCGACCAGTGCGGCAATTCCTGCCGAGGATATCGAGCGCTTAATTGATGAGGCAGTTGAGCGCGGCGACGATCACATTACTATCCATGGCGCGCAGTGGATTGTAGAGCCGGAGCCAGACTGGCGCGGCGCGTGGTTGCGCTGGCGCTATCGTTTCATGACACGTCCGTGGTGGTACTTCACGCGAGGGACATGGTAAATGCCAACCGAACACTACGAAGTCGAGAATCCGACGATTAAGACCATTATGCGGGATATCGGCAGTCGCATCGGCGGCGCATTGCCAGCAGGATGGGGCTTTTTACTCCATCTCTTTTCGTTCGGCGATAAAGGCAGTTCCTTCTACATCAGCAATGCAGATCGTGACGACGCGATTAGGATGCTGCAGGAATGGATCGCGAAGCAGCACGAGGTGAATCCCGATCATCCCGTCTTGATCGCTATGCGCCATGATCCGGAGCGCTGGCGAAAGATCGCGTCAGTGCTTATTGCCCATCATGTCCGCACACTCAAGTGGCCGACCGATGCGTGGGTCGACATCGTGAAGGAGGATGTTGATCTCTTGGCCAGCCTCCAAGGCGCCACGATCGTGGTCTCCGATGATAAGGCCACCGGCTTTAGGCTCAAACTCGTCGATGGAGAGACCGCGCAACAATTAGCCGCAAAGGAGAACGCGTGAAACCTGAAGACATCCTGATGCAAGTACGCGACGCGCTGCCTAAGGTGCGCGCACGCGGTTACATTGCACGCATCGAAACGCCGGACGGCCCCATCAGTGTCATTGCTCCAGTGCTGGAGCGCATGATTGAACATGGACTCGTCACGCGTGACGAGCAAGGCATCCCTCGCAGCACGCGGCCGCGTGCGGAACTGGAAGAGGCGGTGGTGGAACTTGGCGTCTGCGATTACTGCAGCGCGAGTGATCCAACACACATCATCATCACGCCAGATTTCGAGATGCCGGAAGGCGCCGGTCGCAGCACCGGCGGATGGGCCGCCTGTGATGACTGCCACACACTGGTAAAAGAAGGACGACGGGCGGAATTACTCCAGCGCGCGATCGACAAGGCCTCGACCGGTAAGTTTGGGGCAGCGGCGATCCAAGCCTTACACAAGCAATTCTGGCAGGCGCGCGACGACATGGCCGATGCTGCCGGCATCGGCGCCGCACTTGTGGATTATCTGGAGGACAGGTTGCCAGAACGGAAAGCGGTGCATACCGATCGTGATGTCCGACAGGACTCGGTGCGCCGACTGACTGGACTGACGGATGACGAACTCGGCGCGCTGTCGAAAGGCGATCTCTCGTACAAGCAGGTCAGCCGAAAGTTGGTCGCGTGGCACAAGAAATTCGGCACGGACTATCAAGGCGCGCGACGGCTTGCGGAACTCATCGAGGCGGAGCATCGCCGTCCGCTCCATGGTCCTGTCCCGCACTGGCAGCGCGCGCTTGATGCTAAGTTCCAGGCCCTCTCTGGCCTAGACAAGATCGTGAAGGAAGGCACAGGCATGTATTTCGATCACCGCGCAACCGATCTGAAAGATCCACAATCGGTGCAGCAGATGGCGAGACTTGCTCAGTCGTGGAGCCAGATTCAGGCGATGGATTTTGCCTCGGATATCAAAGCGCTCCGCGTGGGCGAGACGTATTCCTTTAATGCCGAGACGCTCGCAGCGATTCAGCAAGCCGCCATCAGCATCCCGCACGATGCACCGCTCTCATCGATTGAAACCCCCAACATTGGTGCTGGATGGTTCTGGTTCAGCGAGCCGATGCCGTTAGCGTCGAGTCCGGTGGCCTCCGACTACACGTCGGCGCTCCTCTGGAATTGGATGAGCGATGCCGACGGCCAGCATCCTGGCATACGCTTCTCCGCCTATGTGGTGGCGACGCGTGGCGGCAATCCGGACGTCTTGCCAAGCACGCGATGGGGATGGCCTATTGATCTGTCTTTTCATGACATGATCGCGTTCACGAAGATGCGCTGGCAGGAATCCTACGGTCCTGGCGGTCCATTCGAGCATGCCGAGAATGTGGATGAGGCCATGACGCTGAAAGTGGTCGGTGATCTCAGTCTGTTCTTTCTCGCCGCGTGTGTCTGGTTCAAACAGAAGATCCTCATCAGCGCGCCAGGCCACATCGAGCGACATGCCAGGAAGCGCTATCAGCGCGAGCATAAATTGTCTGAGACACCCAGTATGCGCGTCATTGCGCTGCGCGCCTCCGTCCGTGAGCCAGCCCCGACGCACGAGTCGGCGATCGATGGCGTAAAGCGCGAATATCATTGCCATTGGATCGTCAAAGGCCATCCGCGTTTACAAGTCTGCGGTCCTGGTCGAAAAGATCGGAAACTGATCTGGATTGACCCACATCCAGCTGGGCCATCCGACAAGCCGCTCAAGGTAAGGGATCGAGTCTATGCGGTGATTCGATGAAAGGAGTCTTAATATGGTCTGCGGAGTCTGCAATGAGGATATCGGCGTCTGTCTCTGTCCGGATGCGGATGCCAAGCTGTACGCGCTGGCGTACGATCCGGACGCGTTGCTCATGTTCAAGTGGTGCCGGCACTGCGATCGGTATTACACGCGCTGTCGCTGTGCGGTGCCAGCGTTCTTTGTGATCAGTCGCGGGAAGGAAATCTCGATTCCTGCGAAAGGAGTCGCCAGTGCGTGAGAATACTTTACTGACCGAGGCCATGAAGATTGATCCTCTTCTGTGCTGTGGTCGCGATTTCATGACGCGCGATCGAGTCATTGAACCAGGAACTATCAGCGCATCCTTTAGAGCGAAAGAACACCTGCAACGTCGGTACGCGTGGGCCATCCCTAACGAGGAGGCGTTAACCGCCATCGCGCAACGATCGCCGATCGTGGAAGTTGGCGCTGGTACTGGATACTGGGCCTCTCTCTTGTCTCATCGTGGTGCGGATGTCATCGCCTACGATATCGCGCCTGGCAAGAACAATTGGTGCGATGGGATCTATCATCCCTTACTCGTGGGCGGTCCGGATTGTGCGACGCACCATCCAGATCGCGCGCTCTTTTTATGCTGGCCTCCCTACCAAGACGAGATGGCGGAGAAAGCCCTCAACGTCTATACCGGTAATACGCTTATCTATATTGGTGAATACCAAGGAGGCTGCTGCGCGACTGATGAATTCTTCGATTGCATCGAGCACGATTGGAGTGAGATCGAAGAAATTCAGCTACCTCAATGGTGGGGCCTTCACGACGCCTGTTGGATTTATCAGCGGAAATGAGTTATGGGCAGACAACTTATCCTGACAGAACGCGACAGAGATATTCTCGATGCCTTGCCAGTAGATGAATTCGTGCGTCCGATGGATGTCGGAGGCAGAGATAGCTCCCACCATAGTGCCACGCTGGCGAAATTAATGCGCCATGGCCTCGTGGAACGGAAACGTCATTACCGTGGCGTGACTGGAGGCCACTGGAGATACCGAAGACTAACTGGTAATCCTCAATGACTCACTACATTCCGCGCCCCTACCAGCGAGACGCCATCGAGGAAGGCCTCGCGTATCTGACGAACCCAGCCCTCGTCGGTCGCCACGGTCTTATTATCAGTCCAACAGGCAGTGGGAAAAGTTTAGAAATCGCTGGTATCGCGACACGGTTGCCAGGTCCGTGCGTCGTCTTTCAACCCTCGCGCGAAATCCTCGAACAGAACGCCGCGAAGCTCGCGACGTACGGGTATCGTCCTGCGGTGTTTTCGGCGTCATTCAACCGGCGCGAAATTGGCGCCATCACGCTCGCGACCATCGGCAGCGTCGTGAATCATGCTGAGGCCTTCACGGACATCCCGTACGTGCTTATCGACGAATGCCATGAAGCGATCAACCCCAAAGGCGGCCAGTGGACGGACTTCCTCGGCGTCCTTCGTCCGGACGTGCGCATCCTCGGGTTTAGTATCAGCGGTGATGCCATGGTTGAACTACAAGGTAATGTGTTTGGAGCAGGATTTGTTGGCCGTTTGGACGAAGCCTTCAACAACGCCGCCATCTCACATGAAGTAGCGCAAGATGGCGATCTTGAAATTATCGAGTTGTCATGTGTATATGCGAGAGGTTTTAACGGACGATGTTTTTCGTGGCGTCCATTGAGAAGTCTTATCCGGCACCATCATAGGGACAAATTACAGCGCATTGTGACGCGTGGGCAGATATCGCTATCGACAACTCTCTCACATTCCATTTATAGCGCTTGTGCTGGCGAACGAGTGCGACGGTATCCGGCCACGACCAATCGCACGCGTTGCGCTCGTGCGAAAGTAGTCTGCAGCAGAGCCGCCGACCTATGCGCCGGAGACGTCTTAGTGGCTGATGATGGTGCTTCATGGGAACGATGCGATGAAGATGTGATCAATATGGTCGAATTCGCTGCTCGTTGGATGGGACGATCGAGGATCCGCGTCATCTGCAATGCCGCATCCGTTGAATTCCCAATGTTAGTAGCCGTCGCTTCCGGGCGTCGGCCACGCGCGATGGCTCGACGCTGGATCGCTAGTCGATCGATACCATTATCAGTGTATCTTCTTTTGGGATCGTGCGCGCCGAAAGCAGAACAGTTGACGGCAGAGGGATCATCACACAGTATCGCCGCGTCATTTCGCTTGAGCGATTGGGCATATATGCTCGGATTCTATCTTGGTGACGGCTGGCTCTCTAAAGATGCGATAGGAAGCATAGGAACGGTCGGATTTGCTGTTGAGAATTCGCGGATATCTCAGTTCGTAAGACAGATGAATGATCTCGCTTGGGCGACTTGGACAGTGTCGCCACAATGCAATCATGGGTCTGGGTCCACAGAGGTCAGAGCGCGGAGTGTGTTTGTGTACAGTGTTATCCAGCGCCTGTGCGGTAAGGTGTCATGCGACCAGAAGCGCATACCTGGCGAATGGATTATCAGTTGGCCGCGTCCTGCGCGTGTCGCCCTATTGCAAGGGCTGTTGGATTCAGATGGGTATTCAGCGATTCGAGAGGATGGTGATCATCGTTGCTCACGATTAACAACAACGAGCCTGGCGCTGGCCGACACCACGATCTCACTGCTACGCAGCCTTGGCGTAGTGGCCTCTCGGCATCATACAGCTCCGAGCGGTAAAGGCGGATTTGTTGACGGTCGCAGATATATTGTCGGCAAGCTGGTACGTTATGACGTCACGTGGTCGACGTACGCCTTACAAGGTGATTCGTCTGGGCATCATGGACACCGATCGCGCTATCTTCATCATGATCTCTCTTTCGTCGAATCCGTAGTCAGATCGTCCTCTGCTGTGTCTTATGACGGATATATCTATGACATCGCCATGGACGGCCATCCATCATTTGTGGCAAATGGCATACTCGTCCACAATACCGCCACGCCATTTCGTCTCGCGAGCAACAGCTTTGGCTCTGAACTGCGTTTTCTGACGCGGACGAAACCACGGATCTTCACGGATGTGGTGCATTGCACGCAGACCGGTGATCTCTTTCGCGATGGCTATCTCTGCCCACTCGACTATCGATCTGTGCCAATCATCAACCGCGAGCGGTTGACGCTCAATAGTACTGGTGCGGACTATACGGATGCCAGCGTGCAGCGACTCTTTGGCGAAGTTGGATTTGTCGGACAGTTACAACAGGAAGTCGAGCGCGAACTCGCCGCTGGGCGCCAACATATTCTCGTCTTTACACGCTTTGTGCAGGAGGCGGAGCGCCTGGCGCGCGCCGTGCCTGGCACGGCCGTTGTGACAGCAGAGACTCCGTCCACGGCGCGCGCGAATATCATCGCCGCGTTTCGCGCTGGACGGATTCGCGTGTGCGCGAATGTTGGGGTATTGCTTCTTGGCTTTGATTTTCCAGCACTGGACTGCGTGATTTTGGCGCGTCCAACTGTCTCGCTCTCTATTCATTACCAGCAGATAGGCCGTTCGGTCCGTCCGCATCCACAAAAGCCACGCGCGTACGTTGTCGATCTGGTCGGCCTTGTCGATCAATTCGGGAAGATGGAAGATCTTATAATCAGGCCTGGCGGCGTCAAAGGTCAGCAGTGGGTTGTCTGCGAGAAGGACCGGCCACTCACGAACACGTATTTTCAACAGCGCGATCAAGTGGATCCAAGCGCAGCTATGAAGGCGCTCAAGAAACGTAGGTTTTGGGCGCGTCGCGCACGCTTCGCGAAGGCATGATGACACCAGCGCAGGAAGCACGACAAGTCAAGCGCGTCATCGCCAGGCTGACGCGACAACCGATCTCGGTATTGGAATCACTCATTCTTGCCTCATTGGCGCCTGGAAAATATGCCAGATGGTGCGAGCGATCGGAGCGACGGTTTTTACGCGATCTTCAAGGCACGCAGACGCTCACACTGGCTCAGCGACGCTGGCTCTTGGCACTCGCGAAGAAATATCCAACTAAATCAAATCTACATTTCCTACAAGATACGCTATATGTGATCGTCGATAAATGGGCACCGTTAAGCGATTAACGTCCATGTTGACACGCAACGGAGTGTCTATGTTATGCTCTCCGGTGCGTTCAAGCCATTGGACGTGGTGAGGTGTGCGGCGGCACCTTGCTGGTTATTGCTTATCCCAGTAACCGGGCCTCACCAATTCACACGAGGAAGGGATAAGGATTCTCGTGCCGTCAAAACACGTTTCCAATAATCATCACATAAGGTTTCTGTTTGAGGCCGACAGGCAGATGCCATTGTTAGAAGTTTCGGCCCGAGCCGGATCTGTGGAAGGCTCCGCTGGTAGAACTCCTGCCAGGCTGCTGTCACACAGCAGCGAAGTGGTGAGACGCTGTTATGTTGGGACAAAGGTTGGAAGCGGCCTCGCGAGGAATTCGCGCCCACTTTCTGAGGTGCCCATCATGTGCAACGTCTCACTATGTGCGCGGACGACCAGCGTCTCGGTCGGTCTCTGTTTGAGGCTGAGGCCTCTTTACGGTAGATTCTCTTAAACAAAGGCAGGCAAAACCTTAGGCGGCTGGTAACTGCGTATTTTACTCGCTCTGAGATTTTATGGATAGTCTTAGGTGTGATGCGCCTAAATACGCTGAAGATCTAACCAGCCGAATGGAAGAGTTTACAAGGACGCCGGCGTGTTGGCGCACTATTATTATGGCATGGAACACTACCAAAAAACCTGATCTGATCACGGCTGCACAGTGGAATACGGCCGTGATCAACAATCTAGGCCTCTATATCTATGGCACTGGATGGCAATATGGATGGCCAACCATCTCCATCGCTCGCGTGCCAGGCGCGGATCAACACGTTTTTGTGTGGACGGACAAAGGACACATCCACCAAAGGATTCTGTGTTGTGGTGGTTGTGGTGCTGAGATCACTTACGATGACTTAGAGAATGCCTGTCGGCAAGGCGATCAGGCGCTCGCGGAACTCGGTGCGAAGATTGGATCATGTGAGGGTGGTGTGCTCCGACGGCGCATCCGTGAAATTCTGTCTGATATTGAGGCGGTGAAATTCAAGGCCTATCTCACGGACACGCGACGCTCGGCGCTCTCAGAGTCGCTGCGTGAGGATTTAGGATGAAGATCACGGAGGTGGAACGTACGCGCCTGGCGCAGATGGGCGAATCCGTACAGTTAAGGTCCGACGAAGGCGGCCATCACTGGCTCCGACATGATCCTGCCAGTACGGTGTCCTGCAAATCCTGTCTGGCCACAATTCTGGATGAGGCCATAATGAATGGAGAGGGCACAGTTCAAGAATCTTTAGACCGCATCCTGAAAGCGATCGGACGGTGCGATCAAGTCGCGCGCGTGAAAGGCAAACTTTATGGAAAATGGACCGTTACCGGATGAGACACACAGAATATCTCAACAGGGTCAGCCCGTACGCCGATTTCAATGAAGCGCACGAATGGCGTCATCAGGAGGCGACAGGCGATGAGCTATGTGAACTGTGCGGCGCGCGATTCCTCGGCGTTGAAGTGTTGCTGATGTCGGTTAACACTATTTCTGATCGTCTCGTGGCGCTCGGTCCGTGTCGCGTGAAAGTGGTGCGGAAACGGTTGCAGCCGAGACCTATCATTCGTTGGGATGATCTGCGCGCGGAAGTCGTTGCCGTGCGCGATCTCACCACCGCTCGGCAATCCGAGAAGTGGGCAGCAGCGGTCAAGTTTCTCTCCGGCCATATCCCAGAAGTCGTGCAACAACAGATCCGTGACCTCCGTCACATTCAGTCGCCAGATTGGCCTGCGGCCTTTCATTTCGGATGGGGAATGGGCGTCCGCAACGATCTCCGACGTGCTGAATTCGCCGAATCAGATTTTGGCATTCTGAATCTCGACAATATCTATATCGAGTTGATTGAGGAGGCGATTCAGTGATTGACGCAGAAGAAGTCCTCAACATCATTGGACGTCAAACGCCGACGCAGACCGGCGTCGAGAATCACGCCTTGCGTTGGAAGGTGCATCGTCTCGAAGCGCTGGTGCGCGCGTATCTCAAGGTCCATGGCGAGGACTGCGTCTGTGAATTGTGCGCCAGATCGCGCAAGGTCTTAGCCGAGACCATCATCGATATCTTTCTCCACGGTCGGACGCCATGACTGTTAATCGCTTAACAGCAGTCGTTACTGTGACGCTACGCGCCGATGGGCCATTACACGCGGTCGATTTGCGGACGGACGAAGAAAAGGAGGCTGAGCAAGCCTATGAGAATGCCATCCACGATGGCGCGTGGTCGGCACGAGGCCGAGCCAGGCGAGGTGAAATCACAGAGTCAGAGGCGGAGATATTGATTCAGCGCGCCAGGATTCAGCGTGGACTGCGTCGAGCAAAGACAAGATCATGACCATCAACGAGCGCAATACCATCGCGTTTCGGTTCGCGACATCTGAAGCTGCGCCGGATCTGTGTCCGGAGTATCTTGCCCTCTCGGCAGATGATCGCGCCGATGTGCTGAGCGCGACGTGCGCATTGATCCGCTATGAACGTGATCGCCTCGGCGGTCCAGCGCAACACCGCGCGCTGTGCTTGCTTCGGACGTGGCTCACACCGCAGCAGCGGCGCGATCTCCGGACTCGTCGCGAATTTGCCGTGACTGGATCGGCTGGCGGACGCTATCGGTTGCGTCCTGCGACTGGCAGTGTACAAGCGGTGGAGCGGCACAAGACGCGCGAGTTTGCGATTGGGACGACGTTCTGTTTGCATGATCCAGAGAACGCGTTGCCTGCCGCAGATGTCACACTGGCGCATCTGTTGATGTTGTGGACAGACGAGCCCGGATTTCTTGCAGCCTCCAATCATCATGCGCCAACGAACATGTTGTGGGATGGCGCATGGCTGCGCCGTTTGCGCGCGGCCAGACAGAGGGGTACAGCGCAGCAGGAGGTGGCGGCGTGACGCAGAGAGTTACCATACATCGAGTGAACATGTCTGATCCGTATGCGGATTTTGGCGAAAACCATAAATGGACCAGCGATGTCGACACTGGCGATGCCGTGTGTGAATGTGGCGCACGGATCGCATCAGACGCAATTCTCAGTGGCAGTACATATGATCAGCTCGTCACGATCGGGCTATGTCGTATTCAACAAGTCCGACGACGGTTGCAAGATCCGAAATCATCCGATGCCGATCCACCACCGCTGCATCCTAATTGCCGCTGCATACTGATGGTCGACGACGAGGACTAGCGCGAGAAACGCCATGACAAAAAACGGACGTACCAAAAAGCAAGTCCCCACAAAGAAACAAGGACATCTTCGTGGAGTTGGTATTCTTCGTTCTACCCTGAATAGGTTTGACGAGCGCATCAAACAGGCGCTCGATGAGGCGATTCGGCAAGAATGTGCAACGCATCATGCTGGATGCGTACGCGCGCGGCGCGCACTTGTCGCTCATGTACAAACTGACGAGACGCTTGGTGCATCCATGACCGCGCGGAACCTTGTCGCCGCCGTCAGAGCGAGACTTCATCCGAATTCGTGGCGATGGAGCGCAGTGATGGATGAACACACGTGTCTTCGCTGTGCGGAATTGCATGAGCAATGGCTTGCGCTTGATCCAAATCCACCATTGAGCCAATTACCTCCTCATCCATATTGCGAGAGTCCGCTTGGTTGCCGTTGCATGGTGGAACGATCAGGTAGATGGCGATGAAGAGACATGCGAAGCGCTTCATCGACGTGCCAGACAAGGCGCTAGTTGCGCCATCGGATGACCAACTGGCGCGTGTTAAGCAACGCATCTGCCCAGATTTCAATGAGCCCTATTTCGCGGTTGACCGGAGTCATTACAATATGAACCGCTGCCACCACGACAAGGGTGTGCGCCTCGATGAATGCGATCGTGCGGTACTCTGTAAAGTCTGCGGGCGCGAACTTGATCCATTTGAAGCGCTCCAGCACTATGCTGCGTCAGAGCAGCGCCTGCTCCAGACGTGGCGTCATATCAAAGAGAACAATGAGCGCGAAGCATCTGCTAAAGCCCGCGAGAAGGAGCGTCGCCCGTTCCTGCGGAAAGTGCTGAAATATATGCCAAAGAAAGACTTAACGCTTAAAGCCGAACCTATCATCGGATACGTTCTGGATCTGGAATGTGGTCATAAAGCGGAGTGTGGTCCCAACCGTAAGGTCAAGACGAAGACATGTTACCAATGCCAGATGACTACTGGCGCACCAGTCATCCCATAATCATGTCTTTACAAAAGCCAGAGAGTTAGTGTAGATTTCATGGGATGGCAATCTGGAAACGAGCGCATGGTGATTGGCGGTTGTATTCCCACGGCTGTCGGTGTCCGAAGTGCCGAACGGCATGGTCTGCCTACATCAAAAGTTATCGACGATCTAGGAAACTCGACCAGACGCAGCGCGAGATTACTATGGGCGAAGCACGGATCGCGACGCTTAATGCCTCGACTACGCGCGTGCCTGTGGCGATTCATCTCACGCCGCTCGCATATCAGATTCTCGTGGATTTGCAGCGTCGACGCCAGCTGCGTCGTGGCGATGTGCTGGACGAACTCCTGCGCACGCACGGCACGGATCCAGACTCTGCGCGCGACGCGGCGGCCTGACCGACGACGTACAGAAAAATGAGGGTCGCCAAGACTGGATGAACCCAGTTCCGGCAACCCTCAACCATTTAGCGCGCTGAATGAGGCAGCGCACGATGGCTGAATCTAATCATAAGACATTCCGCTACCGGCTGTATCCGACCAGCGCGCAACGCGATGTGCTTGACTGGCAGCTCCGCATTTGCTGTGAATTGTACAATGCTGCCCTTCAGGAACGTCGCGACGCGTGGCGCATGGTGCGAGTGTCTATCGGCTTCCGACAGCAGTCGGCGCAACTACCTGCGATCAAGGTCGACCGGCCAGATGTGTCGTGTGTGTACTCCCAGGTCTTGCAGGACGTGCTGCATCGTGTGGACAGAGCCTTCGCCGCGTTCTTCCGTCGCGTGCGCCGAGGCGAGCGCGCCGGGTTTCCGCGCTTCCGCACCTCGCGCCGATTTGATTCGCTCACGTACCCACAACTCGGCTTCGCCGTCGAGGGCCACCATCTGCACGTGTCGAAGGTCGGCGCGATCAAAATCAAGCTGCACAGGCCCATAGACGGAACGATAAAGACCCTGACGATCAAGCGCGAAGCCGGGAAGTGGTTCGCGTGCTTCAGTGTCGAGATTAAACTTGCGCCGCTGCCTATGTCGGCTGAGAGTATCGGTATCGATGTTGGGTTGACGCACTTCGCCACGCTGAGCGACGGGACCACCATCGCAAATCCGCGCCACGCCAAAGTGACGGAAGCGCAGATGCGTCGAGCGCAGCGCCGGATTGCTCGCCGCCGACGTGGGAGTGCCGGGCGCCGCGAAGCTGTGCGACTGTTTCAATCCGCGCACGCCCACGTCCGCCACCAACGAGAGGATATGCACCACAAGCTCTCACGGCGATTGGTCGATCGCTATGGATTCATCGCCGTCGAAGATTTGAACATCCAAGGACTGGCGAGCGGGATACTCGCGAAGTCGGTCCACGATGCCAGTTGGTCGTCGTTCATCGCGAAACTCGCGTACAAGGCTGAAAGTGCCGGGCGCGTGTTGGTGAAGGTCGATCCGCGTGGCACCTCGCAGCACTGTACGTGCGGCGCACACGTATCAAAGACGCTTGGCCAGCGGTGGCATCAGTGTCCGGCGTGTGGGTTGTCGCTCGCTCGTGATCATGTGTCTGCTCAACTCATTCTGTCGCGGGGACTCCGCGATCAGGACTCAACGTGGGCGAGTACGCCGTGCGTGTCCTGAGAAGCTCCAGGCTTCAGCCGTGGGGAAAAGTCACATCCTACGCGCGGCAAAACCGCGTTGAAGTGTGAGTTGGAATGTGTTAATTCAAGTTTGCCGCGCGAGACGCAGCAGGGCGCCGCGTCCTCGCAATTATGCGAGCGTCTGAAGGGGGCGGCGCGCGGCAATTTTTCAAAAGGAGAACGAAGGCGATGACGAATCAATCATTGGTCGAACGCGACACGAAACTAGTCACGGCACAACAGCTCGTTGGGATCGAAATCAAAACCCCACAGGAATACGCGGAACGCATCCGGCAGTTGCAAGGTCAAGCCCACATTTTGTCGCCCATGTCGGCGGTCGCCTCGATTGCCCCATCGCACATCGTGAACCCGATGATCGTTGTGATTGATCCAAGTGTTGACCCTAAAAGCGGACGCGGCGCGGATGTCTATCATCAGCGTTCGATTCACAAAGGCCAAGGGCGCGGCGACGACTATGTGCCGCTGGAAGTGAGTCTGAACAAGATCGGCTTGATCAAGATTCTCTCCGCTGCTGGTGTCAACGTGTATCCGACCGAGCGTCTTGACGATGGCACAGAGCGCAATCTCTGGATTATGCGCACGCAGGGCGACATTCTTGATTTTGATGGCCGCTATCGTCTGTTGCCACCAGTGACGGCGAGCGTGGATCTGCGCGATGGCTCGGCGGATATTGGCGAATGGACGCCTGAGGCGTGGGCCGAGGCCGTGCGCGTGGCGGATGTTCAGAAATCCAAAACTCCGCCAGATGATCGATGGAAAGTCAAATGCGACGTCAACGGATGGACGTATGATCGCGTGCTGCAAGCGCGCAAGTACGGGCTGCGGATGTGCGAGGCGAAGTCGCTCAATGCACTCACGCGTAATCTCGGCATCAAGCAAGCGTATGCCATCATGGATCTGCAGAAGCCGTTCGTCATCTTCCGTGCGACGTATGTACCGGATCTGACGAATCCGCGCGTGGCGGAGATGTACGCGGCAGCTAATTTGGGAGCTAGGATGACGCTGTATCCAGGCACCCATGCGCCAGTCGCACTTGGAGGCGGACCCATCACGCATGGACCTGGCGATCCAACCGACATTGTGCCAGGCGAAATCACCCACGAGACACCAGATCAGATGCTCACAGCCGCGCCGCCAGAGGATGTCGAAGAACTGACGCTGGAAGAATCCAAAGCGGATGTGGCGAAGGCGGATATCTATCACATCGTGAAAGTGACGACGCGTGGCAAGGGTGCGGAGGCGCAATACTTTGTCGAGACACTGGAAGGCGTCACGCTCTATACGCCCGATCACGTGCTCGCGAAAGCCTGTCTCACGGCGAAGAAGGATGGTCTGCCGCGCGAGATTCCGACCGAGCGCATCATGGTGCAGAAGCAGCCATACCGGCAGATCGTCGAGATCATGTCCGTTGGCGGATTGAATCTCTGAGAATGCGCGACCAGCGTATTGCGTTGATGATTGGCGCAGGCGTCATTTACAGGAGACGGCATGAGGGTGGTTAGATTTATTCAGATAGGCGACCTTCATCTTGACCAAGGCCAACGCAACGTCGATAGACTGGCGGCATTTGATTTTGTCATTAACGCTGGAATGAAGACGGAGCACCTCGGAGCATGGTTATTCCCAGGCGATGTGAATTCGGCTCGAATGAGTATCGAGAATCGAAACGCACTCATCCTTCGCGTATTAAGGATGGCTGACATCGCGCCGGTTGTCATCGTGCCAGGCAATCATGATCTACCTGGCGACCTGGATTTCCTGCGAAATCTCCGGACGACATGGCCAATCGAGGTCATCACGTCGCCGCAAGTCATCACACTGGAGCTGGCCGACCACGGTAGTCGCAGCGGACAGATCGCCTCTATTGCCTGCCTGCCGTATCCGTCGAAAGCGATGCTCGTCGCCGCCGGGACACCGCATGAACAATTAGGAGTCGCGGCGGCCAATGCACTCGATATCCTTTTCATGGACCTCGGCTCGCGATTAGAGCAGGCCAGGACACGAGGCGAGATCGCGCTCTTTCTCGGGCACGTCAATGTCGCCGGCGCGATCGCGTCGACAGGGCAGCCACAGATTGGACAGGAATTAGAGATTACCGGCGCGCATCTGGTGCGTCTGGGCCCATGCTTCAAGGGCCTGAACCATATCCACAAACATCAGATCGTCAACTCTGGCATCGAGAGCGCGTTCTTTGCTGGTAGTTTGTCACGACAGGACTGGGGGGAAATTGAGCCGAAGGGCTACCTCGAAATCGCGTATGGCGCGCACGGATGGGGCGGTTACGCTGGTGACGGACCATTCGATAGCGCTGGCGAGCACTGGGATTATGATGTCGCGTTCCGATTAGTGCCAGTAGCACCAATGTACCATGTTGAAGGCACGCTCACCAGAGATGAGTTCACGTGGCGCGTGACGAAAGGCCCAGGTGGTCCGAAGGATGACGCCCCAGAGTCATGGGCTGGCTGCGACGTGCGCGTCCGGGCCTCTTATGTGTCCTCAGAACGCGATGTTCTTACGCTGGCGAAAGAACGCGTGCAGCGCATCTTTGCCGTAGCGCGTCGATTCGAGTTCGAGCCTATCGCGGTGCCGGATCGTGTGCTGCGTGCGCCGGAAATCGTGGCGGCGAAAACATTCGATGAAAAACTGCGCGCGTGGGCGAAACTGAGTGGTGTCACATGGAGCGCGGAGATTGAGAGGTGCGCGATATTGCTGCAAGGCGAGAACGACGAGGCCATCATCGCTGACGTGCAAACACGCATCAGCTAAATGGCCGATTAATCAAAGGATCTACGAATCGACGGATCTAGGCACATAGGCACGCAATCGAGCAGCTAACGATAGATCGATTTAACCACAGAAGAAAGGATAACCAAATGAGAACGAAGTTAAGACAGAATGACAATAAGCCAGCGAAACAATCTCCGATCAAATACGATGCGCAGGCCATCGCCAACATCGCGATGGAGGTGAAGTCGCAGGGCTTCGTCCCACGTTCGGTGCTCGACGAGAAGTTCGGTCCAGACAAAGTCACGCAGGGTATCGCCGTGCTCTATAGGGACTTCCGCATGTTCAGAGAAGTGCGCAGGCCGTGGAAGGATGATCAGGATGCGCTCGGCTATGAATGGGCCGATAAGCGGTTCAGCAACCAAGAGACGAAGAAGATCCCGCCAACCCTCGGCTTCGTGCTGGAACTAACGTCTGGATTGAAACAGAAATACGGCGACTTTGAACCTGTCCGTGTACATTGTCGCTACACGACGCCAATCCTCGGCAGCGTGCCAGTGAAAGACAAGGAAGGCGATCCAACCAATCGCTTTGAACGCGATGCAGCAGATTGCGTGCTCATCCTCCCGTATCATCAGCGCGCAATGGCCTCGATGGCACTACCGATGATTGGGAAAGAGCAAGCCGTGGCTCGACGGATTGGGTGGAGCACGATTCGGATTAAGGTGAACGGCAATCTCAAGATTGTCGAGCACGGCATTGTTGATCCGAGCGGCTATGGCGGTGGTAAGGGCCTGCGTCGTAGTGAGTCCTTGGTCGATCCGATTGAGTTCACGATTCACGCGAACGTCCCAACATCGGCCTTGTCCATTGAAGAGTTCTTACGGATGGTGCGCACCGCTGGACAGTTCGTGCGGTTGTCGCCAGGCCGATCTGCCGGATTCGGCGAGTTCGAGGTGTTGTCAGCGGAATGAGGACTGAAATGTCCGAGTTAGTTACAGAGAGACAGCGTGATGGAATTATCGAATAAGTGAAAGACCTATCTGACGACGGACGGAAGTAGCGAAGGATCGATCGACGTTGCTATGGATCTAAGGATCGATTTAGCGAGCGTCAGAATGAACGAACTAAGCGATGGATCTTTGAATGGAACTATTCATTCATATTCCTCAATGGAGATTTCCATATGTCCAGCGATATTCATCAAGGAGAAGACGTGAGCGTGCCGGCCTGGTCGCGATCCTCCAAGCACGTGCGTCGTTCTTTGCAATGGATTCATCGGCGCAAGATGGTCACGGCGGCGGAACTGCTAGCCTACGATCGCCAGCACGGAGGCCATTTATTCCTCAATCGCTGGACGCCAGAAGACGCGGCCGAGGAATGGTATCTCCACCAGGCCAGGATTTTCTTGAACAGCTTCCGTGGCATATTCAATGGTCAGCGTGTGCGCGCGTTCATTCACATCAGCGAGGATGCCAAGGCCGGCATCACGACGCCAGGATATGTGACGGTCGAGGCGATCTCAAATCATCGTGGTATGCGCGCGCAAGTCATTGCCGATATCACGCGTCGCATGGAGATGCTTGCGAGCGAATTGCGCATGTGGCATCTCAGCGCGACAGAGCGGCAGATGTTGTTCGAGCGTCTACAGGCGGCCATCACACAGCCGACAGAGAAGGCTTCGTAAGAAGCGCTTCGACGGAAAAAATTATGGACTCGGTGAAGATGCTATCGAAAAATAGAACGTGGGACTTTAAGAATCGAACGAAATGAATAAGTAAGGACGCATCTATTTATGCAGATATTTATACAGACATTTAATTTATGAAACTTGAACACCTTAAACTCGGCGGCTTCAATCACTTCAATGTCAGAACCGTGCTCAATTGTGTCGAGTTACCAGACGGACTCATCGCCATCGTCGGCCCTAACGGGTCTGGTAAGACCACCATGCTCGATGCTGGCCTCGCCTCTCTGTATGGGGCCGGTGCCAAGACTCGCGCCTTCCCAAGCCGAGAAGGACCATTGGCGGAATACGCCACGGCGCGCGATGCATTCATCGATGCCACGTGGTCGCTTGATGGCCATGGCGCCTTTCGCGCCAGGACGAATGTTGATGGCGAGCGGCGAGTGACGGACGCGGTGCTGGAACAACTGTCACAGGATGGTCGACTGATTCCATTAAACGATGGGAAGACGAGCACCTTTCGTGAGAAGATTACCGCACTCTTTCCCTCACAGCAATCGGTCTTGGCCTCAGCATTTGCGAGCCAATCTAAACGCGGATCATTTGGCGAGCTGTCGCAAACTGATCGGCTGGCACTCTTTAGAGAACTGGCCGATTTATCGTATCTCCAAGAGAAATCAGACACCGCGAAGCGCTGCCAGCAGATTACGGAAGGCATAGCGAGTCAGATTCGCGCGGCACTGGACGTGCTTAGGCGTGATGCTACACCTGACGCACGAGAGGTTCTTGTTAAGCGATTAACAGCGCTCGCCGAGGATGAGCGAAGGCTGGTGGCGGACCGCGCAGATTTCGCGCAGCAACTAACTGAGATGGAACAGACGCACGCACAGTGCACCGCAGCGGCCAAACAACACGCCGTGGTGTCCGCGCGCGTGATAGACGTCCGACAGTCCGTCATCCGTGCCCAGAGCGATGTGGCTACGCACGTCCGCGCGACTGGTCAAATTCAGACTGATTACGATGCGACGCTCGCTCGTCTGACACAACAACGTGATCGAGCGGTCGCGGCGATTGAGCGTCGTCGGATCGCTGCGCACGCGGATCATGATCGCGCACAGAAGGATCGCCAAAGTCGAATCGACGCGAATCGAACGCTCTTGGCGAAGGAGTCAGAGATACGTTGTGCGATGGCGGAAACGCGCGAGTTAGAATGGCGCATGACTGGATGGCGACACGCCGAACAGTCAGCCCGACAGAAGGACAGCACGCTCCGCGTGGCGGTGCAGCTCACACAGCAACAGATTAGTGAGATGGACAGTGCGGCGCGCGAGTTAGATAGCGCTCGTCGTCGTGCCGGCTTATTGGGGACCGTCAAATTCGGCGAGGCCTGCGGTGAGCCTCCAGTCTGTCCTCTCGTGACGGATGCGGTAGGCGCGCGCACGCGCGTGGCGGAATTAGAAATTGAGGTGGCGAAGCGTGCGGACGCGCAAGTCGTTCTGGATTGCGCCATGGCGGAACAGCGTGGACTGGTGGAAATTCAACAGAGCCTCGCGCGTCAGATAGCCGACGCGGAGCGTCAAATCCTTGACAGACGCGTCGCCGTCCAGAAGGCGCCCTATCTGGATGCTGCGCAGGAGCGCATCACAGAATACGAGCGCGACAGCAGTGCGGCGGAAACCGCCCATCTGACGGCGCTGGACGGCCTCCAGAGCGAGCAGGAGGCGTCTAACGAGCACTATGTCTCGGACTGCACACTCGCCGCTCAGACGCGCGCTGAGCGTGTAGAATGCGCGTCTCGCGAGTCCGTCGCGTTGTCAGACACACTCCGACAGGCCCACGAGAGAGTCATGCAGGCCGAAATCGAGATGCAGCAGACTGCGCACGCCCAGACCGCGCTAGATCGCGTTGAGGAGGCGCTTCGGACGCTTCGCCAGCGGCGCACGGACGTAGAGACAACGCTGGCGCGCCTCGCAGTCGAGCATGAGATGCTGACGCAGCAGCGCGCCGATCTCGAACGTCGACTAGCGGAGGCCGATGCCGCCTCACGTCGCGTGCGTGTTGTGGAGGATGAAGGCCTCGCGTGGGCGGTCTTGGCGAAAGCGTGTGGACGTGACGGGCTGCAGCGTTTAGAGATCGACGCGGCTGGCCCAGTGGTCTCTGATCTGGCGAATCAGCTCTTGCGCGTGGGGTATGGCACGCGCTTCAGTGTCGAGATTGTGACGCAGATCGCCACGGCGAAGGGCGACGACATGAAGGAAAAGTTCACTATCCTTGCCATTGATAACGAGCATGGTGGCGAGGCGCGTGACGTGGGCGATCTGTCCGGCGGTGAGCGTGTCATTGTGGAAGAGGCGATTCGGGCCGCGCTCTCGTGCTACGTCAATCTGCGCAGTCGACATCACATGAAAACAATTTGGAGGGATGAAACAACTGGGGCATTAGATCCAGAGAATGCGCCTCGCTACGTCGCGATGCTCCGAAAGCTGCATGAACTCAGTGGTGCGGAACAAATCTTATTTGTCACTCACAGTCCAGAATGTGCGTCGCTCGCGGATGCACAGGTCCGCGTGCGTGATGGACAGGCGACGATCGCGTTGCCACCGTTCAGTGAGGCCTCGTGAGTCTGACGCTTCAACAAGTACGCTGCCAATGCGGCTATTACCTTCTCATCCCGACCGCGTGGACACGATGGGTATGCGGCTACTGTAAAAAAGCCTTTTACAGGCCACGATGACTGACGAACTCATTCTCGAATCAGACGACGGCAAGAAACCTTCCGCAACGGCGGAGATACGTTTACGATCTAAGTCGCCCGTCGAGCGTCTGTACGGCTATTTCATCCAGCAGTACGAACGCGCGTGGGGCATACCATTGATTCTATGCGTGGCCAGAGACCGTGCGATCTTGAAACGATTCTGCGACCAACTCGGGGAGATCGAGACCAGGACATTGATCGATGAGTTCTTTCGCGCTGTCCGTCCGGTCGCGAAAGGCGGCGATCCCGTGGTGTCGAAAAGCCGCTGGTCGAATCTGATGGACTTGTCCTATCACGCCCAGTACTTACTCTTGAAACGCTCTCGCGGGAATCAGCTGGCCGATCGGACGGCATCCAACCTCGCGGAGATTCGTAAAGCAATGGGGAAATCATGACCGACAATCCTTCGGATGCCGTGCGTGACGCCGATGACGCCATTCAGGAAGAATTAGAAGGACGCCTGGACGAAGAAGTCGCACGCGCCAAGCATTGCCTAGCCGCGTTGCGCGCCGCCAGCGTTCCGTTCGATTGCGTTACCGGCCATATTTTGCAAGAGTTGGGCGCGAACATGATCGGAATCATTCACGAGGCGATCGACGAACCGGAATGACGACCACCGCGTATCCTCAACGCCGACGGTCGGATTCGTCCCTGAAGCCGGATGGCCATGCGTCGGACTGGTTCGGCGAGATCATGTTTGAGACCGCGGAAGCCTACGGCATCAAGATCGTTGAAGCTCGGGTGCGGATCTACGCGCACGATCTCTCGGACTTGCCTCGTGAGCGGGTTGAAGAGGCGGTGCGACGTCTCCGGCGTGAAGGCGGACAATTTTTCCCCACCATCAGTGATATTCGACGGGCCATTCTTGGCTCACCAGAGGATGCCGCACTTCGCGCCTGGAGCGTCCTTGAGCGTGCGGCTATCGAGATCGGCGCGTGGCAGTCGTGGGATTGGGAGGATGCGTGGGCGTCGCGCGCGTTTTTCATGACCTTCGATTCATGGGCAGTATTTTGCCAAATGGAACAAGGACCGGAATTACTCGTGAAGCGGAAACATTTCATCGCGGCCTATCATGATGCGCGTCGCCAGCACTCCGCCTTACGTCCGACTGTGCGCATGATGGGCTCGCACGAAGCGAGCGGATCGTACAAGCGGCTGGAGAGCGTGTGGGCTGGACGTGTGCTATTGGATGGCCAAATCGTGTTGGAACGAGAGCGCGCGGCGTTGCCTGCCGCAGATGAGATGAAGCAATTACCTGGAGATACGGAATGAATATGTCGCGCACGCGCATCCTGCGCAAAGCGCAAGCGTCCCTCGAAGCTCTCAGGAGGAGTCATGGCGAAACGAGCAAAGTCCAAGCCCAAGCAATCCACAAAAGAGGCTGAGCGTGTCCTACGGACTGGGCCGATCCGGAAGAAGCCTCGGCCTACGGCGCTGCCAGGTATGGAAGATCTGCGCGATCGCGTGCTTGATGAGGCCTGTCTATCGTTGTCGGAGATTCGCCACGCGCAAGCGGACCTCGACAGAGACGAAGCTGGGCATCTCAACACGTCCTTGCGGCGCATGCGCGAGTTGCGGATTTCCGCCTTCCGCGCTCACGGCGTGGAGCTGAGCCGTGTGCCTGGCGAGGAGAAAATTCGCTGTCGCGTCACGAAAGAAAAAGCCACGGATATTAGCAAAGAGGCGCCGCCTGATGTCACTGGTGACGTGGATCCGATGGATGGGCTGCCGGCGCCACCCTCCAGCAATGGCGGTGGTGAGCCCTCGGTGAGCTGATGGATACGCGCGGATTGAAGTTTGAGAAGTCGGAGCCGCGGAAGAAAGCGAAACAGCGGCTCCGACGACGCGAAGGACGCGTGATCGGTGATGTCAGAGATGAGGTGTCTAGCCGCGATTCGTACTGTCGCCTCTATTATTTCGATGCCTCAACTCGCGTGGACATATGGCGCATCTTCGGACCATGCGGTGGACGATCGGAATGGGCGCACATGGGTGAAAAGAAACGTGCGAAAACACGTGGCCAGTCGCCTGAAGATCGGCACGATTCAGAATATTCGTTGATGCTTTGCGCGACTCATCATCGCGAAGGAGTTGCGGCGTATGACTTAAATCGGATGACGATTGAGGCGCTGACGGAGAACGGTTGCAATGGACGACTCCGATTCACACGCGATGGGCAGATCTGGGAGGAGCCAGTGTAATGTCGATGACGAATGAGTACACTAGACGGACCAGTTGGATCATGACTCAGTCTGGCATTTGCTTCAACCCGCTGTGTCCGCGCGTTGAGGATATTGCCATTAATGATATCGCCCATGCGCTCGCGCTCATAAATCGCTTTTCCGGTCATACCAAGGTTCCGTACAGCGTCGCCCAACATTGCGTGCTCGTGAGTCTCGCGCTGGAGATTGAATGGCCAGATCTCGCGTTGAAAGGGTTACTTCACGATGGCGCAGAAGCGTACGCGTGTGATTTGCCGCGACCTCTGAAGCGGCAGGAGATTTTCGCGCCCTATAGGGCTGCGATGGAACATCTCCAGTCCGTCATCTATCAGGCCTTTGGCTTAACGGATGATGAACCGGGCGCGCTGCACCTGATCGATCGGCGCATGCTCCGGACGGAACAACGCGATCTGATGCCGCCGCCACTGGTGGGACATCCGATCTATGCGGATGAATGCCGAGACGATGTGGCGCCGTTCGCGGAACGGATTGTGGCGCTGCCGTGGTTTGAGGCAAAACGCCTGTTTCTGGAACGCTTTGCGGAGTTGACAACAACATGAATGATTCTCACAGAAAGGAGGATTCAATGCGCGAAGTGCCAACCGTGCGATGGGATGGCTGCTACGACTCGTCGTGGCGCGATCTGATCGTGCCTCAGGCCTTCGCGCATTGAAGGTCTCCCTGCCAAGATGGCACGCGGCCTCGTCGTGCGCATTTTTGATGAACTGTTCGCCATGGGTGCGCTGAAAAAAGGCGACACAATTCTCGATCCATTAGCCGGGATCGGTTCAACAGGCATTGAGTCTGCGTCTCGGTTCTGTCATTTCGTCGGTGTGGAGTTGGAGCCTCGCTTTGTGGCGCTCGCGAAAGAGAATTTCGAGTTTCACCGACGCGATTGGGCGGATACTGGACGCCCACAACCTCAGGTCGTGCAAGGCGACAGTCGACACCTGCGCGCGGTGATTCAACAGGCGATTGTCGATGGCGTCATCAGCAGCCCACCATACAACCTGCCGATGAGCCAAGATCATAATGGGAGTCGTGGTGGCGCACGCGGCACGGCACCGAGCGAAGATGGCGCCTTCGCGAAGTACGGTAATACGCCTGGACAATTAGAAGGCCTGACGCACGGTGATGTCGACGCCATTATCGCCTCGCCTCCGTACGCGGAGATTGCGTCTGGTGCGGGTGGATTAAATACCACTCCTGCATCGGATGGCCAACAAGGCGGACGCCGTCCGGACAGTCCAAGTCAAGCGACGGATCAACGCTACGGCGAGAGCGAAGGCCAACTGGCACGTCTGCCGAAAGGCGATGTCGACGCGATTGTGTCAAGTCCGCCATTTCAGGATCATCTAGCAAAAGTGTCGTCAGGTGGTATTGGATCAGATGCTTATATCGGCCATAAAACAATAGAGCGTCGAACAATCTGGGCGCAGTTAGATCACGCTCAGTTTGGTGTATATCTTTATAGTCGTCGTAAGGAAGTCGGTCTGAGTAAAGCGGAAATAGACCGTCGTCTTGGAACAAATACCGCCTACTCATTTTGGGAAGGACGGAAAGGATCGAAGGACCAATGGCGAGTGCCAATGCCGTCGATGTATCGTCGATTAAAAAACGTCCTTTCATTGGACGATCGCTATGATGCCATTCTGCTCTGCACTGAGATTGTAGAGATTGAGCGACAAGCAATAAAAATTGGTCATACGTCTGTTGATTACGGTGAGACCGACGGACAATTAGGCATATTGCCATCAGGTCAGATTGACGCCATCGTCAGTTCGCCACCATTCGGTGCTGGTGACTCCGCCTCGGCGCAGAGCATTGTGCGTCGAACTGATAAATCGGCCATGTGGATCAAGGAGAAAGGCGGCAGCGCTCATCGTGAAGGTTACGGTGAGGCTGATGGACAATTGGCGGAAATGCCTCTGGATACAGTGGCGGATGCGCTCGTGAGTTCGCCGCCGTACGAATCATCAGAGCCTGATACAGCGCAAACAAAGGGCTTTCATTCTCACGACGAACACGAACCGAAGAATCGCGCAAAACGTGATTACATCGCACAAACGTCGGACGGATCGTTGGGTACTGAACAGGGCGAAACCTTCTGGTCGGCCGCACTCTTGATCATGCGCGAGAGCTTTGCCATCCTTAAGCCTGGAGGTATGGCAGTGTGGGTGGTTAAACGGTTCATTCGAGATGGAAAGATAGTGCCATTCGATGATGATTGGCGGCGATTATGCGAGTATGTCGGTTTCGAGATGATTCAGGAATATCACGCGATGCTCATCAGCGAAGAAGCGCGTCCGGATTTGTTTGATGGCATCAGGATAGTGAAACGTGAAAGGAAATCCTTTTTCAGAAGACTTTGCGAGAAGAAGGGATCTCCTAAGATTGATTGGGAAACAGTCTATTTTATGAGAAAGATGTAATTTGGCTGGCCTCATTGATCTAATAGGCCAGCGTTTCGGTCGTTTCACTGTTTGTGCGCGGAAGGCGAACAATCCGCGTGGCGGTGCTATGTGGCGCTGTGTCTGCGAGTGTGGACAAGAACGCACCGTGTTGGGCGCCAGCCTACGGAGCGGCAATACCACGAGTTGCGGCTGTGTGCAGCATGAGCGCGCAATAGATACGCATCTGACGCATGGGCACACCATCAACGGTTGCGAGACTCCGGAATATCGTTCTTGGCGAGCCATGTTAAACCGCTGCAGGAACACCAAGAATAGGAATTGGCCATATTACGGAGGTCGCGGCATTACGGTGTGCGAGCGCTGGAGCGGTTTTGCAGATTTCTTCGCAGATATTGGGCCTCGTCCATCGCCGAAGCACACGATCGACAGAGTAAACAATGATGGTCCGTACGAACGAAATAATTGCCGCTGGGCAACGCGCAAGGCACAGGCTAATAATCGGCGGCCTCGTAAGCAGGCACGATTGCGCAAGAGGCTGTCATGACGTCCGATCTAGATGCCGTGCAGGACGCTATCGCCGCTGTTGGCCTCAGTAAGCATTTTGAGGCCACAGCCAAAGGCCTCGTCATCACAGGCGATCCCACCTTCGGTGAATGCGAGTCGCTGTGGGAAACGCTTCTGACGTTCGCCAAAACAATTCAATTTTTGATTGGCGACGCGATGACGTTCTTCCGGAAACGATGGGGAGACAAGGCTGAACAAATTATCAGTGAACGGACAGGTTGGTCATTAGAGACCTTACGCGCCTATGAGTGGACGGCGGAGAAAGTCTCGCCGGATGTCCGTCGACTGGATGTGCTGTCGTATTCGCATCATCAAGCGGCCGCGAAGCTAAATCCACGCGAACAAAAGCAATGGCTGGCGAAGGCTGCAAATGGTGACGGTGACGGGAAAGTCTGGTCTGTTAAGCGCTTAACAACGGCAATTCATATTGGCGCCGATCCAGCCATCACCGCGTGGTATCTCTTGGTGAAAATGCAGACAGAGGACGCGCGCACTGATCTGATGCGCGAACTCGAAGGACGCGGCTATCTTTGCAAGGCCACGGAGAAACGCGGAGGCGCGACATGAGTCAATTAGCCCAGGCGGTACAAAAACAAGTGGACGAACTCAAACGGACGATCCATCGATCGCAGAGGAGGCCTCGAATGGTGAACGACGAGCACGAGACAGCGCAAGACCAGACGGCGGCGGAATCCACCACCGGAGACACCGAGAATGCACGTGAGGAAGGAAAGGACGCGAGTATGCCGACGAAGACGAAGAAGCGCGAGAAGAAGCCCAAGGCCGCCACGAAGCGCGTGGCCAAACCGAAGGCGGAGAAAGAGAAGAAGACATTTAGTGGCGTTCCCACAAAAGCCCATCTCCGCTTGGGCAAGAATGGTGTCAGCGCCGGCGTGAACGACACGCTAGTGCTGGAGTTCGCCAACGGCTACAGCGTGTCGCTGAAACCTGTTGGCGTTGGCGATGACGTCACCAAGGTGCGCGATCTCATGGTCGGATGGCTGCGGAAACGCCTTGGCGCGGAACGCAAGTAGATGAAAGACTGGCAGCACGGCTACGAACTCGATACACTCGCGGCGATTGCGCGCTTGTATGAGACGTACAATCGATACTCGGCCTCGGTCTTTTCGCAGGTCCGACCGAATGTCGTGGCGCGTTTGTTGCACGAAGGTAAATTGCACGTACTGCCGACGATAGAGAGCGCGCCAGGCTCGGCCTACGCCATGGCGATCTCGAAAGTGACGACGCCGATCACGATGTATCAGGATGTCGTGATCGGCGTGAAGCAGCCTGGCGATGTGACGTTGACGCATCTCGCTGGGGAACATACCTTGCTCATCGAAGCCCTTCGATCTCAGCAGGACCAGACATGTTGGGCCTGCGTGTTTGTTGAGGATGAGGACATCAATCAACTACTGATGGACGAAGGATTCATACGCATTGGCACGAAGATCAGCACGTTCGCGGAAATGTCCTTCATCTATCTGCGCGAGCGATCCGCGTCGTTGTCGTTATTTGGAGATGGCAGAGCGAAGGCGCTCGACCCTGCGGAGGCCATTCACATCAAGCGCCTCGGAACGATCGATCCGAATGTGCTGGCGGCTCTGACGGCGCGCGTCAATGATTCCGATTTACGATTCACGAATCATTATTCCAATTACAACAAAAGCAAGTCGTGGTCCGCCGTGTCACTGCGAGGATTCCTACCAGATCCTTTGTTCATTGCCAAGCCTGTCGAGATGAGCAAGAAATGGAAAGCCGAGAATATCTCGAAGGCCTTTGCGCTGGAAGATACACCGCTCATGCAGGACTTCCCGGAAGTGCCAGCGATCATCTCGGAATACGCGGATGCTGCTGAACGCGTCCGATTGATGGCGCTCGCATACGGCGGTGGTGAACTGACGAAGCACACAGACCAAGTCGATCCAGATACCGGCGTGCGCCTTGGCAATAACGCGCGACTCCACATTCCGATCATCACGAATCCCGATGTCGTCTTCACGTCATGGGGGCTCGATGGACAACCCACGCGCGTGACGATGCAGCCAGGCGACGTCTGGTATCTCGATACGCGCAAACCGCACACCGCCGTCAATCGTGGACAAACGCGACGCGTGCATTTGGTGATTGATGTCATTGTCACAGAACGATTCCGCGCGCGCCTGTTGGCATGAAGTATCGCAGATTGAGCAGTCCGGATGGCGCGATCCGTACGGATTGCCTATGCTCGACATGGTACGGACACCTGTGGTGGATGTAATCGTGGTGCGCGATGATTGCCTCGCGTGTGGATCGAAAAGTCGCTTCCTTGATTACTTGATCGGCCATGCGGAGTCGTATCGAGGCATCCGTGAATGGGTGTTTGGGTCCTCGCCAGCGACTGGCTATGGACAGATCAGCTTGGCGCATACGTGTCGCCGGTATGGCAAGACCGCCGTGTTGTTCATGGCTCAGCGCGCATTAACCAAATTACACCCCTATCAGCAGCGAGGCCTGTCGGAAGGAGCCTGCTATGAATGGGTGCCGCAGGGCCGTCTGAGCGTCACACAAGCGCGCGCGCGACGCTATGCGGAGGCGGCGCCTGAGACACGGCATGTCCTGCCTATTGGACTGGAGCATCCGCTCGTCCTGGCGGCGATTATCACAGTGGCGCGCAGTTTACCCATCGTGCCGAGTGAAGTCTGGAGTGTCGGTTCGTCCGGATTGCTCAATCGCGGTCTGCAAGCCGCGTGGCCAGACGCCTCGTGTCATGTCGTCCAGGTGGGCCACGCCATGTCCATCTACGAGCTAGGGCGTGCGCGTCATCATCAATCGCGGTATCGCTTTGAGGACGATACGCCAGTACGCGAGCGACCACCGTTTCCAAGCGTTGTGACCTACGATGCTAAGGGTTGGCAGCCGATGCTGGATTGGTACGAAGAGCACGCGGCCAGCGGACCGATACTCTATTGGAACGTGGCCGGCTAATGACGCGTTCCTTGTTTGACGTGATGGACGCACCTGTCGAGGAGGTGGTTGAGGCTCCAGCGCTAGAGCAACCACCACAGACGCCTGCCATTGACGTCATTGAACGACTCGAACCGTCAACGGAGTCGTCTGAAGGAATTCACTACACCTTGACGCCAGAGAGCGCGGATGGTATCTATACACGCGATCAAATTATCGACGCCGCCTTTCATTGGTTTCGCGCGAACGGATTTCCCTACGTCCAGATGTCCACACACGAGATGATGCAACAAATCAACCGTCTCGCGTTGACGCCAGACAGCGCACTGGCGCATACGACTGAAGCCTATCGTGTGGCGGACGCGTTTCATCCGCACCGATTTCATGGTGTCGTGAAAGGCAAACACACGCCTGTTGAATGTTTCCATGATGATGAGAAGCTCCGGCAGGCCTTAGTGCTCGTGGTTGGCGATGACGGTCGCATTCCGAGCACCTATTTCACGCAACTCGGCTTGGCGCGCGGATCGCAGGCCTGTGCCAATTTCAGACCAGGATTCGCATGTCTCATGTATCGGCGCTTTTGCACGCGTGGCGATGAAACTGTCTTTGATACCAGCACTGGATACGGTGGTCGACTGGTGGGATGGATTGCGTCGAAGTCACGCGGACGCTACATCGGCATTGATCCAAGCACGAAGACGCACGCTGGCAATCGTGTGCTCGCTGAAGCTCTCGGTGTGTCGGATCGCGTGGAACTTCATAATATCCCTGCGGAGGACGTCCCGCATGCGATCGTCGAAGGTCGCTGCGATTTTGCCTTCACCAGTCCGCCCTATTTCACCAAAGAGCATTATTGCGATGAACCCACGCAGAGCTGGAAACGCTACAGCGATTTTACGATGTGGTGTGATTATTTCCTGGTGCCGATGTTGATGCTGAATTATGTGGCCTTAAAGCCTGGCTGTGTGGCGGCGATCAACATTGCTGATGTCAAGATCGATGATGAGCAGAAGGCGCTAGTTGAACGCACGATCCGCTATGCGACGCGCATTGGATTTCAGCATGTTGGTACTGACCGATTCGATCTAACGTCCAGACTTGGTGCGAATCAAGCGGTTGAGGTCGCCGTCGAGCAGGTGCTGGTTTTCAAGAAACCATGATCAGTAATGCGAAGCGTGGCGCGTACTGGAAGGCGCGATCGAAGTGTTATTTAGAGCGCCAAGGCTTTGACGTGGCGGATATGGAACTCGTGCGCACCGTCTTTACGCCAGCAGGCATGATGATTCCCACCAAGCGAGACCAATTCGGAAGTGATCTGGCCTTTCTCGCGAAAGACGTGGTGGTTTTCGTGCAAGTGAAGGGCGGCGTAAAACCGAGCAAGACGCTCATTCGAGAGGCAAAGCGAGGATTTGAGCCGTACCGGTTTCCTGTCTGTTCAAGGCGCGAAGTCCACATCTGGCGTTTTCGTGCTCGGCATCCGGAGATTGTTGCATGTTGACCGACGATCTCGTGCTCCCACACAATTTGGAGGCCGAAAAAGCCCTGCTCGGTGCGATCTTGTTGAAAAACGCTGCGCTTGATCTCATCGCTGGCCAGTGTGAGGCTGAGGCCTTTTACCGAGATGCCCATCAGCGGATCTTTTCAGCGATGGTGCATCTGCGGAACGCACGTACAGCGATCGATCTTGTCACGCTCAAGAATTACCTCGCGGAAGAGGGCGCACTCGATACGGTCGGTGGCCCCGCGTACATCTCTGCGCTCATTAATGGCTTGCCGCAAAGCTCGAACATTGCCTATTACGCAGGCATCGTGCGCGAACACGCGCAGCGTCGGCAGATTATCCGTGTTGCGAATGTCCTACTGCAACAGGCGTATAATCACGAACCAGCCGATCTTGTGCTGGACCACGGCGTGCAGCAATTGTGCGGGCTGGCGAACACCTCGACGAATGGTGTCACATCGATTGGGCAAGCGGCGCAGGCGTACACGGAAAGTCTTGACGCGAATCGTGGTGTGGGCCTTTCGACAGGCTTTGTGGATCTGGACGATGTGCTCGGCGTGGGCTTAGCTAAGCAACATTTGATCATGCTTGCGGCCAGGCCGAATGTGGGGAAAAGCACGTGGATCATGAACGTCGCCTCAGAGATTGCGTCCAAGCAGGTTCCCGTAGCGCTGTTTTCGTTGGAGATGAGCGATCTGGCGCTTGGGGCGCAAGCGCTGACAATGACCGCCGGTGTGGACAGTGTGCGTTTGCGTCGCAAGCTGCTGAATCAAACGGAATGGGTCAAAGTGTCTGATGCGCTCATGGCGCTGGCCGATCGACCGTTGTATTTGCTGGATTCTGCGCGTCGCTTGACGCAGATTCAGGCGTGGGGACGACGTCTGAAGGAGTCGCATGCGATTCAACTGCTGGTAATTGATTACATACAACAGATGGTCGATGAACGCAGCCGCGATCAACAGCAAGAAATAGCCATGATTTCTCGTGGACTGAAAACGCTCGCGCGCGATCTCGATCTTCCGGTCCTTGCCGTCTCGCAATTAAATCGCGCCTCCGAGCATCGGACGGATAAACGCCCGCAATTAGCAGAACTGCGCGGCAGTGGTGTGCTGGAGCAGGATGCGGATATTGTCTTACTGTTGTTTCGTCCAGATCTGCACAGCACGAAGGAGGCGGATCAGGGCATCGTTGAAGTGATTGTCGCCAAGAATCGTTACGGCCCCACAGGCACGGTGAAATTGGCATTTGTGAAACAGCATGGTAAGTTCGCCAATCTCGCGCACGGAGAATGATCATGAAGTTCTACGATGACCACTGCACACTCGATTTACTCAGAGAGAAGGCCGATGCTACCGTGTGATGGACTGCGCGCGATCTGTGACTGGTGCGGCGCGACCGTCGGAGCGCTCGATATGGTTGAGATCTCGCTCGTGTTCATAGACATCGACGAGGGCGAACAAACACACGATCGGCTCGGCTACGCCTGCGAGCAGTGTTACCGACGCGTGCGACCGGCGCTTAAGGCGTGCAGCGATTCGTGCCTGTCGGCAGAGCGTCAGTCCGATAAGAAGTCAAAGGTATGGACTCTAAACGAACGACTTGGAGGTGAAACGTGATACGACAAGTGATCGGCGCGATCGTGCTACTGGCGGCGATGCTGGCGTTCCTGGCGACACCTATGCGCGCGCAGGGCTGGTCCTGCGATGGGCCGCCACAGTCCTACATCGACGACTGTGATAACGGCGACTGCTGGATGCTCTGGGTGTACTGGAGCTGGTGGCAGCAGAACTGCAGCTAGATGGTGAACTGGTTCGACTGCAACTGAATTGGGTTCTTTCAGTGACGTGGCCTGTTGTCATCCGTTGTCTCCAGTGCGACACGTCTGACGATCTGGAGATCGATCAAAGCTTTGGTGTAATTTACGTGTATTGTCGGCGCTGTCGGCATCTCAGTGTGTTTCAACGGCCGTCGACCATCTCGGTCGCTGACACTTGAGAGGAAGGATTCATGGGCATGTTATTGATGAAAGTGGCTGGCGTTGTCGCTGCAATTGCCGGTGTTGTCGCGGTGGTCCGTGCGTTCCGCTGTGAGTTCGGTTGGCATCCAGCCGAGGCGCTCTTGATGCGTCCAGGCGAGCGGCAGTTGCGCTGTGGTCGACCGACGAAGCACCTGCATGCGGAGTGGATCTGTAGTCGCTGTCTCCGCGTGGCTGGCCGGACGTCGATTGAATTGAATCCGTCTCTCATGGTGGAACTCCAGAAACAAATCGGTGCATCCCGCGCGCAATCGAAACTCATCAGATTCGACATTGTGGCACGGAAGGAGGCGAGTTGAGCGATGAGTATGTCTGACGAGGTTGACCGCGTCCGCAGAGTGCTTCAACGTGAGTGCTGCGAGCATCGTAGTCAACTTAAGGATGATCCAGCACCATGCGTGGACTGCGAGCGGATTGCCATAATGATCGCCAAGGAACAGACAGAGACGATCACGGACTTGCAGCAGGACAGAGATGCACAGACATCAACGCGGCTCGCCGTGCAGGAGGCGAAGAATCGTCTCGAAGTGCACAGCATCACACTCGAAGAGGCACTACGACGATACGGACAGCACGACGCCGGATGTCCATCGGCGCCACGCGCCGCGACCGCCTATTCACCAGACCATGAACTCGGACCATGCACGTGCGGATTGGTCGATATCATGAGGGACTGTTCGTTCATCGCTTAACCATTAGAGGTATGGCGAGCCGACATACGCGCAAACGCGTTCGTGTCCGCGACTCCGGCTTCCGTCGCTGCGAGTCGATGAAAGTGGGCTATCCGTCGCGTGAGGAGGCATGGACTGTGGCGGAGCAGCAGATGGAATGCGGACAGGTCAAACCAGGCTGTCATCTCACGCCCTATCAGTGCGGACTCTGCGACGAGTGGCATGTTGGCAATCGCGTGATTGTGCAGGTGCCAGGACGGCGGTCGAGGCCTCGACATCGGTGAGCGCCTACACAGTCTTTCACGAGTGTGACTGGCGCCTGCACGTCTTACATAAGGCGCGCCTAAAGCCTCGCGGAATCGCCACGCCACAGTTTATTGGGCAGGAATTACTCTACTTGGTCTCATACCGAAACATAGAAGTCTTACGGGCATCAGTGATGATTCTAATCGGAGGCGGCCTATTCGAGCACGTGCCGCACCGTGTGGTTTCGTCACTGAGCGGTAATAAATTGGTGAAGCTCTGGTATCCGTGGAATGCCTTGATGCCGCATCTTCATCTTGCGCCGCGTCGTCTCTCGGACGAGATTCTCACCACGATGGCAGAACCAGGCTGGGTGTTTCGCGCGCAGATTTTCGCTATCAGACACGCGAAGGACTGGAATATTTAAGATTTGATCGCGGTTGCTGTACACGCATGAGCCCACAGTATTTGGAGATGTCGGCGGAACTGAGCGAGGACGGCCGGTATCGCTACTGGCTCTCGCGTCGCTTGGAGATGGGGGAGCGCACGGTGCTGTTTGTCGGACTGAATCCATCGACAGCCGATGTGCAACAGGACGATCCGACGATTCGGAAGTGTGTGGGTTTTGCGCGGAGATGGGGCTTTAATTCGCTGCTGATGTGCATGAAGTGAGGGAGGCCTCAGCCTTATGAGCTACAGAAACGAAGACTGTTCTGACTGTCGCGCGATCACGAGTGGGGATTGTGGAAAACACGGCCCTCTAACGGTGATCACCAGCATGACATATCCAAGTGGCGTCGTGAGTTTTGAGAAGTCGCTCTACTGCCAGCATTGCAAGGTTGTGACAACGAATCGGACGGCTGGGTTATGGTGGGAATGTTTAGTATGCGGATGGCGGCAGCGATGACTCCCACTGATCTCACCACCTATGTGCGGCAACTCGCTGAGATTGGCTTACTTAGGTATGAGGAACGGGTAGCTGTTATCGAAGCCGCCACGCGCTTGCTCCTTGTGCAGTTTGTGAAGGAGTACGGCCAGCACAAGGCAGAGTGCGATCTGCAATTACCGAGAAATCGTAAACGAATGCCGGATGGAACGCTCAGGGTGCGTTATGTCAATGAGCCGGAACCACTGTGTTCCTGCGGTCTTGCAGAGTGGCAAGGAGAGACAAAGTGAACTGCGCCGATGTGTGCCTTGACCACGGTTACGACGAATACAACGACTTTTACTCCGAAGCCATGGTCAAGGCGCGGAAGCCGCACAAGTGCTGCGAATGCAACGAATGGATTCCAATTGGTGTAAGTTATGAGCGGGCCAGCGGCAAGGCCGACGGGCATATGTGGACCGAGGCGACTTGCGCGCTGTGCGCAGAGATTCGGAAGGCGTTCGTCTGCGGCTCGTGGGTCTTCGGTCGGCTTTGGGATTCTATTGAAGACGAGATGTTCCCGATTTAGCAAACGGCTGGGCCTGTTGATTGTCTCGCAAAGCTAGAGACAAAGGAGTCGCGCGACAAGTGTTGGCAACGATTTGCGGAGTGGGTAATAAGATGACTTCCGTTGATCGCACCATCCAGATGCGTCACTATCGTGCAGCACACCCATGACGAAGCGCGGGCGCAAGCCCCGTAATGTTAAGCCAAAAAACTCCCTCACGTCCAAGCGCCACGGGCGTCATAATTATGGTGGTCCGGCGGCGCACAAGAATGCCGTTGAGACGGCGCGCGAACTCGATCTCATTACGAACCGCGCACTCCAGGCGTCGCGCCTCTTTCGCGATGAAGGCCTCACGTTCGAAGAAATTGGTAAACGCCTTGGCGTCAGTAATAGCTGCGCCTTTAATGATTGCATCTCCGTGCAGAAAGCCATGCCCCTCGTTCTTGGCCATGAGGGTATGGAGCTGCTGAAGCATCGTGCCTATACCAGACTCAATAAACTTATTCGCGTCCATCTTGCACGGTCGCTGAAAGGCGAAACGGACTCCGCCGCTATTGTGGTACGGGCGTTGGAACGTGAAGCTAGGATGCTGGGCTATGACGCCCAGCGTGAAGATGGCTTCAGCGCGGACCAAGTCGCCACCGTCCTACGAGGTTTACGGCAAATGATCTTTCTCCATGTGACAGACGAGAATATCCGGCGTGCTATTGCGGACGACTTGCAGCGGCAATCTGGTCTGCTTGGTGGCGATGTAATCGACGTAAATGTGAAGCCATCCGGCAATGGATCGTCAGGCAATGGATCTGGAGGGACGAGCGCCTGAAAGCGCTGACCATCACGGAGGACTTATTGGTATTATGCTGAAGTTCTATGGATTTTGGCTCGTGCTGTTTATCGCGATTAAAATTGGCGGCACTTCTTTGGCGTCATGGTCATGGTTCTGGGTCATTCTGCCGATCGTGCCGTTAATTGTGTTACTGGTGCAGCGATTGAACCTATGAATCTACAGGACACGCGCGTGGTGATGCTCGAACAGGTCGCGGCGCCATTTTGGTCGCCACCATTGGAGAAGTGGGAAGTCTGCCATGGGCGTATGTCCTCGCGCGGTGCTCATCAGGTCTGCCGTCGGCTCACCATGAATGATTACACCTGGACGTGTCTGTGCGGGAAAGTCTTCATCCGGAATGACGAAAGCGCGACGCTTCACGGCCAGCGCTGCGCTCATCCACTCATTCGACGGTTACTTGGTCCGGCGAAGCTGAACTTCCCACCAAATCGTTCTGGTGAGAGTTTTGAGTTGAGAGTGGCCGCCAACTTGGCCAACTGGCTCTCTGTGATGTTTGCTGCTCGCCAGCGCACAGGAGAGTGACGGATGAGCGGATGCTGCGGACTCGGCACCTGCACGAATCCCACATGCTATCTCTGCACGGTGATCGCCAAGCAGCCACAGCCAAAGACGCTGCACGAGCCGGATCACCAGCACATTGCGCCAGATGGCGCCAGGTCGAAATCGCGACGTCCGCGCCACCAACCACAAGATATCCTTAGTGATGAGGATTGAACATGAATACTACAATTGATCCGGTGTTACTCGCTGTGCTTTCCTGTGTCGTCGAGGAGATGCACCGACATGTGGTCGGCGCTATTGCATCCCATCATGGACGAGAGCCTGCGTCGATTCCTGTGCGTCTGGTGGCGAAGTGGGTAACGGATTTTGATGCGATTCTCGGACGTCTGTGAATTGCACGTTTCGAAGAATTAGCATGGACAGAATTATTTATCGCGGCGGCCATCACTGGGTGACGTGCAACGGCCAATCGTACGTCGCGCATGTGCATCCTGTTGTTGCGCGCGATCTTCACATTCCTGAACATGAGACGCAATGTCGTTGCTTCTGTCAAGATCCGGACTTCATCGCGCGAGGATTTACGATGGAGATTTGGAAACGATACCTAGAACCAGGACTATGACGCGGTCTCGTAAAACGCTCGGTATGCTCGTCGGTGAGATGGCTGTTGATCTTGCGGCCACTTGTACGCCTGCGCTTGCGGCGATGGACAATCCGCTGTGGACGCCGCTCGCGCGTCAGCCAGATCGTGGCATTTACTTGCCAGATGGGCGTCTGTTGTCTCCGCAAGAAGCGGCCGCAGAAAGCCTGGCTGATGAATTGGGGTTCGGTGGCGGAGCTGGAGGTGGTAAGACAGATCTTGTGATTGGTCTGGCCGTGACGCGACATCAGAATAGCGTGATCTTCCGCAAAGAGTTCACCCAATTTCAGGGCGCGGACGGACTGATAGCCCGTAGCAAGCAAATCATCGGACTCCGTGGCGAGTTCAATGAAAATAAACATCTCTGGCACGACTTACCAGGTGGGCGGTCACTCGAATTTGGCGCGGTCGCCCATGAGAAACGCCGCAGTAAGTGGCAAGGTCGGCCCCACGATCTGAAAGGCTTCGATGAAGTCACGCAGATTTCAGAAATGCTGTATCGGTTTCTGATTGGATGGCTGCGAACGACGACGTCTGGTCAGCGCTGCCGTGTCGTCAGTACGTTTAACCCGCCTAGCACAGAAGAGGAGCGATGGGTCCTACGCTACTGGGCCCCATGGCTCGATCCGCACCATCCACATCCAGCTTCGTCTGGTGAATTGCGTTGGTATGTCGTGGTGGATGATAAGGACATTGAAGTCGACGACGGCACACCGCTCGTGCGCGGTGGCAAGCCTGGATGTCCGCATTTGATTCTGCCAGAGCATCTCCAATGTCCGGATTGTCACGGCGCGATCTTACGTCCGCGATCGCGGACGTTTATCCCATCGAGCGTGGAGGATAATCCATATTATCTCCGGACTGGCTATGCAGACACGTTGAATGCCATGCCGGAGCCGTATCGGAGCCAGTTGCGGCACGGTAACTTCCTGGCTGGCGTGAAGGATGACGAATGGCAGGTGATGCCAACCGCGTGGGTGATCGCTGCGCAACAGCGCTGGACATCGACCGGAGGCGTGGACGCCGATGGGACGCCTGTACCATTGACGCAAGTTGGCGTGGATCCGAGCCGAGGCGGCACCGCGGAATTCGTGATTGCTAAATCGCATCGCGGCTGGATTGCGCCGCTCGTGATCCATCCCGCGACTGCGGCGCCGACAGGCCAAGCAGGAGCGGCGCTCGTGTTCAAGGCCGTACTGAGTAAGACTGTACCGATCCAGATTGATATTGGTGGATCGGCTGGTTCGTCGGTGTACGATCAGTGTCGCGATCTCGGACTGCAGGCGATTGATCTCGATGGCTCGCGCGCGTCGAAGGCGACGGACAAAAGTAAAAAACTCCATTTTGTGAATAAGCGTGCCGCATGGCATTGGCGGATGCGCGAACTATTAGACCCGGACAATCCCGATCGTGTCGCGCTGCCACCAGATCCGCAGTTACGCGCGGATTTGTGTGCGGCCAGATGGCATCCGACGCCGCGCGGGATTCGCATTGAAGAGAAAGACGAGATCATGAAGCGGCTCGGACGCAGTCCAGATCGGGGGGAAGGCGTCATCTATGCGTGCGTACAGGACCGCGTGGTGAGTCTGTATGCGACACCGACGGCGGTTGGCGAAGGTCCAAGTTACTGGAGTGGACCATCATGAGAATTCATGTCGGACCCTACACACAGATCGGCGCCATTGCGGTGTTACGACTGTGGCGCTGGAATGTGATACGAATTGGCCGATGCGTTAGATTCATCGCGAGGCCGTCATATGAAGTACATCTTCATGGCCAGCAATAAAGTGGAGATCAAGTGACGATGCAACGTCTCTGGGTGACCTGTTTGTGGATGGTCACATGCTGGATCTTCTTTACGCTGTGCTTTCTCGTGGGCCTCTTTAGTATGCGCAGGCTGGGGCGTGCCTTGGAAACGATTGGAAAGAACTTACAAGCCTATGACTGGTGAAGGGAAGATTCGTTGAGCGATACGCATCCGGCGCTCCAACCGTTCGGCTCACCCTGCCTCGCGTGCTTCTATTTGCAAGCCTCGTTCAAATTCTGCAGCGAGTCGTGTATCATGCTTGCGCCTGGCGTCATCGAATCGAACCTACATATTGGTGATGCACCGTGGCCACATCTACATAGAACGTGCGATCGCTGTGGGTATCACTGGCTGGAGCACTGTTTACTGCCACCACAGAAGGCCGATGAAGCGGAGGGTTAACGCATGAGCGTGGTCGCCATAACGACGAAACAAGACGCGGCGCCGCAACGCTTCATTGAAGTGGGCCGTAGTGGCTTGCGAGCCTACGGCGGACTTTTGGATGAAGAATTCCTCAGGGAGTTGCGCGGGCTCAGCGGCATCAAGATCTACCGAGAGATGAGCAAGAACGATCCAGTGATCGGGGCCTCGCTCTTTGCATATACCACGCTTGCCAAAGAAGTCACGTTCCGCGTGGAGAGCGCGAAGCCTGGGGATCGTCTCGCGGACGAAATTGCGGAGTTTGTGCGAGGCGCACTCTTTGATGACATGAATTTGGCGTGGCGTGATCTTTTGGGTGAGATTTTCTCATTTCTGGTGTACGGTTGGTCCTATTTTGAAGTCGTGTTCAAACAACGACAAGGCCAGCAAGCCGTGTCGGATCCATCCGTCCAGGATGCGCCCGCCTCGAGCCGATTCGCGGACAATCGGATTGGCTGGCGCAAGTGGGCCATCCGCTCGCAGGACACGCTCGTGCGCTGGATGATTGACGTGCACGGCGGCATCAATGGCATAGTGCAGCGCGCGGAAGGCACGTATACAGAGGTTGAGATCCCGATTCAGAAATCCCTGCTCTTTCGGACCACCGTGGAACGCGGAGGTCCGGAAGGCGTCAGTATTCTGCGTCCGTCGTATACACCGTTCTATTTCAAGCGTCGCATTCAAATTCTTCGAGGGATTGGCATCGAGCGCGATCTCGCTGGTTTGCCTGTGATCACGCCACCGGAACACGTTGATGTCTGGAATCCGAATGATGCGAACGCGGTCTCGAATAAATCCAACGCGGAAAAAGTCGTGCGTAACATTCGCCGCGACGAGCACGAAGGCATCGTCAAGCCATTCGGTTGGACCTTAGAACTGCTCTCTTCTGGTGGGAGTCGCCAATTTAATATCACGGAGGTCGTTGCGCAGTTAAACGCCGAAATAGCCATGTCGATGATGACGGACTTTCTGCTTGTGGGCCACGAGAAGATTGGGGCGCGGAGTCTCGCGACCGATAAACGTGCGGTGTTCAGCCATGCGGCGGCAAGTTTTCTGGATGCGATTACGACGGTGATCAATCGCTTCGCGTTTCCGGATCTCGTGCGCATCAACGGGTGGCCCACGGAATTATCGCCGCTCTTGAAACACGGACCGGTCGCAGAGATTGAGTTGACGGAGTTAGCGTCTTTTATCAAAGAAACCGCTGGCGTCGGGCTGCTGTTCCCAGATGAGGATCTGGAGCGCTATCTACGGGAGCGCGCGCTGCTCCCACCACCGCCGGCGAAGAATGAGCGGCCGGCACCGATAGAACTAGAGACACCGCCGGACGGCGACGAAATGTAGTAGGAGGCGACGCGTGAACGGCATCATTAAGCGCAAGTTGATGGAAAAGAACTTTGGGTTCATTCGTGGTGAGGACGGTAAGGAATATTTCTTTCATCGCTCTGATTGCATCGCTGTCCCATTTGAGCAGATCGCCGAAGGGCAGCAGGTGACATTTCAGGAGGAGCATTCGCAGAAGGGGCCGCGTGCGGCGAATGTGAGGCCGTGAAGGCTATGCCGACAAAGCTCGAAGATCTCCCACAAGTCATGGCGGTGCAAGGCAGGCTCGCGGATCGAACACGCCACACACGCATTTTTTCAATGGACCTCGCTCCAAGTGGGGCGCATTCGCGCGTTTTGCTGGATGGCGAGGACATCTCCGATCTGCTGTGTAGTGTGCATATTCATTCAGGCATCGATATCCCGACAAAGGTCGAACTCGATCCTGCGCTCGGCCATCGCGCGGAAGTCGTGGCCAGAGTACCAGAGGCGCAGATTATGGTCGCGGATCCGAAGTATTTCTGCGCACGTGCCGAGAACATGCAAGTGACTTCCGCGTCCAGATTGATCTATTGGACAGAAACGAGAGATACCTCGACGCTACAGAGCACGTTGCGGACGTCCGCTTACACCAGACGCTATGCCCGTCTATTGATCCCAATTCCATTGTGGTGCGTCAATCTTCTCCACCGTCTTCGCCTGCTATGACACCAGGCGGCGTCATACAACATGCCGGTGTCCTGTTTCCAGGTGATGAAATTGATATTACGACCATTTTCTATCAAGGTCGTGCGATCGTGACCGCGATTGATGTGCAAGACGACTCGTGCGTCGTGATTGAATGCCGGAGTAGGCATCGCGTGCCAGACACGATCGGACAGCTTGGCTTCGTCTCGTTTCAGTTCACCTGCACACCTGGCACTGTTGGCTATCCAGTTCACTAAATGGAAATGAGGCGAATGAAAGCACGGAAGATGCCACGGTTGAAGTATGATGACGCCACGGTTGCCGCGGTGATGGTTGGTAATCAGTGGTTCCCGGTCGTACCTGGCACATGGACCGTCAATATCAGCGGACCGTTTCATCATGCCTCCTGGCTCGGTCCGTTGGGACACCGCTATTCCGCCTTCATTAGTCACACGCAAATGGTGCGTCACATCGAACGTCGTAAGCGACGCAAATAGCGCACCATGCCAAACGCGCAATACGCCCAGCAGGGCTGGCTCCGCAAGGCGCAATTTGTTGACGAGGAGGCGCCGCAAGCCGAGTGGCGGCTGGTGCATCGGATTGCGGACAGCGCGTATCCGCGCGTCTATCAACAGGTCCAAAAAACACTCGGGCAGATCATGACGGTGTCGGCCTGGTCTGCCTTCCTGCGTCAACTGGAAAAGAACGATCCGACTATTACGTTGACGTCCGCAGCGTTTGACCCGCTCGCTGATGGCTTGCACGATCACGTCTGGCCGACGTTGTGGCAGACGTATGTGCGTGCTGGCGAGACCGTCGCGCGCTCGGCCGGTCAGCGCGGCCTGCTTCAAAAAGCGAAGAAGCCGAAGCCAAGTCACCTCCGTACCGATCTCGTCTTCAATGAAACGAATCCGTTTGCGCAGCGCTGGGCCGAGCAGGAGAGCGCGCAGCTGGTCACGCGAATTGTGAGCGAGACACAGGACAGCATCCGCGCGCTTGTCGGTGAGGCGTTTCGCGTTGGCCGTCATCCCTATCAGATTGCACGCGATCTGCGTGGACTGAAGGGCTTTGGGATTACGAAGCCACATGCGATTGCGCTGCTGAAGAAGCGTGACCGCTGGATCGCCGATGGGCTTCAAGCAGCAGAGATTCAGCGTCTCGTGCAGAAGCAATACAACTTTTATCTGCGCTACAGAGCTGAGAGCGTTGCTCGCACGGAGGTGCTGAAAGCTAGCAACGCAGGTCAGATGGCGGCGTGGCAGCAAGGCAAGCAGGAAGGATTGATTGATGCCGATCTGGTGAAAGAATGGATCTATACACCCGATCGCAAGGTATGTCCCATATGTGAGAAACTCGATGGCGAGCAGCGATCGTTGGACCAAGCCTTTAGCGGCGGTGTGATGGAACCGCCAGTACATCCCATGTGCCGGTGCGCAATCGGCCTCGTGCCGCCACGCGCGGAACGTCGTGTCTCACCGGAGGCGTCGGATGCCCAGACGCTTGCGCAGGATTCCTCGGCCTATCCAGTGGCGAACGCGCAAGGCATGGATTCGATAAGTCGCTACAGTCGACCAGATGGGACGCTGACGCCGGAACGCCAAGCGTTGCATGATGCGATTGTGCGTGAGCATCTCCGATCGGCGACGCGCGTGGACAAGCCGGATACGGCGTATGTGCTTGGCGGTGGCCCAGCGTCCGGCAAGAGCACACTGCGGAAAACCCTTGATTTACCAGACGGCGTGTTGAATATTGACGTGGATGAGATCCGAAATAGGCTGCCAGAATACAGAGAGATGAGTACGCGCCGTCTTGACAATGCCGCCAGATTTACGCATGAGGAATCGAGCAAGCTGTCAAAACGCCTCGCACGCGACGCGAACCCGCATTACAACATCGTATACGATGGCACTGGCGATGGCAGTCTCACCAATCTGCGCAACAAGGTTGCCGGTTATCGCGCGCGCGGCCAGAATGTCGTTGGCCATTACGTGACACTCGATACAGACGAAGCGTGGCGACGCGCGAAGAAGCGCGCAGAGCGCCCACCGTATCGGCATGTGCCGGAGGCGTACTTGCGCGAAACGCACATGGCGATTTCGGAGATGCTGCCAAATGCGATGGGCGAAGGCCTCTTCGATGAAGTAACACTGTGGGACAATAACGGCGCCTCGCTCGTGAAGATCGCGACGTCGGACAAAACAGGCAAGATTGTCATTCACGACAATGCGGCCTGGACGCGGTTCCTGAAGAAGGCACAGCCAAATGAGATTACGATGAAGACAAAGCACATTGCGCTCACCACAGAGACGCTTGATCGGATTCTCTTTGAAGTGATGGATGGCGCGACTTCAGCACGACCAGACACGCCGAGAGAAGCCGAGATGCGTCGGACGCTTGAGGATCAGGTCGCGGAGATTCGTCGCCAAGGCGGCATCGTGGATATCCCATCAGAGATTCCGTGATGTATATTGTGCATCTTGAAGGTGTCGCAATTGAGTGCTCACGCGTCGAGGACGTGCTGACACTCGTGCGCGCGCTCGCGGAACACCGCACATGTGCAGAGGTAGCTCAGGATAAGAGCGCAGGATCGGTAATCCGGAGGATGGACACACGCAGCGACGACAGGCAGGGGACTGCGCCTGCAACTCGTACGAGCGCCTCTGCTGAAACCGTTCCATCGGCTCCCATCTCCATAGTAAGCAGGCGCACAACTAAACAACGCGTGTTGACGCTTCTCGCAGAACGCGAACCACAAACCGTCAAGATGTTGAACGTGTATTTCACAGATTTGATTAGCGGTTGCGGTACGATACTCTCGCGGATGGCGAAAGACGACCGTGTGGTCCGCCAGATGCGTAGTACTAATCGAAGCAATCGTAATGAGCATGGCGAGTACTGGTACGCGCGTTCTCAAGCCGCGCTCGATCACGCACCAGCGGACATCCCTCTCATTAAGAGCGGACCATCGGCGGCGACACCAGAGAAGTTGCGCACCGCGTATGTGCCTCCAGCTGGCACAATTGCGCATGAACTACTTGGACATAGCGTGAAGCGATGAGCCTTGTGGAGCGCGTGAAAGCGAGGCTTTTTCCTGTGGATCGCACCAACACTGTGCTGACTAATGGTCATGCGACTAATGCTGATCGCACACATGCCAAGATTGACGACCAGAGTGGATTGCAGCGTGCCTATATCGTACTGACTGAAGCGGAGCGCGCGCGTGGCTTTGTCCGGCCTGTGCGACACTCGTACAGGCATCTGATGTGTCATGGTGTGACGACGATGAATTCGGCCATTGCGGAGACCTATGCACGCGATCCGACGTTTTATCACGCCACCTTCTGCGCGACTTGTCGCAGGCATTTTTCTTTAGCGGCGTTCGTGTGGACCGACGATGGATCGCCGGTAGGTTCGTGATGACGAGCGCTGTTGCTACACAAATTGAACGCGTCAAGTACCGACTCATTGGACGCATTGTGCTTGATGTTGTCTCATTCGCTATGGATACGAAAATTGGCGAATTGTGCAGTTGGGAAGTGCTCGGTCGAATTCGCGATATCCACGTCAGCGACCTGATGCACTTACAGTCGGCATATCCAATCGCTTTCGCTTTTCAAATGGTCGACTGGAACCATGGTGGTGCTAAAAGCGACGCGTGGTACCACGGTGACGCCTATGTCGTGGAAGTCGAGCAGCAGGTAGATACGAACACTATCCTCGTCAGGTGTAAAGGTTGCGGCCCACTCAAACTGGTGACGACATGACGAACGACGAGAAACGGCCGAGCGAACCTGGAACGATGTTCACGCATCTCCCATTACCTTACGTTGTGCATGTGCGCGTGATGATGTCCGAGGATGCGTTCCCAGAGACGCACATTGTGAGGTTGATGGCGTACTCTATATTTGAGGCCATGTGTCAGGCTTCGCAGCAATTGGGAGGCGGAACCATACTCGACGATGCAAAGGTGAAGATCGAACGCATTGAGCCAGACGTGCCTGAGTATCAGCGAATATTTTATGGCTATATCGCGGCTGTTGCGAGTCAAGGAGTGCGCACGAAATGACGCGCACTGAAGCCATCGCGCAAGCGATTCGTGAAGAGCTGATGGCGATGGCACATCACATCAACATGTCGTCCGGATTGCGGTCAATTAGTTTCGACGTCAAGCTTCAGATCGGCACGTGTGTCGTACGTGCTGTCATCGTACGGCCAGAGTATGAGCGCACCGCTGGTCAGAATGGCCAATCCAGCGACAAGAGAGGCTGATATGCCCATCGTGAAAGTGATTCATGCGTACGAGAATGTGGTCGTGGACATAGTCTGGTCATTCAAAGATGGCACATCGCTACGCGAACGTCGGACGCCTCCTCAGAAAGATGTACGACGCGCACGTCAAGAGGCGGAACAGGCGGACGAAAAGCACAAGATACAGGACTAAGTTGACAAGCGACTAGCACGTATGCGTATACTGTCCGCCAGCACGACGATCTAGGCTTTCACAATTTACGCTGGGCGCGGACAGGTTGTGGACCGCGATTCGCTGAAGGAACACTTTCAGCGGGTCGCGGTTTTTGTTTTTTAGGACTCTTTTTCGTGGCGCAGCCTGATTCAGCGGATGTTCATATCGAAGGCGTGGTGATGCCCATTGGACCGTACACAGATTTTGCCACTTGCGTGGCCGATCAGCGCGAGAAAGGGCACAACACAGCAGAGGCGCGTCGCATCTGTGGTGCGATGGAGCGCGACATGACAAAAACCGATCTGCGCATCCTCGAAAAACGGCAAGGGCCTCAGAGATTTACTCTTGGCGTCGTCTATGAACCTGATGTGAAGGACACCCAAGGCGAATTCGCGAAAGCGGCCGACATTGAATCCGCAGCGTGGGCGTTCATGGAGCGTCTTCAGCGACTGGCGAAATCAGGCGCTGTCATTCTCAAGTCCGCCATCGATGCTGACGCCGACGAGGGCATCACGCTCGATGTGACAGAAATCGCCGATCTTGTAGAGAAGGGCGTCGGTCTCGATGACGAGCATCTCCAAATCGGTGATGAGGAAGACCTCGGCGTCATCGTGGAAAGTTATCTCGCACCGGATGCGATGGAGATTGGCGGACAGAAAGTCCGCAAAGGGGCGTGGCTGCTTGGCGTCAAGTGGAGCCAGGTCATGTGGGACAAAATCAAGGCCGGCGAACGCACCGGCTTGAGCCTGTACGGACTTGTTGACCGCGAGGAGGTCGCGTAATGGCGATGGCCGGACGATTAACGAATCTGAGAATCAAGAATATCGCCGCGGTTGGCAGTCCAGCCAACAGGCGCACATGGCTCATTGTGAAGTCGGCCATATCTGCCAGCAAGGCCAATCTCAAGAGCGAGAACGAACGGCGGCGCATTCTGGAGCAAGCCGTTCAGCGGAAGTGGGGCCGCACGAACGACTGGGGCTATGCGTGTCTCGCGGACATCTATGACGGCGACGCGATCCTGCAGATCGAAGGCGTGCCGTATGTCACGGAGTTCTCGATTGATGCGGATGGCGAAGTGTCCTTCGGTGAGTTGCGGCGCGTGACGCTAGAGTGGGTCGAGAAGCGCCAGCACGAGGAATTTGCCAAGAAAGCCTGGTCCACCGCCGTCATCAACGCACTCCCTGATTCCAGCTTCGCCATCATTTCCGCTGGTGGTGACAAAGACGACGACGGCAAAACGACGCCGCGCAGCTTGCGGCATCTTCCCTACAAAAACGCCGATGGCTCCGTTGATCTCAGTCATCTCCGCAATGCCCTCGCCCGCCTTGATCAAATCGATGCGTCGGATGCTGACAAAGCGAAAGCGCGAAAAAAGCTCGACGCTGCGGCCAGTGAAGCGGGCATCGGCAAGAAAGGCGACGCCATGACGTTTGATGATGCCATGATGGGCCGCAAGCTTCACAAAGTTTACATGGCGCTGAGCGAGCAATATGGCGCGCTCATGGAGACGATTCAGTCTATTCGCGAGAGCGACGACGGAAACAAGGGCAGCGCAATCAAGGCCGCGATTACCGACTTTCTCAATTCAATGAAAACGTCGATTCCTCGCGTGTTGTCTGGATTCGACGAGGACGATGACGATCTCGAAAAGGCCGGAAAGAAAATCAGCGCCACGCGGATGGCGAAGCTCCGCATGTTGCACAAGACACTGGGCGAGATCATCGCCGAAGGGGAGGCAGAAATGGCGGAAAAGAAGATGGACGCGTCCGTCTTGACGAAGCTCGGAAGCGGCATTGCCGCGCTGTTCGGTCGCGCCGCCGGTGCGGACGATGCAATCGTTGCGGAGTTCGAGAAAGCCGCGCACGGTCAGACGCCGGAGCCAGTGCCGGCTGCGGTCGAAGCGTTACTGGCCAAGAGCGCTGCGGAAGCCGCAGATCTCAAGAAAAGTAACGACGAACTCAAGGCGCGTCTCGACAAGGCGGAAGCGGCGACCACGGCCGCTGCTGAGGAAGCGAAGAAACTCCGCGACGAGCAGGATCTGCGCAAGTTCGCGGACGAGGTCGCTGGCTGGAAGGACATCGGCCTCGATCCGGCCAAGGATGCCGCTCTGCTCAAGTCCATCGAAGACAAGGTGGGCAAAGAATCCGCTGATCGCGTGCGGGAAATCTTCCGCGCACAGCTGGCGCAGAAGAATGCCAGCGGACTCATGCGTGAGATCGGATCGTCGGCCGCACCGCTCGCGGCAGATTCGGCGGCTGCCGAAATCGAGCAGAAGATCGGCGCGCTGTTGCAAAAGAACGACAAGCTCGATCGCTCGGCCGCGATGAACCAGGTGTTCAGTGAGAATCCCGCGCTCTACGATCGGTATCGTACGGAAGTGCTCGTGAAGGTGTAACGCCGGTGATCGCGTATAGCACGCAGTGTTTGTGGTGGGATGAGGCCGCGAATGTGTCAGTGACGCAGACGCTCACCGGCACCATCCTGCGATGCCCACAGTGTGGAGGACGCTGCGAGTTACATGCCGATCGCGACAGTTTTTTGCGAATGGCGAGACGTTTTGAGTTGCTTGGGTTTGTCGGCCATCGCGAGTTATTGGTGTGGTCGCAAGGGCAGTGCTTCAGGACGCGTCACGATGCCTGGGCCGCGTATCGATCTCGGAATCTTGTGAGAATCGCAAGTTAACCCAGACCAGTTGGCCGGACGCCCGGTGACTGGTGTCAAGCGTGGGGTCGCCCCTGCGCGGGAAGGACGTAGAGCATCATGGCAACGGAGTTCACTGGTCTGTCACGTACGTATGCGGCGAATGCCGATCTGTCAGCGAAGCAATACTTTCTGATGAAACTTGGCTCCACGGCTGGGCAAGTCGCGCTGGTCGCCGCGACGACGGACATCCCAGTCGGGTTGCTGCAAAACAAACCCGCCGCGGCTGGACGTGCGGCTGAAGTGATGAGCCTCGGCTGGTCGAAGGCCGATGTGGCGGCGGCGACAGACATCGCTATCGGCGACAAACTCGGCCCTGACGCCAACGGGCGTCTGGTGCAGAAAACAGCGAACAACGACATCATCAGCGCACTTGCGGAAGAGGCAGCGACATCAGCGACTGGTGACATCATTCGCGTGTTCGTGTTTCCACCAGTATGGCTCGGTGCGTAGGAGTTGATGTAGTGACAGGCCGCGCGCAACAAAATGCGAAGAAGTCAAACGCGTCGTCGTTGAAATGAACGATTCAATCAGTTCGCTAGTGAGAACCCACAACTTGTGCGGTCGATGACAATCACGTCGCGGTTTCTGCAGCAGCAGACCGCACAAATGAAGGAGGCCTAACGTGCCCGGACAGCCCACTCCACAGGAACTCCACGTCAATACCCTGCTTACAGGGGTATCGATCGGTTACCTCAACAAATTCTATGTAGCCGATCAGATTTTCCCAATCGTTCGCGTGAACAAACAATCCGATATCGTCCCGAAGTTCGATCAGAGTCACTTCTATCGGGATGATTCGAAGGTGCGTGCGCCTGGCACGAAATCGGAAGGCGGCGGCTTCAAGGTCGACACGACGGACACGTATTTCGCGAATCGCTTCTCACGGCGATTCGAGATTGCGGACGAGTTGAGGCGGAACGCCGATGCGCCGTGGAATCTCGACCAAACGGCGACACAGTTCGTGACGGACAAAGTCATGATGCGGCGTGAAGTGAAGTTCGCCACCGATCACTTCGTGACCGGCATCTGGGGGGTCGACAAGGACGGCACCACGGACTTCGTCAAGTGGTCCGATTACGGCGCCTCCACGCCGGACGTCGACATCGACGGGTACAAAGACGACGTGGAAGCACTGTCGAGCGTGGAACCCAGAAGCATGGTCGTCGGCAAGCAGGTCCACATCAAGCTGAAGAACCATCCGACGCTGATCGATCGCATCAAGTACACGCAGCGCGCACAACTCACGCCGGATCTGATTGCCTCGCTGCTGGAACTCGATGCGTATCTCGTTGGTCGATCGATCTACACGACGACCGTGGAAGGCACCGCCGAGGCGTCTGTCACGTACACGCGGATCTGGGGCAAGAATGCGCTGCTGGTTTACGTCCCGGCGACACCGTCGTTGATGACGCCTGCGGCCGGCTACACGTTCGTGTGGCAGCTGGTGCCGAACGCGCTGCAGTACATCAAGACCATGCGCGATGAAGAGCGGGAAGTGGATATTGTCGAGGCCAACACGTTCTTCGATCAGAAACGCACAGCGACACGTGCAGGCGCATTTCTCGAATCTGCGGTGGCTTGATGGTATCGAAGACGGAGAAAGCGTACGCGGCTGGGCTTGTGGACGGAGAAGGATGTATTCACATTACCCGTTACAGGCCATCGCGTAATCCACCTCGTTCGACGCGTTGGTATCACCGGTTGGATGTGGTCATAGCGCAAAAAGATCCACGTCCAATCATGTGGATGCACGAGCGTTGGCCAGCTACTGCCAGAGTTCACCCGCGTTGGTGCTGGACCGTTGGCCGGTTGGGCATCCAGCGATCCTGTGACGCCACAACTTGAATTAGATCGTGAAGAGATGCGCACTCAGTTGCAAGTATTGAAGCGGCCGGCATAACGAAGGAGAAAGGCGGTTACCTGTGGCAGTGCGTGAACGGGCCAGGCCGCTAAAAGCGGCAGGCGCAGAAGGACAGCCCGTGGCCTCGCGCGCGGAGGCGCATTCGGTAGGCGCGGCGATTATGGATGAGACGGCACGGGCGCCTGATCATGTCGCGCATCGTGACACCCCACATGATACGCGCATGGTGGCCTTGCGCACGTTCGATTACGGCGCACAACAATTGCACCGAGGGCAGATTTTCCGCTTGTCCGGTTTGGCAAACGATGCGCGTCTGCGCGATCTCCGCTATTTCGTGGAGTTGTATCGCACGGCGGAGTACCCACAGGGCTATATCTCGCCTGGTGCGCCCATTTACGAATGTTCCGTGTGCGGCGCCTCGTTCACCGATATGGGATTGCGTGATGGACACGCACGGATGCCACGCGCGCAGGGCGGCCACAAAGAAGAGCGGTTCGTCCCTCCAACGCCGCCAATTCGTGAACCGGGCGAACACATCGATCTGTATCAGAATCGGCTCGACGAGTGGGCGAAATCCGCTGGCGCGATGGCGGATGCGCAGGATGAACGCCGTGACAAGTTTGAGAATGAAGTCGCACCGCTGGATTTGACGAAAACGGCGGCGAGCCGCGCATAAGCTCTTCGGTTCGCCGGCCCTTTGAACGGCAACGTCGTTCATCTGTGCACTGTCCTCGGTCTTCAAGCAGTGCCTCAGCGTGAAGGAGCAGAAACATGGCAAACAGATTCACCTATGGTGAGGGGTTGTTCGGTCGGGTTGGCGGCATCGATCAGATCAAGGCACGTGCTGGTCAACACCTTGCCGTGCAAACCACCGATGACGCCAAGACGGTCCAAATCAACAGTCGCAACTACGCAACGTCCGGCAACTTCATCGGCTTTCAATCGAAGCCTGGGCAAAACGTCAACGGTGCCGACATCAAGGGCGGCGAGATCTCGCCGCGCGTGAACAGCGGGTTCACGCTCTCCGGCAGCATCATCGGCTTGCACGTCGACGCGTACTTGAAGGGTACCGCGGCCGGTACGATTACTGGTGACGTGCGTGGCGTGAATGTTGAGGTGGTGACAGACGATGCCGGTACGCGGACTATCAGCGGCAACGTGTCGATGATGCGGTTTCGAGCGGCATTTTCTGCGACAACGATCACCGGTAAGTTTGTCCCAATTCGCATCGAGAAGGCTGAGGCGCAAACAAACAGCAAGCAGTTTGATGCGGTACTTGAGCTGCCCTCGACGGTGCCATTGGTGTGGAACAGTGCGCCAGCGACCGAACCAAGCACGGCCGACGGTTATATCAAGGTGCTCGTCAACGGCGCGGCGCGATACATTCAGTTGTACTCCTCGGCGCCAGTGGATTAACACGTGAGTTACCCATGTTGACAGATACGCTCTATTCGGACGCCTCTGGTCGTTTGAATCAGCTCATCGATCAGGCACGCGCTCGCGTTGAGGAACTGCACATGTCTGCAGCCAAGTTGTTGGCCGATGCCAACACGACCAATGGTGCGGCGTTGGAGGCTGAGCATTGGTTAGGCGTGCTGGTCGAAGAGCACGATGAACGCAAGCGCCTCGAAGAGCGTGCGGAGTCGCGAGATGCCGATAAGGAGGAGTTGAGAGATGCCACCATACGGCGAATTGATAGGATAACGTCGCTGCCGTAATGATGACGATCGCGGCATCAGCGTCGAATCAAACCAAGACGGTCTAGTTAAGGAGACTAACAAATGCGTGGTGGGCTCATCACTCTCTTGCCTCAGACCACGATCGCTGCGGCTGTGACTGGTGTGACTACCCTAGCGGCTCCGACGAAAGGTCTGCGCGACCTGCTCGTTGAGGCGATCTTTCTCTACGGCGCCGCTGGGACGACGCTGAAGGTTTGGGTGCAGACACGCACCGAGGGCGGGACGTGGCGCGACATCATGAATTTCGCGTTCACAACGTCGGCGGCGACGAAGTGGTCGAAGACGAGCATCGCGATCGCGCTCGCCGCTGCGCGCGCGACCTCCGACGCCGCACTCGCCGATGACACGATCCTGGATGGCTTTCTCGGCGACGAAGTTCGCGTGAAGTACACGTCGACCGGCACATACACCGGGGCCACATCGATACAAGTTCTCGGAAGCGCGAAGTACTGAGCGATGGCACTTACAACCGGTCTCTATCGAACGGTCCTTGCGCAGCAAGCCGTAAGCTTGTTGGCACAGAACGGCGTGTCGACCGGTCTCCTGTGGGCGCTCGTTCCGTCATCCGTCGTCAACAAGAAGGGACGCGTGCGAGGCGTGAAGATCGATCCTCAGGTCGGAGCAAACGCGGACGTCTTTGCTGCGACACGAATTAGCGCGTCGCGCTTCACGTATGTCGGCACACCGGTCGGTCCGAGTGCAGAAATCTGTTCGCTTCGTAGCGACTATCCAACTCCAGTTCTCGACGTTCGCACAGCACCAACCGGTCTCACCGTCACGCTTGGTGCACGTGCGGGATCGACAGGGCTGTTCGCGCAGAAGACAGGCACGGCGCAGCTTCCAGAGCCAAGCTTCGTGCTCCCAGAGGTCATACCGTCACGTGAAGAAGAGTGGCTGACGTTAGCACCAAGCGAGGGGATGGTCATCTACCAGGATACGGCCGGCATCGCCTCCGACCCAAGGCGCTTTACGTTGTCGATACTACACGACGAGATCGACACGACACCACCAGCACCTATGCCGCCGCAGCCCATACCTGGCACGATGATCACGTGTCTCGCGAACGGGTTTCCGGTGAATCTCGCAGGTGCGCTCGATGGATGGTTGAGCTACTCCGACTTCTGGGATCTGTATTACGCCGTCCGAAGCGCCAACGCGGTAGTCGGTCTGAATCAGGTGGCCATCACACGCATCCCTGGATCCTTACCTCCACGGTTTGATGTCCTGATCGATCTGGCTGCTAACGGCGACTGGACGCTGCACTTTGAGTTTGTATCACCGATCAATCCATATTTCAGCATTGACATTGGCACGACGCGGTGGCGATGGTCTGAGGTTGAGCAAACACGCGGGCTCAGGTCGATCTGCGCGACGTTCCTGAGCCATCACATGTCACGTCTTGATTCGCTCGTCTTCACGGTATCTCCATGACATTCGACTGGACGATCAATGTCGGCTCGATGGTGATGACTGGCGGCGCCATCGTGACCGGTGTCAGGGTGCTGCTTTCGATGCGTGACACGATTCGCGATCTCACGCGCGTCGTCGGGCAGGCCTACCCACCGACCGGGCTCATCGGCGAGGTGCATGAAATGAAGATGCGCGTCGAGACGCATCACGAGTGGCTGGTCCGGTCTGGGCTCGACCGGCCTACCAGCGACGACCGTCGAGCGGAGGTATAAGCGACGCCATGTCATTTACCTATGCCGCTGGAACGGTCGCCACGAACACGACGCATCAGGTGCGGTTTCTGTTGCAGGATACGACGAACACGACGCCTCGTCCTGCGTTGTTGGCTGATGAGGAAATTGCGTGGACGCTGACGACGGAAGCGAATGTGTATATGGCCGCCGCGCTCTGCGCCGAGTTGCTAGCGACACGCTTCCGAGGATTGGTTAGTAAGACGGTAGGCGATCTGTCGCTGGAGTATGACAAGGCCGCCGATACGTGGAACGCTATTGCGGATCGGCTGCGCGCGCGGGGGAGCACCCACATGAAGCTAACGGCTGGCGGAATTCTCATCGCGGATCGGGATGCCATTTGGGAGGATGATTCATTGCTTCGGCCGTCAATGTTTTCGACGCTCCATCAAGATCCTGGGGCGTTGCCAGCGAGTCGACGATCTGATCTCACAGAAGAGGAATTGCCATGATGCCGGTTGAACCGCTTGTAATTCACGAGGGCGCGCGGCTAACCATCTTCGCGAAGGATCAGCCAGAGTATCTTCCGTTACCGGCCGCCATACGTGATTCCGACGGCCTTGTGTTGACAGAGTGGGAGCCGACAGACGAGGAGCTTAATCGGTTACTGTGCGGCGGGCGTGTGCGCATCTGGTTGCACACGTTCAATCAACCGCTTCAGCCGTTGTGCGTCGAGGCTGTCGAGCCGGAATGCGGGATGCTGGAGAGCTGACGCGTGGAGTCAGAGCTGCTTGAGCTTATGTCTGACACTATTACCATCGAGCCTCCAGACGGCACGTTCACCGATCGTGGTCAGCCCAACTTCGGCGCGTCGGTGTCGTATTCGTGTCGCATTGAACCAGTCGATGGGGAAGAAATCATTTACGGTCCTGGCAAAGAGGAACGAAAAGCAAAGTGGCGCATTTATGTCGGCACGACATCGGCACTGAATCCGCTTGGACGCTTGACGTTGCCATCTGGCTACGATCCACAGCAACCGCCGTTCTTTGCCGTTGGTCGAATGCCAGATGAAACCGGATCACATCACGTCGTCATCATGGTGTAATGCCGTATGGGGGCTGAACTTGACACCGCGAAGTTGATGAAAGACATCAATAAGCTGCGCGCGACGATTGAGCGCAAAGTCGGTGGTCTCGTGAAAGGACCTGTACCGCGCGCGCTGCGCAGTGTCGGCGAAGTCTGGATGACAGAGGCGAAGCGCCGGACGCCTGTTGATACCGGCACGTTGCGATCAAGCGGACATGTTCAGGGACCATTCGTGCAGGGCAAGGAGATTTCTGTTCGTCTTGTGTTCGGTGGTCCAGCGGCACGGTACGCCGCCTTTGTACATGAAAACATCAAGGCCCACCACGATGTCGGACAGAGTAAATACCTAGAGAGCGTGGTCCTGGAGCGTCGACATCAGCTAACGAAAGAAGTCGCGGCGTTCGTGATCGGTGGCGCCAGAGTCCATGGCGCCGTGTTCTGATAGGCACTTAACGATGCCGTGGCCTAAAGGGGTGTTCCGTGTCTGCGGCTGATTTGGAACTAGCCAAACATCTTGCGACGCAGGCGATTGGCACCGTCGGGACGAATTTGTTTGCAGGTGAGTTGCCGGCAGGTGTCATCAACGGGATGGTGTTGACATTGTATCCTGGCGCACCGCCTGAACTCACCTGCGGCTCGAACGGGATCAATCTGGAAATTGGGAGGTTGCAATTTCAAGTGCGCAATACGGCAGAAGCCACCGCAATTACCAAGGCGCAGGATGCGGCGGAGATTTTTGCCAAAATTGCCGGCAGTACGATTGAAGGCACACGCTACCGGAGCGTGACCGTGTTGCAGACGCCAGGGTTGTTACATCGCGACGAGTCGAATCGACCGGTGTACGGAATGAATGTGGAATTCGAAAGAGAAGTTTAGATGCGAAAGAATTGGACGGTTGAACAACGTCTGGCACAGAGCGACCGCCTTAAGCAGCAATGGCAAGATCCATCTCAACGTGCTAGGTGGCTAATGGGTGGAAAGATTGGAGGCCCTATCACCGCAGCAAAGGCCGCCAAGGACGGCTTTCCAAACCTTCGCCAGACTGGGCGTAAAGCATCTGAAGAGGCACGACGAAAGATGCGTCTTGCGCGCGCACGTAGTACTAAGAAGGCTCGTCACACCATGCCACATTCTGTCCACACTAGAGCCAAACTGCGAGAGACAACGTTGCGGCAATACGAACAAGGACGAGTTGGTCGCAAAAGCAGAGATACGTCTCTTGAACTGACTGTGCGTGCAGTGCTTGATGTTCTCGATATCGAATATCGGTCATCGCATCGCATCAACCGGTTTATTGTCGATATTTACGTGCCATCAAGAAATCTCATCATTGAATGTGATGGGGCATATTGGCACTCACTGCCTCGCATTATCGGACGTGATGTTGAGCGAGACGCTTTCTTGCGAGCATCCGGCTATAAGGTGCTCAGGTTACCGGAATGCGATATCAAGTCTGGACTGTCGCCAGATGTGATGCTGAGTCTTTGTGAGGCAGCAATCTGATGCACGAGACTGTCTCCAATTTCGTCGCTGCGGAGATTGGCAGCACGCTGCACAACAGCCTCGTGGTGGATGTTGGCGCACGTAATGTGAACGGATCCTTGCGATCGTTGATTGAAGGCCGTGCGCGCTACATTGGCGTAGATCTGTCGCCTGGCGAGAGTGTGGACGTGATTGCCTATGGCCAACAGTTACCATTTGCGCGCATCGATCTCATGCTGTGTTGCTCGGTGCTGGAGCATACGTCGTGCGGTGAGCATATCTGTCGCGAAGCGCATCGTGTGCTAGCACCAGGCGGACGGTTTCTTGTGACCACGGTTGATCGTCGCTGGCCGCCTCATGCGGCCACAGGCGGTCCTCTCGTCTTAGGTGACTACTACGCGCCTGTGGAGGAAGCACAACTCAAAGCGTGGCTCTCAGATTTCGCGCGTGTGGACATCACGACATCGGAGGCCGGCGACGTGATGGCGGTGGCGAGGAAACGCGACCGTGCGCTATCGCCAGTGCGATTGAATCTCGGCGCTGGCAATCAGCGTCTTCAAGCAGGCTTCGTGACCATCGACGCCAATCCTCAGATGGATCCGGATATCGTTGCGACGCTGCCACCGATTCCGTTGCCGAATGAGAGCGTCAGCGACATCTACGCCAGTCACTTCCTGGAACATCTCTCCGATTCAGATGTCATCGCGCTCATGGCGGACGCCTGGCGCGTGCTCGTGCCTGGTGGCCGGTTAGAAGTGTTCGTGCCGTATGCCTTCTCGCACGGCGCGGTGCAGGATCCGACGCACAAAAGCCAGTGGGTGCCAGAAAAGCCGGCCTACTTCACGGCACACTTCGCCTATCTCGGTTATGGATTCGAGGATCGGTTTCGCCTGGTGATGTGCGAGAACCTGCAGACTGGTCCGAGTTCGATGGACGTACATTTCGTGCTGGAGAAAGTATCCGTGCGCGAAGAGCGTTGCGATTGTCTGTTTTGTCGCGCCTCGGCGGCATGGAAGGCGAGTCAATCGTGAGTAAACCACGCCTGTTATTTGTGTGGAGTGCGGCTGATTTCAGCACGTGGGATCTGTCACGGGGGTATCGGAACGCGCTCATTCGCCGTGACACATTTGAGGTGTTCGATTACAAACTCTCGCAGCGGATGAAATACCATGCCGCGGCGCTCGGTGAGGATCGCGCAGCGAATCTCGATCTCCTCTCGCGCATGGCGTCAGAAAATATTGTGGTTGAAGCATTGAAGCGCAAGGTGTCGTTCGTTTTCATCATCTCAGGAATGGCGCTACATCCAGATGCCATCTGGTATCTGCGTCAGGTGGGGATTCCTGCCGTCACGCTGTTTACGGAATCTCCGTATCAAGACGAGGAGCAGCGTGCGTTTCACGCCGTCTATCCAGAAATGCGCTGTCTCACAACAGAGCGGACGTCGGCCGGCAAAGGCTGGAGCTATGTGGCACATGCGTACGATCCACTCATTCATCATCCCGTTGATGACACCAAGGCGCCGTCCTGTGATGTGTTGTTGATTGGGACATTCTGGCCTGAGCGAATTGCCTTACTCGAACAGGTGGATTGGACGGGCATTGATCTTCGTCTGGCGGGCACATGGATTGCGCCTCCGACGCCAGACGAGTCACCCATTGGACGTTATTTCGAGGACGGCTGCATTCACAACGTGGAGGCCGTGAAGCACTATGCGGCCGCGAAGATTTGCCTCAATCCGCATCGCGCGCATCCGCAGGCGGAATCGTTGAATCCGCGCGCGTACGAACTTGCGGCGTGTCACGCGTTTCAACTCACCGATCAGCGCGCGGAAGTGATGGATGTCTTCGGCCATAACGGAACGTCCAGCGTCGCGACGTATGCGACTGCTGAGCAACTCGAACACCAGATCCGTCATTGGCTGCCGCGTGATGAGGAGCGCGCCGAATGGGCGCGCCAAGCGTCGGAACGCGTCGCGCCTTGCACATTTGATGAACGGCTGACAACTCTACTGAGTCAACTATGAAGTTGTCGCGCGCGTTTCGTTAGACGCGCAGCAAAGGGAGGGTAGCTATACGGCCACGTTACATGGAAAAAACAGCATTTTGTACATGAGTCCTGGCACTGGCGATGCGGTGAAGATTTCTGAAACCGCCGAATGGTCGCTCGATGTGGACTTTGATGAAGATCCGGATCCAGCGATTGGCGATTCGTGGGAGACGCGCCTGAAAGGCCTCCTGCGTTTCAGCGGCTCGTTCAGCGGCAACTTTGATGATGCGCAGGACGATCTATGGGACGCGGCTGTGGCCTCCACGAGTTCGAAGTTCTATCTCTATCCTACGACCGCGTCGACCGGCCGCTACTACTACGGCAACATCTGGCCGAAGGTCAGCGTCGCCGGAGGCGTGACAGGAAAAGAGACGTTCGAGGTGAGCTTTACTGGAGACGGACAGCTCGCAAAAAATCCAGTGTGATCCCATAATGGCCTGGACCATCGAACAGCGCGAGCAACAAGGAAAGTACATGCGGCAACGATGGCGCGATCCAAAGACGCGCGCGCGATTATTTGCCGGTGCTGCCAAGGGCGGAAAGGCAGTCGTTCGCGACGCTGCGTATAGCGAGGCGATGAGCCTCGCCAAGCGAGGCGAGGTGCGTTCGCCAGAGACACGTCGGAAAATCAGTGTCGGCAATAGAGGCAAGCCTAAGTCTCCAGAGCACGCAGCGAAATGCCGTGTGGCGAGTCTCGGCAAGAAGTTCGGATCGTACTCACCAGATCGCATTTGGAGTCAGCGAATTGGCATGTTAGTGAACCGAATTCTGTTTCGTGGTGGGCTCGGACAATATAAGCGGAAGGACAAACGCAATGGCACGCGCTGGAGAAAGTGGCGAACAGCGGTGCTATTGCGAGCGAGACATCATTGCGAAGCGTGCGGTATCGCCTCCTTTAATCTTGAGGCGCATCACTTGCTCTCACAGGCTCTATTTCCAGAATTGAAGTCAGACATAAGCAATGGCATGGCGCTATGTCTGAAGTGTCATGTAATTGCGAGCGCCTTTCAGCGCCGGCTAGAGGAGTTGTTATGGCCGACGAGAGAGCGGCGCAGTGCATGAAAGCCGAAGGTCCGGAAGGCGAACTCCGCGTGGGCTATCAGCGTGCGGCTCTGTTAGGGCGATGGACGCTCGATGCCACACCCATCGTGCCCATGACGAAGTTCGCGATCACGGCGCGCGTGCGTCAGACGGACAGCTTTTGGTCGACGCAGTCGCCAATGACGCTGACGCTCAGCTTTGGGCTATTTCGATGGGAGTGGGAACGCGTGACGCCGCTGTTTGAGAACGGGTCTGTGCAGATCAACGTCTACGGCAAGCCGCACATCATTAAGGAGTAAGTGTATGTCGAGTTTTTGGACGGTCGAACCGGAGACCAAACCCATCGAGTTGGAATGGCGCGGACGGTCCTTCACGATTCATGTCAAGCGTGAATTGACCGCTGGCGAAGAAACGCGCATCGACATGGGGAGCTTCATGCGCGGTCGGCGTGTGGAGAAACCGACGATCGGTAACGCTGCAGTGATGGAAGCCGATGTCGAAATGGCGCTCGATCTTGAGGCGCTGACGTTTCTCAAAGTCAAGACATGGCTGGCGGATTGGGATTTGAAAGATGACAATGGCCAGAAGATGCCAGTGTCGCTCGATACGCTGCGGGCGATGAAGGGCGGCCTGTTTAAGGTCATTGACAAGGCGATTGAGATGCATGCGGCAGAGGTCGCCGATCTCGAAAAAAAAGTCCCGATCACCGACGAGAATCCGCTGCCGAAGATCTCCGGATTATGAGATTCATGCACTGGGGCTGGTGGGATTACTGCATGGTGCCGGCGTATCACAAACGCGTACTGATCGATTTGATTCAGGATGAAGTGCGGCAACAGAAACGTGAGCGCGAGCGTGTAGAACGACGCGCACAGCGTCGAGCATGATGGTTACGCAGCATCCTCATCGTCAAGCAAGGATTCAACGATAGGATGGCAGGATGCACACAACGTGATTAGGTTCGATAAGGCATGCGCAGCTTCGATATCGTCGCCGAAGACACGACATTTACGGATGTGATGGACATGCAATTTTACTGGAGAACTCTTGCCGCAGCGCTGGCACAAATAGGCGTCGCGCTCAAGCGCCTCTTGTCGGCGAATCTTCCACAAAACTCTGGTCCGCAGAGTCCGCCACGCGCCATCGATGTATCGGCCATTCTCAGATGGGTTGACACGAATGTGCTCGTACCAACAGTCGAGCGAACAAAAGCGCTGACGATCCTTCCCATAGCGGCCTGGGAGGCATGTAAAGTCCTTTCGGCAATGCAAACAGGACTTAATGATCGGTGGCTTACGGAGCGATGGCTTTGGCTTTCGATTCGATGCCGACAATTTGCGACGAGACTCCAACGTCCAGACGCGCGTTTTGGGTTCGATAACTTTATTTGGATCGGCGAGATAACACGACCACGAACAATAGCGTTGCCCTTTTCTTTCTTCAGATGGTCGTACCCACAACTGCTTGCCGCAACCAGGACAGGGCAACAAGCGCCCGCGTCTTCTCGCAGGCAGCGTGACATTTTGTCGTCGTTTACCACTGCTATTGAAAGCACTCATCCGGCACGAGAAGCTACAGTATTTGCGCTTAGCCGCACGGCTAGGATAATCAAAAAACTGGCCACCGCAATGGAGGCACTTGCATTCGATTTGTTTGGGACAGACATGTGTATCCGCGCGATAAAACTGCTGACACGATGGACATTTTGGTGGCATCAGTTTGTGATTATAACGGAAACTGGAGGTGTGTCATCGCGATAACCGTGGACGAGGTCGAAGCATGGCTACGCTTAAAAGATGACCTCAGTGCAAAACTAGCCACCGCTCAAAGCAATCTGCAAGGCTTCGGGTCTGCGGCGCTGAAAGTCGGCGCCGGCTTGACGGCGGCGCTCACGCTACCGATTCTTGGCGTCGGCGGCGCCTCGATCAAGATGGCGATGGACGCGATTGAGTCCGAGAACTTATTTGAAGTATCGTTCGGGAAGATGGCGGACTCCGCACGAAGATGGTCTGAAGACCTAAGTGGTCGACTCGGGTTAAACCAGTTTGAACTTCGGCGCACGAGTGCAACGCTTTTCACGATGTTCGATTCGATGGGCATCGGCGAAAAGGCGGCATTTGGGATGTCGACAGGCATTTCAGAGCTTTCTGCCGACATGGCTTCGTTCTTTAATCTGAGGCCAGAGGACGCGTTTGAAAAGATTCGTGCCGGTATTGTCGGGGAGGCGGAACCACTCAAACGTCTCGGCATCCTTGTCGATGAAAACACTGTGAAGATGACGGCCTACAAGCACGGCCTGATCGCGCAAGGTGCAGAGATGTCCGCGCAGCAAAAAGTGTTGGCGCGTTACCTCGCCATCATGGACCAGACAAAGAAGGCTCAAGGGGATCTCGCACGCACGTTGGATAGCCCAACGAATCAGCTGCGCATCATGAAGGAACGTCTCAACGAAACAGCCATAGCGTTTGGCATGGCACTGATGCCTGTTGTGCAGCAGTTTATTGGCGTCATGGGGAACATGATGCCGCATATCGAAAGTGCCGTGAAACTGTTCACGAATCTCTCGCCAGCGCTCAAGACTACGATTATCGTGTTTGCTGGCTTAGCTGCTGCCATTGGTCCACTGCTCGTTGTCGTCGGCACGCTGATCACATCATTCTACGCGGTCTTGCCACTCTTGACTGCGCTTGGTCCAGCGATCGCAGTACTCACCGGCCCACTCGGTCTTGTGGTGGCTGCTGTCGGGCTTGCGATTGCTGTGTGGAAGAACTGGGACATCATCGGTCCAATTGTGAAAGGAGTTTATACGGCCGTGAAGACGTGGCTCGTTGACATGCTTGGCGCCGCCATGGCGAAGATTCGCGCGCCGATCGATGCCGTGATCGGTATGTTTCAATCTATGAAGGACACATTAGTGGGGCATTCAACCGTGCCGGAGATGTCGAAGCTTATTCAGGAGGAGTTCAAGCGCATGGGCGGTGGCATGTCGGAAGAAACCAAGAAAGCGCAGAAAGAGATCAAAGAGGCGTTTAAGGACATTCAAGCCAGCATGGTGCCATTAACTGCGGCGCAGCGCGCGTCCATCATTGAGTGGGAGAAAATGGGCGTGTCCACGAGCACGATGGCGAAGTCGTTGGGTATTAGCGATCTGGCGATTCAGAAAACGATCAAGAACTTTGAAACCATGAAGACGGCGATCGATGTGGTGCATCTCGCCACCGTGGACTTTGGCACAATGTTCCCTGCACAGATGAGGCTGGCAACGGTCGCTACGGAGCGCCAAGCCATTGCGCTGGGTGTCCTGAAGGAGTCGGTTCAGCATGTTGAACTTGGACTCGGTAACCTTGGGCAGTTTGCTGTCAATGAGATGCCTCCAAAAATCAGCACCTTCTGGAGCATCTTCCAGAAGGATGCCAACCAAGGTCTTTCTGGGTTAACCAAAGATCTGAAGGGCTTGACCGGAACGTTTATGGAGGCATTCACGGGCGGTGGTGGCGCCCTCGGGGCTGTTAAGGCGTTTGCCACTGGGGCTGCGGAGAAACTGTTAGGCATGATCCCGCTCGTGGGACCATTCCTGTCGAAATTCGCCGGTCCGTTAATCGCTGGTATCGGCAAGATCGGTTCAGCAATCAAGAATCTCTTTGGCGGTCCTGATAAGGATGAGATCGCCGGACGTGATGTGGTCGATAAGTTCTCGAAGAACCTCTCGTCTATGCTCACGGAGTCGCAACGCATCGAGGCAGGGAACGAACAGTGGAAGCAAACTGTCATTGCGATCCGCGACGCGTACATCGCGCAAGGTCTCACTGTCGAACAGGCGCTGAAGGATTCGGAGCGACTCTGGGCATCCTCTCGCCAAAGTTCTGAAGAGTCGAAACGCGTGGTTGAGGAGATCACGCGTAGGATGGGTGAGTTCGGCGGTGCTGCACGACGTGCAATTGAGGATATTCCGGACGAAGTGCACATACGTGTTGTCGCAGAGCTTGACTTCCCATCTGGTGGATACGACATACCTGGCTATCAGCACGGTGGTCCAGTACGGAGCACTGGGCTGGCACTCTTACATGAGGGCGAGTTTGTCATCCCGAGGCGTGACATGTCAAAGCGCGTGGCTGCTCGGTCGCCAAGCGAGATGCGCTCGCTATTGGCTGAGATAACTGGGCTTCGTCGTGATTTCAAGGACGTGCTACCGGCGCTCGTCGTCGGCGCCGTCCAGACGAGCGGACGATAGGTATGAGACGTGTTGGTCTAATCGGCGTGATCGGCATCGCGATTTACGTGATCGGCGCGCTGTTCGCGCTCGCCTCTCAAGATCTCCCGATCGAGCTGCGCCTGCGCGCGCGCATCGCCGACCTCGAACACCGTGTGGCCGAGCTGGAGGTGAACCTGTCGCTTGCGCTGATCGACCGCGACACGCTGCGCGCGCAGATGCAGGTGATGGACGCGGCGCGACTGCAATCGGACACGCTCACCGCCGAGCGCCGGATCCTCAGCGAGAACCTCGTCTTCGCGAGCGGCGGCGACCCGCGTATCGACAAGTGGAACTGGACGACGATGACGCTGATTAAGGTTGGTGGTCGATGATAGTAAAACGGACGCTCCTCGCGACGCTCGCATGGCTCATGTGGTCAATCTCGGCGTCCGCGCAGCCGGTCATTCCAGGGACGAATTTCCATCGCATGGTCGATGGCACGGTCGGAAACCTGTCGCGCGCGTACATTCAGGACCCGGACCTTGGGACGTATCGCATCGGCGACGACAACGAGGGGTTTGTCGCCGGCGGCGTACTGCGGTGGGACTACAACACGACGCGCATTCTTAGTACGATTTCAATCGACGCACTACGTGCTGGTATTGGCACGACTTCGACTGATGGACTGATTCTGTCCAATACAACAGCCGCCACCTCTGGCGTCACCGTCCAATACAGTCCAAGACTCAGATGGACTGGCACCGCCTGGAAATCCAACGCCACTGCGGCGAGTCAGACTAATTCGCTCATTCAAGAGATCCGACCCGTCACTGGGGCGACTGCCACGACATTTGATTTTGTATGGGCAGGAGCAGCGGCTGGGGCTGGGAGCTATACCACGCTATTAACGCTAAACAGTGAAACAGGCAGCCTCATCATTCCTCATAGTTCCGTTTCCGTTTTAGGACTGGCGTTTAACTTATTGACCGATCAGACGGGATTCTGGAGTGACAGTAACGGACTGAATGTCGCCACCGCGGGTGCTACCCGGCTTAGTTTTACCCCAGCTAACGCCATAACGATGGGGGCAAACACGCAATTCCGTGTGGCAACTAATGCGTGGGTGAACACCGCCCCGACCATTGCGTCTGGTGGCTGCACCGCGCCGGCCGTCACATCTAGCAATGGGTCGGCCGCGTTTCTGCTCACCATCGGCACATCCTGCACCGGTGTCAAAGCGCTAACCTTGACGATGCCGACGGCCGTAAACTTCTGGAGTTGTGCCGGGCACAATAACACGTCCGATGCCGCACAAGCGACGAATGTCATCGTGGCTCGCGCCACGACCACCACGGCGGTCGTCTTAACCAGTTACGACCGCGTGACGGGGCTGACGGAAGACTTCGTGGCGAGCGACACGTATCTCATGGCCTGCACGGGGGAATAAATGACGGCGACCGTGACCAATTATTCGCGTACGACAGGTCTTGCCACCGCCTGGACGGCGTCAGATATTCTGCGCTGTTCGACGACGGCCTATTAGGAGTGAAGCGATGACGATGAACAGGCGTGCAGTGTTCAGTGTGTGGGTGGTCGGAGTCGGGTTGTTGGTGGAACTCTTCCTCGCTTCGCTCTGTGCGCAGGAAATCATCACACTGACGACACCGGAATCTGTACCGACGGTCACCGGGTTTCGGGTGGCCCGCATCATCATCGAACCCAATGATCCGAACACGCTGGCCGACGAGGGGAAGCTGATCATTCATCTCGCCGGTCTCGGGCGACAGACTGTGCTCTCCTGTGAATATCACGCAACGACGAGCCCGACCGGGACGGTTCTGATTACGGCGCTGAACAAAACAAACCTCTCGACGGCCTACGCCGGCAATGCGACCACCGGCTCGCTCCAGCAGCGCGTGCATCATCGGTTGGTCGTGATGGGCGAAGCAGCGCAGGTGTGCGGCCGAGCCATCACCGGGAGCCTCAGCGGGACCGTGCCGTAAATGGCCACAACACAATCTCTGTACGGATCGGACACGGCGATCACGATCACCGTGAACTCGCTCGCCAACGGCTCGGCCCGCGAGTCGACGGCGATCGACAATACGTCGGACCTGTTCATCGATGCCTTTTTGTACGTGGCGGTCACGCTCGCCGCCGGGACGCCGAGCGGCGGCATCGACGTGTACCTCTACGCGTCTGAGGACGGAACAAACTACGATTACAACGCGCTCGGCACGGACGCCGCCCTCACGTTACCGGCGACCGCGAGTCGTCAGTTCGTCTTTATGGGACGAATCCCAACGGCAACGGCCGGTGGTCTGGTGTGGAAAAAGACCTTTGGTTCGGTCGCGTCGGCCTTCGGTGGGATGATACCGCCAAAGTGGGGCGTCGTGATCGACAATCAGTCTGCCCTGGCATTTGCAGCGTCTGGGAACTCGGTCAAGTACCGCGGCATCAAGGCGCAGACAGCCTAGTGAGAGCATGTATAACCGACCGGTTTTCCGTCGTACACCACAAGGTGGACCGCAGCTTCTCCGATGGGCGACACAGGATACGGCTGTTTCGCTCAAGCCTGCGATTCGTCTCGAAGTCGAGCTGCACGGTGCCGGGAATGGCTGGACGAACCTCTCGCGAGACGTGAACCTGCACGCCGAGCCGATCGCCGGCGAGTACGGCATTCGCGCGACCGGACCGCTCGACCGCGTCGCGGCTTCTGGCGTGATGACCTGGGCGATGAAGAACTCCGACCGGTCGTCCGGCGGCGTGAACGGCTACTACTCGCCCGGGCACTCGAACGCGAGAGTTGGGTGGGACATCGGTCGCGCCGTGCGACTCGCGCTCGTCGACTCGACGACCGGCCTGACGCACTTCAAGTGGCGCGGCACGATCACGGACGTCGAGCCGGACGCCGGCCTGTATCGGCGACGCGCCGTCCACTGCGTCGCGAAGGACTGGATGGAGGAGCCGACCGTCTGTCACGTCAAGGACACGAGCGTACAGACGTCGAAGCGCGCCGACCAGCTCATCACGACGCTCATCGACAACTGCGTCGGTCGTCAGCCGGCCGCGCGCAGCTTGGAGACGTGTCAGTCGACCTTCGCCTACGCGCTCGACAACATGCGCGACGAGAAGACGGCGACCATGCGCGCGATCGCCGACGCCGTGTTCGCCGAGGTCGGCTACTTCTACCAGAGGGGAGACACGTCGCAGGGCGGAACGGTGAAGCTCGAGGACCGGCACTTTCGTCCAAAGGCGTCGTCCGTGCTGACGCTGAATGACTCGATGTACGACGTCGTCGCGCGCCGCTCGCGTGATGACATCTACAACCACGTGATCGCAATCGTGCACCCGCGCAAGATCGACGCCGCCGCGACGACGTTACTCTACGCCTTGCCGACAGACGCGACGACGACGAAGCCGTTCCTCGATGCGGGCCAGACGATCTCGTTCACCGTCTTCTACCGAGACTCGACCGGGCAGTTCGTGCGCGTTGGCGGCGACTCGATCGTCACGCCGGTCGCGACGACGGACTATCTCGGCAACTCGCAGGCCGATGGGCTCGGCTCGGACCTGACGGCGTCGCTCTCGATCACGTTCGCGTCGACGTCGAACAGCGCGACGATCACGTTCACCAACACACATGCGAGCGCACGCATCCACGTGACGAAGATGCAGGTGCGCGGCAAGGCCGTGCAGGATCGCTACGAGCAGGGCGTCGAGTCGGCGAACGACACGAGCATGACCGATCACGGCGAGCGAGACCTGATCTACGATATGATCTTCGAGGACCAGACCGTGCTCGCCAAGGGTATCGCCGACTGGATCATCAACCTGTACGGCACGGCGCGCACGCACGTGTCCGAGATCGCGATCAAGGCAAACAAATCGGTAGCGCTCCTGTCGGCGGCGATCGCGCGCGAGCCTGGCGACAAGATCACGCTCACGGAGAGCATGACCGGCATCACCGGGATCGGGCACTTCATCAACGGCGTGCGCTTCGTCGTGACGCCTGGAAACCTGCTGACTGTTAACTGGATACTCGCGCCGGCCGACCAGCAGCTGGCCTGGCTTCTCGAGGACGCAGTCGCCGGCCTGCTCGAACTGTCGACCTATCTCGGGTTTGCATGATGTTCAGCCTGATCCCGACCGACGTCCTGCTCCGACCGAGACACATCTATCCTGACGTGTCGACGCCGGCGCACTACCTCGCGGCTCAGGCCATCGCAATCGTACAGAAGATGCAGCACTTTCCAAACTTACGCTGGCGCGAGCCGTTCTTCTCTGCTGTCACGGTGCCAGTCAAGGTGAGTGACGGGCACGTGCAGGTCGTGTGTGCCTGCGGGAACTATCCAGCGTATGACCCGGAGTGGCAGCTTGCGTGTTGCTTTACATGTGGTGCGATTTATAGACAAGCACCTCCGGACGGCTGGACGGAGATCGAACGTGTCTTGCTGAGCAGACCGCTCCAGAACACACGTCACATGCTTGTCGGGCAGACACTCGACGAGCTACGCGCCGAGAACAGAGAGCACGGAGATCCAGACTAGATGGC
>ERZ1292644.3-Hain-H14-01um-R2-3-length-121180-cov-6_pt2 | contig 84412 bp, 142 predicted proteins | sample MGYA00564402_ERZ1292644 | MGnify/ENA primary metagenome ERZ1292644 (study PRJEB36523, sample SAMEA6512644) | groundwater metagenome | collected 2019-01-09 | study: AquaDiva: Metagenomics assemblies of 32 groundwater samples
ATCTTAAACCTAATAAAACAATGTTCAAAACAGTGTTCTCAATTCCTGATATTGAACTGTTGCAAATATAGAAAAAAATATTACATTTGAAAATAATATCTAAAACAAAAAAGACATCCAATGGAAAAGTTAAAAACTCAAATAGCGTCATTAAAAAAAGGGATAGCAAGCAAGGTGATTCCAGCGGAAATGAAAAAAAGAATGGAATCGCAGTTGGTTGAAGTAGAAAAACAATTGGCTGAACTTGAATCGAAACCAGCGGTGAAGGTAGAAGAAAAAAAGATAGAAAAGGTTGAAGAAAAAAAAGCTGAGGTAAAAAAGGAGCCAGCAACAAAAACAAAAACACTTGTATCGGTAGACGGTAAAAGTAAGATGAAAATAAAGGTTCCTGCTAAATCAACAATTAAAGAAGAGGGTGATGTTACTTGCGAAGAACTTTTAGCGCAATTACAAACCCGTAAAAAAAATCACGATAAAGCCAATAAAGCATACGCAACAACTTCTATTTCCGAAAAGATAGGGAATAACCTTGCAAGTGCTGTGTCTAAAGCAATTGACAATGTTTCAGCAGAAGACATTAAAAAATCACCTAAAAAATATATTGAGAAATTCGAGAGCGTTCAAAAAGAGGCGAAAGCATTTTTAAATAATTTGAAATCTATTTTAGGTGAAGATTTTGACAAAGAAGACATCCTTGCTCCAATGGAAGAGGTAATTCAAAAACACATTGACAATTTAAGAAAGAAATTAAAAGAAAAAAAATAATTATGGAGCCAGTACTATTACAAACACAACCATTAGGATGGTGGGCAGGTCGCTCAACAGGAACGAAAGTAATTTTAGGTTTACTGGGCGTTGGATTAATTATAGCAGGTGCGACATTTGCTGTAAAACATTTTAAGCAACAGCCTGACACGAGAGAATTGGATTCAAGTATAGAAGACGAATTGGTTTCTAAACTAGAGAAAGCAGTTGACCAGTATACACTTCCTAATAAAGGCATTGGTTGCTCTGAGGTTCGTGACACATTTGACGCTAATTGCGACTATGTGAAATGTAATAACATTTGGTATGCTAAGTCAAAGCAGAACCCAGCTAATGAAGCCACTGCTGGTAAATATCCAGAGTGGACAAGCATTGAGTCAAGTGAAGTAACAACAAAGCTTTTAAACACTCGTTACCCAAGTTAAATAATGGAACCAGATATTTCAACAGCTTTAGACGGACTTGAAAAAAGAATTGCTTTTCAGGAATCTCTTCATCAGGAAATAAACCCAAAAACAAATTCGTTTGTGCATTGGGATAATACTGCAACAATGACCGTGGTAGTATCTGTATTATTAACGATAGCGGTTACAATTTTCATCGTAAACATTAACAAATCATAAATAAAAAAAGCAACTATGGGAACCATTGAATTAAAAGAATTGGAGTATTTTAAATTGTTAACTGAAAAGGGTGTTGAGGTTAAATCACTTCCTAAAGAGGTTCAGGGAAAAATTGCAATGTTGAAAGCAAACATTGGCCGATACAATCAAAAGGCAGATAAGACGGAAACGTTTTATAACACAATTAAGAAAAATGATATTTTGATTGCAGATTCAATAATAACATTTTTAGAAACAGGGCTTCCGCCAGAAGCAGATTTTAAAGCAAAAGTTAAAACAGCAGAGCCAGTTATAATTGCTCCAATTGTTGTTGAACCAGTTATTGTCCCAGTAAAATCGGAAGCTGAATTAGCTGAAGAGAAAAGAATTGCAGATGAAAAGGCGGAACAGGATAGAATAACTGCTGAAAAAGCAGAAAGCGCTGGAAAGGTAACTGCAATTGATAATGCAATCATTGAGAAGATTAATGCAAACAGCAATAAATATATTTCTGTGAGTGACCTTGAAGTAATTGCAGGTAAATCATTAGGTGGAACCGAGGTTATTGTAGGTACATTGAAATTAAGAAAGGTGTTTAAAGCATCGTTTTATAAAATAGGATAGTTAGTGTGTAAATCATGGCGTGAAAAAAAGAGCGGAAAACTTAGAATGTTTATCCGCTCTTTTTGATTTATTTTTTATAATTCCTGACGCAATCTTCTTTGATGACATCTTCATACCACTTATCAAGATTTACATTTCCATCTTTGTCAACGTGGCAATTTTCTCCAACATGTCGTTCTGGTTTTCCCTCTTCTAAGATGGTAACAGAGCAAACCATTCCATGAGGATTATCTTTTGCAATTAATAAAAAGTCAGATTTTATTTCATCTATATTATTCCCTCTTGGTCGTCCAAATCCGTGACCATCTGACATAAACCAAAACGAAGGAGTTAAGACTCTGTTAGCAAGTTCGTGTTCATCAACTATTTTTTTAGCTAATTTGTATATTAAATTCTTTATTGCCTTAATTACCACCAGAAGAAACCTCCCCAAATTAATGTCCAAACAATGAAGAAAATTAAATAAACAAATCCAGAAGCGCTAATAGTCATGCTAGGTTTTCCACTTGTCCACATCCCGCCACTACTTGAAGAGAAAAAATTAATAACAATTAATACAACCAAAGGAACTGCACCAATACAGTAAACTATATCTGATTCATTTAATACCATAATTATTTACTTTTTTTAGTTTTACGTTTATTGATTTCAGCAAGCTTTGAAACGAAATTAGGGTTAGTCTCTACAAGGTTTTCAATAACGCTGTTACGGACTTGTTTGCCACCCGTAGGCTTAATTCTCAACTCTTCAATAACCTGTGCGGTCTTCGGGTCAAACTTAACACTGAATGCCTTTTTCATAATTAGTTTATAGCTTTTTTTGGTTTAATTATTAGCGGGAAGAAAAATAATATTAAAATACTAACTGAAAATATCACATCCGTACTGTGATGATTTAAAATTGGACTGATAGGATTATTAGGAATGTAATCACATATCCCAGATAAGGCCAGCTTTATACCAAGTAAAGCAATAACAATGAATGTCATTTTTTCTAAGTAGGGATATTTTTCAAGTAGGCCAACAAATGTTGTGGCAACAAAACGCATTGCTAAAATCCCGACAAATACACCGATACAAATTAAATAAATGTTGTCAGTGAAAGCAACTACTGCAAAAATATTATCGAGACTGAAAGTTAAATCAACTAATTCAATTAATACAACTGTTGTCCAGAATACACCTAAAATACCTTTTAGTTTAATGTATAGCTTATTGCCTTCTTTGTCGATTTCTTCATCAGCATCTTTTGTTTTGAACGAAGAGTACGCTAAGTAACAAAGGTATAAACCACCTGCAATTTTTAGCCACAGTATTTTAATTAAATATGATGCAAGTAAAAGACATACGCCACGAAGAACATACGCCCCAATAATTCCGTATTTCAGGGCTTTGTTTTTTTGATGTGCTGGCAAATCCTTTACCATAACGGCTAAGACTGCGGCATTGTCAACGGAAAGTAAAATTTCAATGAATAAAATATTTAGTATTACGAATACTTCTACCATGTTATTATTTTTTAGTTAGTTTAATTATTTGTTTTTTATAATACCACTTTGTTATCATGAAAGTTAAGTATGACGCAATCAAAATGGGGCAAATGAAAAGTATGGTTGCAATTGTATTCATTTTTTTATTTTATTAAATTATGTTTTTTAGCAAGTGGCAACCAGTCTGGGAACTCACCTAATAATTTACTGTACAAATCTTCATCGGACATTGTTTGCAAATTGTCTACACTGAAAAAATTTGCATTGTCAATTAGTCGGCCAGAAAGAGTGTCAAGTTTTCTAAGAAATTGAAAATGTTCTTTTCCTATTCCAATGAATTGAAAAAATACTCCATGATTAGAAATGTCCTTCAATGCATTTTCTGTTTCTCTGTGGTCATAATTTTCACCATCAGTAATAAAAATTACATACACTGGATATTCTAATGGTTCTTTTTTACTTACCAATGAAGAGAAGAAATTCTTAGAACCTCCAATATAATCCTTCTTTATCATTTCAATCGGTGGCGCATAGTTGGTTCCGCCCATTTCATATTTACCAAGGATTTCACGGGTAACAATTCCGTCAACATTTTTTAATGTAACATTATTTTTATGTTTCGTGCATTTGTTTTGAAATAAGTACAATTCAAATTCTTGGTTGTCATCAAATTGCATTGCTACTGGAACAATTCGCTCAATAACATCCTGAACATACCCAGATGAATAAAGTCTACTCATAGAGCCTGAAATGTCCATGCATAGAACAACTTGCGCCTTTTGGTTTTCAATTCCTTTTTGCTTTGAAAGATTAAATACAATCTCTTTTCGTAAATTAATTTTGTGTAAGTCAATCATGGTTTTATTTTTTTTAATGATTAATAATTTTATTGTAACATGCTTTTTATAAGATTCAAATTAGAAACGTAATCTTCAATTTTGTGGTATCCGTTTCCGATAGCTTGGTGGTAAAGAGTGTGAACGAATGAATCTTTTTGATAAGATAAAAACGTTTTGCATTCTTCGAAAGGAGCATTAAGAATGTACTTTACAGTACGTGTATTTATTAAATGCTCTTCATTCTTAATTATTTTATCGAGGCTCACCAAGTCCTTCACAAAATAATAATTTAAATAATTTTCAATTACTGGATTTGTTTCGTGGCTGGTTAATTCAGCGAAGTATAAAAAATAATTATAGATGTTTGGCATTTCATCCATTCCAGCTTGCTTCAGCATTCTTAAAACACGATATTCGTGTGCCCCAGTAATAACAATATCATCAAGGAATATTCTAATCTTATCTTTAATAAATGTTTCGTCAACATAAAAAGAATCAGCTTCCATTATTTTAAATCGTTCTTCCTTATTCATTTCACCGTACTCTTCTTTGTAAGAAGATTTTCTGTAAATCTTGCATTCTAAAACAGGTTCGCAACCGTTTTCAATTAGTGCATTATTAAGAACCCGAATAAAATAATCCTTCATAGCAAATGTAGCTGTTGGGATATGTACATAAGGAGAAGAGAAAACAACTATTCGTTTATCGTAATTTATTGATTGACGAACTATGTTTTGAAAATACAATGAATTAATAAATTTTTCAGCTAGTTCCGTTCCGAACTTTCTTGCAACATCCTTGCATCCAAATTTGAATTTAGAATACATTTCAGGACTGAACGTAAGGTTTGTTTGGTCAGTAAATTGATGTGCTGAGAAACGGTTTATTTCGCCCATAATAAATCTTTAATTGTTTTGTGATTAGTATTTATTTGTATTGAGTCTAATCCAATATTAGTAGCGCCACCAATGTCAGAAATAATATTGTCGCCAACATGCACAATATGTTGCTGAGTTATTGGACTCATTAACCTGAATCTGTAAACACTATACATCATGTCAATAAACATTTTTTTATTCGGCTTGGATGACCCTGTTTCGTCCGAGTACATTTGAAATAAGAAAATATCTTTAAGTTCAGTTTCTATAAACTTCCTTAATGTTACTCCTTGTATAAATGCTGTATTTGAAAGTATGCTAATTGTTGCACCAGAAGATTTAAGTTCCTTCAATACATTTAATGTATCTTGGTCATATAAAACGGGCGGGTTATTTAAAAATATAACTTCAACAATATTGCAAATACTTTGAATGTCTTTTTGAGTAAATGGTGAAAGGTCGTACCCAAGTTTGTGTAAAATCATGGTGTACATTTCATACGCATGTATGTTTGCTCCAACTACTTCGTTAGTAGAGTTGCACATAATGTCAATATCTCTAATGATAGAAATTACTTCATCAATAGATTTATTTTGTCTGTTAAAGTGATTGAAAAAATATTCAGCTCTCTTTAATTTAAAATCAGGATTTGACCTTATGAGCGTTTGCCATAAGTCAAAAGAATAATGCTTGTATTTCATAAATTGTGTAAGGGGAGAAAAGAAAAAATAAAAAAAACGGATGAGTTGTGTAGGCTCACCCGTTTTTAACAGTAACTACGCTTTGTATTTAGCTAAGTAAACATCTAAACCAGCTTTTTCACCAGTTCCAGTTGCTTCAAATTTCCACTCACCATTATGACGGTATAATCTACCGAATACAACAGCAGTTTCAGAAGAGAAGTCCTCACCTAAATCATACTTTAAAATTTCTGCTTTCGTGTCAGTATTGTAGATACGAACAAAAGCATTTTTTACCTGACCGAAATTTTGTTTGCGTACTTCACCTTGGTAGATGTTTGCAATGACGTGTATTTCATTCACATCTTCTGGAACTTTTGACAAGTCAACATTAATTGTTTCGTCATCTCCGTCACCAGCACCTGTTAAATTATCTCCTGTGTGAGAAACAGACCCACAAGAAGAATTTAAATTGTTAAAAAACACAAAGTTTTTTTCATTGCTTAACTTCGCATCTTTGTTTAAAAGAAATACGCTTGCATCTAAATCGAATGCTCCACCAGATTGGTTAACATCCCAGCCTAAGCCGATAGAAGCACGAACTAACGATGCGTGGTCTTTTGATAAATTTACTTTTTCACCTTTAACAAGGCTCAATGGTGCAGTTGTGTCCATAGTTTTTTGTTTTTAAAATTTATAAATTGATTTGTGTTTTGTGTGGGTGCAAATAAAGAAAGTATTTTTTAATAACACAATGTATTTTTAAATAATACTTATTCACATTTTCAAGTTGTGTGTTAACAACGTTTTAATTAACCAATAATCAACACGTTATGATTTATGTTTTTGAAAATGTAAAACATAATAAATAATTATTTAGATTTGTACAACTAAAAAAATACTGGAGAGTATACAAACGAAAACTTCACGGCCATGAAAAAATAATTAATGTAAGTCAACCCCGTACCGTGCGAGATAAACGGCAACGATAAGATATAAATATATAAAATAGAAAAAGCCTTTCATGATATACGTGAAAGGCTTTTTGTTTTAGTGTACCGAAGCCCGAACTCGAATCGGGATGCTATTTAAAGCGACAAATTTTAAGCTTGTTGTGTCTTTGTCCAATTTCACCACATCGGCATTTGTAATTTAATTCACTTATAAGTTAAGTTGGTGCGAGAAAAGGGAATTGAACCCTTACACCTTTCGGTATACGCTTCTAAAGCGTACATGTCTACCATTTCCATCATACTCGCATTTAATTATTGGTGGGATAAGAAGTACTCGAAACTTCGTGGTTCTGATTTACAGTCAGTCCTCATTGCCCTGATGTTTACCCCATGTTGCGGTGAGCAGAGGAATCCAACCCCTAATACATTTTATTGTATTGCTTGTTTTCAAGACAAGTTCCTCGTGCGTTCGGACGCTCACCAGATATTGAAATAGCGGAGAGAAGTTTACTCGAAAAACATACCTTTCAGTACAAGCGGTTTAGCAAACCGTTTCCGCCACCTGACGAATTTTCTCTCCTTTTGTTTTTGGGTGATGTATGGGCTACGACCCCATGACCTTCGGCTTCACAAACCGACACTCTAACCAACTGAGCTAACAACACCATATAAATAAAAAAACCCCGAACAATTTGTTCGAGGTTTCTATTTGTTTGTAAATTATATTTCAATTCACTACAATAGTATTTTCCCCGAACCCTTGGAAGGATACGATAACAAATAACTATGTAGCGATAAATTTTTCATGACACAAACGTATAACATATTTTTAATAAATGCAAATTTAATTTTTATTTTTTTGTGTTTTCAGATTGAGTCGAACAATCATCGCAAGGTTCGTAGCCCTGTATTCTATCCAGTTGAACTATGAAAACATTTTGTGAGATTGGGTGTAATCGAAACACCATTTAGAAATTAGAAGTTTCTTGTTCTATCCGTTGAACTACAATCTCATTTTGATTGTGCAACCGATGGAATTCGAATCCATATAGCCCATATTAAAAGTATGGTGTATTACCAATTGATACTACGGTTGCATATAATAATTACTTTCTTCTTCGCTTTCGCAAAAAAGAAAATGAATATTTTATGTATCTTGTAATCAACATTTGTTTTATTTTTTTGTAGCTTCTGATTGAATCGGACAATCGACATCATGAATGTAAGTCATGCGTTCTACCACTGAACTAAGAAGCCATTATGTGGAGCGTAAGAATATTGAAATCTTATAGTCTTCGTTGCAAACGAAGTGCATTGCCTTTCTGCCAACGCCCCATTTATTATTTTATTTATCGTTGACTCAGAGGGCATCGAACCCCCATGTTACCAATTACGGTTTCTATTGGTTATGAGCCAAAGCCGATATGAGTCAGTATTTCAGAGAGGGCAATGTGAATCGAACACATATTGCACGTTTTGCAGACGTGTCCCAAGGCCAATATTAGGTACACCCTCATTTTTTTATTGAGCGAATTGTGAGAATCGAACTCACGTTCCCTGATTGGAAGTCAGGTATAATAGCCACTATACGAAACTCGCTTATTAAAAAAAGTAATGATGAAAAAAATATAAACTAAAAACAAATATTCATCACTACTCTTTGCACACCAACTTCGATTTGAACGAAGACTATTGGGGTTGGAATCCAATCGCATACCAGTTAGCTCATCGGTGCGTATTTATTTATATCGCATATTGCAATATTCGATATTGTATTGCGCCCATTGAAGGAATTGAACCTCCGACCTTTTGATTAACAATCAACCGCTCTAACCAACTGAGCTAAACGGGCTAAGTCTTTTCGGGATGAATCGAACATCCGACATTCACTTCATCAGAGTGCTATTCTACCAACTGAATTACGAAAAGATTAAAAATTAAAAAGTGAATAAGACAAACTTGTAGTCATTATGTTGTTTTTTCCAATAGACTAATTATGGATTTCCAGTCGTTCATTTTACATTCCTCAAAACAAACATTTAAATTTAATCAGCATTTTACAATGGTTGTACCTGTTTAATTTTATAGCGAGATTGTTTTTACTAACGCCTATGAGTTTACATCGGGACTTCTGGTAACCTATTCACTTTTCAATATTTCAAAGAACTAAATTCAGTTGCGGGGCTGGTAATCGAAACCAGAAAGCCGAGCTTATGAGACTGGCTGGGAAGCCTTCCTCCCCGCAATATATTTTTAAAGAGCCGAAAGAGAGATTTGAACTCCCGTGAGGTTTCCCTTCCTGATTACAAATCAGGCGCAATCGACCACTATGCGATTTCGGCTTATACAATAAATAATTTTAAAGAACGGGTATAAAATAAAAAAACCTCGATTTATGGTCGAGGCTTTTTAGTTGTTGAGTATGTTATTTTACAAACATCGTTCATACTTAAAAGCCCCATAAATCTTAATGCCCCCTATACGGACACACGTAGACCAATTGGTTCTCGTTGCACACATGATATTTATAATTGATTTCATTGAAAGTATTTCGTTGTTAAATTTCTTTTGCAAATGTAAAACAATATATTTGAATAAACCAAATAAAAATGCAATTAACTATAAAATAAAAATGTTATATTGTGCTGTACTTTAATTTTAAAATAAAAAAAATATGCATGGAAGTAGTTGGACAAATGATGAGATAGAGTTTTTACAACAGAATTATTATAATAATGGAGCAAATTTTTGTCAAAAAAACATAAAAAGAACGGTTTCTGCAATATGGAGAAAAGCTAAAAAACTTAACCTAACAACAGTCAATAAGAGAAATTTTAAGTGGGATGCTAGAAGAGACATTGCTTTAGAAGTTATAAAAAACTCTAAGTCATTGTCCGAAGTTATAATAAAATTTGGACTTAGAACAGCAGGTGGTAATTTCGAAACGTTGAAAAAGTTTATCAAAAGACACAAAATTTCAACCATTCATTTTGAAAGAGTAGTGTTGAGTTATAAAAAACGACCAATAGAGTATTATTTAGTTGAAAATAATACATCTAGTTCTTCTTCAATAAAAAAACGACTGTTTACAGAGGGTTTTTTAGAAAACAAATGCGTTGAGTGTGGACAAGATGAGATGTGGAAAGGAAAAAAAATAAGTTTGATTTTAGACCATAAAGATGGAAATCACACTAATTGGCTAATTGAAAATTTAAGGATTCTTTGTCCTAATTGTAATGCCACACTAGAAACTCATTGTAGAGGACAAAAAGGGGTTGAAATAAAAAATAAAAAGGCAGAAGCAAAAAAGCTATTTTTGAAATCAAAGCCTGTTAGAAAATTTAATAAAAATATTAATTTAAGAAGGGTTGTAAGACCAGAATATGAAATATTGCTGAGTGAAATATCTAAAACTAGTTACGTAGCTACTGGTAAAAAATATGGAGTGAGTGACAATTCGATTCGGAAATGGGTTAAATTTTACGAAAATGAATTGTTGTCCCGCTATGATTTGAACATAGAATCTTCCGAGCCAAAATCGGACGTGTTGCCAGTTACACTACGGGACAGTTTAGTGCGACAAGCTGGAATCGAACCAGCGAACCTCTACATCTTCAGTGTAGCGCTCTACCAACTGAGCTATTCCCGCATAAAAATAAATGATAATTGATTACGAAGGATAGGCGTGGTGCTTTCTTTCACAATATTAGTTTGCAACCCAATATTATTTCTAAAAGCTGATGCCTCGTTTTAGGTCAGTTTAGGACTTGCACCCTAACTCTCATCGCCATCGACAAACGTGTTGTTACGCACCCTGACTTTACCGCAATAAGCTCTCCTTTCGCTGATTATATCCGACATAATCGGTTTCACAAATCAATCATCACTCAATAAATTAAAAGAACGGCCAATAAAATTTATTGGTCTTGCGAGAGGGATTTGAACCCTCGACCTCTGGTGTCCAGAACCAGCGAGAACAACCGAACTTCTCTACCGCAAGATATAAAAAACAAAAAACCCACAAGTTTTATCTTATGGGCTTTTTGCTCTATCTGGAAAAATTTTAAATATCAGAATAACAACATAGTTTAGCCCATAACAATTCCTTGGGGGAACTGAGGTTGGAAGCTAAAAAATATGTTGTTGTTAATTTTCATGATGCAAACGTAATATTATTTTTTTGATTGTGCAAAATTATTTTTCAATTAAATAAAAAAATCCCGAAGACAAGCTTCAGGATTTTTTCTAATTCGACCTACTTTCGTAGGAGGTGTTAATGTTTCGCCTAGCGAAAGATTAAGCAACCATTTTCAATTGTTTGTCAATTATGACTTTTGAGTTTCTTGTTTAATGCTATCCTACGCTGTCAAAACCGTTACGACCCCAGTTTAATATTTTGTGGAGTGCCGTAAGAATATTTGCTTACTGTTACACTTTAACTGCTACAATCCACTGGCTTAAATGTCCGAAACCGAGCCTTTATGTGGAGTCGGAGAGAATCGAACTCTCGTCCAAACGCATCTTCATAAAAAACTTTAAGTACCAAAGTACTAACGAAACTCAAAACAAAGGTATGCATTTATTTTAACTTGCGTTTTTTTTCATTAAAAAAGTAGTACGCCACTTTTGTTCCTGCAAGGATGTCAACAAAATAAGAATCATCTGAATGGAATTTAAAATCACGGCTGGTTTCTAATATCCATAAATGCATTTGATAAGCAGATACGCAACTACTTAAATTTATATTTTGTATTCCATTGCCATTTCCAAATATGTCAAGTTTAGTTTTTTTGTTCAGCTTAACTCCTTTTTTAACGTACTGCAATGGTTGCATATTTTGACCAGTGTTATCCGACCAAACTTTTAATCTGTTAAAAATATTGTTTCCTTTTTTGTATTCGGAAATTGGAGAATCGAAATTAACCCCATCAATTTTTTTACCAGACAATAAAGCAAGCAGGTCAACTCTCACTGTTTTATAGGTAGTGTTTTCAACAATTAGACAAAGTTGTTTTTCTAAAACTGTTTGTTGAAGAGGGAGTGAGAGTGTTGGCTTAACTTTAAATAAGAGATTATTTTTAGAATCTTTCATTGTTGAGCCTACTATGAGTTTGTTAGGTGTGTTATCACAAACATTTCGTCCCCATTTAAATCTGATTTGACCGCTCTCTCCATGTTTTAGCGGATACGAAATATTTAAATTTTTTACATTTTTATTTATTGGTATTTGAATTATTCCTTGTTGCTGTTGATAAGGACTGAAATAATAGCCAGCCATTATTTTTTTTGATACGCCACTTTCGGTTATTTCAATTGGGTTATATAAAGGTAATTTCCAATGAGAATAAAATAAAATGCTATCTAAATATCCAGTTCTCTTGGCGTTCTCTTGTTTAGGTGATGATATGTCAACTACGCCAGTATGTTTTTTATTATCTGAAAACAGATTTATATTTTCAAAATTAAGAGATTGATTGTAAATGTGATATTCGCTGTATGTTGTATCATCAACTTTGACAGTTTTTAAATCATTTTTTTTCATGGTGTTTTTGTTTTATGGTTGTAAAAATAAATGTGGGTTAAAGTAAATAAAATTATTTTGAATGGAATATTATTAAAATAAAAAAAATAAATATTAATATAAATAGCGCAACTACTAATTATAGTAATTTGTTGCTACGTTTTGTAAGTCAATGTTATCAGCGTGTGTAGATGTCTTTTAAGCAAAGTGGATATACACTTGTTAATAACATTGTTTAAAAGTCAAAAGACATCCACTGAAAACAAACTTTAAAATTTACGACTATTGTGTAAAATCACGTAAACACAGGCATTCTCCCGAATGGCAAACGAAGAACAAAGTACGCTTGAAGATATTGCTGAAATCCTAACCCTCTTTTCAAAAGGGCAGAAGGTGTTAGGAAGCAAAGAGAAATTTAAAGATGCAGTTAGTCGCCTAATTGTCTCTAGCGAAGTGACCGTTAAAAACTACGAATCCTTAATTAACTATATTTTAGATTGTGTTATTCACGAGTGGCGAAAACACAAAATAAAAAAAGAAGATTTGTTGAAACCTAATAAGCGTGGCGAAGTAATGATTGCAAAAAAGATGGCCATACTTCTTGTTAAGCAACAAATTGAAATAGGGAACGAAGAACTTTCAAGATATTTCGGAACGAGTACACGTCAAACCATTCATAAGATTATGCAGGAGTACAGTTGTATGAATAAAAAATACAACGAACACGCTACTTTCATTGAGAGGTACGAACGAATTCAAGTTAAAGTGTTAACATTTATTAAATCATTAAAATAAGAACAGCATGAGCCAAGACGCAATTGACAGAGCAAAAAAAGCCAAAGAGGAAATAGAAAACAGAAAGAAAAACATTTCAGTGCCAGAGAATGATTTTAAAATTGAAGAGCTGGATGAAGCATTGAATAATGTACATAAACCATTCGAGCCAGAAATAGTAGAAGAAAAAATTGGTGAGGTTGAGGGTGAAGCAAAAGAGTGGAGCGAAAGTCCTACGATAGAGGAAGAGTTAGCGCCAGACCCAGATAAAGAAATTCCTAATGTTGGGACTCCATTGAGTGAGCAACCGAAAAAGCGTAGTTATGCTGGGGCGAATAATGAGCCAGTAAACCCATTAGAGCAGGAGCCTATAATTCCAGAGCCAACAATCACATCGGCAATAGGTGGTAATCCGTTGAATCCTGTTGAGCCTAATAATTCAGACACAAAACAAGAAACCGTTGACCCGAAACCAAAACCGCAACCTATTAATCCAGATTACGGTGATATGTCTCCAACTGAGAAAAGAAAAAATGCTGAAAAAACAGCGGATGTCATTCTTTTAAATTACGCTGAAATTCTTCCATTGCTTCCTAAATTATTAGTTAAGTGGGACATGGAAAAAATGACACTTCTTGAAATCAAAAAAGAAATCAGATTGTCAATGCAGATTAATGAAGAAGGTTTGACAGTTAGAGATTGGATGTCGGATGTAAATGATACAGCGGATAAGGTTTATGTCATTACCGATGATATGAAAGAGGCAATACGCCCATCTTTAATTGATGTGTTGATGGAGAAGGGAATGACAATGACTCCAATGCAAAGATTGTTAAGTGCTGTTGGAACACAAGTTTTAGCGTTCGGTGTTGCAAGTTTTAAAATGGCAATGGATAATAGAAACGCATTGAAAACATTTAAGGAATATAAGGCCAGAGAAAATAGAGGTGATAAAGGAGAGGGCGGAAACGGTGGAAATACTCAACAGCCAGTACAGCCAACAAATAATCCAGTTCAACCATCTCAACAGCAAAACAATAACAAAAAAGAAGCTGATGTAGTAAGCACCGAGGTTGCAAAAATTACAATGTCTGATGTTTTAAGTGTTGCGAATGGTGGAATTGAAATTATTGAAGAGCCAAATAATTAATAACGATGCGGGAGCCAATGATGATACTTGCTTCAGGAATGAAGCGTGTGGGTAAAACTTATCAGACTTGTCATGAGATTCAAGAATATATAACTCCTACGGCAACAAAGGAGGCTCGTAAATTCTTAATCTTTGATGTGAATGGTGAGTTTAACGACACACAAATTAGAGAAAACAATTGTACGTTTTCTGCTAAGGTTTTGAGCATTGATGATTTGCCTCAGTGGATAATGCAGAAGAGAGTTGAAGTTAGAAGAATTTTAGCACTTGATAAAGACGGCAGACGATTAGGGACAACTCAAATTGTTGAAAGGCTTAACATTATTTTATACCATGTAAGAGGTTGTGGATTGTTGCTGGAGGATATTAATAAATATTTAATTGGAAATGGTTCTGTTGATGTAATTGGAATGATGTGTACAAACGCCCATGCGGATTTGGATATTTACATTCACTTACAAACCTTATCAAAAGTGTCAACAACGATGTGGCAAAACTCAGCAGTTGTTCGTTTCCACAGACAGATTGATAGAGTTAGTAGATACAAGGACAGGTTAACAAATCCTGAATTATATTTTATTGCTCAGAAGCTTGTTGATTTACAATTTAAAAGTAATAAAAGGTTCTTCTGTTATATTTATAATGAATTGAATTTTATAAAAGGAAAATTTAGTTTGTTTGACTTTAGAGTAGCCTGCCTTGGATATTTATATGATAATCCAAGTAAGATAAAAGAATATCAACAGCGACTTGGAACAGGTGCAGATAACAGAAAAAAAGCACTAGAGCTGGCAGTAACAGAATTATCAATGTATTACGGAAACAACGAAAATTAAATGACAGAGATTTTTTACTATATAGGTATTGTTTGCATAATTAATGATTTGCTCCCTTTGATTTTCAGAAATGAAATTGATGAGGTTAGTGCAATAAAAGAAAGCGTAAAAATACCTGACGGATTTTTTAAATATATCGCTAAAAAGTGGTTTAGGGTTGTGCTTGGGATTGTTTATATTTTGTGGGTGATATGCGGAATCGTAATGACAGAACAGCGTTCTTTATTTGTTTTTTTATTTTGTTTAATTGTATTTGCACCATTTGTTATTTTTTCAATGCAAGAGGTGAAACGACAAAAACAATTCACTCGTGCAGACAGCATATTAAGTATTGTAATTGTCGGATTAATATTATTCAATCATTTTTATTTACACATAAACTAAAAAAATAATGAAGCATATAGAATATTTTGTAATAGTGTCAATGGTTTTATATTTTATTGTTGTAGTTGCGTATAATATTTTAGGTTACGGCAAAACACTTAAAAGTAAATCTGGTAATTCGGACGGGGTTGTTTTTGATTCGTCACGATTATCATTCGACATCATAAACTATACGGATAAGCCATTAAGGTGTGTTTTGTTTGGTGCAAGTAAAAATTTATTTAGTGAAAATCATGGTTCCAGCAGAGAGTTAACTATTCGGCCACATAACGATGTTCCGTATTCCCAAGTTTTACTTTCAACAATATACAAATCCAAAAGGATTAATCAAATTGCAATCAAATCAACAAATGAAAAGCAGGTGGATTATATTGATTTATCTGAACATGCGTTTAATGATTTAGGGCAATCGGTAACGTGTCCGATTAGAGATTACATAAGGGTAGATAAAAACACTATCGAAATAAACGATGATTCAAGATTGGAGATAGCGCCCAACTTGGAGTATAGTTTTACGGTTCTTCCAAAAACAACGGTTGTATTTTCAGTAAAAATAATTTGCGAACCACATTACGTTACACCAGTTATTACACCATCTAAATAAAAATGGAATTACAAGGAAACAACCCGTTACCAGATATTTCACCTTTAACAAAGTGGATTATAAGAGCAATATCGTGGATTATAAGTATGCCGTTGTTAATTCTTATATGGACTTATATTGTGTTCGCTATAATGTGGTATACAATAGCGGTGTCAGCAAAACACAAACAAGAGCATAAGGTAAGATTAATGTCGGCCTACAAAATGCCAGCCGTTTCATTTTTAGAATTAATAAAATTTAAAATAATTTCTATACTGGAAAGAATTCAGGAGATTGAAATTAAGAAGTTGATTTTTGCACATATTATTATCTGGGCTAACCTTATTATATTTTTAATTAAACTATTCAATTAAGATGGAAGAGAAAAAGTTTTATTGCATTCTGCATATTCATAAAAATGGGCGTAGGGGTTACATCTATGAAACATTGAGAGAGGAAATTGATTTATCACCAAGATTTATTAATGAGTGTAAGCGGTTTTCTTCTGTTGGAGAAGCGAATAGTTACATAAAGGAAAATAAATTAAATAACGGTGGGTGGAATGCTCATGTTCGTGATGAAAAAGATATTGCAAAAGAAAAGCAAAAAGATTTACGAGTGGGTGAAGGTTATTTTAGAATAGTAAATGATTTTGGTCATTCGGCTTTTTACGATAAAGACAAGAAGCAATATTATTGGAAGGATAGTGAAGCAGGATGTACAGCTTGGCAAGATGAAGCTTCAGCAGAGAATTTTATTGTTAAAATGAAAACGTATTTTCCAAATATGAAATTTTCAGCTAAACCATTAGGAGACTAAGCCATGAATAAAAACAATAAAATAATTTTTGATGTCGAAAGCACTTCGCTTCATGGAGAAGCATTTGCGGTAGGAGCTATTGTAGTTGATGAGTGCGGTTTTATAATAGATGAATTTGAAAGGATAGCTACCGATGTTGCTGAAAAAGCAAATGATTGGGTAAAAGAACACGTGTTGCCAAATTTATTTGATATGACCCCGTGTAAAACTGGTCGTGAAATGCGAGATGCGTTTTATGAATTTTACTTAAAGCATAAAAACACTGCTGAAGTTTGGAGCGATTGTAATTTTCCAGTTGAAACTAATTTTTTGTCGGCCATAGCAAATGACGACATTGAAAATAGAGAGTTCGGAATGCCATATCCTTTATATGATGTTTGTTCTTTCGTTCCTATATGCATTGATAGATATTTAGAATCAGAAAAGGTTGCTTTAAGAAGGCATCACCCGCTACATGATTCAATTGCATCATTCGATTGCCTTGTAAAAAGTGATTTTTATAAAAAATTCAAAAACAAATAAATATGAACTTTAATCTTTTTGTAAACTACTATAACGATAAAGTTCAGGAGCGAACGGACGAACTTAATTTTTGCTTATTGCAAAACTTGAAAAATCCACGGTTCGATAAAATTGTTGTTATATGCAACCAGAACGATTTAAGCAACTTGCATAAGTTTGTTTTATCTAATGAAGAGTGCGTTACTAAAAAAAGTTTGTTTTCTATTGCAGGTGGATTGTGGAAGAAAATTATTGTGGTTCAGACAGAAGAGCGCCCTTGCTTCAATGATTATTTTCAAGCCATAAATATATTCTTCCCTGAAATTAATAACGTAAACATAATTGCAAATCTGGATATTATAATTCCAGAGTCAACACTTGTTCAAAGTGAAATGTATATTTCTCCAGATAAGTGTTTAGCATTAACAAGATATGACAGCAAGAGCAGAAGTAATTACGTGGGAGATTCAACATATTTAGACCGTCCAGATAGTCAGGACGTTTGGATACTTAACGGGAAAGTGAAAGAGATTGATGGAGCAACTTTTAGCACTGGTATCGCTGGTTGTGACAACAAGGTAGCGTATATGCTGGCTACTGAAGGTTACGAAGTTTCAAACCCTTCATTGGGTTTAAAAACATATCATTTGCATTTAACTGAGGTGCGGAATTATGGGGTAAGGGACGAGGACAGATTGCAACCACCATTTTTAATTCTACACCCAACAAACTAATGCTGAAAGTAAGCTTTAAAAAAACAGAATTAAAAATATTGCACATTGGATTGTGCGCTACTGGTCAACCATATAATGGTTTTCAAAGAGCCTTCATAGATAACTCTATTCAATACGCTGAAATAAATTGCGGGGTTGCAAATGTAAATGAAGAGGCCGTAAGAATTGCAAGAGAAATGAAGCCCGACTTAATTTTTATGCAAATCCAAACAGCAGATATTATCAGCGAAATAACCGCTCATAAATTAAAAGAAACAGGTGCTTATATTGTAAACTGGACTGGTGATGTTAGGGAATCTATTCCTGAATGGATGTTGCAATTAGCTCCATACATTGATAATACATTGTTTAGTAACATGACCGATGTTAGAAAAATGAGGTCGCTCGGTTTTGAATCTGATTATCTTGAAATAGGTGTTGATGAAACTATTTATACGTCTCATGGAAATAAAATACAAACGGAACCAATAGTGTTTTTCGGAAACAATTACGGAGCTGGATATTTTCCAATGAGTGAATACAGAATAAAATTAGTTTCTTGGATGAAGCAAGTTTTTAATTCAAGGTTCGGTGTTTATGGTAACGGCTATCTATCTTCTAATGGAAACTATGGTAACAGTCAACGTGATGAAGCCTCAGCATACAGAGGAAGTAAAATGGCTATCAATGTATCTCACTTTGAATACGAAAGATACAGCTCTGACAGGTTGTTAAGAATAATGGGAAGCGGAACTTTATGTCTTGCAAAATGGTATCCTTCAATTGAAAATGATTTTACCGATGGCGTTCATTTACGTATTTGGAGAACACTTGATGAGCTGGTTGATTTATGTAATTATTATTTAGATGTCAGAAATGAAAAGGAGCGAAAGGCGATTGCTAATGCTGGGATGGAATTAGTTCATGAGCGCTTCACTTTTGATTCAATGGTTAAAAACACGTTGTTAATATATAAACTAAAAAAAAGATAATGGAAAAACTAACAAAAAAAACTTTAAAAAAGCATAGTGATTATAATAGTAAATCTTTCAGGAGTTATTTTAATTATAACAATGTTGTTCAATTGACTGTTACCAACGACACTAAAAAAGAAATCAGAGTGAATCTTTTCGGAGCTGTTGATGAAGATAAAAATTCTCACAAACACATAAAAGCAGATAGTTGGGTAACATACTCGGAGATTTTAAAAACGTTATTGTCGAAAACATTGTACATTGATAAAATGCGCTTGTCTTCAACAAACGTTGGCGCTATAAGCAATCCAATAGCATTGAAGTCAAAGAACATTTATGGGCAATCGTTAAGCGACCCAATAAACCCAAGTTCTCATATTTCACCTTTTCAAATACAGGAGCGTATTATTGAAATTGAAAGAGAGTTTGTGATTACGGAGAACGTTTCTTTGTTAGTTACGGTTCCAGCAAAAACATCTGTTTTGTATTCTTTCTTCGATTCTAAATTTGCAAAATTCAAACATGAGTTAATAAAGGATTATAGAAATCCGTTTAATAATACATTGCTCGGATTGTTAGGACAAGCAGACTTCATATTAAAGCAGTTTTCAGAAAATCCTTATTTACATAAAAACGAAGGGATGGAAGCTAGTTGTGTAAATATGAGAAATAAAATTTATCAGTGGATTAATGATGAGACATTTAAATATGCATATCACAAAAATATAGTTGATATGTATAATATATTGGAGCCATTTGTTTCTAAATATATAAAAATAGTTGAGGATGCAAATCCTTTACTAAACGAATTTATGAGAGAAAGGAAGGAAGGGTTTTTAAAATCAGAAAAACTAAAAAAAGTTGTATTGAAAAAAGTTAAAAAACAACCAGTTAAAAAAGCTGTAAAAACTAAACGTTTAAAATTAAAATAAAATGAAGCCAAAGGTTATATGTTATTCTCCCCTACATTATGGGAAAGAATATTTGAGAGAGAGTTTAATGTCTGTGATAAGCCTAGTAGATAAAATTGTTATTGTCTATTCTGAAACTCCAAGCTATGGACACGGAACTGACGTTGCTTGCCCAGAAAGCGAAATGGAGTTATTTAACATCGCAATGGAGGTGTGTGGAGATAAGTTAGTTTGGAGAAAAGAAAAGTTTTCAAATGAAGGCGAACACCGTGGATTCATATACAATTTTACTGAAGAGTTCGACATCGTACTCGCAATAGATGCGGATGAAGTTTTCCATACAGAAGAATTAAAAAAAGCAATTGATTTAGCCTATGCTGGAGACAAGCGTTATTATGGAATTGCGGGATACCTTAACTTCTGGCGTTCATTCAATAACGTACTAACAGATGGATTTACGCCAATAAGGTTAACTAATTTGCATAACAAATCTGGTGAAGGGGTTGTTCCTTGTACTATATATCATTTTTCATGCGCCCAAAGTGAAAAAATAATCAGGTATAAATACGAAATTCACGGACATAAAAATGAAATTCGTTTAAACTGGTTGGAAGAAATATATTTTGGATGGTCACTAGAAAATAATTTAAAGTTCCTTCACCCTACGTCATTAGACATCTGGGGGCAGGTGCAACCATTTGATAAAAACACATTGCCAGATTCACTAAAACAACATCCTAATTTTAATAAAGAAATAATTTAATTTATGGAAAAGAAAGACTTCTGGTGCATTGTTACATATCTTGGAGCAACACCTTATTATTATTGCGGATATTATAAAAAACACAATCATTTAGATGAGGAGTTAAAACCTGTATTGTCATGTGACTTTAATGACGCAATGAAATTACATAGCCAATCGGAAGCTAAAAAAATATTGTGGGCAATGGCAATGGGTTCTGATTGGAAGGTAGAAGAACATGCATATTTTTAATAAACTAAATAAATAAAAACATGAAACTGAAAATAAAAAACACAGGCAAAACAGCATCGTATGCAAAAATATTTTGCAATGAAAAAGGTTACGCTAATCCTAAAAAAGTATTGATAGAGTCATGCGATGCAGATTCGTATGAAAAGATACTTGAAAACCTTAGTAAGGAAAATGAATTTCAGAATACAAATAAGATAATCATAACGGCTGATTGTTTTAAAGGTTGTGAATTCGTTACTTTTAATTGTACATCTTGGAATTACGAAGGTCAGTCACTTATAACCAAGTTGTTTGCATTACCAACATCTAATGAGAATGAGTTTTCATACAATGCTCCGTATAAATTACATCTTTCAAAATATTCGCATTTAGACATTGAGTTGCCAGCTAATTCAGAGGTTATAATGGAAATAGTGTTAAATTAAATAATTATGGATAAAGGTTGTGTGATTATTGAAACCAGAATTATTCCCAATCTTTTTGAAATTATTCAAGAAGGGCATCTAAAATTTATTCCTGAAGATTGGGGACTGACTTTATTTTTAAGTAAAGAAAACAAGCATCTTATTGATAGAGAAAAGTTTAACAGAAATGTTGAAATAATTATTCTCCCTTATGATAACTTTTCTGTTCATGATTACAATATTTTATTAACTTCCCATGATTTTTATGAGATATTGGATTACAAAAAGTTTCTTATATTTCAAACAGACAGCTCTATTTTACGGACAGGGATAGAAAAATATTTAGAATACGATTTTATTGGCGCACCGCTTTATCATATAGATTTTCCTGCAATGAATGGCGGGTTTAGTTTACGTGATAAGAAAGCAATGTTGGAATGCGTATGGAAGTTTCCATACAAAGGCGAACAAACAGATGGTAATGAAGATATTTATTTTTGTAATACACTACGAAAATTAAATGGTAAGTTGCCTACAAAAGAAGTTGCACAAACTTTTTCTGTTGAAACAATTTTTGGTCTGGGGAATTTGGGGTGTCACGCAATTGAAAAATGGCATTCAGAAGAAGTATGTAATAAAATTTTAAATCAATATGGATAATACTATTCACATGACTGCAAGGAAAAAAAATCTAAAATTAGATGGAACTCGGTTTCAGATAAAACATAGTTTTTTTATTCCTAATGAACCTGTAATTGTTATAGTGAAATCGGATAAGATTATTTTCAGAAAACCAACAATTGATTTTAATGGTAAAGTGTATAAGGTGGGAGAAATAAAATCTGGCTGGATTAGATTTTCGATACAAGATATTTTAACACCACAAAAAAATTTACATTTTGATTTAGAAGAAAGTAGTGAAGATGAAGCGGTAGTTTACTTTTCAACAAAATAATATTTTAAGTAATGGGACAATTAACATTAGGTAGACATTCTTATAGTTACGCTGAAAGGCGAGGAACAGATAATAGTATTACTATTGGAAATTTTGTTAGCATAGCCATAAATTCCATATTTGATGGTGGTTACACTCACAACCCAAGTTTTGTAAGTACGTTTCCGTTTCATGCAAGAATGGAACGTTGTGGCCACTTAGAAAGTAATTGTAAGTCAAAAGGGGATATTATAATTGGGCACGATGTTACAATTGGAGAGGGAGTTTCGATTCATAGCGGAGTTACAATTGGACATGGAGCAATAATAGGAACCAAGGCCGTTGTTACAAAAGATGTCGAGCCTTATATGGTAGTTGGTGGAGTTCCTGCAAAGTTTATAAAAAGACGATTTACATTTGAGCAAGTAGAAAAATTATTGAAAATAGAATGGTGGAACTGGGATGATGAAAAGATAATTGCAAACGCTCATTTATTGCAGTCGGATAATATTCAAGAATTTATAAACGTGCATTATGGAAAATAAAAAAGAGGGTTTAATGCTGGAAATTTTTAATCCTACATCTGAACGTCAATATTTTTGTTTGAATCGACCAAATGAAAAATGTGAATTTAAAACGGTGGGTGATGTTTCGGATGAAGTGTTTAGTTATTTTCAGGTGCAGTCTATTTGTGATAATATAGATAGTAAGGAAGTAAGCTTAATGAAAGGTCTTACTTTAATGTATGTTAGTGGAGTGGTATTTCCGCATATGAGTGACATGTCTGCTTATCAATCAAGATTCGATGCTGTCGTAATGAGATTTGAAAGTAAGATTAAGAGCATTGATTTTGTTATTCCGCCTAATGGAAGATTAAGAGTTGTATGTCTTTCTAAAAACACATCTGGAGGTTTAGTAGATAAATATTTAGTTGATTTGTATCACAAATCCCATTGAATTCGACATATAAAAAAATAAATAAAAACCAACATAAAAAATAAAACACTATGAACAGAATTACAATCATCCAATCATTTATTAATAAGAATAATTATAAGAATTACCTCGAAATAGGGGTGCAGGGAGGTCATTGCTTCTCTGAAATTAAATGCGAAACTAAAGTAGGTGTTGACCCTGATAAAAGCAGTAAAGCAACAGTACATGAAACGTCAGATGATTTCTTTGCTGGTAACAAGGAGAAGTTCGATATTATTTTTATTGATGGATTACATCACTCCGACCAAGTTGAAAAAGATATTATAAATTCTTTAGCGTGTCTTGCAGAAGGCGGAACTGTTTTAATGCATGATTGTTTACCTACAAATGAATTTATGCAATTAATTCCTCTTACAAGTCAATGTGAGTGGACTGGCGATACATGGAAGGCTTATGTTAAATTACGTCAAGAGCGTTCAGATTTAAATATGAAAGTTTGTAACACCGATTGGGGGGTAGGCATTATTACTAAAGGTTCACAGACTCCGATAAAAATTAATGTAGAAGTTAACTACCAAAATTTTGAGAAGTATAAACACGAATGGATGAATATAATATCAGTTGAAGAGTTTATTAATTCAATGAAATAAAAATAAGATATGCGTATACTTTTATCAATACCTTGTTTATTTGGTGCAGAACATACGGACGAAGCAATTCGTTCCGTTGTTTCTGAAAAAGATGTTGACCTGTATCTTATTGATAACGGTGCTGAAGACGGAGTAAAGAAAGTTCTAAATAAATATGAAGAGCGTGAAAACGTAACTGTTTTAAGGCATCCTGAGAACACCTTCGTAAATCCAGCTTGGCAAAATTCAATTGATTGGTTTTTGTCTCATCCAGAGTATTCACATTTAATTATAATGAACTCTGATTTAATTATGCAACCAAACTGGTCTAAAGTAATTTTTAATAGACTAGAGCTAAATCCAGATGAAATAATTATTCCGAATATTGGGGATGATAAATTTTTTAGTGGTGCAGATGTAAATGATGTTTCTGTTTCAGAGGCTACAAAAGTGGATGGCGGAACAGCAGGTGTTTTCATTGTTCTTAATCGTAAACAGGTAGAAATAATTTCTCCATTGCCACATGATTGTTGTAAAATTTGGTTCGGGGATGAATTTTTGTACACAATTTTAAGACAAATTGGATACGAAACAGTAATACCTAAAAATTTACATTCATATCATCTTTGGTCTGCAAACGTTTCTATTTTAAAAGGTATTTCAGAATTAATTGAAGAAGATAAAAGACAATGGGAATTAGTTGGACGGCCAAGAATGCAAGCAATAATTGACAAAATAAACAATGACAAAAAGTAAACTGTTATTCATACCGTTGGATTATCACGTTTCAGCACAACAGGATTTGTTTAATGCCTTTTGTGAGGGATATGATACTATGTATTATACAACACTGCATCAAGCAATAGGCTTTATGCCTGAATATATTTATGTTCAGTCTGGAGCCATTAAAGCAGAACGGTTACTGGCACTAAAACAAAAAACAGGAGCTTTTATTTTTCAGTGGACGGGAGATTGTAGGGATTGGGTATTGCCAGAGGTTATTGATTATAAAGATATTTGCGATGCTACTTTTTTAGCGTGTGGTTTATCGCAAAAAGATATGTACGAAAAAATATTAGGACATCCAGTTTTTTATTTACAACACGGTGTTTCTCCTTGGAATTTTAAAAATGTTCAATGTGAATTAAGCAATAAAAAAACCGTATTTATTGGGAATGCATATAATCAGTTTTCGGGTGCGGTTGAAAGGAATGAGCTTTGTAAATTCCTAAGTAGCAAATTAAATACTTTTGAAGTTATAGGTAGCGGGTTTAATTTACCATATTATAATAATCACAGAACTATACCATTTAACGATACGTTTGACATTTACAACAATTCATACATCGGTGTATCTTCAAGTATTTATAATGATAAAGCAGGGTATTGGTCAAACAGAATGATGGACATAATGGCTTCTGGAACTTGTTGCTTAACAAGGTACGTTCCGTTTATGGATAAGCTTTATAATGACATGGAGCATTGTGTATTTTTTAATACACATGATGAGGCGTTTGAAAAAATTGAAATGCTAATGAGTAATCCTGAGTTAAGAAATCGAATTGCATTAAACGGTCAGGAGCATGTTAAAAAATTCCATACACTGAGTTACAGGGTTAAGGAAATGACAGATGAACTATTGAAACTAAAAAAATAAAAACCAGCTATGAATTTTGAAGACAAAAGATTTGTTTCAGATAAGCAAGAAGTAACATTGAGTCACCTTTATAAACAGATGTTAAATGAAAAATTAACTTTTGGTGAAAATATTCTTGTTTGCAGAATATTAAAAGCGATAGCAGTCGAAGATATTGACATTCAAAATGCAGTTATTGGCGAATATCTTTTTGTAGATTTAGGAAAAAAGGAGCCAGCAGAAAATTTCATGAAAATTTAAAAGTAAATGGAAGGTCAGGAAGAATTTAAAAAAGAAAAAGAGAAATTATTAGTAAGAGCCAGAAAACTAAAAGCATTAGCAGATAGAGGTATTGGTGGAGAAAAGGTAAACGCTCAGAAAAAGCTTGACGAGTTTTTGTTAAAGCATGGATTGTTATTAGAAGATGTTGAGTCGGTAAAGAATCATAGAGTATTTACGATTCAGTTTGAAGATGATGCGTTAGTTCTGGCCAATATTATTTATTCAATAAACCCAGCTACTAAATTAGAGTGTACAGAATTGTATGTTAAGTGTATTTTGGATGAAGAAGATTTTAAAGAAGCAGTAGAAAAATATAGAGTCTTTATTAAGCTTTGGAGAAAGCATAAGGAGTGGGCGATAACATGCTTCATGACCAAACATGCAAAGTATATGCAGATGGATGAATATGCTTATGAAAAATTTACTAAATCGAGTCAGCAAAAAAATGTGGATGTTCTTAAATCTGAAGAGTTTGATTCAGAAATGGTTGACGTTACAAACAAGCTAAACGAAGGAAGTAAATTTGGAAAGACGGCAGATATGCTTGAAAAGGAGCGAGAAATAGAAGCTATGAATAGAGTGTTGCCATTCATGCCATCAGTTCGTTATTTTAGAAAGTTCGGGGGAAATTAATTTCTTGTAGCGCTACCCAGCTCATCGTAGTAGTAATTATAAATAGGTTCGTGGATATGTTTTTCTGTCTTCAGAAGTGGTTTTAACGATTCTGAATAATCTGCATCCTCTTGGAAATTCTTTGGAGAAAACATAACCTTATCTGCAATTGATTTTTTGTGTGGGCAAAGGTGGTAAAATATTCTATCAATAATATATTTGTCGGCTGTTTCTACTTCACCCTGCCAGCGATTAATTACATAAACCTTTTTAAACTTTCCATTAATGAAGTAATTCATATCTAGTGTAATAATATCAACACCAGAATGAATTACTTCAAATATCCTTCTCAAATAATTTGTGCTTGGGTAATCGTCATCATCCATATAGCAAATGTACTCACCAGTAGCTATTGCTTTAAGGTCGTTTCTTTTATCCCCTACAAGCTTTTCGCCTCTTGGGGTATCATCTGAAAGTATTTTAACTTGCCCGTCTAATCCAAGCTCTAAAACCTGTCTTTCAAGTTCCTCTTTCAAATGATTGAACATTACAGCTCTCTCAGGTATAGTGCAAATTAAAATTGATAGTTTCATTCTATATGGTATTTTTTTTCAATGAAAAAATAATCGTGAAATTTTTGCCAGTCTATTATACATCCAAAATTTTTATCATCGTAATCATAGTGACAATAAGGTTTTCTGTTTTTTCCTAAATGAGCAAAAGGGTTGTCAGGATGTCCTTCGTTAACAACATCAAAAACAATCTCTTTAGATTTTAAAAAATCAATTGCATCTTTAAGTTTTTCACCTTCTCGGCATGTCCACAATATTAATTTGTAACCATGCACCATTAATTTTTTAATTGTTTCAATTGCCATTGGCAACGGTTCGCCAATTAAAGGAAACTTGTCTTGTACGATTGTACCGTCAAAGTCAATTTTTATCAGAACGACCTTCATAAATTATAAATAAGAGTTTGCAGTTGCTATTACGTCATCAAAAGTTAATTTCCTACCTTCTCCCATTTCAAAAACAGTTTCCATAGAATCCTTAGTAGCTTCAAACACTTCTTTTGAAACATTTGCAGAAGATACCGTTTTGAAATCTTTTCCAGATTGAACAATTTTAAATCTACCAGCTTTGGATTTTTTGAATGATTCAAATTTCGGGTCTTTAATTAAATTTAATTCTTCACCGTTATTGATTGCCCAGCTAGATTTAATTGCAAAACGTTGGTCATCTCTGGAGAAATCTTGCATTGTGCCATTTCCAGAACCAACCATCATGTTATCAGCAGATAAACCGTTAGCTTTCAATCCTTCATAAAGTAATGGGATTGTAACTCTACTTACATCATTGCTACAAAGTGTGCCAATTTTAGAATCTAAAACTTTGTATCCTTTGTTGTTAATAGTGTAGCCAAAATTATTCATTAAGGAGTTTATTGTTCGAATCATTACTGCGCTCATTTTACCGCTATCCATACGGAACACTGTTTTACCAGACCTGTTCAAAATAAGCTGTTTTACATCTGCTCTGGTAATAACATTGTCAATAAAGTTTTCACCATCATAGGTATCTGCTACAATAGAAGCAATTGCCCCATCTGGTGCTTTTCTAAGCATGTGTTTAACATACTCATATTCACCTTCGCCTCTTCCAAATAATTGAGCATCGGAATGTTCTGTTGCAAAAACAGATTGTAACCGAGCTGGTTTGCTATATCCATAGTAATCATCAATACCTTCATCAGCTACTGTTGTGTCGCTTCCAACGAAATGAACTAAATTAGCCATGTCGCCTCTCATTGCCTGTTGGTCACATGTAGCACTTCTGTATCCAAAACAAATTAACATGTATTCAATCAGTTCTGGACTACCTGTTTCTTCCAAATATTTTAGAATGGTTCTTTTTATGTAAAAAGCGTTTGTTGAAACAGTACTTGTGAACCACTGGTGAGAAAAAATTGTTTCAAGAGCGGGAATTAATGGAACTGCAATAGGGTCAAGTTCTTTAAAAGTAAATAATGGAACACTGATTGGAACCAAAGAACCTTCTCTAACAGATTTAATTATAACAGGTAATCGACCATCGTATTTTTTTAATATTGTATTCCACATCGGCTCATTAAAATATTCATCATAACCGCCCCAAGCCTTAGTTTTCTTTTTGCCTTTTTCGATTTTTTCTTTAGTTACTACTTTGCCAATTAAATGGTCTTGAATAATTATTTGACCACCGAAATAACTTGTATGGTCGTGTTCGGCTCCAATTCTAGGTTCGCCATAAGAGGAAAGGCTTGTCGTACCTTCCTTGGTTGTTAGGTGTCTTGCTAATTTGTAAAAATCTGTGTTTGTAACAATGTTATTTTCAATCATTTTTTTTAATTTTAAAGTGAAATGTAGTTTTGTTTTGTTAATCTGTTATTAAATCTATTCCTATTACAAGTAATGTAGCGACTATTACAATAGCTATTACTAAAATCATTGAATATGCTAAATGTTCCAGATAAGAATAAGGTAAATTCCAACATGAATAGGTAATGACTGATATTACAAGGGATGATATAACCCATATAATAAGGAATCCCAATGTTTTTTTAATTCGTAGTCTCATTTTTATTATTTTTTAAGTGTTCTTTTAATTTATAAAATAAAGGGATATGCTCTGGTTCAAATACATCTTCGGTTAATTCTTTTGTTTCAAACCATTGAACTTCATTAATGTCATCGTTCGCTTCTGCCGTTCCTCCAAGATAATCGCATACAAAAAGTGTTGTCATGATTTTATCTTTTTCAGTTCCGTATCGCCAATCATCAACTCTGAAACTTCCAAGATATTTAATGTTGTCAATAGATATGTTTCCCGCTTCCTCTTTCGCCTCACGGATAACACTACACTCTAATGATGAGTCTTCCACATCACAGAAGCCCCCCATAAATCTGAACTTATTTTCCGTTAGCCGTTTTCCTAATAATATTTGAGTACCACCAACTTTATCCTTATTAATAATTGCAATGTCAACTGTTTGATAAGATGTCGGATATTTATGTTCAGAAGACCAAATCACACCACGTCTCCAACTAGGACAATTATGTTCTGGATTACCGTGTATGAATTCCCTTCTTTTGGTAGCGGAAAGACCTTCAATAATAATTCCTTCAACAAATTCTTTTTTAAACACACCATGATACGTATTTAAAAAACTATCTCTGCTACCATACATTGTAACTCCATCGCCAATAGAAGGTCTGCTGTGATTAGCTGATATAATCTCATCTAGATTGTTGCTCCAACGATGATTGCATTTTTGGTTAGGGATTTCTAATACCAGAACGTCAGGAAACAGTTCATGAATCATTGCCTTTCTGCTTTCAAATGGAAGAGGATTTCTATATCCTAATCTTACTACGGTAGTTCCAATAAACACAATTACTTTATCGTTACGCTCTAAAGCATGTTCAATAATTTTTACGTGTGCATCATGTATATTGTCTAGCTGAAATCTGCCAACGATAACTCCTGTCTTCATAATTAGTTAATTTTCGGTCTGTGTTTAATCCAAGTTAAAACCATTACATCAATGATATTTTCCGAACTCAGCGTTTCGCCTTTATATGCAATAAAATATATTTTATCTTTTTGATAAAAATTGAAAGCATCAAGGGCTTGCGTTCCTAAGTCTTCAAGTATCTTTTGTCCAGCCATAATGAATGAAATTGCAGGGTAGTATTCCCAGTCAAGATGAATTCCTTGTATCCATTCACCATCGCTAAGTTCACCGTCTTTATCAAAACATATGGGAGAAAGGTTCGTATTGGTAATTCCATTTAGTTTAGCTTGTTTGGAAATTTCAAAGGAGCAAATGCAATCTTTATAATCCTTTAAAGCTTTGGCATTAAATATTATTTTTTTATACATTGTCTGGTTATTTTTATTCTGTTTCTAATTGCGTAAACCAAATAACTATTTCACTTACATTGTCAGACGGTTGATAGAATTCAAAAGAGTTTCCTTTAAAAAATTCAAGTGGGTTCTTAGGGATAAACTCCAAACGTTTAGGCTGTTGGTTAGGTGTATTGTTGTTGATTAAATCAATATCCGTTAAAATAATATTTCCAACAACCATTTTCATACAGTTTCCCATATCGTTTGATTTAGCTGAAAATGTTATTTTACCAATTTTGCCGTTACAGGGAAATTCGTCCACCTTTTTAGTAGAAGGCTGAAATTCCGCATAAGCTTGGCCACTCCTTTTAATAATTTCCATTTCTTTTTCTTTTTATGTAAAAATATTATTTGATTGAAGTGAAAATTCACCAGTATTTTCAATGCTCTTAATTTGATTCGGGTGAAAAACAACATACTGATTATAGGCTGTTTCGCAAAGTATAAAAATGCTATCAAAACCTCTTTCTAAAATAGGCTCTGTAAATTCTTTACTCATTATAAGAGCATCGTAACGTTTCCCGTCTTGGTCAACAATATTTCCGTGGTTATAATCGTAAATTATAAAAGGCTTTTCTATTTTAAGATAAACCAGAATCTCTATACCGTCACCGATATAAGAGATGTGGTGTTTATCTTTTGTATCAACAAAATAAAATCCGTGGTCTTTGTTGTATGGATTTTTTATTACGCCTTCACCAGAATATTTAAACTCGTTAAAAATCTCCTTGCTTCTGCTCCTGTGGTAATACTTGCCAACATCGCCACTGTCAGTATCAAAAGTTAAAGAATTACCAAACCACTTTTTAAAGTTTTCTGATTTAGTCATGTAAAGCGGAATAAATTGTTGGATATTTTACTTTGTTTGATTCAATGAATTCAAATAGTTTGTAAATGCAATCTGTTGTAGATAATTCTTTTTTAACTTCTTCAGTATCTAAAATAAATTGCGACCACTCATTAATTAATTTTCCGTAATACTGATAAAAATTATAATCGTTTACGTAAAGAAGTAATCGTGATTGGTCAAATGAATTACGTCCACCACATCCACAGCAAGGGCGCATTATTTCAAGTACATCGGCATCATATACGCACATGAAATCAACAGACTCAGTAGATGATATTTCCGAATTCCGTTGTCCTCTTTTAACTATATACGAGGCAACTTGTTCGGCAGGAGTTTTTGTTAATCGCTCTCCATTAAACTCTTTCTTTTTCAAGAACTCTTCGCAATTTTTAGCGCTGAAAGTTTCCCAGAAATCTTTACCACCGTTTTTTCTTCCGCTGTCGTGAAAGGCCGTTGCTATAAGAACATCCGTTGTGTTAGACGGCAAACCGAACTCATTACACTTCTTTGATAAAATGTAAGAAGCAACTAAAGAACGGCCAATATGAAGGACTCCGTGTATTCCATCAACATCAAATGTTTCTTCGTGTTGTTTATAAAATGGAAATACATCTGTTGCGAAAATTTCAGAAAATTCCAGCAACTTATTTTCTACTACCGCCACCATTATTTTTTAAACTTTGGATTAAGGTCACCGATAGCAAGCATAAAACATGCAATGCGTTGTTGAACACTTGCTTTAGCCGAACGCTTACGTTTCGTTTGAACTTTACTTGTTGGTACTGTCGCCATGATTTTTAGATTTATTGATTTAAAATTATTTAACATTTATGAATGCTCCTGAACTTGACCCAAGAACAGTGGTTGATAAAACACCATTCCAGTTTTGCGCCCTAACGTATTCGATGTAAAGCGGAGAAAGCTGTAATTGCTCTCTTCTCATTGCTTCAGCTTTTCCAGATGCAAAAATAACGGCTTGGGCGGAATCTCCTTTTGCGATTGCAATTTTTTCCAACGCTTGTGCATCAGCAACTTTACGATTGCTCTCAGCAACTTGAACATCCTGTATTGCTTTGGTTTTTCTTTCAATTGATTCTTTTAATGTTGATGGAGGAACAATATTAGTTCTTAATTGGCTTACATTAAACCATTTCGAAAGACGCTTGTTACACTCTACCACGATTGATGATTCAAACAATTCACGGTCATTGAAAATGCTATCAACAGTCCACTTATTTGCAACATCATTAACCGAACTGTATATAGCATTTTTTAACCATCCTTGTTCAAGTTGTTTTACATCCAATCTTAGATTTACAAACATATCACCAACTGCATCAGGAACGAGAGAATAATTAAATGAAGGTTTAATATCTGCTGGAAAACCGCCCTTTGTAATTACTTGCAAATTTTCATATTCGATATGCTGTTGGAAAGTAGGGATTTCGTAAAGCTCTTCAGTCCACGTGTTGTATGGAACCCAACCTGTTTTGTATTTGTATGCAGATACTCCACGTGCATCACCAGTTAGATTAACCTTTAAACCGACATGGCTCATTTTAACTCGTTCAAGTCCGTATGGCTGAATTAGAGCGGTTAACAAACCAGCGATAAGAATAGCCACAGGAATAAATAACCATTTAATATTAAACCTTCCAACCATGTGTGGACTTGTTGACGGAAAAGCGTTTTTTCTTGTTTTTGTTGCCCAGCCTATTGCTGTTAATAAAGCGAAAACGAAAATTAGTGTTGAAATCATTTGTTTAGTTTTTAAAGAATTTAATTAATTGTTTAATTGTTATTATTGATGCAAAAAAGTTTATTAGTAAGAAAAAAATAAAAGCGACTAACTGTATAAGCGGATGAATCTCCCTGCTAATAATGTATTCAAAAAAATAATCTGAAATAATAACACATGCAGTTATTACTAGTAACACGATAAATATTGGTTTCATAATTTTAATTTTTCGATTAACTTTTTATTCATAAAACTCTCAATTCCCAAAGGTTTTACAGAGTATAACATTTCATTGAATGAGGGAATGTTAGGATAGAACCAAACAAAAGCATCTTCGTAATTTTTATGTAAGGTGCTGTCACCATTCATTTCAGAGATTCTTCTTTTGTTGTAAGCGTCACATAAATCAATGATTTCAAATATAAGTGCTGAAACTTTTAGCGCTCTTCTGGACAACATCATTAAAAAAGCATAGAATAATGATGCACATAAAAGTATAGCAACGAGTATAGCTATTGCTAGTAGCTGGTTTGCGAGGCAAACAGTAATAAAATTTGTATTCATAAGTTGTTCCTGACCTGTGTGCAACAAAAGTATATTAATAATTCTAATCTCCAAATAAAAAACATAAAAAGTAATAAACATTTGCACTTTTTACCTCTCAAAAACAGCAAAAACTAGATTTATTGTTTACGTCTGAAACGCCCTAAATACGGGTATAATTTACAAATATTTACATTAAATCGAACATGCTATGTAAAGGTTAATTATTTGATTAACAAGAATTTACTTCTCAATTTTACAATCGAAAATTATAAATAAATAATTAACTAAAAACAAAATCACATGAAAGATTTCTTTTCAAAAGAAGCAGTAGGTTCAGCACTAGTATTCGGAGTTGTAATCCTTGCTATCGTAATCGCTCGTGATAACACAACAACAGGAACTTTCAAATTTATCGGATAAGGTAATGCCTTATTCAATTATTTGAAAAAAATTGTTATTGGTATTATCACCAAGTTTTGCTCTAAGTTGTGAGAGATTAAAATCCAACTCTAAATTGTATGGGACGAAAGTCAAGCAATCCTATTCTTGTGAGGTGAAATAAGTTATTGAAATTGAAACCCCTTAAAAACTAAGGAAAAATGAAAGCAAAAATTTTCGATACGAAATCGTATCTAAACAATGCTCGTAATAACCAAAGCTTCTCTGGAGCAGATGGTTGGAACGATAATTTCGTAGATAACCAAATGTCATCTGCTGACGGCAGTGATAATGGACTTGCGAATATGGAGCATGAAGCACCAGCATTACAGTTCACAATCGTTAACAACACAGCAGGTACTCTTACTTGTGTATTGTTTGGCGCTAGTATTAACTTGAACCCATCCGTAACTAACTTCGGAAGTTCATCTGCATTGACAGTAACACCTGATAATAGCGTAAGTTATTACCAAGTATTATCTCAGTCAATGTTAGAGCCATTCCGTTTTGGCAAGATGCGTGTTTCATCTTCAAACACAACTCAGGTACAGCAATCAATTCAGTGTACTTCGACTAACTATTACGGTCAATCATTATCTGACCCTATGAACATGTCGTCTACTGTTTCTGCTTACCAGAATCAATTAACGATTACTGAAAGCACACGTCCTTTCGACATCACTGGAAACACTTACCTTTCTTTCCCAGTGTTGGCTAATACGACTGTGTTAGTAGCGTTCTTTACTTCTATGTCTATCAATTCAGCTCACAAGTTGAACGGTTTAGATTCATTGAAGAAATTCGCTGCTCCATCAACAGGCGCTCGTCCTTTGTTAATCAAAACATCGGCATTGAAGGGTCTTGGTGCATAGTAGTTCATAAACCAAAAAGAAAAAGGTGTGAGTGGTGTAAAATCACCACACCTTTTTTTTCTTAAAAGAACTTCATTTAAATTTTACTACAATGGACACGCAATCAATAGAAACATATATCGCAACCAATAACCCTGACGAAGTAATGTCATTGTTAAGGTCAGTTGGCGCACCAAAGCCGAAAAATCACGATGAAATGATTAGACGTTTGCATCAAGCATCTGAAAAGTATCCTGATACAGTATTTGCGTCATTGGCTAAAATTGAAACTCCGTATTACCAATTAATTATGTCACAAATTAAAGACAAGGAAGAACAACTTTCAAGTTGTGATGGTGGTTGTAGTGGTTGTGATGGAAAAAAATCAAATGCTGTTGATGAAGCTAAACAATTAGCTCCAGCTCCAGTTGTTGTTGAAAAAATAATTACAAAAGAGGCAGTCGCAAAGGCTCCTACTTTTATTAATGAACATCCAGTGGCATCCGCTGTTATTGGAACATTATTAGGTCTTGCAACAGTTGTTTATATTATTAAAACAGTTCAAAAATAAAAAGACATGGCAAAAATTATCTCTAAAGCAAAAGCGAACGAAGCAAGAAAAGTTGTTTCCGCATTCGTACAACAAGAAGCTAAAAAACATGGTAAGGCTGGTGCGAAAGCAACTGCAAAATTAGCAAGTGCTGGTTTAGCAAAAATAAAAGGACTTTTCAAAAAGTAATTTACAAATAACTGATTAAGAAACGATGCACTATTTACATCATAATTTCTATTCAAATTTCACGTCCAGCATTGATGCAGGAGAGTCAGAGATGACAAAGGATATTTTCATAAATGAAATATCCGATTTTATCGTTTACGAAACTCCTCGTTTAATTGAAGCAATGAAAAAGGCGGGATTAGATGTAAGGGAAGCTGATTCGGACGAAGAGTTAATTGAAATTATTTATAAAAGTCTAGGGAATAACCAGAACCTTGCAAACATGTTGGCCTTTATTATTGCTGAAGCAAATCAGTTAATTAATAATGGTACGACAACAGGTGATGCAAGTAAGGTTATAATTAAAAAAATTGCATCTGGAATTTTGATTGTTGGAAAAGATATTAGAACCGAAGAGGGAGCGAAAGCTTTTAAGGCGGATGTCTTAGAACACATTTATTCAAAATCGAAATCAAAAGGAGATTACAGAAGAACTATTTTACGTAGTGATAAATCTTTTGGAAAAATTGGCTATTATATTTTAGGGGCTTATTTAATCCTTGGAATAACAATATTTATTGCTAATAGAATCCAAAAGAAAAAACAGTTGTCAGGATTAATAGCATCGGCATCAATGCCATTACCGCTACTTCCTGACGCAACACTAGGAGCTGGAGGTAATATTCCACCAGCAGTTGCGCCAATTGTAGCGCCACCAGTAACGTTGCCTACACCAGTGCCAGAGATTACACCAACACCGATAACAACAGCACCTATTGCACCAATTCAAACAGCGAATGGACAATAATGTACAAAATATATTAGCTACGGCAAGCGGATACGCAAAAGGAGCTACGTCAGGACTTATAGGAGGTTTTGTCTTAGGAGTGTTATTTAAAGGGAACTTGTTTTATTGGGCGGTTGGAGGATTATTAGTTGGAGGGTATGCAGGTCATTTAATTTCCGAGGCAAATGACGATTCAAAAAAAACAGTATTTAAACCAATTTTTTAAACAGCGAAGTTATGGAAGCAAAATATAAGTGGTTAATAGGAATTGGTTCAGTGTTGGCACTTGGAGCAACAGCATTCTTAACTCGTGATAAGTGGATGCCAAAAAAGGAATCTGAAGATGTTGAAGAAATTGAAGAAACTGAAAAAGTTGAAACAAACACAGAAAACGGAAAAGCAAGTCAAGGGACTGTTGTAAATGGAGTAAAAGTTCCTGCACGTTTAACAGTTAATACAAACACTGTTGTTTCATCGGGAAGAGTTGTTACCGCTTCCGATAGAGCAAAATCACAAGAGATAATTAATTACGAAAATTACGGTTTATCTGTTGAAGTTTTGAAAGCAGATGCAGAAAAAGATTTCATAATTTATAATACTATTTCTAAAATGCCTTCCTACAATTACAACAGTAGAAGAAAAAAAGCTAAAGAAAAGGCGGATGCATCTAAAAAGAAATATGAAGATGCAAAATGGATGTTCGAGCATATGCCTAATCCAAATATTATTATTCCTGTTTTCAATAAAATGGGGAGAGGATTTGATGGAACCGCATCTAATTTTAATTCTGGATTATCATTAGCAAATACAAAATAAAAAACTAAAAAAATGACACTACTTTCAAATACTAAAACGGGATTGCGTGACAACTTCAGCGGAGTTGACGGAACCTCGACAGCAACAGTTGATAAGCTGAATGCTTTATACTTAAAAAGTGGAAGCACAAAAACTTTTGTTGAGTGGATGAATGATTTGAAGAAGTCGCAAAATAAAAAAGAAACTCCAATTTTAGATTGGTTAAAAAGCGATAGTGCAAAACAAGCATTAGGGACAGCTCAGGGTTTAGTAGATAAATACAAGCAAAGTAAAAACGGTGGTGGAGTAAGTACACCAGCAACAGTAGAAGGCAAAACAAATGAAGGTGAACCAGATTCAGGAGAAACAACAATCTTCGGATTTCATCCAATAACATTTGGTATTGGAGCTATACTTATTTTGGTTGGTGGATATTTAGGAACCAGATATATAATGAATAAAAACGCAAAAGTAACCGCTTAATACATACACAACATGTTACAAAACAGAGGAAAAGTATACGTATCGAATTTTAGTAATGTTGATGGTGAGGTAGCTACTGCTTCAAGAGATTCGACAGCGCCTACGACAACAACAACGTCCACTGCGCCTGCGCCAGCACCAACAGCTACTACCGAAGCTAGGCCAGCGCCTACTACTACAACGACAACAACTTCTACATATACAAAGCCCCCTTTAGTTTATGTGAAACCAACGACTTTAAGCAAGCCCGTGGTAGAAGCTGTAAAGGCTCCTGTTATTGCACCGATAGTTGTATTGCCAGTAGCACAAGCACCAATTTTTGGTGGTGGTGGTGGCGCTCTTGGTGGTGGCGGTGAGAAACAAGCAGAAGATGGTTCGGCAGTAGCGCCAGAACACAAAATGGAAATTTATGCATTTTCTGGAATCGCTTTTATTGCAGGTGCAATTGGTGGTTATTTTTTAGGGAAAAAGATGCAAAAAAATCCTTGGTTATGTGCTGGGGTTGGGGCGGTTGGACTGGGGTTATCAACCCATAAAGTGACAACCAAATTTGTTTATAAAACAGCATAAAAAATAAAACGATGAATACTTCAAGAGTTAACCTATCGAATTTTTCTTCAGCAAAAACAACTACAATTAAAGAAGTAGTTAGTAATGCTGATGGAGCTGAATATGCTGAGTTGACTCAGGCAGGGATGACGCTATTGCAACAATTAGCAGATAATAAAGCTAAAAAAACAGCAATGGCCTCTTCTACTGGTTGTAAAAAGCCATTGATAAATATTGGTAAAAAGAAAAAAGCTTATCAAAAATGTCTTTCTGACAATGAGCAAAAAAAAGCTGATATAGAAAAAAGACAAGAAGAGCTATTGAGGTTACAAAGAGAGCTTGCTAATAAACCAAAAGAAAAGGAAGCAACAGTTTTTGGAATGAGACAAGATATAGGAATTCCTATTGTCGTTTTAGGTTCAGCGGTTTTACTTTTTTTAGGTTATAAAGGAATTCAATTACTATTAAACAAACAAACAATTAAAAAATAAAAGCCATGACAACAAAAGTAAAAATTGCAATAGGAACTGTTCTAGCAGTAGCAGTAATCGGTTATTTCACTAAAGATAAGTGGATGCCTTTATTTAAAAAAGAAGTTGCACCAGCAGAAGGTGAAGAAGAAGCACATGAATTTGCTGGTTCTAAAACAAGACCGACTCAAAACAAATCAAGAGTTGTTGGGGTTACTAAAATTGGCGATTCTTGTCTTTGTGCTAGTGGAGCATATGCACCAAATTGTTGCAAAGGAAAATAATTTGTAATCGTTTTTTAATAAATAAAAAAATATGACAACAGGAAAAAAAGTGGCAATAGCTCTAGGAGCGGTGACGGCCTTATCAGTAATCGGTTATTTCACAAAAGAAAAGTGGATGCCAATATTTAAAGGGACGGTTAAGCCAGTAGCGTCAACATTGGAAGATGTTGCAAAGCCAGTTGGTAAACCAATGTCTTCAATTCCTGCCAATAGCAAAATAGTTCAGCCGAAACCTGACGAAAAACATTCTTTCGTTGCTAGTAAAAACGAAATCCGTGGAATCCGTGATTACAAATCCTCTGGATTTATTGGCACTGCAAATTTGGATAATCAGCCTCGTTAATTTATTTATTATTTACGTCTAAAAGTGTTATTAAGTGGTTATTCTTTACAAGACTTTACATTAAATGGTAGAGTTGTGTAAAGAATAATCATTTAATTGATAACGTTTTAATTGCCAAATTAACGCTTGATTTAATAAAGGAGATAAAAAAATGGAACTGCCAAATAAAGAAAAGTATTCAAACTTCATGCTTTTTGGTCTTGGAAAAGAAACTCCAAAACAAAAAAGGAACAAAGAGTTTCGTAAGAAGCTAAAGGATGAATTAAAGCATGGTAAGGCTGGAAAGGCCTTACTAACAATTGGGACACGATACAACCCTCTTGTTGCTGTTGCAAGAGCTGGTGTTATTGCAGGATACAGAGTAAATATTTTTGGTATAGCTACACGTTTATATCCAGCATTTTTGACTGGCGCTGAGTTGAAAGCAAAGCATTATAACATATCCAATGCAATCAAAACTAAAAAAGCATGGGAAAATGTTTCTAAGTTATGGAGAGGAATGGGCGGAAACCCTGAATCACTTAAAAAAATTATTGAAAACGCTCACGATAAACCAATTTTTAAAACTAAAAAATCCGAGGCTAGAAAAAAAGCTGAGTCTGGATTTGGTGGAGAAAGCTTCAGTAATGTAGCGGGTATTGATGATGCAACAATGGGTATTATATTAGCAGGTATTCCAGTGTTGACTACTATGGTAGGACTTATTGCTAAATCTGGGGCATCAAAAAATCCATATGATAATAAAAATATTGATACCTCTGGTATGGAAACTGACCCAGCAGATGAGTTGACTATTGCTGAAATAAAGGCAATGGAAGCTAAAGCGAAAGAAGATAAAGAGGCAGGCGATGATGGGGATGACGATACAATTTGGGGAGTAAATAAAACTGTTTTTATTGCAGGTGCTTCAGTAGTGACTTTAGGTGTAGCATTCGGAATTTTTAAATTGGTTCAACATTTAAATAAAAAATAAAATGGCAAAAAAGAAATTATTCGGCAAGCTTGGTAAAAAAATTGGCAACGCTGTAAGTGATGCACAAAGAAAAGCAAAAGCATTAGCAGATAAAGCAAAAGCGCAAGCAAAAGAACTTCAACGCAAAGCAGATGAGGCAAAAAGAAATGTCGCAAAAGCTGTTGGTGATGAGGCAAGAAGAAAAGCGAAACAAATTGCTGATTTAGCTCACAAGGCTTCTGAAAATGCAAGAAAGAACGCACAAAATGCTGGTAAAAAAGTTAAGAAAGGTTTAAAAAATCTTTCTGGTAAAATAAGAAAAGCGTATAAAAAATTATTGCGTAAAGCAACATTAGGTGTTGTGTATACTGCAATTCGTACAAACGCTTCAGGTCTGGCAATTCGTTTATATCCTGCAATTGCAACTTCAACTGAAATCAAAAACAAAAAACTTAAAACTTCTTTTGTTCCTACATCAAAATCAGCTTATGCAAAGGTGTTAGCGAAGTGGAAAAATTTAGGTGGTAAAGAAGCTAAATTAAATGAGGCGATAACTCAGGGTTCTAAAATAACTATTAAAAAATATGGATTTGATGGTGATGTTCAAATGTATTCATTGCCATTTCCAAATAATAATTCTTCTAACTTTCTTCAGTCACCAAAAATTTATTCTGGTTGTAATGGCGAAATGTCTTACTCTTCAGCAGATGGGGATGATTTAAGTTCTGAGCAATTAACAGCAGAAGAGCAAGCGGAATTAGATGCATACGGATTAGATGAAGCAGAAAGCGGAGAAAAGGCATCTTTAGGTAAAGCATTCATCGCATGGATTAGAGGATTGTTCAGTAAAAACGATTCTCCTTATGAAGATGGAACTTTGGTTGATGATGCAAGTTTCCCAGAATTGACAGCGGAAGATTTAGCATTGTTAGGTGGTATTGACCCAACGAATTCTGACCCAGAAGAAGAAGGAGAAAGTGATGTTGATTATAAAAAATCAGATGATGATGAGGATGAAGAATCAGAAGATGATGAGGATGAAATTTGGGGCATGAACAAATATGTAGTTTATGGTGGTGGTGCTGTTCTTGTTGCAGGTGTAGCATTCGGAATTTTTAAATTGGTTCAACATTTAAAAAAATAGTAAGATGACAATAAAAGGCCAGCAACAAACGATAATGGTTTTTTCAGCGTTATCAATGGTTCTTGCAATTATTTTGTTGGTAGAAATTAATCATATTCGGGACGACATATCTGAATTAAAAAAAAGGTAGATGAACAGAACGTTCCATACAAATAAACAACCGTTCTTATTGGAGCTTGAATTTAAATCATCTCAACAAAATCTTCTTAAAATAGAAGTTCAAGATAAGTTAAAGCCTTGGACAATGTATTTTAAAAAAGAAATTAAGATTGATGGAGTAAATAAGTTTAAGATAAAATTCCCGCATTCGCCCAGTGATTTGATTTTTAAAATATATCCAAGTGAATATAAATCATACAACGAGTATGTTCAGTTTGGAAGAACGAGACCAAAAACCTTTCAGATTGTAAAAACTGAAATAACTAAGTTGATAAAAGAAAGCGCTTTTTCAAGAGCAATACAAAAATTTGCAGTAGATGCGGTAGTCATAGTGTAAAGAAAAAAATATAGTTATGAATAGAACTCTTCAATCAAATAAAAAACAGTTTACGTTGGCGATTGATTTCACTTCAACTAAACTATCGACTGTTAAAATAGAGGCGCTTGATAAAAACGATTTAGTCCCTCCCACTTACTATTACAGACAAGAATTTGAAATTAACGGGACACGTAAATTTAGAATTCCATTCCCTCAATCTCCAAACGAATTAATTTTTAAAGTTTACCCAGCAAATTTTAAAACATACAATGACTATGTTCAGCATGGTAAAAACAGACCGAAAACATTTGACATTGTTAGTTCAACAACTTTACCATTAGAAACTAAAACAACTTGGTTTTCAAAAAAAGATAGAGACTTTGTAAAATTTGCACAAAAGTTTTGCGATAATGCTAGTTGGTGGTCAGCTTCACATAAAGATGGGACACCAAGTATTTACCGTTCTGATTGTGGTCAGTTCACCATTGATTATTATGAGAAAATTCTTGACAATAAAGGTAACGAATTAAACACTCCTGCCCGTATTGGCCACGAAACTGGAAACATTGAAGTATCCCAAAGAGATTTCAGAAAGTATACGGTTCCTATGCGTATGATTATTCTATTACACGAATATTCACACAAATGGAGAAATGAAAAAACTGGATTAGAAATAGAAGATGAGTCGGGAGCTGACATTAACGGATTGTTAATGTACCTGAGTTTAGGGTATTCTCCAGTAGAAGCACACGAAGCATTTTTACAGGTGTTTTACGGTGCAAGAAACGATACAAATCATGCAAGGTATTTAATCATTGATGATTTCATTTACAAATTTGAGAACGGACAACTAGAAGAATATTTTAAAAATGTTGCTTAACAATAATGACAATGAAATAAGTCCATCAAAGGACAGTTGGCAGATGGTGGAATTCACAATTTCAAATCCATCAGCTTCTCCCGTTTCTATTAATCTGTTTGATGTTACGGCTCCACCAATTCTTCCTCAGTCACCAAATACTTTACCACCAACTGTTGTAGATGCTTCGGTTTCTATCGCAAGTGCTTGGGCTTCTGCCGTATGTCCTGTTAATAATTCAATTTACGTAACTGGTGGTGGTGGAGATGTTTCGGTAATCAATACGAGTTCTTATTTAATTACATCTACAATTCCTGTTCAAGGTGTAGGAATAGCTTATAATCCAGTTAGCAATACAATGTATATTGTAGGCACATCTAGCGGTTTAGTGTATGTTGTAAGTTGTGCAACAAATACAGTTATAGCAACAATACCTGTATCTGGATACGTTGTTTCAATTGCCTACAACACTATAAATAATAGGATGTATGTTGGAGCGTATAATATTACAATAGATGTTATAGATTGTGCAACAAATACGGTATTGACAATAATAACTTTGCCTGTCGGAACCGAATGTCTTAGCTTGGCATACAACCCTTACAATAATTCAATATATGCACCAAATTCAGGTGGTGGTAATGTTTATGTTATTGCTTGTGCAACAAACACTATATCTGCAACAATTGCTGTTGATAATATTCATACTGGAATTTGTTACAATACTGTATACAACAGAATGTATGTTGTGAGTCAGGATGCGGAAGCTGTATATGTTATAGATTGTGCTACGAATACTGTTGTAGGCTCTCCAATTCCAGTTGGGTCAACTCCTGTTTTCATTGCTTTAACTCCGCTTAATAATTTAGCCTATGTAACTAATGCTTTGTCAAATAATATTTCAGTTATAGATTGTTCTGTTAATACCGTTGTTAATACAATCACATCTATACCAAATCCATTCGATATAGCATACAGCAGTTTAAATAATTCCATGATTATAACGAGTGATGCAGGTGTAGCACCAAAAGTTATAGTACTTGTTCCATTGGCAACAATAAGCGTAATATCATCATCATTCGATTATAATCAGTTTGTTAGCGATGCAGGCGTTAACCCTAAAGTTATTAATCAAATAGTTCTTATTTCAACATCGGCACAATTGAATAATAATATCCAGATATTAAAAAAGGATATGTACGGAAACAGGTATTCAGATTGGAAATATCCTAATTTGAAAATAAGTAAGTACATGAATCAAAACTCTATTGTCGAAATAAAATTTGACAAAAAAGAGAATTTAATTTTAGATGCCTACTCATCGTTTTCACAATATCAAATTAATGGAGAAACTTCATTAACAATGTTACTGTATTATAAAGAAGCAATTCTTGCTGAACGATTGAATAAAAATGGTAGGATTGCAACAGGAACATGTTTGAGTCTTCAGCTTTCAAATTGCAGTCAAAATCCAACAGAGAAAAAAGCTAGTGAGATTAATAATTTTGGCGAAACAGTTTTAACAATGGAAGATATTTTAAAAATTAAAAAATAAATAAATATGAAGACGTACCCTATTTATAAAGTAAAAGCAAAGCATTCAGTTACGCTTGCAAATAACGCCAATCACAGAATGAACATATTAGTTGGAGATATTGGCACATTTCAAGTGATTGATAATCCAATGAATAGTGGAGATAAAATGATTGAAGCGCTTTTCAATAGACCTATTATAAATGGTCAAACTTATGGTGTAATAAGATTTTATGCTAAATCTCCAATTCCTGTCAATGGAGATATACGTCAAATGCTTGCTGGTGAGTTTGAAATAATTCCTCAAATAACAAAGGTTGTAAATGGGATTAGAAGTAATATGATTGACGAGGAAGAGGATACAACCCAAAATAAAACTAAATCGGTTGGACATGTTTTAGGAGCATTATTATTATTTAGTGTAGGAGCCTATTGTGTTTATAAGTTAGGTTTTAATCGTGGATTAGCTTTAAAAATAAATAATTTTTAATATAAAATACAATGGCAAAAAAGGTAAAAAATTATAGAACTGACAAACAATCCGATTCGGTACGTAAAGCGAAACCTTCTGGGTATCGTTACAGTGTTGGTAATGATAAAGACCATCCATTGTATTATTCTAGGCCTACGGCTGGTGAAATCGCAAAGTATAAAGCTGGTGATGCAAAGATGAAAAGCAAAATTTACTACGAGGGTAGGATAGAAAGGGCTGATAAAAATCAGGCGAAAAAACTTGTTGAAGGTGGTGATATTGAATTGAAAAAAGGCGGTACAGTAAAACGTACTCCAGAAGCTATTAAACAAGATAAGTCTATCAAAGCAAAAAAAGGTGGAAAGCGTATCAGTGAAGATGGAAATGTTTATTATGAAAACAGACAAAATCGTTCCGATAAAGATTTAAGAAAAAAACTAAAAGACGGTGGCGAGATAACGAAAGAGACGTATCGTCAACATCTTGACCAATATGACTTGTTGGGAGCGCATTACGAAGACACAGAAGATGAAACGGATGAAGTTGTACGAGAATCAAAAAGAAAAGATTTGAAACAACAGATGGACGAACTGGAATCTAAAATTCACAGATACGAAAGAGCCGATGAATATAAAAAGGATGAAAACAAAGTTTATTCATTAGAAGTTCAGAAGACAGAAGGTGGCGTATGGGAACAGGTGAATGAAAACCCTATGACTAAGGCTGAGGCAGAAGATATGAAAAAGGCTTTTGAAGTAAGCGGAATTCAACACCATGCATTGAAAATTGATTACCCATTGTTTAAAGAAGGTGGCGAAGTAAAAAAAGAAGAAAAGGTTGAGACTGCTGAAGATAAATTAATAAAACAATTGTCTGAAACAGGAAGAATTTCAAAATCAGATTTAAAAGATTTCTTTGGCCGTGCTTTAAATTATCGTGAAGAGATTGGTGGAATCAAAATAAGAAAACCGCACTTACACAGTTATTATGTTATCGCAATCTAAAAATTTATAAAACTAAAAAAAACATGAAAAACATTAAACTTGCTATCGGAATTGGTTCATTATTAACTCTTGTTGTAGGAGCCTACATTACTCGTGAAAAATGGATGCCTTTATTGGTTAAGCCAAAAGAGGAAGAAATCAAAACGGAAGATGTGGACGTGATTGAAGATAAGGTGATTGAAGAAAAACACACTAAAGAAATAAAAGTTAGTTCGCCAGAAGTAGCGCAATTGGGTGTTTATGCTAAATACAAAAACACGGATATTAAATTAGCTGACAAAGGAAATACGGTAGAAAATGTTATCGTGTTGGGTAAGTCTGTTAGGAAGACTGAAGGTGCAAATGAGAACCTTGGTAAATTCATCAAGTACATTACAATTTTCGCAACTCCTTTTGTTTTGTTTACAGATTCTTATTCTGGAAGAAATGTATTGGTTTCTAAAAGTGCCGTAACTATTAAATAAAAATAAATAATCATAAAAAAATAACGATATGAAAACAGGAGTTAAAATAATACTTGGATTGGCAGGAGCTGTAACAGCTTTTGCTTTATTTTCTAGCTTTAAAAACGATTCTAAAAAAGCTAAAGATGACGAAAAGCCAGATGCTGGAACAGATGCAGAAAAAGCAACAGTTGAACAGTTTGATGCCTTGTCAGAAAAACTAAAAGCGTCAAGTATGTTTGCAACTGCAACTCCTGCTGAATTAATTCGAATGAGAAGCGCATTCTCTTCTAATTTAAGTAGCAAAGACGCTAATTCATTAATGGCTTTGCTAAATAAAAAAACAAGTGAGTGGAAATCAAGTGAAAAAATTAATTACGATTATTTAATGAAGAAGTGGAAGGGTACTCCGACAGTTGTAAAGGTTGTGGCTCCAGCTCCAGTTAAAGAAACGGTTATAACTGATGTATACATTCCAGAAACAGATAAGGATTATGCAGATAAAAGCGCAGTCCTTTCGAAATGGTATGACCACATTAAAGCGCAAAACAAAAAACGCATTATTCCTAGAATTGTTCCCAGCAAAAATAAATTCATGGAGCGTTTTCTTCCTTGGTCAATAGAGGATTTGAACACTTATGTTGGATTAGTTTACGAAGGCGAAGATAACAGAGATGTAAAAGACATGTCAATTTTCACTAAGCTGAAAAAGAAATATCCAGCTTCTTTCAAAGGCAATGATGTTATTTACAATAATTTTTCTGGCAATATAAATCTATCAAATTTTTAATTATGATAACTATATCTGGTCAGATTACAGATGGAAATTCGGAACCGTTAACTGGTGCAAATGTTTTTATTTCAGATGCTTCAGGAAACGTTTTGAATCCTCCAAAAGGTGTGACAGCCGATGTTAGCGGTAAATATAAAATCAATGCGGAGGTTGGCCAGTATATTACCGCATCGTTCGTTGGGATGGGTAAACAAACTATTAAGGCTGTAAAGGCTTCAGACGTGAGAGATATTGTTCTCAGTCCTTCGGTAAGTGCAACGTTTCAAGAAGTTGAAGTGTTCGCAAATAAACCAAAGAAGAAACGTATCGGCCTTATTGTATTTTTATCGTTGGCTGGATTGCTAATAACGATAGGTGCAGTTGTTAAATTAAAGCAAGCCCATTAACAATCGTTTGTTATTATCTTACTAGACATCCATAAATTAATGCGTGTCAGTATCTTAAATTTACAGGGCAGAATAAAGAATGAGTAACATTAAACAGAACTTCAAGTCAATATTAATTATTACAGTGGCATCCGTAGCATTAATCTGTTATGGATTTTGCCACATAAAGTTTTAATCATTAAAAATAATTTGCTATGTCAAAAGATAAAACATACGATGCATTTGTAGGATTGCCTTCATGGGCAAAAGGTGTTATTGCAGTAGTATTAACAGGCGGTGTAGCATTTGCTGTGTGGAAAGGGTACGAGTATTTTCAAGACCAGAAAGCTTCGAGAGAGTCTAATGCCGTAGCTAATTCGGCTTATGAAATGTATAAATCACTATTGAAAAAAGGGCAAAAATTAAGTTATCCTGATTCAAGTTATTTATCAACAGCGAATACGATTTTGCATTTATTAGATGGTTGTGAAACCACTAATTCGGAGTCACAGGTGGTTGAAGAGGTTGCGAAGGTTGTAAAAAAACCAATAGATTGGTACAGATTAGTATCAGATTTCGGAAGTAAAGATGTTGGTGATTGTATTTCTTTCAGCAAAACTAATTACGAACTTATTGGATTGTTAAAAGAGCAGTTGGATTACAAACCAACAGGAAGTGTTGTACTTGGCGAACTAAGATTTTTCGAAACAAACCTTGAAATTTTATCTGCTTACTTAGCTAAAATTGGAATTCATATTTAATTATAAAACACAAGAAAATGAATATTGGAAAAATAATTTTTTGGGGTTCGATAGCTGTAATTATTATTGGCGCTGGGATAGGTGTTAAGATGAAGATGGATAGCAACAAAGGAGGAGCTAATGAAGACGTTGACTCAACTAAAGATAATTACGATTCACTTCTTGTTAATCTTGGTGGTGGTGGAACTAAAGTGAGTGGAGGGATAAATGTAGTATTTAATGGAGGTAAAAACAATGCAGTGTTTTATACAAATAGCCGAGTAGTTATTTTCCAAGGAAAAAATGTTTTGAAAAAAGGCAGTTATTTATTTGGTGGAAAAATAATAACTATTGATGGAGGAAAAACAGTAAATAGCGAAAGTGTATTTTCAAATTTGACATCTTTAATTTAATATAAAATATGGAAACATTTCAAAACAAAGTGCTTGGTAATCCTTTACCATTTTTAGGTGGAGGGCTTGTGGGTTATTTAATTTCTAAAGAACTGAAAACTCCCTCGTTTGAGAAATCAATTATGTTTATAGTTGGTTTTGGATTCATTGGCGCATTGTGTTATCTGGGAGCGATGGATAAAGGGAAAGGCGGTAATTCAATAGAGGTAACTGATGATGCACCAGTGATAGGGCATAAAGAAACAGGAAATTAATATGAATAAAGCAGGTAAAATATTTTTAGGATTAGCGGTTGCTGGCCTTATAGCATACGGAGTTTTTTATTTTTCAAAACCTAAAGACATCCCGAAAGGACTCGATTTAGATGAGGATGACGGTAAAAAAATACCTGAAACAACTTCAAGCGCATCGGGTGAAATTTCGGAACCAGATGAATTGAAAATTGAAGACCCAGCACCAGTAGTGAAAGTTCAAAACGTAATCTCTGTTTCAACTGCAAATGTTTATAAGGCAATGGTAGACGAAAAGGGTTCTTCAATATTAAATGGTGGTGTTTTGTATCAGGCAAAAACCAATACAAAAATTGGAGAGTTTGTTAAAAATGTTTTGGTTTATGGGTATCCACACGTACTTGCAAAAGATGCTTCAGGTAACGAAGTATTGATTAATAAAACTTACACTAAAATCGAGTAGTTATGGATTTAAGTCGCATTAAGAAAATTGAATTTCCTGAGAACCAGTATTACAAACAGGAATTTAAAAAAAATCAAATATATCTTCATCATACTGTTTCAGGTGATGGAGAAGCTGGCGATGTGAATACATGGAAAAGTAATCCAGAAAGAGTTGCGACCTGTGTTATTATTGAGCGTAATGGAGATATAATTCAATTGTTCAGTTCTAAATACTGGGCACATCATTTAGGTGTTACGTCACAAGTATTGCAGAGAATGGGTTACCCGTTAGGAAGAAATTTAGAATTAAACCAAGGTAGTATTGGGATTGAAATTGATAGCTGGGGCGGTTTAGTAAAAGATGTTGACGGTAAATTTTTTCCAGCTAAGTGGGATATGACAATTAAAAAATTTGTACCGAACAAAGCATGTAAAGAAATACCTGCTGTAAACGTAATTGAATATCCAAGTGGGTTTAGGGGTTTTAGTGCTTTTGAAAAATACACGGACGCTCAAATAGCCTCAGTAAAAGATTTGATTTGCTACTGGTCTGATTTATATAAAATACCAACGCTTTACAATCCAGATATTTTTGATGTGACTAAACGCTGTTTTGATAAAGAGGCAGGAATATTCAGTCACGTGTCTTGTCGTAGCGACAAAAGTGATTGTCACAGACAACCTGAATTAATAAACATGCTTCAAGCATTATAAAATAACAAAAATGACTGATTATATATACCAATTTATAAGATGTGTTTCAATTCTCATGACAGCAATTATGCCGTACATGAAATACATTTTATTTTTATTTACTATAATCGGTTTTCTTTGGGTTAACAGAATTTTCGTTACGAATCCAGCGTTACGGCCATTGCTAATTGAGTCGTTCCAAGATGAGTCAAAACGTGTTTCAGGCAAAAGTCTTAGTGCATTCGCATGTGTAGCATCACTATTATTAGCCTTTTTCATTACAATACTTTATGATAAGAACCATCAACCTCCTGAATACATGGTTTGGGTATTAGCGGGTTTAATCACTTCATTTTATGGTATTAAAGAAGTTGGTAAAGTTATGGGAGCTAAATTCTCATCTCCATTTAGTTCACCAGTTACTAATAATGCAGAATTAATTTCGGTTACACAAACTACAAATAATGTAGTTGCTGAAGATGAAAAAGTAAAAGAAGAAAAATCGAAAGACAAACCGAAAGAAGAACCAATAGTATAATGGAAACAACAAAAACTGATAAGTTTAAAACCAACAGGAATTGGATTGTAGCAATTGCGTTGATTGTTGTATTTTTTGCAGTTCGTGAATGGAACCACCAGCGAAAAGAAAATGATTTAGTTTCTTCTATTTCCGAATATACTGGAGCTGTGAAATTTGAAAAACTTAAAAATGGAGCGTTGATTTCTACAAACACATCTCTTAAATTAAGTTCAGAAAAACAGGTTCGTGATTTAGCATCAGCTATAAATGATACAGTAAAACAAATGCTGGAAGATTTTAAAAGCATAAACAATGTTACATACGTTACGAATAAATTTTATGCTGGTAAAGACACATTAAGATTTGAAACTAAAATACCGTGCGATTTTGAGCCGTTTAAAGTACGTAAAGGAACACCTAAAACATATCGGTTAGTTCAAACCATTGGAAATAGTTTTGTTTCAGTTGACACATTGGAAATTGCAGATAGTATTACACTTGTTCACGGCAGAAAAAAGTTAGGGTTTATGAAGCATGATTATTCAGTTGACATACACCATAGTAATCCGTACATGATAACTACAACCATAAAGGATTATAAATACGTTCCTGAAAAGAAGTGGTACGAAAAAACGTGGGTTCATTTAATAGCTGGAGCTGTTATTTGGAAAGGTGTAAGTCTTGGAGGCAATGCAATAATTAAAACCGTAATAAAGTAATGGGATTTCTAAGCAAAACGGAGTGGAAAAAAATAGGTGGTTGGACTGCCGTATCAATTTTTATTGGTGCTGGTGTTTTAGCTTATTATGGTGGCCGTGAAGCATTCAGGTATTACGATAAATACCAATTGGATAAAACTAAGAAAAAGGTTTTAGAAGATGTAAAGGCATCCATTGAATCTTCTTCAGCAGTTACTAAAAAAACTTTGGCAGAGGGGGAAGTTGAAAAATTACTTTTAGAGTGGAAAGAGGATATGGATAAACTGTCTCCAAAAGCATTACAAGCATTTGTTGAATTTTTTAATGTAACAGTTCCAATTGGTAAGTGTGCAGAAAAGGATAAAGAGTTTTGCCCGTTAAATAGCTGGATTTATTCAGTAAATAATAGTGATGATTTTGAAAAGAAAAAGGAGGCTCTAAATGAATTTATTACTTCAGAAATGAAGGATGATAAATTGATAGAGTATTATGATAATACGAGGTTGACTGAAAAGTTTGCGGAGTTTGACAATAAACTTAAAATAGGATAATGGCAAATTTTAGAACAGCGTTTGATATTTCAAAAGATAATGAAGGCGGTTGGGTTAACGACAGCAAAGATGCAGGGAAGGAAACGTACCGAGGAATATCTCGTGTTTATTTTCCTAAGTGGGCTGGATGGGCTTACATTGATAGCTTAAAGAAGTCTGGCGTGATAAAAAAAGGTTACACAAATGATAAGCTGGATGATTACGCATCTGTTTTTTATAAAGAACAATTTTGGAATAAACTAAAAGGTGATGCAATAAAAAATCAGGACGTTGCTAACTTAATTTATGACCACAGTTTATCAGGACTTGAAAGGTCAATAGCAATGGTGAAGACTGTTCTCAATAAAAAATTTGGATTTAGTTTAGGAGATACGGGAACAAATAACGATGCAACAATTCAGGCATTAAATAAAGTTGACCAAGGAAAGTTTTTTGATGAATATAAAAAAGCAAGATTAGATTTTTTTAAATACAGTGCATCTCAATTAAGTAAAGGTGATAGTGTTTATTACGATTTATTTTATAGGTACAACAAAAGTCCAAAGGCTAGTAATAAAGCTTTTTTATCTGGGTGGAACGATAGGGTTAATGATTATGCTTATACGGGAATTGAGCAGACAACAAGAGCGGTGAAAAAACATCCGATAGGAACTTTTTTAATTGTACTTGGATTGGTAGGAGTTGTTTATTCAGCATTTAATTATAAAAAACTTGTAGCGTGAAAATAAATAATAAATATGCAATATGGGGAACTGCTTTGACAGCACTTTTAGTTGTTGCGGTTGTTTATAGAAAACATATACGTGCGGGTGTTAGAGATGTAGTTAATTATGCATTTACGGCTCAACAGGATGCTTATTTAAAAGAGCTTCATCCAAAGTATATTAACACATTTAAAAAGTTTATTGCTGAAGTAGAAACAGCAACGCCATATAAAGTTTTAATTACAAGCGGGTATCGTTCTTTTCAAAAGCAAGCAGAGTTGGCTAAAAACGGACAGAACGCACCTGCTGGAAAATCGCTCCATAATTATGGCGGAGCAATCGACCTGAATCTTATAAGTAAAAAAGATGGTTCGTCAATAAGAAAAGCAGATACGTCAGCCACTTGGGAAAAAACTGGCATTGTTAGAATTGCAAATAAGTACGGATTGAAATGGGGAGGAAATGGAAACTTCGGTTCTTATCATGACCCTGTACATTTTGAAATTCCTTTGGGCGGTGCTAATCTTTACGCATTAGCAATTAAGCAATTTGGGAAAGAAAGTAAAGTAATTGGAAACAGAGTTAACCTAGCATAAACTAAAAAAATAAAACGAAATGACAACTACTGAAAAAGATAAAAAAGTATTCATGGCAAGTGCCGTTGGTAATTCATTAGGAATGGCTGGTGGTTTATTATATGCTTTCAAAAAAGGAAAAGGTTTTTGGGGCTACGTTGGGTACGGTTTGTTGTTCGCAATAATTGGCGGGACGTTAACTGGGGTTCCTGCTTATGTATTAATTGAAGAGGATAAAGTTAAAGAAGAGGATAAAGGCATTGTTGAAAAACCAAGAAACTAATATGTATAAAAACGAATTTTTATCAGGACTGGGACTTTCATTAACTCAAAATGTTATTGGAAGTACATTAGGCGGAGTCACAGCTTATCAATTAGGTGTTAAGTATTCTAAAGTTGGTGGCTGGGGATTAGCGGGAATGGTTGTATTAGGAGCCTTAATTGGAAGTGTAATACAATCAAGAATAGAATTACCTAAATTTTAAAATATGGAACCTAACGATATAAAACCATACACTCCTTTGACATTAAAAGGGAAAGAAGTTTTCAAAATAAATTTAGAAAGAAGTCCAATCGGTTTATTAGCTGGTGCTGGATTGCTTTTTATTATTGCGGAAACATCAATTAATAATCGGAGTGTAAAAATGATTTTATATCCGTTGTTAGGTGCTTTTGTTGGTAATGTTATTCAGAACGTTATCCAAACCAAAATAGTAGAAAGTTATTTGTCAGAACGAACAGAAGAAACAAAAGAAGAGGAAGCGTAATTATGGAACTTAATTTAAAGCAAAAAAATTGGATTTTAGCTGGTGTTGCTCTTGCAGGTTTGTTTGGCATTGGTGCGTATTTAAAACGTCAATTCGATTATTTATATAATGCAACTTATAAAATATCCAGTGCGATTATTAATAACATTGGATTAAGTAATATTAGATTTTCTATTTATATAACTCTTACTAACAAAGGGGATATAAGCGCATGGATAAGAAACCAGAGCTATGATGTATTTGTTAATGATGTGTTTATTGTTAATGTAAAGAATCCTACTGACGTTCATTTGAATTCAAATGGAGATACAATTTTACCATTAGCAATTGAGTTCGACCCCAGTAAATTATTGTCTACGGCAGTAAAAAATATAACATCGTTGCTTCTTGATAAAAGTAAAATTGTTTTTAGGATTGAAGGTAAATTATCTGCTGAAGCAGGAGCGGTTAAAATGAAAGATTTCAAGTTTAATATGTTATATACTCTACAAGAAATTATTGACATATCAAAGACTCCAACTATTGAACCGACATCTTCTTTTTCTGAAGGCGCAAACCACGATACTTGTCAAATGGTAGCTGTGGGCGATGTACCAGTTAAAGACGGTGTTTATAGAGGAATATTACAGGTTGGCAATGTTAGAATGAAGGATAAATCGGTATCGTCTGGAATAAATGCCACTACATATCCTATTCAATTTAAAACTAATATTGCAATTAAAACGATGGTTCCAGTTCGTGTATTAATTAAAGTTAAAAACAGAAGAGCCTGTGTCCATATTATTCCAAATAATCCATATAATAATGACCGTAGAAACGAAATTTAAAGTTATCAGCGCTACGTTGGCCGTGACTGGTTCAGTAACAGGAGCTTTATGGCTTATAAATAAAAAGCATCCGAATGAAAACTTATTGACAGAGAAACAAGCATCTATACTGGGAACCATTACATTGTTAGCGTTTGGGGCTTATTTTCTAGATGTCTTTATTAAAAAATAAAAATGACAACAGCAGATAAAATATTAATTGGTGGTTCAGTTGCGGTGGTAGCTTTAATGATATACTGTTTAAAACAGCGGAAGAATGACAACCCAAAAATATTTTACAGAAAAAAACTAGTGAATAATTATAATGGTTATATCCTGCCACCTTTCGGAATATTTATCAAGGAAAGTGAAAAGGATAACACAGCATTAATTGACCATGAAAAGATACATTGGAAACAATTTCAACGGGAAGGCTTAGGTTCGTTTTTATTTAATTATACAAAAGAAGCATTGAGCAAAGGGTATGACCAGAATTCATACGAAATGGAAGCACGGACAGTTGAAAGTGATTACTGTAAAAATAATTATACTGAATGTGTAAGAACTGGACAAGCAGTAACAGCTCACAACCCAAATTTTAGAAGCTAAACGTTAACATAAAAAAACAAATAATCATGCCAACAAAAGGATTAGAAGAAGTTCAGCAAATAAAAGAATCAATCAGCAGTGGAAACATTTTAGGTGTTATCGTTGGTCTTGCTGGAGTAGCATTTATTGCTATGACAATATACAGCATGAGATTGAGCATTAAGGTGAGTAATTTAAATATTAAGAAGCTTAATTCAGAAGGTTTTTCTTAAAAATATTGGATGTCTTTTTAACTTTTAAGGCCTTGGTTATTAACAGGTAGCTATTTAAAAGTTGGATGTCTAATAAGTTGCGTCATATCAAAAAAAAAATATATTTGTAAAACACAGATATTTATAATTTTTATTTTCAAAAAACGCAACTATGGAAAGTACAGAAATCATTGAGAAAATTCAGGGTGGATTAAAGCGAACGGCAGAGAAATACAACATACCTGCAAAAGATATTCAAATTAATATTAGTAAATCATTTGGGATGTTAGGAGCGAGTTTAAAGCTTACTCTTATGAATGCAAACCAAATTGTTCAGGATAGCGGAAAGCCAGCTACTATAAGTATTTCAGAGTTGTTTGATATTGATAAGTTAAAAGAGATTTTCGTAAAAGGTTTTTTAATGGACAAATTAAATTTATTATCTGAGAGAAATAATTTAGATAAAAACGCTGTCAACGCTACAATATTTACAAGAGATTTAGAATACACACCTGCATTAAGATTGCAGGAACAATTAAAAATAATAAAAGAAATCACAGTTCAAGAACTAACCTCATAAAGCCATGTCGCAAACAGATACAATTTTTACAGCAACATTAAACAGCACAAACGTTCCATTATCTGGGGCGCTTAACACATTTTCAATTACAGGAGCTATGGGAATTAGAGGACTAGCTATTAAGTGGGTAAGTGGAACGGTAAGGTACAAAGGTAATTTGGCTGTAAATGGTATTGGAAGCAGTTATTTGGCTTTAGCAGATGGAGCGCCATTTTCTTTTTCTTCGAATCTTTCTGTGGACGGATTTACCATTGATGTTACAAATGGTGTTTGTGAAATCTCATTAATAAAATAAGAAGATGGAAGTAGGACAACAAAAAATAGGGTGGTCTGGTGGCGGTGGTGGAACGGCTCCTTCTGGCGGAACTATCGTAGGCGTAATTGGAAACGGTGCGTTAAATAGGGTGGCTAAATTTGTGGGGGATTCTACTATTGGAGACAGCCAAATATTTGATAATGGAACGTTTATAGGGTTTAATATTGTAGTTCCAATTGTGACCACGAAATTCGGTGTTAAGTCAGCAGGGAATACAGTAAGCACGTGGGTAACTAAATTTTTAAATGTCGATGACGTTGAAATATTTAAGTTTTCTGATAATGGAAGGCTTACCTTTTATACAGCAGATGGGGCTAAAAATTTAATTATAACTCCACGTGAAACTACTGGAGGAACAGAGATTATTTCAACTTGCGGGCTTATATCATTCTATGATGTAGATGGGGAATACCAGTTTAGAACTTCAGGTGGTGCAGGAAGAGCTTTGTTATTTACTAACGGATTAAAATTTTCTTTTAGTGCAACATCTGGAGGTGCGCCAAACATGACAATTAGTACAGTAGGTAACGTTGGTGTAGGTACAGATACCCCTGATGCAATTGCTATTTTGGATTGTGTTAGCAACACTAAAGGTGTTATGTTTCCAAGAATGACTACGGCAGAAAGGAATGCAATCACAACAACGAACAAGCCAGCGCTAACAGTTTATGATACAACCATTGATGGTTTATTTGTTACAAAGAATGATGGCACATGGCTACAACTTTAATATTTAAAAGCTAATGGCAGAGATACTATTTAATCAGCGATTAGCTTCAGCAACTGAAGCAGATTTAGGAGCTTTAACATGGGTCGCTGTTGTTGCGCCTTCTGGTACAATAACAAAAAAATACAAATGGATTAGAACTGGTTCTTTGATAACTTTTTTTTGTAAAATTAGTGCAACAGTAGCGGGAACTACTGTCGCCTCATTACAATTTGATTTACCAGCAGATATGCCAAGTCCTATTGTATTTGAATCACAGCCTATCAACACACTAGTAGTTATGGGTTCAGGCATTTTAGCAACATCTGCCAATCCAACAGCTATTTCAACACCTTCACAAGCTAAACTATTTCTTAATGCTTCTGGCGTTTTCGTAGTAGAAATTTCATTAGCAACAAGTGTGTCCGTTGCTAATGGTTGGTGTACAATACAATATTTAGCAAGTTAATAAAAAAAATAAAATTATGGAAATTAATAATGGAGAACTTGATTCTTTGTATGCTAAGTTCGAATCGTTAAAAGGGCTTGTTGTGGATGGTGACATTAACTTGTCGGCTATTAAAATGAAAAGGCAGATAGCTTTAAGATTGTCGGAAGTGACAGAGGCCAAGAAAAATGTTGCTGAATCGTTATGTACTAAAAATAAAGATGGAAGTCCAAAAACATTTTTTGATGAGGCAAGTAGACAAGAGGCGTATGATTTTTCTATTCCAGAAAATGGTAAAAAGTGCGTTTTAGAAATAAATAAAATAAACAAAGATAAGTGTGTTTTAGAAAACAGTAAAGTTATTGAAGAGGCTAGAGTGGTAGAGATTAGATGTACGCAAGAACAAATGGAAGCATTATTAATTTTGACTGAAAAATAATAAATATTAAATGAAAACAGGAGGACAACAAGTAGGGTGGAGCGGTTCTGGTGGTGGCGGTGCAACAGAAATTACTTCTGTTGGTTCTGGTACGTCTTTAGTTTATTCTCCTGACCAAGTTAAATCTTTGTTGAATGGCTCAGGTATTATCATTGCAGATGACGGTAATGGAACTTTAACAATTAGTTCAACAGGAGCAAATATAGAGGTTGTTGCTAATTATTCAGCATTGCCAGCCGTTGGTACAGTTGCAGGTCAATTCTTTTGGTGTTCTGCATCACAAGGTACTGCATGGCTTCCTTATTCATTAGGAGGTACATATTATTCCGCAGGTTTATATTATTCAAATGGTGTTACATGGGAATATTTGGATGTCCCATATCAGGCAACACAAGCTACCGTAGATACTGGTACAAACAATAATCAATTCGTTACAGCATTAACATTTACCAACGCATCGAAATGGAGTTTATATCAGCTTATATCTAATTTAAGTACATCTGTTTCAGGTGACCAAGCAAGCAATACAAAATACTCCTCTGTAAAATCTATTTACGATTGGGGTGTTGCGACATTTCAAGGCATCGGGTTAGCATTATTGAAAGCAAATAATCTTTCTGATTTAGTTAGTCCGTCAACTGCTGTTACAAATTTAGGTCTTAGTTCAGCAACAAGTTTAAATACGGGTTCTGCTGGTGTTGGATTTTACGGAAATGGTGGTGTTATAATAATTAATAATTACGCAGAGGTTATTATGACATGCGCTGGAACTATTGATTCATGGATTCTTAGTTCGATTGACCCTACTACTGGAAGCGCTGTTGTTGGTAGTGTTGTGATTGATATTAAGAGAAGCGGTACAAGTATAATTGGAGCTGGAAATAAACCAACATTAGCTTCGCAGTCTGCTAATAATGCGGTAGCTAATGGAAGCTGGACATCGCATACTTTTGTATCTGGTGATAAACTTGCTTTCTATGTTGTTTCAGCTACAACAGTATTACAAGTTGAATGCGTTATTTTATTCACTAAAGCATAAACAAAATGGATATAGAAATAGGTATTGATGGTATTACAGGTTCTCCAATGTGGAGAGAGCTTGACTATTTTAAAGCAGGTGTTAAAGAGCCAATTATAACCGTTTTTTACAGACAGTGGTTAGTATCTCCATTAGGTGTTAGGTATAATGAAATAAATAACAGGAAATATTTTGTTATGGATATTCCTGCTGTTACACAAAGGCAGTTAATTACACCAGAGGTGTTGGACGAAGACGGCATAACAATAATTACTCCTGCTGTTTATGAAGATGTAATTATTACTCCTGCAAATAATCAATACACAAGTTGGAGAAGAAAAATAATTATTCAACAGTATGTAGGAGCGACATTAGGAGATGATATAATTATAGGAAGTATTAACAATACGTTGCTAGGGTTGCCTACTGACGTTATTGATGGTCATATTATAACAGGAGCATAAAGATGAAACAAGTTTATTTCTGCCCTAATTGTAGGGGTAAAATCGACCTGCCAAAAATGTTTAAGAATCCAAACATGAAGATTGGCGGGACAGTAAAATTGCAATGCGGAAATTGCAATAAAGATGGTAAAGGAAATCCGAAAGGAGTAGTGATAATAAAACCTAAAGTACAAGAGTAATTTTGAAAAATGGACAATCTTTTCACAGGTGCAACAAATAACAACTGGGGGACAGCTACAAACTGGTCGCTCCTTGCTGTTCCCACAGCTTCCGATGGAAATGTTGCGAGATTTGATGCAACCTCTCCTAATTGCACAACAGATGCCTCGTCAAAAGTTTGCAATAACATAGATTTTACAGGCTATACAAACACTATTACAATGACTAACACAATAACGGTTAGTGGTAATATAACTTTAGGTAGCGGGATGGGTATTGCGGGTTCGGCTTTGATGGCAATTAACTTAACAGGAACAATTACAAGTAATGGTAAAACGTGGTCTAACGCTTTTTCTTTCCTAAGTGGTGGCTATACTTACACACTAGCAGATAACTTTACAGTTACAGGAACGGTGGTTTACGGAACGTGCTTACTAAATGGTTTTACTTTAAATTGCGAAGGAAGTTTAACTTGCGGAAGTTCCCCAAGCGCAGGAACAACAAATGTTGTAATGACAGGTACAGGAACATGGACTGCAACAGGCTCTCTAAAAAACAATTTAACATTCAATACCGCAGGGACTATAACAGTAAGTGGTGTGATTAATTTCAATTCAGCAACACTAACTTACACAGCAGGGACGGTTATTACAACAGGTAGCACTTTGACTATCAATATAGCTACAACATTAAACACTAGCGGTATGGGAACAACCACAAACGGTTGGAATAATGTAACGATTCAAACAAACACGGCTGTTACATTGTCTAGTGATTTGTATGTAATTGGTATTTTGAAATGGGGTTCGGGTGGTACTACTCCATCAATAAATGGATTTACTGCATACGTTAGTGGTGGCTTTACTTCGGGTGGTACTTCTGATAGCGGTAGCACATTATTCGGAACAACAAATCTTGTGTTTGACGGAACAGGGAATTGGACACCAACAACTGCTTTTAAATGTGGGATTAAAAATAATCTAACTATAAATACCGCAGGTACATTAACTGTTATTGGTGCTGTTGGATATGATACAGGGACTTTCACATACACAGCAGGTACAGTTGTTACAACAGGTAGTACTTTAACTATTAATACTGTTGGCGCATCAACTACATCCACTTTAAATTTAGGTAACATGGATGGAGTTACTACAAATAAATGGAACAACATCACATTTAGTGGGGTTCAAACAGTAACCTTAACAAGCGATATTTATTTATCGGGAATTTTAACTTTTTCGGGAACGTCTGTAACAGGTACTTGTAACGGTTTTACTATAAATGCGAGTGGTAACGTAACAATTAGCGGAAGTGGTTTTAGTTTTGCTGGAACAACGAACTTGTTAATTATGGGAACAGGAACTTTATCTTCTGTAAATAGCAATTCAACCTTAAAGCTCAATACAGATATTAATACCGTTGGAACCATAACATTAGCATCCAATTTTGTTTATGGTACAGGAACATTTACTTATGTTGCTGGGACAGTTATTACAACTGGAAATACAACGGTTATTACCACAACAGGAGCTACGTTTAATACAAGCGGGATGGGTACTACTACAAATGCTTGGAATATAATTTCTTTTGGTGGTACTTCGCAAACATACACATTAACAAGTGCCTTATACTGCCTTGATTGTAATACTTCATCAGCTACTACATTGGTTACTTTAAATGGTTTCACACTTTATGTAAACGGAACTTTATATGTTAATAGGGCGTTGAGCGGAACTACTAATATAATAATGAGTGGTACAGGGACTTTAAGTGGTATTGGTAATTTGAGTAACAACATTACCATTAATACGACTGGGACAATAACGATAACTTCACTAGCATATATTACAGGTGCTTTTACATATATTACAGGTGCGATTGCAGGTGCTTCTCCAACTTTAATAATAAGCGGTTCCTGTACCCTTAATACTGCTGGAATAGCTTGGCATACGGTATCAATACCACAAACCGCATTAGTGACAAATAATTCGTTGTTAACAGTAACCAATACTTTATCTTGGATAGGTTCCGCAGCTGCAACAAATGAGTTTGCGGGTACAGCAGGTTTTACTGTTTATAATATTACAGGAACAACAGGAAGTGGTAGAGTTTTTACTTTAAAAAGCACTTTGACTTACATTATCAATGGTTCGATGACATATACTGGAGGTACTTCCGCATCTCGAAATAAATTCCAATCAAGCGTAGGAGGCAGTAAAGCAATTTTAACTTTAGTAAATGGTGCAACGCAGGACAATAGTTTTCTTGATGCAACTGATATTGACAGCAATGCAGGTCAATGTATTTACACAAGAAAGGGTACAATAACAACAACAAATAATTGGAGGTTATTAGTAGCACCTGTAACAATTAGTTCAACTTTTTAATAAATGGCAACTAGAACAATTAGTAATGCGGGAGGAAATTGGAATGCTGTTGGAGCGTGGGTGGAGGGTGTTGTCCCTGTACTTGGCGATGCTGTTGTTGCGACAGGGACAAGTGGACAATTAACGGTAAATGTTGCATCTGCTTGTACAAGCATGATTCTTACAGGATATACCAATACACTTACAATGACAAGTACGTTGGCGGTTAGTGGCGCAGTCACTTTAGCGTCAGGTATGACTATTGCGGGTGCAGGAGTTATGACAGTTTTAGTAGGCGCTACACTTACAGCTAATGGAAAAACTTGGAGTGGGGGAATTACGTTTAGTGGAACATCTCAAACATATACGCTTGCAGATGCGTGGATAGTTAATGGGACTGTTACTTCCAATGGTGTTACATTACTAACTATTAATGGTTCTTCTATTACCTGTACAACAAGTCTGTCAACAGGAGGTTCAGTAGTATGTACAGGAACTACTAATTTTATAATGAGTGGTACGGGCACTTGGAGTGGTAACGGTACACTAAGAAACAATTTAACATTTAATACCGCAGGTATAATCACTATTTCAGGAGCAGTCGCTTTTAACACAGGCACTATTACCTATACCGCAGGGACGATTACTACAACAGGTTCTACATTAACTATTGCAGTTTCAACCACCTTTAATACAAGCGGTATGATATGGAACGCCATAATCCTTTCCGTAGTTGTAACAATAACTAATAATAGCGCTTTAATAATGGCTGGGTTATTAACTGTTTCAGGTTCGGGAACAAATGTTATTAATGGTAGTGATTGGGAGATTCGGGGTGGTTATACTGCTTCTTCGGGTAGGAACATGACAGGTACAGCAAAATTGGTTTTTGGTGGAAGCGGAACACAAAATATAAGTCATGGTAATACTGCATCATTTACTAATAATGTAGATTTTAATACATCGGGTACAATTACTTTCAGCAACAATACTTTTTATTATGGTGGGGGGGGAACACTCACATATATAGCTGGAACTATAACAACAGCAGGCTTAACCCTAGGTATTTTAACTTCTTGTACATTAAATACAAATGGAATAACTTGGAATATCATAAATATAGCGGTTAGTACAGTTACTTTAAACTCATTACTAACAGCAACAGGAACGGTAACAATTACAGGGGATGTAACTTTCAATGGGACTTCTAGTTTTACGTTTGGCTCATTTATTTGTGCGACAGTAGGGAAAATAATAACATTAAAGTCAACATTTACTTATACCATAACAGCTTCAATTGTTATAACTGGTACACTAGTATCAAGAATAGCTTTTGTTTCATCTATCGGAGGCAGTAAAGCAATTCTTACGCTCCAAAACGGAGCAACGCAGGACTTAGATTATTGTAATGCAACAGATATTGATTCTAGTTTAGGTGCTACAATGTGGAGTTACAAAGGAACAATAACAACTTGCAGTAATTGGAACTTAATGCCATCGCAACCAGCACCAGTATCATACGCATATATGAACTAAGATGAAAAAAGAATTTAACCCATTGATATTATTTGTTTCCGCAATACTAGTATTCGGTACGTTAATAATTTTTGGAATAATTTATAATGTATTGAAGTCGCTTTATGAGTGCTTCAGAGGCAATATATTTACGGGCATTTTTAAATTTATTATTTACTGGTTAAGAATGTTATATCAGGTATGGAATGTATGCAAATATTATTTTTTACATACGGCCATTGCAATTGACTTATTGGGCAATGTAGGAGGTGGTGAGCTGGTTGAGGATTGTATAACAGCAAGAGAAGATACATTGTTAGGAAGCGGAGAGGTGACAATGAGCGCAGGAATTGGTGACCTTGAATTGGATGACGAATTAAATCCAAGGGGTTGGTGGCTGACTAACCTATTAAGTAAGGTATTAGGGGCAAATCATTCGGTAGAAGCATATGAAAAAGAGCTGGCAAAAAAGCTGTTGGAAACAAAATAAAAAATTGTGAATAAGTATGTGTAAAAGTTATTTTTTAAATTGATAATGTAGGTTTTTTTAAGCTGTATTTTTACATAACAAATAGGGAACGGCAATAGAAGTGGACGGATAGAATAATCAATAAACTTACTATGACAAGAACAACAGCATCATCCGCAGATAAACCGCTTACAATGAGTTCAATAAAGAACCACGCCATACTTATTATCGTTGGTTTTTTTGTTGTTAATGTTCTTACCTCATTGGTTTCTACAAGCACATTTAATTCAGTTGCTAAACACGACATCGAAGATTTAAAGGATTCTCAAACTCAATACAATCTTGATGAGAAAGAAACTAAAGCGGGTTTGAATTCTTTAAAAACTGAAACTTCTTTAAACACCCAGAGTATAGTTTACATAAAAGAAAAGGTTGATAAGGTTGAGGAAAGCGTTAAAGGCATATCTAATAAGCAAGATGAATTATATCAGTTAGTCCTTGAAATTAAAAACAGCAAAAAATAAATGTGGTTCGACCAAATATTCAGAACAAAAGGTGGGTGGTTAGCTATTCACCTTTTTTTTATCATAATATTTTCAATCCTAACAAACTGGTATAACTGGGCGTACACCGCTGTTGCTATTTGTTTTATTTATCCAGTTATTTTAATTCTTACATTAACAGCGTTTGCCTTTATAAATATATTTAAATCCAAAAACAAATGAATTTACAAACATCCGCAATTACTCATCTTGTAATTTTTATTATTTGGGCTATGTATTCTTTGATGGAAGGAAGAAGAGATGGTTATTATTATCATTCGGCTGTAAAGACTGGAGATTCAGATAAGTTTAATTTGCATTTTATTTATCAGCTTCAACGGGCATTAGTTTTATTTCTTTGCATGGCACTGAGCGGAAATATTTTTATAGCAGTCGCAATGGGATTTTCTATGATTTGCACATTCAGCTATTTACATAATGGGGCGTATTACAGCACTCGGAACAATCTTAATAAGGTAATTTACCCTTTACGTTGGAAAGATGACTCCACGACCTCTAATTCAACAATTGAAATACAATACGGTGAGAGGATTATTATATTTATTGCTGGTTGTTTTGTTTTTGCGATAACTATGATTTTTGCACTTTCTACCAATACACTTTCAATATAATGAAATCCACTACACTTATCTTTTTTTATTACGGCATGTTGGTTTTAATGGCCTCAATGATTGCACCTAAAAAAGATGCGAAATATTATTTCCAAATTGGTGAACGTCAATATGAAAACAGAGAGTGGTCTTCTGCAATAACCCAATATAATTATGCGGTTCGGATTGATAATAACTACATGGAAGCGTACTATAAACGTGGAATGGCCAGAGTGAAATTAGATAGCATGGAGCTGGGCATAGAGGATTTCAATAAAGCAATTTCACTTCAGACATCACCTAATGGAGAGCCTTTGCTACAAAGAGCGAATGCCAGATGGGAATTAAAAGATTCAGTTGGTGCATGTTCGGATTGGAACGATGCGTGTGAGTACATGAGTAATAGAGCATGTGATTTATTCAGGAAAAATTGCAGTAGGAATTAATCATCGTCTGAATTCCCCCATCCAGCATATTCAATAACAGTCGGTGTTTTAAAATCAATATCCAGCTCCTTTAAAGATTGAGTGTATTTAACCTCTCTTCTCTTTTTCTCACACAATTGGTCGTGTGCTTTTTCTTTGCTTTCTGCAACCACTAAAACAGTTTCTAAATAACAACTATTATTTGCAACAATTGTCGCTGTGTATATTTTTAAGTTCTTAACTTGCTTTTTAATAACTTCAGAATCTTTGACTAGTGTTGCCTCATCGAGTTTTAATTGTTTTAAATATTCCTTTCCTTTTTCTGTTAAAATAACATTCCATCCATCACTTTTTATAATTTCATTATCTTCAAACTCTTTCCTAACTTGTTTCGTGAACATATTAACATTATGAGGAAATTTAGTTTTTAATAATGCTTTTTCAGATTCACTGCTTAATTTTTTCATTGCTATATTATTTAATACTTTTAAATCGACTAGAAAGTATCTTTTAAGGTTCAAAAGCAGGGTGAATTGATTTTAATAATTCAAATGCCCTTTCAATAACTCTACCCATATCATCATTTTCACCTTCGCCAAACCAAAAATACCCCTTTAATTCAGGCTCTGAATTTTCATCACGTTGAGTTCCAATTACAACATGAACAAAATCACATTTATTGCTATCCATTGCAGTCAATACCCCTACTTTATAAATGTATGATGTTCTGTTTTCAAGCCACTTTTCAGTAAGAGCATCATTATTTTTATTTTCAGCATAATCAAATGAGTAAAACTCTGGTTTTACAACCTTTTTTAGTATTTCCTCTTTTAAGAATTTTTTCATTTTTATTTTGTTTTATTTTCTAGTTTTAGCCTTCTGCATATTTCATCAAAGCCATCAAATACAGCCAGTAAATGGTATTTTACAGTCTTTCTTAACGGAACGTACTCGTGGTCTTCAAAACGTCCACAATTGTTTCTATGAGCGAAATATGTGTAATCCAATTCGCCATCACTCATATTACTAAGGCATTCTTTTAGATATTCAGTTTCCTCTGCTGATAAATCCTCTTCTTCAGCTAATAGAGTATTGATGTCTTCAACGGTTCCTTCGGAATCGAATTCGCTCGGTTCCTGACAAGATGAGTTTATTAATTTCTCTTTCCAATACATATCACATACATTGTCTATTTTAACAGACGGAACAAACTCTCTACAAAATATCCAGTTGCTGTAATCTCCAGTAACGGAAAGTATTCCATTTGTATTTATAAATTTAATGCTGTCAATGTATGAATTAGGTTTTTTTAAGTGATGTATAATTAATTCATTTTCTTCACCTTTATTGCTTTCAAATACAATTAATTCATGTTGCTCGAATTCAATCCCTGTTCTTTCGCCTTTCATTATTTTATTTTTTTGTAAGTCCGTAAATAAGTATAAACAATTTCTCTCTTTGCGATAAAAACAGAATTTTTCTCCTGTAATAATTTGCAAGCCTTAACAGCCCATAAAACAGATGAATGTTTTTCGTGTCCTACAAAATCAGCCACGGCATTGGATGTCATTTTCATATCATTAAACAATATATATGAAGTTAAATGCCTTGCTTGTACAATCCTTGTTTTTCTAGAATTCCCGAAAATTTCTTTTATGGTGCATCCAAACACCTCAGAAATTTTTTGTGTTATTTCCATTTCAGTAGCGTCCCAGCTTGGTTTCTTCTCCCTTGCAGGTAACTTTATAAACCTGTGTTCTCTATGAAATTTTTCAAGGTCTTTTATAACCTGCTCTATTGATTTCATAGAGGAAATGTTTTTATTTACTTTGGATGCTAAAAGACCAATGTGGGCATCTTTAAGATTATTAATTTGCTGTTTCATTCACTAATAATTTTTTGTTTCTTATTTTTGTTTTGTATTCCGAGCCTAAAATATATTTCAGGCTGATTCCCTTCTCTCTGGGGATAAAGCTGTTTTCTAAAATCTGGTGTAATGTTATTCGGCCAGTAGTTATATTTTTATTCATGTTATAAGAAAAGTTCGTTACATCCGTATAAGTTATGGAATTCGTCACGCCATAAAGAACGGCAATTGTATTTATTTATAAAGTCGCCATAAAGATTCGTGTAATGAGTTAATCCCATTTTTCTAGCCGTTTCTACATTCAGTATTTTTTTTCCGACTATGCTCCATAGCAAAGATTTTACATTATAATAAAATCGTTTCATATTTATATTTTTTTATTTTTCTTCTACTTCTTTAACTGAACTGCGATTTGATTTTAACCAACTGATAAATCGAGTTAATAAAACTCTTTCATTTAACCACTTTTCAATATTGGATTCGTTTTCAATCATAAAAGAATCCCTAATTTCATCCCAACTCAGTTCTTCTTTAACTGGAGAAGATAAAGACAACCCTTTTTTAATTCCAGCAATGACAGCATTTTTAGTTTGGATATAAAGATTAGGGTATTCTGGGAACAACTTCCCATCTATAAAATTTTTATAAAACGCTTCAAACCCTTCTTTATGTTCCCACGACAGCTTCACGCCATTAACAACCATTTCTTCTGCTAATTTTTCTATTTCTTCATCCGTTACTTTAACATCTGAGAACTGAGGACAGGCTTTTAAGCCATCTATAAAACCAATACACTCTTCTTGGGTATGTTTTTCTTCAATGTAGATATTTAAAGATTTTTGTTCCTCTGCTGTGAGCTTTCGCTCTTGTGTTTGTTCTTTCATTTATCTTAATATTTTAATTATAATTGTTCTTATAATAGTAATTACTACGCCAATACTCATTGATAATACTACTGCTCTAAAGGGGTGCGTTTCTGCATACTTGCCTAACAATAATATTGAAATCATTAAAACAACGACTGTGGCAATATCCAAAATAATAATCCCGTTTCTTTCTTTCATTTGTTATTTAGTTTTTTTTAACCGTTGCGTTTATTCCTACAACATCTCCTGCTGTTGCTCCTTCAGGTATATCTTTTTTAGACCTCACTATTATTTCCAACTCTTCTGTCGGCTCATATCCTTCGTTTATTAAGTGAGTTTTTATTATTTCCCTAATTTCGGTTTCATTCAGAAAAATAGTTGTTGTTATTTTCATTTTTTTTAAGGCTTTAAAATGTTTTTATCAATAACGCTATTCCCTTTGCGTAGAAGTTTTTTGTAATGTTTTTTGTTGAATATCTTAATGCAGTTCTCGTTTTTTACATCAAGCGACACAAAGCCTCGTTTATTAATTAAGTGGGTGTAAAACCGCTCATTCATGATTGCAAGAACCAGAAGGTTTTTATTGTGTGCTTTGCAGGAGTACTCGAACCATTCGAAAACATCATCTAGGTGTCCATTACCTTGAACGGAATTAATTACAGATAAAATGTATAAGCTGTCATCCGTAAAACCCCACTGGCCTTCGCACGTTCCAACACGAAACATTTGATGCCCGTCATTGAAAAAATTGTAACGACTTTCCGCTACTTCAAAGTCAAGGTTGTGTTTTGTTGTTATTGCGTTTGTTGCATTCATTTAATAAGTGTAAATTATTTGAACAATATCACCCTTTTTATAATTGGTTAATCTTAACTCATGTCCAGCGCTTACAACTAAAGGAGCGGTAACAAATTCAACGTAATTTGCTCTTTTTGTGACATCGTAATCATCTTTATCAAATAGTGGTAGTGATATGTTTAGGCCACTTTTAGAATCTTGAAATTCAGCAATAACGCAACTGTCACCAAATGCTCTATTCAAACTTATTTTTTTAATTGCAATAGATGAAGCTAACGTAACGGTATCAGTGAATTCAAAAACCATTGGAAGCTCTTTTTCAATAAGGGTTCCACACGCTTTAGAATATTCTAAGAATTCAGTAACCTTCTGTTTTTTCTTTTCAATTGCTTCTCGGTCAATAACTTTTTTTAATAGTCCTTCTTTATGCAGAATTTCCATTACAGCAACAATGTCATTGAACTCGTATACAATCCTATCTGCATTAGTTAATTGCTGAGTTAGCTGTACCTCATTTAATCCAAATCTTAATGCTTTAGAAACACGTTGAGCGGTTTCGTTGCACTCTTCGGACAAGATGGTTAATAAATGTTCTGTCCGATTCATTATTTAGTCCAGTTATTAATTTCTCCCTGTGTCATAAATTCATCATCATGCATGAACATATTTTTTGGGTATACCTCTGTGATGCCATCTTTTCCAACCCACATTTTAGGGTATTTTAAATCACAAGCATTTATCCAGTCAATATACTTTTGTTTGTCTTCTGTATCAGCGAAATTAAACCACATCCATATTTGCTCTCCCATTGTTTGGGGAATCCATTTTTTGTCAATGCAATAATCGGGGGTAATATCTTTATAAAATTGTTGAGGACTACCAACATCGTATAAGGATACTCTAAAAGCTACTAAGGTTTCTTTGTTCATTGTTTTTAAATTTGATATTATTAACGTTCCAACACCATTGATAGTAACACCGCTAAAAATAAGGCTTCCTCTAACAGTTAAGTCTTTTTTAAGTACTATCATTCCTTTGTAGCCTTTTATTACTACAAAGTTTTTTACAGTTGTATTTTTATTTATTTTTAATCCTGTTGAATTAGGAAAAAGAAATACTGAATCAGATGCTGTTGGTAGCATTCGGTTTCTCCAATTGCCTGCCAGTTCAAAATCTTGGCTCATTGTTCCGTTAAATATAAATTGCTCTTCATCGGAAAAGGATTGAACGATAGCCACTACAACGGCAAATAAAAATAGAAGTCCTATTATAATCATGTTTATTTTGTTTTAATTGTTAAGCTGTCAACTATGTGTTGTAAGCTATCTCTTTGTTTCACTACATAAATAAAACTATTTCCAAGCTTGAAAATTGGGTCATTGTTTTTTGTTTCAATCCAGTGATTGTATTCCAAGTTTTTATAAAAAGTTGGCATTGGCAGTTTCAAAAAAAGTGATGCAGTAAGATAAATAATGCTACAAAAACAAAAAAGAACTATTAATTGTATTAGTCTATTCATTTGGAAATTCTGGTTTTAATCGGTAGTGAGTAACTATTTCAAAAGGGATTATAGATGGAAGACTCCAGTAGTGTCCAGTAATGGAACCGCTTCCAATTAAAGCATTAACGCCTCCAAAATAAACAACATCAGAGCTGTGCCTTAAAACACCCATTTGAACTCGTTTTGCGCCATCATATTTAGAATAATTAGTTATTACCAATACCTCTATATTTAGGTCGGGAAGGTTGTTTTCGTCTACCTTTATCCATCCCTCAGCTCTTGTCTGAATCCTTGCGTCATTAATAGCACTGAGAAGATTTTTCTTTGTAGATTCAGTTATGTTTTCACTGATATACTTGAAGATTATTTTTTCGTCTTCAGATAATTCAATTGGAACTACCTTTCCTTTGCCTTTAAGTTTTCGGGCTGGAAAATTATTAATAGCATAGTCTAAAGCATTTATGGCCATAAACTCATGTGTGAACCGTTTTGCATTCTCTTTTGTAAGGGTACGTGCAGGGTCGCCATTACCATCAGTTAACCAAAAATATTCGTCCCCGTTTTTAAATTCTACTATGTACATGTTATTTCGATATTAGTCCCATTGATTCGGAAATTATGTCATTAACCTCTTCTTTAGACCAGCCGTGGTATTTATTATGTTTATCACAAGCTAATTGGCACTCTGATTCGGTTTTAAATTCGAACGGAGACAAAAGGTGTTGGTATCCATTTTTTAACACGTCAACACCTACCCATGAACCTATTTTTAACGTTATATCAGCAAGTGATTTTGTTGGTTTTGTTATTTGTAATGGAGTACGAACGTAGTGTTTTCTATGCTCGTCAATTTGCGGATAAGGCTTTTCTTTTTTCATTTTGAGAATCTATTTTTAGGTTTATAATTTTTAAATAAAAAGCGATGTGCGCTCACACACACCGCTGAATAAAATACAGGCTCCTTAAAAACCGAAACAATCCAGACCAATGGTTAGAATTATTTTGTTTAACCTGCAATTTGTTTTCACTGGCTGACTAATCAGCGGAAAGAGGGTGTGTGAGACTACTCCTAGAATGCTTAACCAAGCTCCTCTTTTTAAATAAGCTTTTTTACGGATTGACCGTCACCGTCTTTTGCAACGGCAGTGAAATACGGGTTCCTGTCCTTTCCAAGGGAAATAATAATATCTCTCTAGTGTCATCAAACACCTCCTGATTCTTACATCAGTCCTATTATTACCCATCCGTTAAACACGCTACTGGAAATAGCTAATAATAAATCTGGCTTTACAGATTTCGTCACGTACCGACTTTCCTATTACTGTTTAACTTCCGCAGGAAAAATTTTTAAAGAACGTTATTTATCAGTTTCTCGTAATCGTATTAATTAAAATTTCTTGCGCTACTTCCCAGTTTATTTTAAAAATAGTTTGCAATGTTAAACACGCACCCACATTTTTTAAAAGTTGCAATTGCTCTTCAGGACTTGAATCCCAGATAATTTGTTCAGTTATTCCAATTAATGAAGATGTTTTCAGTATGTTGATAGATGTTTGAGCTGTATCAACAGTTTCTACAACAGTTCGTATTACAGTGTCGTTAAAGTTTAGCATTTTGCGAAGTTTTAAATTTACCTGACCAATTATTTACGCAACAAACATACAACCTTTTTTAATCAAAAAACATTAGCACAATAAAAGTTATTAACAATTGTATGTAAGTAAAGGTTATTCGCTTAATGGGATGTTTTTATTTTTTTTATTTTTCCAAGGTGCGGTATGTTCAGCATCTCCTGCCATTATACACCCGTATGGGAATATTTCATCAACGATTTCACCTAAGCCAAATTCTGTCATTTGCTGTTGAACCTTCTTTGCGTTTTTATAAGCACTAGGTAATTCAGATATGTCAATTTTACCAGAATAGAATCTTATATCTAACCCTTTTGTTTCTTCATCAAATATTTCGTTAATGGTTTTATTTGAATTTTCTTTTTTGTGCTGGGTTCTACTCATGTTTCTTCCTGCTCCATGTGTTGTGAAACCTAAATTTGATTCGGTTGTAATTCCTTTAACTATCAAAACTGGCTCACTCATATTCAAAGGAACCAAACGTAATCCGTTTTTATTATCGGGTACAAACTTGTTATCTAATGGCGTTGCACCTTTAGCGTGGTAGAATAAATCACCATCTTTAAAAACAAAGTTGTGTTCGTTCCAAAAGTTTTCGGATGGTTCTATATTTAATTTATAGCAAGTGGTTTGGTGAATTACGGTGTGGTTTAATTTTGTCCATGTCCTTACAATTTGTAACGCCTCCCAATAATTTACTCCGTCTTCTGTGTCATAAGGAATCCATGCATTTGTTTTTAATGTAGTTGGAGATAGTTTTAATCTGTACTTTTCAGCGACAACCATTCCTTTTTTATAAAGGTGCGCTCCGAATCCACGGCTTCCATAATGTGTAACCATTATAGTGTCTCCTGTGTTCCTTGAAATTCCAACGAAAATAAAATGAATTGCCATCGCCAGACGTTCCTAGATGCGTCTTTGCAAGATGCAAGCCTCTACCATCCTTTAGGAAAAAATTATTGTTTATTCGTTCTTCTAATGGCTCAGGTAAATAAAATAAATCAGGTCTTCCACCAGCACCAAAATGAGCTGTACTGTGAACGGCATCTAATACATCTTTCGGGTTTGTTTTACCAAAGTTGGTCATCATTACTGAACAGCAAATGTCAGCACTATGCATAGCTGGATGTATTGCATTTTTAGTTACAACTACTCCGCCAACAGGGATTTGGCCAATACCTCCAGTAGGGCAAGCGTCAGGCATAACAGCGCCAGATACAACAGTGGGTGTTTTCATTAACTCGTCCATTGTTTCAAATACGCTCTTAACGTTTTCGATTTCGTTGGATGTTTCTGCAATAATATTTTTGTTGTAGCTTACAGGCTTATCGTAAAGCTCAATGTATTCTGCTTTAATTGGCTCGGACTGATTTAGAAAATCCATAAGAATATCGCCTTCTAAATTATTTTCGTTAGCGTATTCAATAGCTTCCTTAAACCATTTGTCTGGTTTGAATCCTAAATTAATTAATGTTTTTCCTGTAATCATTTTTTTAGTTTTATTAAACTATTTAATTTCATCAAAATAAATCAATGGTAAAGAGCTGTCGTCAATAGGAAAAGTTTCTTTCGTTCGAAGATTCTTAACAATGATTTTGTCGCCTGTTCCTTTTAATGCGGAAATGGTATATAGATAGATGTCATTTAGAGTAAAATTGGCATAATTTTTTTTAATGTATGGAATGTTTTTATCTCGCTTATGCCTATTAATAATCTTGTATTTGTCTGTGAACGCATAGTTTAAAAACGATGAGTTTTCAGTAAACAAAATAGATTTAAGTAATTCTAAGTCAGTAATATTTTTTAGCTTGGCATTACTAATAAACCATTTAGGTGTAAAGAAAAAAGTTGACCCTATTGAAATAGTTTTATAATCAAACCCGTATCCAGCACCAAATTTAATATTAGCTTTGTTTTTCATTAAATATTTCTCGAAATCAATATGTAAAACGTTTTTGCTTTTTGTAGCAACGTTTGTAAAATCATTGTTGTTTTGTTTAGTGTTACCAACGATTGTAATATTTTGAGATTTAATTTTTGATAAGAATTTAGAGGAGCGCCCATCACTCCTTGATTTTAACTTAAATGCGGACTCATCCCCCTTCCATATAACATTCCAATAGTTATTGTAAGACTCACCTATTAAAACAATATCGTCCTGACAAATTTCATTGCCATATCTGTCTAGTTTCCCGATGTATTGAAGTAGGTGTATTTCATCCTTCGGGTCTTCATAGTTTCCGTAGTCAACCACCACACTTAAATCACCTGTATGAATGTCAATATGATAGTTAGGAAAAGGGTCTTTCCTTCTTTCTTTTAATGGTCTGGTATCTGGGTAGGTTTCGAATCTTTTTAAAGAAGCGTTCCAGATTTTGTATTTTGATTTTAATGTCATGGTCTTTCTGTTAATTCTATTTTTGCTGTAACTCCTTTTACTGGAGCGCCATTGCCTATTTTAATAACATCTCCAGAGTATGGCTTCCAGACTTTTCCAGTAGATAAATCTACAATTTCAATCCCTTTATCGTATTTAATAACTTTACCTACTCGAAGAAATTTTGGATAAGTATTAACAGATTTTTCACCAGTTAAAAAGGCAACTATTTCATTTTTAGCTAAGAAGTCTGGATTGTTTTTAACTTGTATAATCATTATCGTATATTTTTTAAGTGGTGATTAACCATTTGTTCAGCATAATGAAATCTCCACTGAACAATTCGCTCAGTAGCAAAATCTAATTGCCATTTATGTAATTCGAATTTGCGTTTCTCGTTTTCTTTTTTGAAAGCGTTTATTTCTTCACGTAGTCCTTCAGGTATTTCAGCCTCTTTCATCCTAGAGTATTTTTTATCCTCTATATGTTTTAAAAAAGCGTCTTTCTCATCAAAATAATATTGAGCAATAAAATCTTTGTGTTTATGATTAGAGGCAGAACCAAACACCCCAACAAAAAACTGTTCTTGTTTTGGGCGTTCCCGCATAACAGGAGTAAATTCATTTGGTGGCTCAGGAGCATTGTTGGCATAGCTTATTAAAAGCTCTTCTTTTTTTGATTTTAAATTATTGGATGACCGTATAGAATGTAAATTAAAAAATGTTCCCCACGTTTTGTCTGCTGGTAATCCGCCCAAGCCACCTTCCAACCAGTTCTTTTCTTTTTTGCCACGTATTATGAACCATACAGCTATAAATCCAATAATAATAATAATAAATATTCCAATAAGAAGCGGTTCCATATTTTTTTTAGTTTGTATTAACGAATTATTATTGTGTGCCTGCTAAATAAGCTGTTTGTTTTTTCTTCTCCAATTAATTCGGTTAGTAAACCCCTCAAATCGGTTTGTGTAAAAATGTAAAAAGTAAATGGTGGTAATCGTTCAAATAATTCATAAAATTTCAATAGCTGTTTTCTATCCATTAGCTGGGTTTCAGCAACAATTGTATTGCAACCTCTCTCCATAGCTAACAGAATCCACTTTGCTATTTCATTGTTGTAGTCGGTATTTAATCGCACAACAGAAGAGAATGTTTTTTGATGAAGGTGTTCTTTAATAAAGAAAGGAATATGAATAGGAATTTCTTCCTGATTTTCTAAAACTAAAACTTCGTTATGGCCGATGTCTACCTTTGGAAGGTATTGTGAACCGTTTGGCTGTCTTTCAGTTTCGCTAACGATGCTCATTGATTCATCGTCCCAGAAGGTGTACCCGCCAGATAGATTAACGACAATTATGTGACCCGACTGAATTTCTTTTTGTATGGTCATTATTTTTTCGTCAGCCATTTTGAAAGATGTCATAAGAATAGATTCGCCAGTCATTTCAGCGACCTCTTTAATAGCATCTCTGATTGGATTTTGTTTTTCTGAACGGTCAAGTACGTGTCCTGTAAATTGACTAGAGCTGATTTTGTGGTACGCTCTTACATCATCCATATTTCTAAGTACGAATTTGTCTTGAACGATTCCTGAGTGATTAACGAGTGTTGTTTTCATTGGTAATTTAAATTAAATCTTTATATCTTCTGCCATTTCCTTGAAGGTCATATAACATTTCAGCTTGTTCTTTATTAGAAATGTAATATCCAGCCATTGATTGGAAACTGTAAATACTTTTGTCAACCCTTTCCATAAACCATTTTTTAGTTTGCTTAGGCTCATTAATATGAGCGGTGTGCTGTTTATCAAAGGTGGTCGGTCTAATTGTGTTCATTTTTGTGTTCATTTTGTGTTTATTTTATTTTTAAGTGCCATCGCTTCCAACACACACCTGCCATCCAGAGAATAATTTAGGGCTTACCCAAACAGCTTCCCAACTAGTTGATTCCATGTTTTGTGTTTCATCGTATGATAGAATGCAAAATGTGTTGTCGTCCAGATAAGAGCCTTTTGTGTTTTTTAAACATAAACAGATAAATGTTTTTAACCAAGACCAGCATCTAACAAAATAATTGTAGCTAGATAAGTCACTGCCCCAACTATCTTTTTTAAACAGGTTCTTAATTGCTCTTTTTCTCTGGTGTTCATCCCAAGCTTTAAGACCTTCCATTAAACCATCCATTTGCTCATCCGTCATCTGAGGTGTTTCGTGGTATTCGGTAAAAAATGTATCTTCCATTTTATAATCTTTTAGGCATTGTCTTAATTTGTTCCCAGTCTATTTTTATTCCAGTAGTCATGAATATTACATCGGTAACATCTCCCAATAACATAGATTCAAGTCCTTTGCTGTCATCTACCCACGAATCTCTACATCTTGCAAGTGCGCTATATGCTGACTCAACTTCCTTGTTCTTATCAATGAATTCATGAATAGAAATTTCATCAACTTCGCTGACATCTATTTTTAGATAGTTGCATAAAAAAGCAATCAGGTATTTTTGCTTATTGAATTTGTAAGTGCTAATTGCTTCAATTTCTTTAAAATCCATTTTACAGTGATTTTATAACAGCGTTCATAATTTTTATTGAAACCTTGTAATCATTCCAAGCCTTTAGAACTTCTGGATTATGTTGTTCCAGAGATGGACGCATTTTTTCAAAACTAGAAGAACGTTCAATGTCTGATTTTTCTTCCCAAAAATATTTCAAGTCTGAAATTTGCTCTTCGGTTAATTCTGGTTCTGTCATTTGTATACGATTTATTCCGTCATCGACATTGCGGTTTGCTTTTTGTCGGTTACTTCAGGCTCGTACAATTCACTGATAAGCCATTCAAGTGTTATCTCACCGTCAACAATTCTTTTCAACTGGTTAAATAAGTCGATGTTATCTTGACGAACGGTACGCTTAGGAGCCATTTTAAAAGCTTTTTTTATCGCAGAGAATGAATTAACCGAACCTTTTGCTTTTTCAACGTCACGGGCTGTTACTTTATCAGTTCCTTTTGTTGCCTGAACAAAAGATAAAGTGTCCTGAATAGTTTTGATTGCAGAATCGTAATCTTTCTCTTTACGAAGAATTCTCATTGCTTCAGTTGAGCTAATAGTTCCTTTCAAAACAAATTGCTTTATTTGGTCTGGTGCATTGTGAAGCATTTTTAGGTTGCTAATGTATACGCCAGTGAATTTTAATTGAACGCAAATTTGCTTTTCTGTTTGTCCTTCATTTATTAATTCCATAACCAACGATGCATCTTCCACAGGAGTAAATGGCTTACCGCTGTTGTTCATTACACGCTGTTTGTATAATCGGTGAACAAGTGTTGTATCTCTTGTTTCGCAGATGAATGGAATAGGGAAATTAACGTTATACTTTTTATTAATGTATTTTACCGCTTGGGTTCTTCTGTCTCCTTCGGTATAATGGTACATTCCGTTTTTTTTGAATCCCTGAAGGGGGTTTTCTATTTTCCCGTGCGCTTTAATCTCTTCTCCAAACTCTTCAATATCACCAAAGTCAATACGCTGATTCATTTTTCTGCCGTCTTCGAATGTCGCTGGCACTAATTGGTCTACTGTGATGTAATACACGTCACTTCTTGGAGGTCTTCCGTCTGTTGCTTTTTCTTTTGACATTTTTTTAGTTTTTATGAGTTGTTTGTTTTTAAATTAGTTTTAGTGCTTCTTCAATCGCTTCTATTCTGTATTTAATATATCTTTCTTCGTTGGGCATAGAAACAGAAGTGTTAGGGAAATAACGAAATCTTGATTTGTCCACAGGAACACCAATACGTAATGTCCAGAAATAAAGAATTTCACTGTTGACTTCTGGGAGTATGTGAATGTTGTGCGTAATCCTGAGCCAATCTATTATTTGCTGGTAAATAGGTGCTGAACAAGAGGATTTGTATTCATCCTGCAATTGTTGTGCGTTTATTGCTTGTGAATCGGATAAATCTAATTCGAAATTATTGTTCTCTCCCTCATCATCTTCAACTAAATGTAAGCGAGGTTCGCCACTATAATTGAACCACCAGCCAATACAGTTATCTAAAAAACCTTTTTCTTTTGCTAAAATTGCTAATGGGTACGGTATGAACAATGTTTTTGAAGTTTCCATTTTTAAATAAGTTTAAAAGATTCTTCTATTGCGTAATTGAATGCTTCGTAGTAGTTGTGCCAAACTTGATTAGGACTAGTTTGAATTTTGTTTCTGTATCCTGATACGTTACTATATTTTTGAATTATCACAGCATCAAACATATGTTCTTCGGACGTATACGGAGCAACGCTAATTAAAATGTCGTGCTTATCTCTAAGCCATTCAACTATTTGCTGATAAAGCGGAGCTGAAACAGACTTTAAACCGAAATGAGCTGGTACACTATTCAAATAACCTGTAAAATCTAATTTATGTGAATCGCTTTGTTGTTGTTTGCTGTATAGGATTATTCCATGTATTGACTGTAAACTCCATTTGTAAGGAGGCAACGGGCTTGGCATATAAGTAGTCATGCACGACTCATTAAATCCCTTTTCTTTTGCTAATACCGCTAAACGGTATGGTATAAATAAGTTTTTTAAAGCTTCCATTTTTTGTACATGTTATTTATTTTAAATAAAAAAAAGGGATTTTACACTGTTCTCTCCCTAAACAGCTACGAAACTTCGCAGGAAACGTAGGCCTTTAAGCTTCACGCTTTATTTTGTTTTCATCAATCATGTAGATGCTTGACTCTTCTTGTCTGGAACCATTATTAAAATAAAAATAAATTCCAAATGGTTCGTATTGGGCGATTTGCCAATCAGAGGCGTACTGAGATTTAACCCAGTAATATCCAGCCTCTCTTTTGTTGTCACGTAACTTTACCTCAGATTCGTTAAAATCAACATTTGTAACTTTATTAAGTTCTGGATGTAGGATAGAACATGTTATAAGGGAACCAACTGTTTCCTTTACCTCTAATGAAATACCGTTAAGGCCAAGGTAATTGCTTTTTGTTTCTGGGATGATTCTCATGATTGCGAAGTTTTTAATTTTTTTATTTACCTAAAGATGAAATTTGTTGAATAGTATTATTAACACGGCTCAATACCTGAATAAGATAATTAAAATTAAGGTTTGCACTTTCTAAATCATCTTCAGTTAAAATATTTTCAATTACTAACTTGGAAGTCGGGTCTAATCTTTTATAAGCTTCAAATCGAAGTTGTTCGAATGTTATCTCATCAATTATTGGCGGATTGTGAATTATTGCTTTTTCTGACATTTTCCGTCCTCCAAGAGCTAAAGCAACCTTTTGTTTGTCATCGTCCCCTAAATCGTACATGTTTTTAGCGATTAATTCCGCTTGGTTTCTCGATAATTTACGTTTTGTAAAATTGTCAATATTTAATTTTGTAGTTTCCATTGTTGCGAAGTTTTTAAATTTATAAAATTATTACTTTATCTTTTCTAATATTGCTTCAATTGCTGTGATTCGTTCGCTCCAGTCTTTTCCTTCACCTCTCAGCCTATTCATTTCTGTTTGAAGCTTTAGCTCTCCATGTAAAATTATTAACTCCTGAGCCATTTGAGGAGCGGTGCAAATTACTTTAGCGTACTCTTCTTGAACTTTATTGCTTGGCGCTTCATCCCGTAACATTTTACATATGTTATCGCCATTTTCGGACTGGATAATACAAGAGTATTTTATTGTATCACTAACAATCATTTTATAGTGCCAGTTTAATTCTTTTTCAATTGAGTTTTCCATGATGTTATATTTTTTTAGAAAATGTTAAACCAATATCTTCTACTGAATCGTAATATCCAATGTTGTAAGAGGTGTCGAATTTCACAAAACCTTCTTTTTGCAATCTGGTTAATTTGTCAATTAGTATAGAAACATTATCATTAGTGTATTCCATTGAAGAAAGGTTTATTTCAGTAAACAAAAACCCTTTGTTCTTAGTTATATCAAAATCACTTAATGATTCTATGATAAATTGATTTCTAGCCATTGTTGCGAAGTTTTTAAAAAATCCGCTCAGTTCGTTTCCAAACCAAGCGGATGGAGTAGTGAAAATTTTAAATATGTTTTATTTGATTGCCGAATTGATTTTTTTAAGATATTTTTAATGCAGAGTTAAGTGTATTTTCAACATACCCTAACTTACCTTCTATTGAAATATTAGCACCTGCGATGTTACCAGCCTTGCCATGCAAAGTTAAAATAGTTCCTACATAACTAACTTTTCCAGTAATCGTATTTTGCACTGCAACTGTATCCCCAACCTTAAATTCGTTTTTTGGTGTTGTTTTTAAATTTTTCATTTTTGCGAAGTTTTAATTTAAATATTATTTTTTACCTGACCGATTAGCCGTTGTGTTGGCCTTTCTGAAACAAATGTACGGATATATTTAACATAAACTATAAAAATATATTGAAGTTATTAACAATTGAACGTAAGTAACTGAAATTAAGTCGAATAAAATACAAAAAACAACTACATATAAAATATATTCTACAATTCACAACCATGCTCAATATACAACAAGCTCACCAATTCAAAAACTAATCTCATATAAAACACTTGACCCAATTCAAATAACTTCTAAATATAACATGCGCTTCTCAATTCAAAATACTAGTACATATAACATCGCCACACCAATTCAAAGTATTGATTAATATAAAACACTCTTTTCAATTCAAAAATTTTCACCATATAAAACTCTCATATCAATTCAAACAGACGGGGTATATAAAAGGTTTTTTCCAATTCAAAGCTTAATTATATAAAAGCAATTCCCCAATTCAAAAACTCAGCAAATATAAAATACTTCTTTCAATTCAAATGTGATATTAATATAAAAACCTCCAACCAATTCAAATGTTACCTGAATATAAAAACCAATGCCCAATTCAAACAATATGTTCATATAAAAATTGTTCAACAATTCAAACTCTTTCTTCAAATACAAGTAATTGTTATCAATTCAAGATAAAACGCATATAAAAACAGTGCCCCAGTTCAAAACATGTTAACATATAAAAACAAGCTCCACAATTCAGATGAATATCAAATATAAAAATGATACTACAATTCAAAAGATAGAAGCATATAAAAAGCATCTTTCAATTCAGATTTAATAAACATATAAAAAGCTTCTCTCAATTCAGATACAGCGACCATATACAAAAATATCCCCAATTCAAAGGAAGAAATCATATAAAACGAATCTATCAATTCAAACGCACCTTTAATATAAAACAGGCTCTACAATTCAAATATGAAAAACATATAAAAAGGTCTTCCTAATTCAAAAAAGATAACAATATAAAATGCACTCGCCAATTCAAAATATCGCTCGATATAAAACGTTTCCTTCAATTCAAAACAGTGTTCTATATAAAAACTCTTTTCCAATTCAAAATAAAGCTACATATAAAAATATCACTACAATTCAAACAAATCCATCATATAAAAGTTAGGTCTCAATTCAAATTATTTACCCATATAAAAACAATTGTTCAATTCACACCGTAAAAGAATATAACAGTAATGTACCAATTAAATATTTTCGTCTTCAGGCTTAATCCTTTTTACTCTTACCGCTTTTACTAAGTCAGCTTTTATAACCTCTTCTAATTTAATATACCCAGTGTGTCCAAGGTAATCAATAGCGTAAGGCATACGAACTGGAAGACCTGCGATAACTCTCCACTCAGTCCAAAGGAAGTGAAGGAATGTTCTTGCAACACGTCTTTTAGCGTTTTTGTCCGACCACATGATAAGAGATTGATTCTTTTTGCCTTTCATGTAATGGTGTCCAGCCTTCATGACTCCCTTTGAATCTTTTTGGTCTTGGATGGTAGCAACAAATGTTTCACCACCGTTTAATGCACGAGTTTCAACACGTTGACGAACTCCGCAATAATAAGTGTAGAACCAACCTTTTGCACGTAGCAAACAGTCAATAATAACGAACATGCGTCCAGAGAAATCGGTGTTGAAACCTTTAAACTCTCTCCCGTCATTTTCCATACGGTATTCGTAAATTTTATTTATGTTGGCCTTGGTTACTGGCAAGTTGTTTACACAGGCCATTCCAGAGTATACGGCAAGCTTTGAAGGGGTGTCGAAACGGTGAATATCCTTCATGTATGACATAACCAATGCTATTTGGTATGCAGATATACCTTTGATGCCTTTTAATGCAATATAAAGGGGGTGTTTCGATGCTACCTTATTTGTTCTCGCTTTTGCAAGTTCGAAGTCACTGGAGAACTCCGCTTGAAGTTTCACTAATTCATTTTTTGTATCTTCTGCCAGTTCTGGGTACATGCGTAAGTAGCCTTTTAAAATGTTTTGTGATGCTACGTTTTGTTTGATAAGCATTGCACAAAGTTTACCTGAATACATTACGGCCATATCTTCAGGGAGAACAGCGATTGTTTCTTCTCCTAAATTATCTACGGTTTCAATTTCTTCCTGTATTTCAATTCGTTTCTTAGTGATTGTTTTCTTAACCACTAATTGTTTTTCGTTGAGAGTTGTTGACATAATTGTTTTTTTTAGTTTAAATTTTATTTATTAATTTAAGTTTTTATTTAAAAATCGTTTCATTATTTCTTGTTCCAAGCCACCATATATTGAGTTGTATATATTTTTAAAGTCATAAACGTAATCCAAGTCTTTCATCTGTTTCTCCTGAATATAAAACATTTCTTCAAGCCTTGTGTTGTCAATTTGATACGGAGCGTCAACTTCCCATCTTTTCCAAATATATCTTAGTTCGGTTATGCAATTCCGTATTTCTGAATTAGATAATGATTTTATGATTTCGTACATAATGGATAGTTTTTATATACTATTTATTAATTTACCAGCTTCTGTTAATATGTAATAAATGTCGTGTCCTTTAGTTGACGTATCTCGACAAACAAGGCTTTTCTTTTCTAAAGAATGAATAGTGCTTTTTTTTATATTGGTGAAACCTCCAACCACGTAATTGCATGACGTATTTCGCCAAACATACAATTCGTTTCCATCTTGTAAATATTTTATTAAAGCTATTTGAGCGAGTGATAGTTTCATATTATTTATTGATGTAAAAAAGATTTAAAAGAATGTATCGTATCTGGAATTATTTCAATTTCCTTTTTAATAATTATTTCTGTTTTTGCATCGCCTTCCAGTGAATGTAACGGACAGATAAGTTTATTTCCTACAACAGTCATTTCGGTTCCGTAGTGAGGGCACTTTTTACCTTTGCAACTCTTTCCTTCGTATTCCTTGAAAAACTTATTGAAATTTAAAACTTGCTTCGTTACCCGATATAGCGGAACACTAGAAGGTAATCCAAGTCCAGTATTTCCCCTGATACATTTTTTTCGTTTGTGAACTATTTTTTTGAATTGGAAAGGTTGCCATCTTTCGCAATCAATTATAGTAAATGTATGACCGTTAGAAATGTTGAATTGTCGTTCTAGTTTTTTTGATATGCTAAAACGCCCATCAATATGATAATGCATTTGGGTAACATCAAACCGCTTATCCTTATGCGGGAAGTCAATTACTGGGATGTAATGAAACTTCCCGTTGTGTTCTAATTCAGCAACAGGAACCGTATAATATCTACCAACCTTATAATCCATGATTAAAAAATTGAATAAAGTTATTTTCACTAAAACATATAGAAACCCATTCTATCGTATTTCCGTCACCAAACGAATTTCCAGACCGAACAGATAGGTGTTTTAATTCAAAATGGCAATTCCCGTTTCCGCTACCACCAAATATATCGTGCCGTATTTCCAACTTTTCATCACTAATAACAAATGCTGTTTTTTCGCCTAAGTGATTAACGATAAAATCATTTAACCCGTTACTCGATATTTTAATTCGCCAGCCTATTTTAGCTAATTCGATTTCTAGTTCTTCTCGTGTCATGATGTTTTATTGGAGTTTGTTATTACTTCAAGCAATTTTTTCTTGCTCTCAATTTTTTTAGCAATAAATTTTTGCATAAAGTCTACAAGTTCAGCGGTTTCGTTTGGAGTGAGAGAAACGTTATCTTCTAAACTATCATCTCCGCCAGCTCTTTTTAAACG